>Ga0224501_10002978_pt1 | contig 13346 bp, 7 predicted proteins | sample SF_Oct11_sed_USG_4_FD_169105 | JGI IMG/M metagenome (GOLD analysis project Ga0224501, IMG submission 169105) | Sediment microbial communities from San Francisco Bay, California, United States - SF_Oct11_sed_USGS_8_1 | ecosystem: Environmental > Aquatic > Marine > Sediment | place: USA... | reverse complement strand
TTTTCCCCCCAGTGCGGGGGGGGGGGGGTCGGGTGTCCGTCGAGCGTCCAGCCCGAGGCGGGCCAGACGCCCGATGGAGCGAAAAAGTGCCTTAACCCTTTTTATGCGGCACGCCATGGACTATCCTGAAACAACCTTGTCAATTCACTGATGTTATTCATGTTACATAAAACGATGTTATCTCCTCTATTAACAGAACTGATCATTGGCAGAGTGAAAGAATGTTGGTTCTAGTCTGGCCAAACCTGGAGAATGGATGCCAAAACGTCCGGTCAAAAAATTCAGCAATACCATCCCTAGTCGCGTGAATGAGACTTGCTGGTCCATTACGAAAAAATTCATTCAAGTGGGCCAGGGCTTGGGCCAGGGCTTTCGCCCTAAAGGGTCCAGAGTAGGGAAACCTGTGTACATGATTTACAGGGAAGAGAGGAAGCGAGAGAGAAGACAAACCTGCAAATGTGCTCAGCTTGTTTCTCAGACCGGAGAGACGTTTGGACGTTCCAAAGTCGGAGATTTTCACCGAGCCGCTGTATGTGTTCACTAGAACATTGTCTCCCTTGATATCTCTATGCACAATCTGGTTATCATGCTGTGAGAAGAAAAGATTCATAATGAGTAAGGTTATTAGCATAGCTCAAACCAATCGCGTTAACCAAAACTTAGGCCGACTTCAGTCGTTTAAGAGCGGCTTCAATTTGACCAGAGATTTGAGAACACGTATTTAGTATATATGTTATTTAGTATTCAATCCAAATTTAGTATTTAGATTTCTCATTCCAATTGAGCATATGATGTAACAAACTAGAGTTTTAGTGACTTCTCAGTTTAAATTCCTCTCCTCAGAATTAAAACTTCCTTTGAACTGATTGGCTGTTAACCATACCCCTTACTCATAACAGTAGCTACCAAATTCTCTATACTCTTAGAAGGGACTGACCATTTGCCTGAATAGAGTTCCGTTAGCAGGTAAGGTGACCTAAGAGTGGTTCTGACAGAGATCAAATTCACACCCAAGTGATTTCCACTTGACAGAATATTGAGAAGTCGGGTTGTCAGAATACCCGACGAAAATAGCTCCCTCCGGAAACCATTCGTCACGCAAAAACGACGAATTTGGCGTCGCTTTGTAAATGATGAAAGATAGCAATTATGATAAAATATTAATCAGATTTGCTCTGACATTACTGCTCTGGGTTGATAAATTTGTTTTCGGTAATCCATACCACAAATATTCGTAAAGAAATTTCCACCGTAAAAATTTCAAAAATATTAACCGCAAATCGAGTAGATCAACCCGATAGTTACACGGGGTAACATTTAGCACCAAACAGTTGCAAAGTTAGAAGAATTATGAGAATTGTCACTACTGAGGCCCGGTGACCTCCCGGGGAAGCAAACAAATGGAATGGTGTACACCATAAAATGAGTGAGTGGTTTACTCGTATATATGCAAATGCTATAGCTCAACATTTCCAATTTCCATTGAATTGAGTGTTTGCGGAATGATTACATTCCTTGCTATACGATGGGGACTACAGCACTATAGCAGACATACATCTGTCTAAATGGGTAGGGCTCAAGCAAAGATCAAGCTGAACAAGTACTCCAGGAGTCACATGCCCTTCCCGAGCCGCAGGTTGGACACACCTGAAGTATAGCAAGCTTACCAAGTACTTCAGTCCATCCAGTATCTGTCTAGTATACAGCACCATGGACTGTTCACTGTCCTTCAGCGGACCCCATTTATTCCTGAGAAGTTGAGTGAGGCTTCCACCGGGCACCTAAAGAAAGATACTTAGATGTAAGTGTAAGTGTAAGTGTAATAGAAAATATGAAACAATGAAATAAGCAAACCAGCCTACAGAGATATTTTTCTACTCGGGCAATTGATCATCCTGAGCCTGGGGCGTGTTGGAAAGGTAGGAGCCAGAACCAATGTGAGGACCTCATTCTCCATGGCTCAGCATGATTAGCGCGCTTCAAATCAGGAGCCAGGCTCTAGCCAGTGAGGTTACCCACTATCCCAAACAAGTGCCTTATGTAGATGAGGGTGTAAGCTCCCAGCAATGAAATAAGCACAGCCATGGAATACCAAATAAAATCAAACTACTGCTATTTAATTTTTTACGGTTCAACTCCGGTACTTGGCCATTCTATTTAGGGGGCCTGAGCCTAGGGTTTCGTTTGGTACTGGCGGTCGGGTCCAGGGAGACCAGGGCTTGAACCCTGGATCTAAGGCTCCCAAGCCAAACATTCCAGCTGCTGGACTGTCATGAGCCTTGGATAAAATTGGCAAAATATTCTCTCAAGTTATTCTGATATCCAGCATTGGCCAGTATCCCTCTGGACGCCTCGAGTGAAATCACTTTTGAATGCCTAAATGCGTTTCGGTTCAAAGGGTCTCCAGAAAATAGGACAATTTGATAAATGGATTGTGATTCTTTCTATTTGAAAACAAGCTATCCAAAGATTGTAAGATGAGTCTGTCCTATAGTTATATATTCAGTTTATTCAATAACTTTAATTGCCATATTATTTTTCCCTAAATCAGCTTAGGAAGGATTTACTTTGATTGAAGACAATGTTTCAGTGCATTACAAATTGAGGCTGACCAATGACTCATAAAGGTCACTCCTTGCGGTCTTTACAGAGAACTGAGACCGGGTGGGGTACCACAGAGGAGTTTAGGATGGCACCAGCTAACCACTAAACAATATTCAAAGATAATTAGGGAATGATAATGAGACCTATCTATAAGTAGGTAACAACTAGGAAATGGCAGCCATGTTGTGACTAGTACAATTCAAACAACCCTCATCTCCCTATATTTTTATGCCGCAAAAAAATCTTTCACACAGATTAGAACTGATGCTGCAGTTACCATACCAACAGCTCGTCCAAACGGTTTGTAAAGAGAATAATTTAACGATGTAATCAATTATAGAGAGATAAATGGATTTCTCTGCCATGACAGATGACATACAAAGAGTATCGGGATTTCGTTTGGAAGGTGGTTGATCGAATGTCGGGTGTCTGTCCAAAACTGGCCAGATTCCATCGAGATGAATGAATGAGCGTGACTCAGCGTTAACGGAAAATCGAGACAGTAATGAAGTTTCATAAAATCTCATTTTTATCGCTTGGAAAGGAAATCGAAAAAGTGCGCTGGAACCATTTTAATTGATATGCATTTATTCAACTTGTCCAAAACGCTTGCCAAATATTATCCGTGAGACAATTTGACCTGGTTTGTGATGCCGAACGGCGGAGAATGAAACCATATGAGCTCACCTGCTCCATGAAGATCTTGAAGTAGCCGCCCTCCACCACAGAACCGAGGTACCTCACTATGTTACGGTGACTGAGCTTAGCGTGAAGACGTATCTCTTCCTGTAATGGCTGCACATCGCTAAAACATTAAGTGGAGAAGTTATTGAAAACCGTTGAAAGGGTTTTTGTTTGTTTTTAGTTGATCGGCTATGGTTTACCATGAAAGCACTGCTCCACATCCTGAAAAGGGGAGGCTACCATCAATGTGACAGCTCACAATCACAAATGGAGCTTAATTTCTGCTATCTCAAGCCACCAAGGTTTTGCGATGTCAAGCTCAGCAGGCTAGCCAAACACCTAGCTATTTCGTTACTCCTTTACCTTAGGTCATTTTCTATTAATGGATGACAATATTAAGGCAAAAGTCTTGTTTGTCCACATGGCGATGACAGTACTCACTCTATGGTGGTCTCCGGGATCTCCTTGATGGCTATTTTAACCTGAGTGTTTGTGTCCCTGGCTGCTACCACCACTCCATAACTGCCTCTGCCCAAAACAATGCGATTATTCTTCTCATCCAATTCATACTCATACTGTAACAGAGCGGAGACATTGGTGAACAATGATCAGAGCAAAGAAGGAAAAGAACGCAGAACCTGCTGTCTATAAGTTAATGATGGAGGAAAGCCGTTCCCATTGGTAGCTTCCAATAGGGTTCCCACTGGGTTGAAGCGATAGCGCACTGGGGCTGATGGTTCTTGGTTTAATTCTCAATTCGGCTAAAAACTTTTGTCTTCGGCAGCCCCTTATTTGTTTCGGATCCCGACGTTAAATAAAGGAGGCTACTCCCATAGAGTTACCTTCTCTACGGGGCATGAGTGCAAGAGGAAAGTCTCCTAATGACGCACCCTGGGAATTGTTGAGTCAAGATACGGTAGGTCAATCTCAGCACTACTCCTGATTGCTGTTGTGATAGAGATAAGTATAAGAAGGGTTCTCACTCCCTGATGAAACAAGGGGTTGGGTGGATATTGGGGCAACCCAAGAAAAAAGTTATGAGCGAACCATCTTTTAATAGTAGCCTATAATCAATTAAAATAAGACACCTCGCAAATCTTATCCCTCTGGGCGCCTCCTCTCACCTCCATGCCAAACAACGTACTTTCAATGTAATGGGTAAGATATGTCAGACCAGAGGTGAATTATCGCTACAGCTACAGCGGTTTATTCATTACCATACAGACATGTCAGCCTATCATGTCGCATTTACACTAGGCAGTGGAAGAAGACATTGGAGATGCATGTGGGCTCGGTAAAGCCCAAAGTTCACTAACTTGTGTACACAAATATATCCCATCAAACTATAGCCAGAATGAACTCGAAAAAATTAGCTTCGTGCAAACGAATCACAACACAAAAATTATTATTAAATTTAAGTCCGAAAGACGTCAAAATGGCTTTTCCCAACATAGAAAATTTTAACCATGATATGTTACACCATGTCTAGACATTGACCTCCACCACCCTTGGGTAGCTATCGGCAATAGGTGTCCTGGAGATGGCAACACAACCCTTATCTCTCAGTAAACACTGGGACAATGAGAGCGAATCACATCTCCACAAACCATCCAGGCATCACTGACTTATCAATATCCGATTGTCACAGCTATGAGAACTGCCTCAGGGGTCATCGGCAGTTTGTTTGAACTTCTGATAATCTGTGAAAATGACTGGGAAGAATTGTCCAGGGGTTTTATTTGGCAATTGCTAGAGTTTTGTTATCAGTGGGTCTACCTACGCATCAACAGACCGAGCTTACCTCACACAGACTATAAGAGACAAGCTGACACAACACCAATTCAAAGATCTCCATTAATTTCACACCTTCCTCTAGATTAATTATCCCTCAAAGTGTATAACCTCTTTACTGCTATGGTGAAGGTGCTGGGTTAGATACCAGTTACAGCTTAGCATGGAGCATCATGAGTGATTCAGCATCGATGCTCTACCTCAGACAGGCCTGTTTTTTTAGCTCGAATCAATGTGAGGAACGCGTATTCACAACAGGAGTTCGCCATGACAGGGGGAAGAAGGGTGCACCCAGGTTCTCACAGTTGCAAGCCCAGTGCTCTACCACTGAGCTATCCTGCTGTTCCCAACTCTGGTCCAAGACCTAATAACATTCGTCACTAAATAGTTTCTCTTGTGAATCTTAACATCTCATTATGCTAAGGCCATTCCAGTCATTTCCTACCATGGCAATTTAACCATTTATTTAACAATCAGCCCTGTATCCATAGAGACTGAAGTTTCTTTTGAGTAAAGACACTGCAACTTTTTACTGCAGTAGTAATTAGTAGGAAGTGGTGTGCCAGGGTTTGTGGTGACCATTCACATATTGTCCAGACTTTGTGGTCATTGCGCATTCACCTCGGGAGAGACAGAATTATTTCCGCAAATCTATCAATTCCGCTCTCCATTTCTTTTCACTCGGGAGCCCTCAACAAATGGCTCAAAAACATAAAGACTGCACAGTAGACTCCTCAACTTGACAAAAACCCTATCCGAAAGATACTTGCTTTTCATGCTCATACCATCAACTTACATTCATAAAAATCCTCTTGATATGAGCACTCAACAAATGGATCGAAAGCATCCGACTCCTCGAACTAAGCTTGCTCGAAAGAAATTTTCAAATTCATTCAGTACCATACAAACATACTACGAAAAGAGGGCAATTGTAAACCACCGCAGTACCATACAAACATACTACGAAAAGAGGGCAATTGTAAACCACCGCAGTACCATCCCAGGACACCATGACAATGAGAAGTCATAAGGAACCTTCCTCATGAACACTATGGGAGTGGCACAAACTGGGGCCAGGCTCATCGATTGTAATGGCCCTTCACCCTTGCGTTACTCCGGTCCTGTCCTGTCTCCAGGATGGAATTATAATGGTACATGTGGCAGTCCAATTCAGCAGTGTCGGTCAGCTTGATTTGTCCATACACGGCACTCAGCAAGACTTCTGGGCATGTGTCAGTGAGCCTGACGGGTCTATCAATGGGTACGCCTTCTCGTCTCCTAAGTAACTGATGCTGCCTGCGCTGACACCCTGTTTGACACGATCGGGCATTCACTAACCGGCGGCACATTTAGCTCCTATTCCCAGACACAATCAGGCAGACATATGCTTTGATTTGAACCAGACCAGCGGATCCTAGCACGCTACACAAGTAGCGGTCAATGATGATGTTGTGATGACAAGTAAGGTATCAGGGTGATATATCATCCAAATCAATAAGCTATCTATAGACGCAACAGCTTCGAAGAGCGCGTAGAACAGAACTACAACTAGCTCATTCCGGGTTCTCTACTAAGAGTGGAAACTGCAATTGGTTAGAAACTTGGCCAATGTTTGCCTACCAGACTTATCTGTGACACATTCTCTCATAATACGCGGCACTGTTTGCCAACTGATGTTCAGCAAAAGATAACAAATCCTCACCGCCCATGGAAAATGCGAATTTAAATGCCCTGGTCATGGGAAGTTTCCACGGTTTCCATCAACGACTGCATAAATGTAATGCCAAATAAATTATTGGCTGTTCTACGTAAACGACACATGATGGATTCCAAAACCAACACATCAACCCGGATCTACACGAGATCATAATAACGAGGGAGAATAACTCCCAACGAGAAATGCACCATGAATTTGGCCCAGGCAAAGTGAAGTCCTCTACACTGAATCGGTGGTGAGGTAGAATCACACACTGGAGCCTACACTGGAGTCTTGTTAACAGCGGGGGATAACTGACATAGTAACAAAGTTTGAATGAGAGGAGCGACTGACCTGGATCATAGTGGACTCATCCAAATCAACGTCAAAATCGGTTTTTATCATTCCTTCGTCCGTGTCTATCTCGCACATGTTTAGCACCGCATCATAGAACCTGCGAACGTATAACAGCAAGTATGGATTAGGGAAACTCACATGTGCATGTCACTTCACAGTGACCCCTCGATTGAAAGAGTTTCGATAAGAGAAGTAATTTATTCACCGGTGAAAGAACTTGCTGGCTACATTTGACTGGACATTGGTGGTTGCTCTGAAGGGCTCTATTGAAATGACCATCTTTAAAAGACACCATCAAGGTCATTACACCAGTTAGCAATGAGCAAATTAGAAATTTACAAGATAGCTAAACAGCTGACAAACTTAATACAATAGATGGACCTATGTTCATGATGCCCATAAGGTTACGGTGTTTGCTTTCTATGATACAGTAACTATCCTAGCTTTTGCTTTGTAACACATTCGCCATTCCAATTTATGAGTTTCATGTTGAGTGTTGAAATGCATACGGTGAAATCCGGCAGATTATTCAAAGAGTAGACAACTCCAAAGTGAAGTCAGTGACACTCCAGACATCATGAAAGCTATTTTTCTATTCATCAGCTGAGGAGCCTTATTCAGAAGCATAGCAATCTCTCAAACCCAATTTGAAAAGTCATTTTTTATAGTACAGGTTTTCAATCAAGGGGTCAATGTGCCCAAGACAGCTGAGTTGGTAAGAGCGCGAAGTCGCAATCAATGGATTGCGGGTTTCAATCTCACTCACTGCCAGCAGGGTAATTCTTTAGCAAGCCGATCAGTTCAAATTGCTACCGTGGTAAAAATAAATGGAGGTCCCATCCAGCGGATAAGGGTCAAGGATAAGATCACTGTTATTGCGAAGACGCAGGGTTAGATCACCAGTAACGGCTTAACCACAAGGCACCTTGAGCATTTTAGTATTAACGCTCCACCTCATAGCGAGGCTTGCATTTTTGTGCACGCTACCACTGAGCCATCAGCTGCTGTCTCTCGATGAGTATGACACAATATTCGAGAGATAGCCAATTGGATAATACACTACTGTGAGAAGGTCGATTATATGACTCGTCCAATTAGAACATTGCCGCCACTCACCCTTTACGCCTGAGCTCAGATGGGAAGAAAATGTGGAAGTCATCGCTGTTTTGTTGCACGTAGAGAAAGATGGCTCTGGCGTCACGTTTATACAGTGATACACCTTTGATGTGGGTCTTTTGGAATGACCACTGATGTATTTGCTTGCTGTCCTGCTGCACATGCCAGAGGCGTATGGTGGGCACCTGCGACAAAGATGTCATGAGATTATATAACGGCAACAGACAGTGCTTCCCATAGAATTGTGGCATAACAAGATATAGCTCGGTGGTATAACGCTGGGCACACAAACGTAGGGATCTGGGTTCAGCACAGACTAGACATCCCTATGCCAAAAGCACAGTTCATGAACCCGGTCGAACGATGCGTTCGCGAATAAAATTAGCATTTAGACACACTCATAAGCATAAACGAAGTACCCTTACAAGCAAAGGTATTTATTGGCGATGATTATAGACCTATGTCTATTTCTAATCCCTATGCAACAGCGCGCTCATCATCTCTTATTTCAGTCATGGCGTCATGGTGAGAAAATGGAACCATTATCGCGCTGATGTTAACACAATACACCCGAAGTCATGTTTGATTTGATAGAAAACGGCAGTTTGGTTAAACTCCAAACAAGGCAGAGCTGTTACACTACAAGTTCAGGTGATTTAGTGATGGCAGAAAAACCGAGATAACGCAACTAATAAGGCAAACACGCACCTCATCGTCTGTGTTAATCTGTACATAGCTCGGTGTGTATAGCTTAGTCGGCTCTAAAACCAAAACCTAAAACAAAGACCGAGAGTGAAAACATATGTAAGAAGCACCTTTTTGGTTGTGCAATACTGTCTTGCTAGGCGAATTACACAACAGTTGAGTTGTTCGCTTGTGCTCCTGTGTGGCAATTGCATTAAAAAGGTTGCACAGTTGCGTTTCCATACCTGCTAACGGAAAACGGGTCCCGAACTGAGATCATTAGTGCACAAGTCTGGCTCATTGGGTGGATCATTATACATCAGTAGATCAATTCATCGATTCAGTAGCGGGGTACGCAACTCCACTATCTCTGCATCCATTCCCCCCATCCCATCCCCTTTATGATTTAACAGTGGTTTACAATTTATCTTAGCTACTTTCTACTACTGAGGCTGCAAGCCAGGTCAACTCGGCCCCAATCCCAAGCATGAATAAGGAAAGGGTGCCCACAGGAGAAATGGCATCTAGTTGTAAAAGTGTTGCGTTTATTGCCAGTTCACCCGTCTCGCAGGGAAACGCCCATATTATTTGGTTGCAGAAATGCTAAAACTACCAATATCTTCATTCGGCGATATTTCAGACGGAGCTCTTCTGTTGGGCATCCAACAATGACCCAAATTACAACAGAAAACCAAATGGGGCCTTCAGTTGTAGAGCTTAGCTGGTGCTCCAGGCTTACCATGGTAGAGATGCGAGTTTCGGTTTGTGAATTTTAACACCGAAACCTAACCCTGCGCGGCGGAGCGGAAACTGATTGCAGAACTTCACTCACCGGAAATCGAACGGAGCTAGTCACCTCATCATTTATGGCAATCATAAAGAAGTCCATCCAGAAATGAAAGAGCTGCAGCTCGGTGCAAAAACTTTCAGTGTCGGGATTCAGGTTTCGGAAGTAATTTATAAGCTGAATGTTACCTAAAAACCGCCAAGCCGTTAGATAAAGCTGCGAGATGCTTGAGTGGGCACATCATCGTAAGTCTATGGAGGATATTAATGCGGTTATAAAGATACTCCTTCAACATTATGATTGATGAATCCGCTCAAGTGGCGGCGTAAAACAAACACGGCTGGTTACTATTCCGAGCTCTAGTACGGGACATGCCCTGCATGATAAGATGACAAAGATGGCTATTTAGCGTAATTTATGGAGTTGGCGTTCATTATGGTTTATGCTCCCAATGTGATGGAATCAGTGACTAGGAAACAAGTCAACGAAACGGCGTTAGTGAATCAAGAACAACTAGAAAGAGTTGGCGATTTCAGAATGAGCTAGCCTCAGGACTTTAGCCAAGGCAATCTCGCAATTACAAATCCATTCGTCTGATGCCAGTCGCAGTTTGCTGCTGACCACGGCTGTCTAAAGTCAAGTCTCCGAGTTTCCCAGGGTGTGTCATTAGTAAACTTTCTGCTTGCACCAGCGCGACCACAGACCTAACTCTATGGGGGCCTCCCTTATCCAACGTTGGGATCAAAAACCGACCAGGGTGTTGCCAAGTCGCGAAGTTATGAAGTGGCGAAGTTACTGTCCAAACTCCATAGTCAGCCGGATATAACTCGATACATTATGAGCGGTGTCCAATTCAGAGATTAACGGATAAGCTATACAGTTCTCAAGGGAAAGTCCGCGGGAAACAGTTTAGTGGAGAGAAAAGGGCCGACCAGGTGTCTGCGGGGATTAGATTAGAGGTCCTATGAGAAAAAATAGAATGACATTAATGGACTCGGGTAGGCTTGTTCGGGTCCAGCGGTCTTACCGAGTGTAGACTTGAGATACCAAATGGGTGGTTGCAGTTTGAACATGCACTCTGCAGCTTGGATGGCTTTGGTATAATCTTCTGCGAGAACTGATATCTCAAAATAGGTAGCCACATCCCAGTAGTCCTGCAGGTTAGTGAGGCTGCCCTTACGGCCAATGAGATTGTTCAGTGAGCAGCCTAAAACAAGCCGCGCATAACAATATATAGCAATGCAATGTCACTTTAAGGGCAGTTTGATTTCCAGTACAATCGTTTGACAAGGGAACATGTGGAGCAGGCTGCGATGGTCCAATCTTTATCCCCGACAGATCTGCGAAGTAGGTGGCTATCCTATAGAAAGCTGCTGGTGAGCCCAAGGCGCTTGTACCAGTGATTTACATAACACGGCGACAGCATGCGGGCACCATGAGACGATTCGACCAGAGATGCTAGGAGTGGCCCGAAGTGGCGCTCTTTCGAACATGGCACTCTGCCAATACAGTGACTGATGATCAGGGTTTCTTATGACCAGTCATTGTTACGGAGGCATGGATGGCACTGGGGTAGTTTCCCGCAGCCCTATTGGGATTCTTGGTTGGGGGGGGGGTCACGCAACCTAACCCCGCCGAAACTCGGCTTTTCTTGTCAAGAAAGGAGAGGTGGATCTTAAACAACCGCAGAGTGATCTTGACCCTTACCCAGTGGTCGAGACCTCCAGTTGTGCCCCGAAGCCACGCTACCAAATTGAAGTGAGAGGCTTGCTAAAGACCCATCCAAGCAAAAACCCAATCAACACTGGGAAACAAACTGACAACCCTTAGCTTGTGATTCCACATTTTTTATTGACTGGGGTAACCCTAGCTCGCAAGTGGCAGCTACTCACCAATTCTCTGTAACTCTCTGTCCGTTCGGAAGTCCTTACCAGAGATGACCAACATGGTGGCAAGATTAATTCCTGCATAGACATTCGCTTGCAACTCAAACCCTTTACGGTACCTGAAACAATGGGAGAGAAGTACATCAGAAATTCCTACATAATCTATTGTCATCGGTGTATTAGTAAGGCTAAGGAAGTTCACCATACATGGAGAGACTGAGATAGTTGGCCCAGCATTGACACGCGATAACTTACGCAAATGAGAAGAACCACTCTCTTTGTGGTCATAGTCATACCGGTGGTAATCCATAAAGACTTGACCACAAAGCTCAAGAGGGGATGGAGTATGTGCTCAAATGGCCTAGGCCAGCGGGGACACAGGGGGACCGAGTCCCCAAGTATGTTTGGGTAGAAGGATGCGGGATTATTTCCGTTTATCATCAGCTCATTATAACGGCAGGAAATTCTATTCACAGAATCACTCATCATTAAGGCCCACTATTACCATTACCCAACATTCCACATCCAGTACTTATCAAAGTTTACCACTCGGCTACGATTAGTATGTTAATGCATGGAGCTAAAAACTCGATTTGTAAGCATTAACCTCATTGTAACCATCCTAATATTGCCTGATTGACTGTGAATACGGAAGCCAACCTAAATACACCCCGGAGTATAGCCAGCCCTCAATTTGAAGCCCCCCCCCCCCGAGTAGATCGCTCAGGCCAAATAACAGCAATATTCACCCTCATGGTACAATTTCGCTATTTCATCAATTGAAACAATGATTGAATATCTGATAATTCCATTCAGATAATGGAGATATCTGGCCAAACACGCACCCCCAGTATATAGCAAACCCTCAATTCAAGGTACCTCCACTAAATAGACTTCTCACACCCAACAACAAAATGGAATCCGACTCTTTTGTAAACTTAACTGTAACATTTACAAAGTATTTGTACTGGGGCGTCCATCCCATGCAGGCATCATGTATTGTGCCTAATTTCCCCAATGACAGAGGTGCACCCACAGACGTACCATTTAATAGCTTCGTCCCTACACTCTATATCCTTGTAGTTACTCTCGTTGAACTTGTCCTTGTATATACGTCCGCACAGACAGACCACATCTTGTGCTGCATTGCCTCCTTTCATCTCCACCACTTTCTTTATGACTACCAGGGCTTTATCTCTGTCACCCTGCTCATTACGCCTGTATGACGGAGAGAGCGAGATCATATATCTGGCACCAATTCCTTACAGGCCCTTGACCAACCTCTTTAGAGAACTTACTTAGCCCAGGGTGTGTTCGGGACTCGCTAGGAGCTCGGAATTATGTGAGGAGATTCTTCTCACAGCAAGATCTCGGCTTGACTAAGACTTGAACCCATGGCCTGCCGATCTTCAGCTGAGCGCTGTAGCCACTGAGCTATCTCACTATCTCAAGCCGCTATCCTATTTGGCACCTTTATTAAACTCGAAGTCTAACCAGCCATGCCAGCATCGCCTATCGCAAGCAACTACCCACTCAACGAATAGTGGGCACCATTGGCTGTGTATGGCAAGAAAACACCCCCTCGAAGGAAACTACGGGGCCAGCACAAACTAACACGCAAAGCGAAACTATGAAAATGAACAGTCAGGAATGGCAAACGGCGCACGCGCGGCCTTTGCTTGAGCCCGCGGGCTTTAGCCAATTGGTTCTAGTCCTTGACTTCTAACTCAGACTGTTGTTA
>Ga0224501_10002977_pt1 | contig 13346 bp, 9 predicted proteins | sample SF_Oct11_sed_USG_4_FD_169105 | JGI IMG/M metagenome (GOLD analysis project Ga0224501, IMG submission 169105) | Sediment microbial communities from San Francisco Bay, California, United States - SF_Oct11_sed_USGS_8_1 | ecosystem: Environmental > Aquatic > Marine > Sediment | place: USA... | reverse complement strand
TTCGCCAAGGTTTGTCGCTGGCCCGACCCCAACAACGTCTCCTCGGGGGTCGACCAATATGTAGGTCATCGATGCTCTATCATAGGCTGCGCCGAGTACTGTAACTGACATGTCGAAAGTTGCACTCAAGCCTGGTACTACTGTTGTTGGGATTGACAATGGAGCAACTTCGGGAATCTTCACCGTAAGGAAATCGTCCCATGCGTCTGCTCTGTAAGGATATTCTCTGAAAGCGCTGAAGAAGAGCTGCAGAGCATCCACGTCAGCATGATCAAACATCCATGGACCGGCCGCAACCCAGAAGTGGCCCATTTCGCTGTAGAAGCCCGATTGGGCTCCCCACCGCGCAGTAGCCTCACTTCCTGTAACCCACTCGCCTAGTTCTGGAGGAACATAGTTCGCGGCTGACAGGTCAGCGTGTGCCGCCGCAAGAATGGGAAGTGAAGTGCCCTTGGTCAAGTCAAGCATGTCGACACCCCAGATGTCAGCATTGTCCGGTGACCAAGCAGTCTCCTGTTCTCTCACAACGTCGTTCATCAAAGCCCATAGTTCCCAAGGTACAGCAGGGTACACCTCCACGTTGGATGCGATGAAGCTCTCGTCTGGATGCCAATAGTCGATGTATGTTTCCAGCACATTCTCCGAAAGGAATTTCACTCCCCTCAGTTTGTTCACGAAGACTGTTCTACCAGGAGAAGCTGCGACGGCATCGTAAAGGTCGCTCTCAGGTAACACTAGCTTGAAGTACTGAGCTATCTGAGCCAGTATGTCTGCTTGATTGACATCCTGTCCATGATGCCACTTTCCTTGTGTGAAGGTCCATGTAACCTTGCTTGTTGCCTCTACTCCAGATCCGACCTCTACGAAGGCTTCTGACGATAGATCGTAGATCAAGGCGTCACTTGGGACATCCAGTTTGCCATCGGGTCCAGCTGTTTCAACAGTGAAATCCGCTCCGACTGGCATGTATGTCCCTGTGTGGGGATGTGGCCAAACACAAACCTCTTGCACTGCATATTGCGCATAGACATCGTATAGCCAAGAGAATCCCGCTCCAGGATTGAAGCCCTCAATGAAAAGAGCCCTCGCGCCCACTGTTACAGTGCCGCCTGGCTCTTGGAAGCCGATTGTCCGCAGTGACCAGAAGCTTTGGCTGCCCCCGTTCACGTCGAAAACGAAGGGTCTCAGGTTGACACTGTACGGAAAGCTCACTATCTGATCTACGTAATATATGTGCGTGCCATCTTCTAGCCAAAGTGTAGTATACGTTTTCAGCAGTTCTTTGCGTTCCTCTTGTGAACCGTAGTCTCCATCGTTGAGCTTGTCTATGGCCTCTCTCAGCAATGGCGACACTTGGTATTCGCCGTATAGCGGCGCGTTGTCGGGAGACATCATGAACCATGGATCGTCATCGTCATACGCCTCCACGGCTAGGGAAATCCATCCGGCAGTGTAGATGTGCCAGTCTCCCCGCTTGGTGCGATCTAGATTGTTCCAATACGTATATGCCTCTGCACTAGGTTTGTACAGTCGTTCCACCGTGAAACCCAGTTCTTCTAGTTGAGCAGCCAGGTAGTCTCCTGATGGTCTTCTTTCATCTTCGGTTCTGATGACAATGTTTATGACTATAGGATCTCCGTCGTAGTACCACTGTCCTTCCTGCAATGTTGCCCCTGCATCTTCGAGAGCAGTGAAGATTTGGACCTTCGCCCTTTCGAAGTCATAGGCGTATTCGCCCTCCAATCTCTTGAGGTGGTCTGCAATCCTTCCATAGTCAGGCGCAGATGTCATCGGGAAATGCCACTTGGGTATGCCTCTTCCAAACCAGAGCTCGTTAACCATATAGTTCCTGTCAAGGAGCCAGTTCAAAGCTTCCCTGACTTCTCTTATCTGGAACGGGTTGTAGCTCTCCGTAGTGACAAGAGGGTTGAGGAAGAATTCGTTATAGAGGCCGTATGCAGTGACAAGGTTGACGGCTTCTGATTCCTCGGCAAGCCGAGTGTTTTCTGTGGTCAGCCACCACATGTACATGTCCATTTCCCCGGTTTCGATCTTTGGCACGGCCGTAGCGTCGCCTCCCTGCAGAAAGATTATCATTTCGTCAGCCCATGGTCCGTATGGAACTTCCTCTTGGGCAGAAACTGGTATTGTTGAAATCAGAGACATTACAAAGATCATTAGTAGAGATAGCAGCATTTTTCCTTTTTTCATTCTTTTCATCCTTCTATTCTGCACGACCCTCTCTTATGACCGAGGGTCTTTAAATATATATTGCACCTATTGGAATGCTGAGGATCTGCCAAAACGGGTTCAGAGCATCCTCTTTCTGGAATGAAACCCGCGAATCACTGTTTCTACGACTTTTCGAGCGCAGGATAGAAACATCGGCCTACATCAGAACGCCTGTCGGGCAAACGCGCATCCCCAGCGTGCATACCAAGACACTGGCAGTCGCAATCTGAATCGGTCTTTTCAGCAGTCTAGCGTTTTTTCCCAAGTGGATTCATGGTCCCTATGACTTCTGCGTCTGGCCTTCGCGATTTGAGGGTTGGGCTACAAAGTGGCGATGCACGCTTGGATCGTCCGCTGCCTTTTAGCTAGCTAGGAAGAGCTCCTCAATGGCTAGTCAAGAGCTAGCGCGCGCAACAACCCTGAACTGGAAGGCTCTAGGGAAAGCCTACGAGTTCCAGCCTCAAGACTACGAGGAACTCTTGGGCATAAGGGGAGTGGGCTCTCACACAAGACATATTTGAGACGATCTGTTGTATTACGGCGAGAGAAAAGTGACCATCGATTCGCGGCTTTTTTATTTTCGGGAGAAACTGGAAAATGGATTCACGATGACTTTGATGGTCTATCTTTTCGTCTTCACTCTAAGTGTCATCGTCTATATTGCTGATATTGAGGCTCACGTTCTCGGCAGAGTCTCTGAGCTAAGCGGATTATTGGCTGCCTCACGGAAAACTCCATGGGGAATCTTCACTTCGCTGTTTGTCCATGCAAATGAAAGTCACCTCTCAAATAACATGATTGCTCTGTTTGTCTTCCTACTGTTCCTGGTTGCAGTCAACGCGCTTCTTCCACCGGCTGAGATGAAGAAGCGAATCATGGCTTCGTCGCTTGCGATCTTTTTCGTTCCTGTGCTCCTGAATCTATTCTGGATTTTGCTCTTTCCAGAAGTGAGGATAATCGGTTCTTCTGGAATTGCTTACGCTTTGGAGGGCTCATGTTTTGGATTCTCCCTTCTCAATGCTCTTGAACTGAAGAGACCTGCCGCTTATTCCTTCAAGGAGAGAAAAATCACTGTGGCATCGTCTCTTTCAAATATTGTGGTCTGTGCAGCACTACTCCTAAGTCTGATTGTTGCTCCAGACACGTTTCTGGGCAGCAGCTTCGAGATCGTCATATGGCTACATGCCTTGTCGTTTTGCGGCGGATTGCTGAGCTCCTTATTGTACGCAATGCATGCTCGAACCGGACCAGAATCCACAGTAGCTAGCTAGCTAAAGAGCCAGAATGACTTCTTCTATGCATGCTATGATCCTTCTCGTCCGAGCTGGCTAGACTTCTATCATCGGGGGACTGACCCTTTTGTGCTTGGTTTTCTTGTAGCGGTCTTGGACCTCCATAACAGTCTCTAATGGTGTGCCTGTCGCCTCGGTAACATCCCCCGGTTTCATCTTATAGTCGAAGAGCCCAACAAGTATCAGGTCTAGTTTATCATAATCTATAGGTATCTCATCTGTCGCCCTATGCCCAGGGTAGAGCTGCGGGCTACTCGGTTTGAAGGCGATCTTCTCAGGAACCCCCAAGTATCGGGCGAGCTCCCTGACCTGCGTCTTATACAGGTGAATGTTCGGAAAGAAATCTGCAGCTCCATCGCCATATTTCGTGAAGTACCCGATCAGGGTCTCACTCCTGTCGCTAGGCCCAGCCACCAAGTATCCGTTTACATTCGCATAGTAATACAGCATGACCATTCGGATTCTGGCAAGGATGTTCGCAGTTGGCAACCTATACTCAGGCGACTCCCGAGCTAGATTAAGACAATTCAAGAAGGCGTCCAATATGCCCTGTACATTGACAGTCTCAGTCCTTATCCCAAGCATCTCGGCAAGATCAAGCGCGTCCTCAACATCCTCTCTGGGAGTGAAATCCGTAGGCAGCAAAACTCCGAGAACCTTGTCCCTCCCAAGAGCACGGACGCATAGCGTAACGGTGAGGCTGCTATCGACACCGCCACTCAGGCCGACAACAACGCCGGAGGCGCGGGAGAAATCGACAACTTTCTTTATAAACTCCACGGACGTCTTCTCAGCCTCTTCAAGATCGATCCTCAAAGAATCCTCATCAAGCTTCATCGCCACTCCACCAAGGAAACATATACTGAACGAGAGGTAAATAACTGCTTATTCTCACAACATCAAAGGAAGCTATGCACGAAAGGGTTGTTCCTCTTCTCCTCTCCGATGTTTGAGGAAGGCCCATGGCCTGGATAGACCTTCACGCGGTCGGGTAACCTCATCAACTTGTTCCTTATGGAATGCATAATCATCTCGAATGAGGAGCCCGGAAAGTCCGTCCTACCGATCGAGCCTGCGAATAATGTATCTCCAGAAAAGACAACATCCTCGCAGAGGAGAGAGATACTCCCCTTGCTATGGCCTGGTGTGTGGATCACCTTGAGATTCAGCTGGCCCACCTCGATTGTGTCACCTTCTGCGAGCAGCCGGTCCGCTGGAGGAGAAGCCCAATCTGCCATTCCCATCTCTCTCGAGAGATTGATCCGCGAATCAGTGAGCATAACCTCATCTTCCTTGTGGATCAAGATGGGTACCCTCATCTTCTCCTTGACCAAGCCGTTACCGCATGTATGGTCGATGTGGCCATGCGTGTTGACTACACACTCTATCTCCAAACCTGTTTCTGAAACCCTTCTGAAGATTCGCTTCGACTCTGTGGAGCCGAAGCCGGGATCAATCATTACAGCCTCTTCTGTCTCTTCGCATCCCACCACATAACAGTTTGCCACTAGAAGCCCAACTGTGAACACTTCTACGATCATTTTGGCCAAATCCTGTCCGGGAATTTCGTTCCGAAGTTCTCCGCTAAGCTTTGCGCTAACCCTAAGCCTAAGGTTCGAAACACACGGTTTTAATCTCAACCCTTTTATTTAAGTCGACAGACATGTTGTGGTGATGGAAAGATGGATAACAAAGAACAGATAGTTCTTGAAGCTATGGAAAAGGCCGGGAAACCGGTAAGGCCTGGAGACGTCGCAAAGATCATCGGTCTAGAAAGCAAGGAGGTCTCCAAGGCCATAAGCAGCCTGAAGAAGAAGGGGAAGGTCATCTCCCCCAAAAGATGCTACTATGCGCCAGCATGACAACAATCAAACTGAGCTGAGGAATCTCGCCGAAACGATCCCTGAGTGTCTCAAACAGCCTTGACGCTGGAACCTCAGCGGTAGCGAGCGAATAATTGACAAAGACAAACCTTGTGGGGATTCTTCGAATACCCTGTCCCTTGGAATGCATTATCATAGAGCGTATCAATAAGTTTGTGGTAAAGGTACTCATAGAAGGCAAAATGTACCGAGCTTACATCAACAACACGGGGAGACTCCTTGATTATCTATTCAGGGGTAAAAAGGGGTTCTGCATCAGAACCGAATGGACAGAAAAAACTGATTACAGGATGTTCTCAATGAGAGAAGATGGATTGGGCGCTATTGTTGATACTCAGCTCCAGATGAGAGCCTTTGAAAAAGCTGCGCAGATGAAATGTATTCCATGGCTTGGAGAATGCAGAGTGGTGAAAAGGAACGCGAAGCTGGAAGAATCCCTTATAGACTACCTTCTGGAGTGTGGCGGAGACAGAGTCTACTTGGAGGTTAAGAGCGCCGTTCTTAGAGACGGCAGATATGCCATGTATCCTGATTGCCCTTCATCCAGAGGAAGAAAACACTTGGAAGAACTTAGAGACCATGTGAAGAGGGGAGGAAGAGCGATAATATTGTTCATTGCAGCCTTGCCTGAAGTAGAGGCTTTTAGGCCGAACGATTCTGGGGATCCTGACATACCGCAGTTGCTGCGGGAAGCCTATCAAACAGGTGTAAGAGTCAAATCCATCGGGCTGTATTACAGTCCAGAAGATTCCTTTGTGTACTTGTATAATCCCGATCTTAGGGTTGAGTTGTAGTTTTGCTATAGGGCTGTTCCTCATCTAGGAGACTTCCTTTAGAGAAATTACGGAAAGGTTGATATCTCTGGCTCTGACTTGATTGAGAACCAGATTCATAGTGGCTTCCCCGGCCGTTTTTTGCGTTTTGGGCTCTCTGAGACAACTGGAAATTCCGCTCAGTGATCCATTGTGTCGTTACCTGCATACGTGCTTCGACAGATAAATTATCTCCAATGCAAAGGTCACGAATCTTCCGATAGCCCAGTAGTGTGTGAAAAGACATTTCCCCCATCTTCAGGCTGCCATAGCGCATTGCGCAATATCGGTTACGTAACGATGGGTGAACTAGACACTCTGCGTCGGGAAAAATCGATACGCTAGGTTTATTAGGGCCTACAGCGAAGTCTATATTGCAGCGCGCGCGAAGACTCCGTAAAAGTATTTTGGAGCAAAGTTGCTGCAAGATGCAGCCCCCGACGAGAGTTGAGGGCGAAGGGTGAAGTGAGATATACTCACGATGAACACCATGCATAGGCTTAAACGTCAAACAGGCATCGGTTCCGAGTAAGCCCCGCACGCCACGCCGTCTGGTGGATGGCTTGGCTTGAACGCTGAAGAAGGGCGTGGCAAGCTGCGATAAGCCTCGGGTAGGCGCATGCAGCCTTAGATCCGAGGATACCTGAATGGGACTTCCTGCTGCGGACTTCCGCAAGGATGTCTGTGGCGCTCCAACATTGGAGTGGGGACCCTCCGAACGGAAACATCTTATTAGGGGGAGGAAGAGAAACCAATAGGGATTCCCTTATTAACGGCGAGTGAAAGGGGAAGAGTCCAAACTGAACACTATGGGGAAACTCATGGTGGATGTGGTGTTGTGGGCCCGGCTGCTTCCTCCTCAGCGAAGCCGAAATGACCTGGAATGGTCTGCCAGAGAGGGTGAAAGCCCTGTAGGTGTAAACTGAGTGGAATTGAGTCGGTGTCCCTGAGTACTATACCCTGACTTGGGTGTGGGAAGCTGGAAGTCACCAACTTCCAAGGCTAAATACGTTTCAAGACCGATAGCGTACTAGTACGGTGACAGAATGCTGAAAAGTGCCCCGGAAGGGGGGTGAAAAGTGTCTGAAACCAGGCGGTTACAGACGTGTGCGGTCTGTAAGGGTAGATCCCTCCCAAAGGAAGCTGCGGCGACGCAGTGTACGAGGGAGGAGGACTAGGATCGCACGTTCCGTCTAGAAACACGGGCCGGGGAGTTCACAGCTGTGGCAAGCCTAAGGATTAAGAGTCCGTAAGCGTAGGGAAACCAAAGTGCACGCAGCCAATCCTTGTGGTTGGTGAGGTGCTGAGTCTGAAAGGGCTCGGAGTCACGGCTGAGATACTAGAAACCGAGCGATCTAGCCCTGGGCAGGGCGAAGCTAGGCGAAAGTCTGGTGGAGGCCCGAAGGAGTGCTGACGTGCAATTCGCTTCTCTGACCTGGGGCTAGGGGCGAAAGACCAATCTAGCTCGGTGATAGCTAGTTCCCTCCGAAGTGGGTCGTAGCCCAGCCCCGAGCGAGGCTGCCGATGGTGTAGAGCACTGAATGGAAAGTAAGGGATCGAAAGATCTCGCTTTTCTCTCAAACTCCGAAGTCATCGGCGCTGTAGACCTCGGGAGACGGGTTCTGGGGGGTAAGCTCCCAGACCGAGAGGGGAACAACCCAGACCATGGTTAAGGCCCCAAAGTGCTGGCTAAGTGTTAAACTGAAAGGCGTCATCAGCCTGAGACAGCGGGGAGGTAGGCTTAGAAGCAGCCATCCTCTAAAGAAAGCGTAACAGCTCACCCGCCGAGGCTGATGGCCCTGAAAATGGACGGGACTAAGCCAGCCGCCGATACCTTGGAGTGTAGTGTAAGCTACAATCTGGTAGGAGGGCGTCCTGGCTGGGCGGAAGCTGGGCCGTGAGGTCCAGTGGACCGGTCCAGGATTGAAAATCCCGGCGGTAGTAACAGCAAAGAGAGGTGAGAATCCTCTCCGCCGAAGGGGCAAGGGTTCCCCGGCAATGCGTCGTCAGCCGGGGGTAAGCCGGTCCTAAGGCCGACCTTAACTGGGTAGGCCGAAAGGGAAACCGGTTAAGATTCCGGTGCCGCAGAGGTACGTGCGGTGACGCAGGCTCAGTATTTGACGCTTCGGGATACGCTGAGCAGGGCTGTCGCCTTGTTCAACCGTATACGCCTGGGGAGTGCCGCAATGGCGGGAACCAGGTGAAATCGGGAATAGCCATCCGTTTTAGGAAGGTTCGGCTGATTCCTGGAGCCAATGAAAAGGGTGCTGAGAAGGATCCTCTGCGACCGTACCCAGAACCAACACAGGTGTCCCTAGGCTAGAAACCTAAGGCGTGTCGGGTATACGCCAAGCGAGGGAACTCGGCAAATTAGCCCCGTAACTTCGGGATATGGGGTGCCTGTGGTTTTAGCCTCAGGCTGGAACCGCAGGTCGCAGTGACAAGGGGGTCTCGACTGTTTAATAAAAACACAGGGAGCCGCAAGCCCGAAAGGGTGTGAACGGCTTCTGAATCCTGGCCAGTACAGGTACCTGAAACCTGGGTTCAACCGGGCTAAGGGCCTGCAAACGCCGGGAATAACTCTGATTCTCTCAAGGTAGCCAAATGCCTTGTCGGGTAAGTTCCGACGTGCACGAATGGAACAACGAAGGCCCCGCTGTCCCCGCTTGGCACCCGGTGAACCCACGTAACGTGGCCGAACAGTCCACAAACTCCCAGCGGGAAAAGAAGACCCCGTGGAGCTTTACTGCAGCCTGCTGCTGGGACATGGTTGTGAATGCAGAGTGTAGGCGGGAGCCGTTAACCCTGATCTCTCCGGGGATCAGGTAGGCAACAATGGAACACCGCCCATCCGCGACTATTTCTCTTACCGGCGCGAAGGCGCTGAGACAATAGCAGGTGGGCAGTTTGGCTGGGGCGGCACCCCCTTGAAAAAATATCGAGGGGGCCCAAAGGTCAGCTCAGGCGGGACAGAAACCCGCCGTAGAGTGCAAAGGTAAAAGCTGGCTTGACTGGATCCTCCACAGTAAGGGATCCAGAGGCGAAAGCCGGGCTTAGCGAGCCGTCATGTCCTCATTGGTGGGGGCTGGCGGCGACAGAAAAGTTACCCCGGGGATAACAGGCTCGTCGCGGGCGAGAGTTCCCATTGACCCCGCGGCTTGGTACCTCGATGTCGGCTCTTCCCTTCCTGGCTCTGCATAAAGGGCCAAGGGTGAGGCTGCTCGCCTATTAAAGGGGAACGTGAGCTGGGTTTAGACCGTCGTGAGACAGGTCAGACTTTATCTGCTGGGAGCGTCGGCCGCCTGAGGGGAAAGGGTCCCCAGTACGAGAGGAACGGGATGCTGTAGCCTCTAGTCTACCGGTTGTCCGACAGGGCACTGCCGGGCAGCCACGCTGCTGCGGATAAGAGCTGAAAGCATCTAAGCTCGAAGCCGCTCCCGAGAAGAGGCGGCCATTCCCTGACATGAGACCTGGTGACGGGCCTCGGTCATGGACGAGGGCCCCCGTAGAAGACGGGGTTGATGGGGCCGGGGTGTACGCGCCAAGGCTACGGCCGAGGCGTTCAGCCCGCGGCTCCCAATCGCCCAAGGTGCCGGGCCGAAAAAGGATTGGTGCCTGGACGAAATCTTAGGCCTATGCGTGGTGTCCGTGAAACCTTGAAAGAGCCGTTCTCTCATCCGCTCTTTTTCCTTGACTTTTTTCCGCAGTCTCGCTATACGTCTCTCGGTCATCAATTTGCGACAGGTTCTACCCTCTAAATTTGATACCCCCTCCCCCTCTTATCTTTCCCTTCTAGGACAATGCTCAGCTGAGCAGTGTTGAGGTCCCTTCATACCGCGCTAGAGGGGAGTTAGGGCCTCTCTGGGATGCTCTTTTTAGGAACGGTTTCACTCGTAAAAACTATACCCCCTAGGTATATTTCCTTGGTGGGCTAGATCCGAGAAAATGGGCACATATACATCATTACATGTCCTTCTAAGGTTTTCCTCTCTTCGGGTCCAAGTTTGGGACAAAAATCTTATCTTGGGCTTTCAGAAGTAGTAGTCCCTAAGGGTATAGGACTACTACTTCTCTTCAATTACCAAACGATCTTCCTAGCGTTGAAGAAGCCTTGAATTTTTGGCTGCAGCTTTGAAAGCCTCTGCGGAGCCAGCTTTGGATAAGGTTGAGGCCCAAAGGTTTCAGGTCGTGGCCACCTTGGCGAGAACCTACAAGGATCTCTTAGCTGATTACATCAATTACTACCAGATAGAAGCAAAACTCGTCGAAACAGAGGAAAAGATAAAAATCTTATTAAAGACAGAGCTTCTAAGATAATCTGAATGGCGGGGGTTGCCAAGTTAGGTCAAAGAGGTTGACTAGAGGCGCAGCCCTGAGGCGGCTGTCCCATAGGGGTTCGTGGGTTCGAATCCCACCCCCCGCACCAAGGCACAAACCCCCTACACTTTCTGCTACTTGCGCTTTCTGAATATCTTGGCCCCGTCTATGTCACATACAGATTCAAAGCCAACGTCTATCAATTCGCAAGCTTCGTCAACTGTCTTGGCTACCTTTGATGTGTAGTCGTTGTCTTCAAAGTCTACGAGGTGTGTGTGGACTAGTGTGTTCTTGATGTTCTTGTGGCCTAGGATACCTTCCCTCTGACTGTATGGTTTTAATGCTCACCAGAAATCCGTCATCGACACGCTAGAGGACCACTACCAAAATCTATTTAAAGAGTGGATAATACTAGTGGATAATGCTAGTAGCTAGGGGATAATACTAGCAGTAAGAAGAGTTATGGTGTGAGAGATTTTGAGTGCAAAACAAGCGATCACGCAGATTCAGGCGATAGTCATCGCTGCAATACTAGTTGTAGCGGTTGGAGCAGCTTATTACTACTTTACACTCCCAACACCACCACCAGAGGAAGTCACTCTCACTGCATGGTCTTGGAACAGTGAAGACATCAATTACACATTTAGCGAGACGACATTTGATGAAGACCACCCTTGGATAAAATTAGATTCTGTTGAGCTGGGTGGTACAGGCGACACGTACAGCAGACTCGCTACTTCTGCTGCAGCAGGTTCAGGAGCGCCGGACATAGCCCTGATAGAAGGAGACCGTCTCCCCCAGTTCATCAAGATGGGAATACTACTTCCCCTTGACGATTTTGGCGCCGGGGACTACGCTGACGAATTCTGGGAGCCTTGGTGGAACCTAGGGGTCTCCGAAGGACAAGTCTACGCCCTACCCTGGGACATGGGACCCTGCGGCCTATTCTACAGAGCAGACATATTTGAGAAGTACGATCTTAAGGTACCAGAGACATGGGACGAATTCATTGAGCAGGGCCTAAAACTGAAAGCTCAAAACGATACCATAAAATTCACTTCGCTTTCTGTGAATGACAGGGGAACATTCCAAATTCTTATTCAGCAACTCGGGGGACAAGTGTTTGAACGGGTTAATGGCGACGTAAGATGTGTCGCGAGCAGCGAAGCCATACAAGCCATGGAACTCGCAAACAGCATGGCCGAACTCGGCATTGCCGAATGGGAAAACTGGTGGGTCGATGAGTGGTACAGCAAGCAAGCCGACGGACTCATTGCGTGCGTTCCTATAGCCCAGTGGCACGGAGGCTTCCTGAAAGAGTGGCTTGCCCCCGGAAACGTTGGCCTTTGGAGAGCCGCTCCCTTGCCTCAATTTGTGGCAGGAGAGACGAGATCGGCCCATTGGGGAGGGTCGTTCTTCGCTATCACCACTCAATCGGAGCATCCGGAAGAGGCTTGGGAATTCGTAGAATTCATGACTTGTACAGTGGAAGGTCAATTGGCCCTTTACACGTCGTCAGGATACTACCCAGCCCTTAAAGCCATACAGATGCACGACGAGGTAGCATACGAAGACCCGTACTACGGCGGGCAGAATTGGGTTGCTGTGTTTTCTGAGGAGTCTGTTCCGTATCTGCCGGACTTCGATTTCACGGAGTATTACCAGCTCATGCTTGCCCACCTTACAGCTGCCCAAGGCAGAATCAACGAAGGCACCCCGGTCGAAGAAGCTCTTGAAGAAATGGCTACGATAACGAATGAAGAAATAGCAGCTGCTGGAGGATAGTCTCAAAATGGGGCGCAAAGACCTCTACACCCTCTTTTTTTTGTCTCCTTTCTTCTTCTTCTTTATTATGTTTCTTATAGTTCCTATCGCATACTCGCTCGCAATCAGCTTCACAAATATGAGCGGGTTGCATCCTTATACGGATTTCATCGGGCTTCACAATTACTTGAAAACCCTTCAGAATCCACTATTTCTAACGTCGTTGAGAAACGTTGCCATGATACTTTTCATCCAAGTTCCCGTAATGACTCTAATAGCGTTGGCATTAGCCTTATTGTTGAATTCCGAACTCGTAAAGGGAAGAAACATCTTCCGGCCGATCATCTATCTGCCCCTGTGCACATCTACTGTGGTTGCGTCACTCATGTGGAACTTCATGTACGGGAAAGATTATGGCCTGATAAACACCTTACTCTCGAATGTGGGTTTGCCTAAGGTCGATTGGGTCACAGATTCCAGGGTAGCTTTGTATTCCATTATGAACGTGATTACGTGGAGGTGGATCGGTTGGAACATGGTTCTTTTCCTCGCTGGGTTAGCAGCTATACCGCAGGAGATATACGATTCAGCTAAGCTCGACGCTGGGCGCTTTCAAACCGTTCGCTATATTACTTTGCCTCTTCTCAAACCAATGATGGTTGTTTCAATCATCTTGTCCATTAATGGCAGTTTGCAGACCTTCACCGAGCCTTTGATGCTTACTGGAGGAGGCCCCGGCTATAGCACCCAAACCCTCATAATGAGTGTTTGGCGCTTCGCTTGGGGCATGTTCTCTTACGGATATGCCGCAGCGGCTTCATGGATAGTCGGCTTGATCGTATTCTTCGCCGCGATTATCTACATAAGATACGTAGCTAAAGGTTGGAGTTGGAGGTGATCTGACGGCCAGCAAGCATCAACTCAAGCGACAGAAAGGACGCCGCGACATTCAACTCATAGTTGGCTTGTTTCTTGCTTACCTTTTCATCGTCGGAATCATAATCTACACGGTGACGCCTATCTACCGGATATTCTCACTGTCAATA
>Ga0224501_10002976_pt1 | contig 13347 bp, 10 predicted proteins | sample SF_Oct11_sed_USG_4_FD_169105 | JGI IMG/M metagenome (GOLD analysis project Ga0224501, IMG submission 169105) | Sediment microbial communities from San Francisco Bay, California, United States - SF_Oct11_sed_USGS_8_1 | ecosystem: Environmental > Aquatic > Marine > Sediment | place: USA... | reverse complement strand
AGACAAAATAACTATAATAATGTAATTTGTAATCGTAACGTGGCAAAGTACAGTTGGTAATAAACCCAATCGGCTATTCTGCTGCTTCGGCCACCCGCCGGGATGCGGAAAAACTAAGTCACGTGCACGCTCGGTAAGCCAAATATTGCGCAAACACTCATTTAAAGCAGCTAGTGCTGCATAAGGTGTGTTAGATAGAAAACACGCTTACAATGGAGATTTTAGAAATATCATGGCATACTCCAATGAGAAATATATATGGTTTCGTTTGGCAATGAATTAGGACCTTGGATCGAAAGATAACATTCTAACCTCTCCGATATGTTGGATTGGCAGCTAGGCTCAAATAGCTTCTTTGACCCGCAGAGAAAACATCATTCATGCCCGTCACTAACCGTAATCATCTCCAACTCTTGCTACGCTCGAGTCTCACCTCTGGGATAAATCTTGTGCAGGAGAGAACGACTGCATAACAATTGCTACACATTGCATACACAGATCGCTTCTGACACATGCGCTGCCCCATTGAGCTTTTATTATGTTTTTGACGATCGTACCTAATTCATTTTATCATTATGGCAGGAAATGGTGACTTTGCTGGGAAGTTCGGGCAGTGCGTTGGATCCCACAGACGCTGAGAATTTGGCTAAGGGTGTCACCGGTCTCGCCGGTAACACCCTAAAAGCGGGAAAACTGAGTCAGGAGGCAGAGCAGGAGGAGGAGGAGGCCCTGTCAAAACAGAGCGGTCCCAAAGCTGATATACTACGCCGGCGAAGAAAACGACGATCCGCCGGCAAAACTGCCAAGGAGACACAGGTAATTTGCGTCTGTTACAAGATATCTTCGTATTATGTTTAAACTACTGCATCGCAGTAACCTCAACTGTTTACTGACTCAGTTTTCACTTCCTAATGCACTCCGCCTTTCGTTGGCAACAACTTCAAAACTCGAATGGCTGTTCACACTCATTAGATTTATCCAGTCTGGCTCAGACCGAGCTGCTTGACCAAGAAGTCAATGCCATGGTGAGTGTTGTCCTGATGTCTGATTTCGGGCAGTGCTGTGAGTGTACTGGTGAGTGTGAAACTGGTTGTCCCGCATCTAGGTTTGTGTCGACTATAAGTTTGTTGGCTGGGGAACTTACTGTTCTACTCGGATACCGGCTTAATGAACAATCTGAAACTGGACCTGATGGTGAATAATAGGAGTTGCTAATCCTGTCACTAGCCTCTATTCACAGGGGAGCTCGGCATTAACAGAGCTTGTAGGCAAGATATCTTCAGCAGCGAGATGCTTTAACCACTAAGTTATTCGCAGTCCAGTCACTACTCCACTTCTACCCACTCAATACTCCATTATCGCCATTGGCTTGTGAGCTAATGACCCATACCATGAGCTCATGATACTTGTAGAGCTACCTTCTCTATGGGACACACCGGTGCAAGCAGAAAGTCTTTAATTTCAAGCTTAGGTTTCATAGATTACACTAGACACTAAACGAAGGGGGCTCACCCATAGAGTAACCTTCTCTATGAGGCAACTTGGTACAGAAAAGAAGTTTCCTAATGATGCACTTTGTGAAACCCTAAGTAAAAGACTCAATAGGCTAATATCTGCAAACTCCTTACACCTGAAAGAAGATGACTTCATGGTTGCCAATCGTTGTCATTTCAGGCAGATATGTTAAAGATGGTCAGCGATTGTGGTGATATTGTTGGCAGCTCTAAGGCAGCGGGAGAGAGTCCCTCGGTTATGTCTACGGACACCATGGCTCTTGCCGTCAGCAGTAACTATGGAGATGCTGCTTGTGAGTATGATTTATGTTGGCTGTTGGCTGTTGGTGAAGACTCTGTATTTTGACCTAATTTGAAATTTTTATTTTACACCCAAACATTGACTACTCTAAACGGGAACCATCTTAGGCCATGGAGATCATGCCCCTCACATAATGAACATCACATATCTCTGTCATCCGTTTCTAGTTGAGCTACTCATTCTCATCGCCGTGTATTTATTGGGTCACTCTGTTGCAGCGAATGTCCCTGCTGATGATGGTAACGGCTTCAACCTGCCAAGCGCTGACGATCTATTCCCTGATGCTAACGATACCAGTCTGGTTGTCATGGCGTCCAAGGTCATCTCGCAAGCTGAGAACCCGTTTTTAGCGGCGAATGGAACCAGCAATGGAACGCTGGAGATCAACAGTGCTGTTGTGATGTTGGCACTTACCAACTCTTCGGGCGCCCCTATGTCTCTAGGTGACTCACTCCTCTTTGGCTTCGTGGGCTTGAGATCTTATGAAGTCGGGTTTAAGCCTGGGTCACGAAAGGTTCCCATTGCCAGTCTGAGGGTCATCTTAGCTTAAAACTACATTGTAGTATGGCAGATGCTTTTATACCCCACTTTGCGTACGGTTTGCCTCGGACCGGACACAGTCTGAGATTGGTCTGGCATCCGACCTAGGATCCTAGGACCCTTTTACACTCCAAATAGATCTCTGGCATGCCCGATCCTGGATCACTTTTGAGCCAATCAATGGTGACAAAAGTTTTCTGGAAGCTGTAACCATTTTCGCTTATAATTTCAAAACAAAGTTAAACCACTATTAGATTCTTTCACTGCCAGTTGCCTCTATTCTTCGTACTGTTATTGGAGTGAATATTGAGGTGAAATCAAATAAATTCTCGCCTTTAATGATCCTAGTACGAGACTAGTATTGAGTAAATGTTGCTAGTCAATCTGTGAAAGATTGTTTGATTGGTTGATGAGTTGGACCTCCGAGGCAGATCGAATGCATTTTGTCTCTGGGAGACAAACGCTTGGACATCTGAGGAAGCGTCTGGGCAGATCAGATGAGGCTGTCACACTGCACTTTTGGGAGATCAAGACGTCTGTCTCGAGCTTCTGGTTCGAAGAGGGTAGGATGCAAAGTGAACTATAAAAGCACCTTTAGAACACAGAGAAACACAAACTAACTCACCAATCACTGTTCAGGTAACATGAGTGAGCCTACCCACATTTTCATCAAGCGTGACCCTGCGAAGGTGAAAGTCAGCACGATTGTGAAGGCCGCTGGTAGATATGGAGATGATACAGATGAGACACCATTCCTACTGCATAAGGTACGTGTACATTAAACAAGAACCGCACTACATATGTACAGCTATATGGAGAATTGGCTGTTAGAGAGTGAATTTGTACTAGCAATGGTGTACCTGATGTGGGGTATCACTCTTCTTCCTTACGATCTTCAGCTTCCCAGCCCTGGAGAGAGGCAGGTACTCATTCCCTTCCAGTGAGACAAATAGAGTAACTCTATGGGTGCACCTTCCTTATTTAATGCTGCCATCCGAAACCAACGAGGGCCGGGTGTTGCGATTGTTCACATTCGACATGAAACCGGGGTCTCCCTTGTTTGATACCTAATACGCTATACATTAAGCAATCGCTTCTCTGTGAGGCAACAAGGCTCATTTTGCTTATTCAGGTCTTGGTTGGCGGCAGCTCCAGTCTTCATGTTAGAGTGGTGCAGACCTGGGTGATGAATGTCACAAACTGTTCAGCTATCAATATGACTATGGACTACAATGGAACCGAATGCAACTTCACAAGTTAGTAACATTGTTATCTCCAGTATCTAGCCTAAAGTTCATTAAAAAAAGCTGACCCCTTCCCCAGCGTCTAACCTCTCCCTGCACACCGCATTTGCTTTTTGTGATTAGGCTCTATCCATTGATGAAGGCTCGACCCAATAGAGTTAGGATGTGATAGAGCAATATGCTGGCAGCTCTCAAAATGTTTGACCCCCTTATCTGTATTGTTTCACGCGTTAGTAGCCATGTCACCTTCAGTATCCAGTCCAGAGTTGAATAAAAAAAACCAATGTCGGATGTGAGACAGGGCAACATGGCGCTAAACTCTGCATAGCTTTGATCTTTCGATCTGCTTTTTTCAGCTATCACTTTAGTGTCTCGTATTTGTCATGCTATTAAAGTGATAATGCTCTTTTTAGGTGTATTTGATCAGACTTCCACCGCTAATTGGCTAGAGGTAACTACTGCACAACCTAGTACAGTGGTCACTCAGTATTCTACCACCACAGTCAGTAAGTAATCGGCCAGGCTACCAGCATGAAAAACTATGTGCCCCGTTTTCTGTTCTTTGTTAAATCCGCCTAAATGATTAGTCATGCCATGGTATGGTTCCGGTAACTGTACAAACCTGGCCATAGAAATAAGTGGCATTCAGTCAATCGGTCATCTGTTCATTAATTCATTCTCACCACTCACTCACTCATTCACTCAGTCACCCACTCACTCGCTCACTCGCTCACTCGCTCACTCGCTCAGTCAGTCCGTAGCCATGCTTGCTGTTAGGTGACTACTAACTTAGCTCTAGTCTCTTTGCTTAGTGCCGACCATTGTCTTTGTAGATGATCTTACAACAACAAGACAATCTACTACCCCAGGAGGAAGTACAACAACAGGCACAGCAGACAATACAACAACGGGGGTGCCAGGCAATACAACAACGGGGGCGCCAGGCAATACAACAACGGGGGTGCCAGGCTCAACGGTGAGTGTTGATGTGAAAAGTTAGAGTGACTCTTTCCCTATTATTTCTATGGTTCAGCATAACAAAAATCTGAAGACTCCTTTTAATTGTCAGTTTTAGTTACACAATTACATCGAACTCATAAATAAATATGGATAAAAGCCTGTGGTTCATTCAGTTTGTATACAGCCCATCTTCCCCTCATGTCTTGATCATTGGCCTTTTAAACATTTCCAAACTCATCTTTGGCATCTAACTTTGACACCGTTGGCGTCTGCTTTAATTTGTGAGGTTCCCGTCTAAGAATCAGAAATCGTGCGCTAATGCCTGTTATCAGCGATACCATGTCCATGCTAGGTTTACCAATGGTCAATTTGTTTCTTCACTGGAGCAGTTGGGGTCTGATATCATCAAACAAATAGAGTTTGACATGTGCACATTTTTGTGTTCATATCCTTTATTCCTGTAATCTCAATTTCAGACGGCGGCGCCACCCGGATCCACGGCGGCTATGTTAGGAATGACAACCGAAATGCTTGAGGAGGAGAATAACAATAAAACCGGTTGGGTTCTGATAATGAGTGTCGGCAAGAAGCCATCTCTCACGGACCCATCGTCTTACTTCACCTGCGAGCTACCATTCCTGAATGACCCAGTCGCGGTAAGTGTCAGAGCATTGCTACAATATCCTAGAATTGGCCAATCAGGTTCCAGCTATGGCCTTTCAATACAAAACAATAGTTTCTGTTCCTCCAAGCCCTTCTACCTGCTATTGGCCCTTAAATACATTCATTATATATTGCCCTTTCACTTAATGACTTATGAAACCTTACGATGAGCTGGCCAGTTCATAGTCTGGATTTATTTGTTCTTTCGTCAGAGTACACCGCTGAGGCCAATGAGGAGTGTTTTGTACTGGAAATCTCTTGAAAGTGGTGATATTGTTGGAATGAGATATCTGATGTTCATACAATATATATTAATATATTAATATATTAATATATTAATATATTAATATATTAATATATTAATATATTAATATATTAATATATTAATATATTAATATATTAATATATTAATATATTAATATATATTAATTGTTTATATAGTTGTTAGTTCGTCATTGTCAGGATGAGATCTGAGTTTTGTCTCGAACTAGACCATACCCTCAGTGCGGTGCAAAAGGAGCTCAACGAGCTATTTGCATTAACCTCGCTCGGACACATTTATTCTAGGAACTTCGCGCTGAAGTGAAAGCTAATAACCTGACTAAGCGAAATGCCACACAAATTGGTAACACAACAATTCCTGCGTGGCTTTGGAACCTTCCACAAGGATTGGTGAGAGATATGGACACGTGTTTCTACTCCAATAGCTTCTTCAACGCGTAAGTAAGGATACCAGGATGGCTCAGTAGTAAAGCTCTGGCTTTGCAAAGGTGAGAACCTGGGTCTAAATCCTGGGCACAGCGGCTACTGTTGTGAGAATGAGCTGCTCATATTTACCCTAATTCCTAGGTCTCCAACAAACCTTAGTACAGGCTTAGGAGGTCCCGAGTAAAAAAAAAAAAAGTTTTCTCTAAATAAACTTGAGACTCCGTTCCCTTTTTTGGCAGCTGTAGGAATAAATTTAGACAGTTGATAAAATTATGTATGCATGGCTCAAAGGATGATGACAACAGCTTTTATATGACTGATGGCTGTTTATCCAGGCAAACTGGCTCTTTGCATATATTGGAGTGAAGATGCTGAAATAGTAGAAGAGCTGCAGATCAATGGATGTTCCAAACATCTAATAAAAAGAATCGCTTGTCCTTGAATATTTTGTTATTTTGACCTCGCCCGACAGTAACATAAAGGAATTCATCTGACTGACAAGTTAGGTCACCTGGCTATTTAATGGCTGCTGTAACTCAATGACTATTTTCAGTACGGAGGAGATTGAGGTTTATATCGGCGTTAAATATGTGGTTCCTGGTAACGAGACCTATGACAATGTGACTGATATCGTTAGCTCAACCACACCTGCCCCGCTGAGAAGGCGCCGTGAAGTTGCCACTACTACACTTGCCCCAGGTAAGCCAGATCACATGACATGGTGGGTCACATAACCACATGTGTAAGTCGCATGACTCGATGCATGGGTCTCAAGACATGGTGTGTCACATGACATTGTGGGTCACACTACCTTGCGGGTCACATGTACTGGTTACATAACCGGATATATAAATCATGTGACGCAGTGAGCCACGTGACAGTTTCCATAGGCTCAATGACATGGTAGGTCACATGACAGGATGTGTTGGTCACATGATATGGAAACCATGTATACAAGACTTTTTTTTCTCAATACTACCCTTGGCATTTGGATTTTGTGGCACCAACACTCATTTTGCATTTTGTGGTGGTTTTCCGCAGAAATGGATAACAGCACGATAACTGAGGAGCTGATAGAGAAGATATTCTACCAGCTAGAGTTCTACACGGCTCAGTGTAAAGTCTGGAATCACTATATCGAGGTGAGCATCCTTTATTGCAGTCTAGCACCTTCCCCCCACCACTACCATCGACTCTATGAAGCCAGTGTAAATTTCTTAAATATAAGAAGACGAGAAGTACGCCCATATCACTACAGCCTTTCAATACTAAGTACAAACTAACAGCTTCTACCGATTCCTGTATATTGTACGTACATACATTTTTAATGTCACAAGCAAATTAATTTGTTTGGCCTTTAGATTGGCAATTGCCCATCCATGTATTCATATCCAGGGCTGTTACGATGACTATTTTCTCAAAGCAAGCAATGTGTGTAACTGTTTCCGCAGGACTGGGAGACTTCTGGTTGTGAAGTGGGACCTTACTCCTCGCCTACCAACACTCACTGTATCTGTACTAAACTGGAGAGAGACCCACCTGAGGGTTGGGAGCCTCTTCCACCCAACTATGACCCCATATCTGGTGAACTCATCCCACAATCACCAGCTCCACCCATGTCATTCGGCGCTGGTGAGTAGTTGTGTTCTCTCAGTCTTTGGCCCATTCACTAATAGAACTAATCAGACCTTTAAGAACGTGCTTAAAGAACGAACTACATGCTGAGTGCCAAACTCTCAAGGGTGTTATGGACAAACAAACAAATGACCGTCTAGTATGATATCAGTGCTGCTCAATTGGTGCATACTACAGGCTCAAATGAAACACTGAAGTTCAGCACAGAATGTGGAGAGGCCCTGCTCTAAGTTCGGTCATTCGATGCAATGACAAGATAGTTTGACTCACGTTTCTCATCGATCTTCTTGTTTGTAGCTTTCGCTGTACCAATCAATACAATTGACTTCAGTAACTCTGCGTTTAACAACCTGGGTGAGAACCCACTGATCTTTGCTGTGATGGTCTCCATGATGTGTCTCTACCTGTGTATCTGCATATGGGCACGAGCTCAGGATATTAAAGATGAAGAAAAGGTATGACACAAACTAGATCAATGTCACACATAAATGTGTTTTGTTATAACACCCCATTGTCAATTTTTTAATACGGCATGAGGCATCGGCGTAACCACCTTCATTTTCAAAAAGAGGTCAACTTGAGGATAGCTCAGTGAGTGGGATGCTTGGCTTAAGCTCTAAAGATCCCGGGTTCAAGACTTAATTATGCTGAGAGTCCACTGTGAGAATGACGTCCACACATAATTCCTAACTTCTACCACTCCAACAAGCCTCAGGCTTAGGAGGTCCATTAAATAAGACCAAGCCTCAAATAGGAAATAAATAAATAATAACTGTTTTTGCCCTGCTCTGCTGGTGAATGCTTTGGTAGGAAAACGCTTATGACTCCTACATTGCGCTGAATCTGTTTTTCTCTGGAAATTAGGCGCAATAGGCACCCATGTCCAGATAACCCATGCAATACGATTTGTTTGAATTGTTTGTAGGCCCAGGTATCGCCCCTGCTGGACAATGACCCTCGTGACAAGTACTATTATGAGCTTATCATCTACACTGGCGGCCACTCTGGCTCAGGTAACTAACTGGCCTATATAACTTGTCACTGGAAGTTTTACTCCATTAGTTTAACACCAAATAGCCGGCCCTTCTCCTATGTTTAAACGAATGGCATTACTAAGCCAATGGCTTGTTCCAAGGAGTTCCATTAGGTGCTCCGCAGAGAAGGCTACGAGTGGACCTCCGCATCTAATGAGGGTACAATGACTAGTCGATGTCCAAACTGTTAGCGCAAGATAGCGCAATAGCTAGAGCAATTGGCTCAAGATAGAAAGACCCGGAGGTCAAGTCCTAGTCATTCTGAGTGTCCACTGTGAGCATAAGCTCCTCACATAACTCCTAGCCCCAATCATCTAACACAAGCGCCGGGCCTAGGATACATGCCTGTTAAACAGGTTAGCCAAGTACCCAGGTAAAACAATAAACAATAAAAAATAAAGAAATCCTTGGTTCTCAGTGTCGGTGCCATCTGCCTAATGGCCATTTCACCCGCCTCAGAAGATGATACGTTGATATCCACCCCACACATAATGCTCATATTGCAGGCACATAATGCTTATATTGCAGGCACATAATGCTTATATCGCAGGCACATAATGCTCATATTGCAGGCAGATAATGCTCATATTGCAGGCACATAATGCTTATATTGCAGGCACATAATGCTCATATTGCAGGCACATAATGCTCATATTGCAGGCACATAATGCTCATATTGCAGGTACCTCAGCCAAGGTGTCTGTGATTGTAAGTGGAGATGAAGACGAGACTCCACCCAGACTTATCTTCGATGATAAGAAGACGGTGTTGGAACGCAGTGGTATCGATTCATTCATCATGGCCGTGCCTCGCTGCCTTGGATCACTCAACATGATTAGGTATGTTGGTAACCGATAGGGTGGGTGGCTGAAATGGGAGTGTAGAAAAGTGGGTAGGTCAGACGAACCTGGGGTGAGATAATAAAATTAGTGTATCATTATGTCACAAGGGGCTCCCCAGGGTGTGTCAAGAATCCCCTGCTTACACCACTGTGCTCTGTAGAGAAGATCTACCGACATTGATAGAACAGATCTTGCTAGGAAAAAATATGCCTATAGAAATGCGCCATCTTTGAGCATCCTTCACTGAGCATTTTCACATATACCAGTGCTTTCTTGCCTGTATCTAATGTTACTGTATTTCTATTACTATTATAGTCTTTATGTAAAGATTGCTGCTTTTAATAGCACAAGCCAAGAGCTGCAAATAGATCCCTGTGTCCTTTGCACAGATTCCCGAGCTGGTCCGGAAATAGTTGTCCTATTGACCGTGACTTTTCGTTTTCAGGATCTGGCATGACAACTCTGGACCAAGCCCTGCCTGGAACTTCACTCGCATGCAGGTGACAGATCTGCAGACGACAGAGAAGTTCTACTTTGTTTTGGACAGATGGCTGGCTGTTGATCAGGATGATGGCTGTGTAAGTTGGGTTGTAACTGGTGGAAAAACAACATCTAACCTGACAGCTTCACCATAACCAGAAGGCGTCACACAAGAAAGAGATAGTTGACTAGGTTTTCTTTAACTGTAGATTGATAGAGTGGTGCCGGTGGCAAGTAAGGAAGAACTAACCAACTTCAATCTGATCTTCTGGCAGAAGGCAAGAAAGGATATCACAGATGGACATATCTGGTTCTCTGTGCTCGGTAAGGTTCACCTACTGACACTACGTGTATTTGCCATCCCCAACTTGTTGCGAACCAAACTTGCAGCTAAGGTATCTTCCAGAGAACCCAACCTGCAATGAATCCAACCCGTACCTGCCTTCCATGCCTGAACGTAACTCACCCGCAGTGGACACAGCTGGCAGTCCCTTTTCGACAGCTCCCACCTGTAGTGCTCAGTTGCAGCGCCCACTTAATTTGAGCTCCTTACTAAGTACTTTGCAGTGATCACTCAATTCTACTGGGTGTGATGTTAGCCGAATGGCTAGTGCGCGGCATTTTGCAACTGATTTTCATATCCCAGCATCAGTCTGGCTTTTAAAGTGTACAAGAGGTTGCATCAGATTCACCCTAGACAATCGATAAAAACACGGCTGGTGCAAGTCAAACTCTTTGTACTTTCCGGTCGAAAAGTTGTTGGTTTAGCAAACTAGCGATGTTTTCCCTACCACTTGCGGGCAGGCATTCATGATGGCTGATGGCTAGGGCGAGAAGATCTCTGTGTTTACTTGTTATTAAGTTCATTGGTAGTGCTTACCAAAGATTGTTTTTACGCCATAGTCCTTGCTAACGGCCGAACGATGCTGACTCCAAATTATTTTTTCATATTTCGTACTCTCATCAAAGATTCACAAAAGGTGGCTTATATCATGAATACATTGTACATTGAGTGAATTCTCGAACAAATTGCTAAAACAGCAAAAACATCTTCGCTTTCTGTTTAGATTGTATAAGCCTATATATTAAGTCAGCAGATTGACTACCTGATCTGTGTTTAGATAGGGACGAATCCTACAGGAATCGCTAAGCTCCGCCCACCATTGTATTGTGTCATACCTTATCAGGCATTTGAGGCAGCAGATTTTGAGCAAGCTCTTCCAAGGAATGAGACCAAGGGTACAATATGAGACCATGTCTTTCAGTTCACTAACACTTTAACTGCATTGCTCATTTCTATTCGAAGGTCGTCCTCACAGAAGCAGGTTCACCCGCGTGCAGAGACTGACTTGTTGTCTTTCACTTCTCTTCGCTACCATGTTGGCAAACATCGCCTTCTACAATGCGGGAGACGACTCCGCTCAGGGCAGTCCCATCAGGGTAAGACTTGCTAGTCATGGCATCTAAAGTCTAGTAAACTCCAAACCCCCCCCACCCGAATGATAGATTAAATTACTATAATAAATAACTAAAACAAATTATCCTCTATAACTAATCAGCCGACAGTACCTGAGTGCTGCAAGTATTTGGTGTGGTATAATTGTTTGTCACAAGTATTTAAAAATAATAAATGTTGATAAATTCAGCTGAAATAATATATTAAAATGGCGGTGTATCGGTAGACAAAAAAATTCTTGCAGAAACAACCGATTTCTTTCGCTTGGCCGCTTTGTATCTAAGGGTTCTGTCCTGGCCAAAGGGGAGAAAGTTGTTGATGAAATTGTTATTGTACGATAATCATTCGAATAATCACCTTTTTCATACGTATTAGGATTAGTTTATTGACTGGTGCTCAATTTCAGCGGGAGTTTTCTCTCAGCAGTTTTCTCTCAGCAGTTTTCTTAATATTTATTCGCCACATAATGATTGAGACTGTCTATAATTGGTTAACTAGTTCATTCAGTGACTTTTGTCACTGGTTCATTGTGTATGCAACTGTTCAGTTTCTTTATGTCACTGGACTATTATACAGGCCGATGGCAAACCGCCAGGATATTTATTCACGGTTTGTATATTTTTTCATACCTAATGCCTTCATTATGTGTACCTCGTAAGCTTCATGATTCTAAAATAATTTTCCCTTATCCCAAATGCAGATGGATGAATAAATGAATCCACATCTTGCTCATTGCTTGAATGTGCCTACGGTGTGAAGGAATTGTCTGGATCAGCACGCCATTTTGTCATGCCCTCAACATGCGCTGACTGCATATGTCTATACCATCACCATCCCTATCCTGTCTATGTGGTCTTACACTAGCTAGCTTTAAACAGCGGTCTCCAGCCATTTTCAAGCAGCCACAGTGCCTGTGGTCAGCAGCGGTCAGTCTGGCTTTTAGTGGTGATCTGAATCCATGTCAAGATTTGCCAACATCTCAAGAGTCATTTGCATGGATCTTGCGACTGGTGCTTTTAAACACAGGTTGACTGTCACGCAAAACGGCTACCCCAGCGTATGAAACAGCCCGACGTGCACAACCTTCTAGCATTTTAAAGAAGGATATTAGTAGAAAACAATTGCTGGCATCAATTGTATCGATAGCCTGCTTAAAGTGCCTGGGGAACGGTGTTCAAAACCAGCAACTGCTATCATACCAAACGTTTGGTTTTCTCTCATTCTACTTGTCTTGTCTTATTCTCCTAATCATAACACCCGCAGCCTCTAACTATTCCTAGCACACCTCCAAGGCTCTATGTGATTAGGGCTCTACCTATTGATTACAGCTCGGCCCGATAGAGTTTACATTGCCCCAGCTGCTCACAGGAATCTACGCTTCACTAATGGTCTTCCCGATTAACTTGTTCATCGTGCAGATCTTCAGATACACTGCCGAAAGGAAAAAGAGGATGCCCAAGGAAGCTAAGGTAGGAGGCAGTGATTACATTCTTATGTCAAAGCTAGCGGGTGCCAAATAGACAATTCAGATCTTAACACGAGCATACTGTCTACCCTATGGATCATTGGACTAACTCATTCCTCAGAAGGAGTTTACATTTAACTAAGAGCTTAATGTGTGGGTGGGATAGGGATGGATGGGTAGGATTATTTGTTTTTGATAATGGAATAAAATTATCATTTACAGCTACAAGGTTATAGGGTGTTTGACTAATTAAAGCTAGAAAGATTCTGAGTCCAAGTCCTAGTCATATTGAGTGCTCACTGTGAGCAGGAGCGCTTCGCGTCATATTGAGTGCTCACTGTGAGCAGGAGCGCTTCGCGTCATATTGAGTGCTCACTGTGAGCAGGAGCCCTTCGCGTCATATTGAGTGCTCACTGTGAGCGGGAGCCCTTCGCGTCATATTGAGTGCTCACTGTGAGCGGGAGCGCTTCGCGTCATATTGAGTGCTCACTGTGAGCGGGAGCCC
>Ga0224501_10002975_pt1 | contig 13347 bp, 9 predicted proteins | sample SF_Oct11_sed_USG_4_FD_169105 | JGI IMG/M metagenome (GOLD analysis project Ga0224501, IMG submission 169105) | Sediment microbial communities from San Francisco Bay, California, United States - SF_Oct11_sed_USGS_8_1 | ecosystem: Environmental > Aquatic > Marine > Sediment | place: USA... | reverse complement strand
AAACTGGGAAGCACCAACAAACACCCGCGCTGGGCGGCGGCGTTCAAGTATGAAGCGGAGGAGGCGGAAACGGTTGTGCAGGACATCCGTGTGCAGGTCGGGCGCACCGGAGCCATTACCCCGGTGGCGGAATTGACCCCGGTTCTCGTCTCCGGATCGACGGTCAGCCGTGCGACTCTGCATAATGAAGATGAGATTGCAAAACTCGACGTGCGTGTGGGCGACCGCGTGGTCATCATCAAAGCCGGGGAGATCATTCCGAAAGTGGTGCGGGTGTTGGATAAAGAAAGAGAGGGTCGGCAACCCAGATTTAATATGCCTAAGACCTGCCCCGAATGCGAATCCAAAATCGAGCGGCCGGAAGGGGAGGCGGTGTGGCGCTGTGTCAACGCCGCATGTCCCGCACAACTCAAGGAGCGCCTGCTTCACTTTGCCTCACGCAATGCGATGGACATCGACCACCTCGGCACGGCGATTGTCGATCAACTGGTTGACAAGGGATGGATAAAAACGTTTTCCGATCTGTACGACCTCAAGGTGCAGGACGTCAGTACGCTCGAACGCATGGCGGAAAAATCCGGACAGAACCTGATCGACGCTATTGCCAGGAGCAAGCAGGCGGGACTGGCGCGTTTGGTGTTTGGATTAGGCATCCGGCATGTCGGGCAACGCGTGGCGCAGGTGCTGGCGCAGACCTATGGGAGTATGGATGCGCTCGCCCATGCGCCGTATGAGGACCTGGAGGCGATTGACGAGATCGGCCCGAAGATTGCCGAATCGATCCGCGAATTTTTCGGCGAAAAACATAACCAGAAAGAACTGTGCAAACTCAAACAGCACGGCTTGGTTATGACCCAGGAGAAAAAAGCAGGCGGCGGGAATCTGGAGGGCAAGCAGTTCGTATTGACCGGCACGCTGGAAAACATGACCCGCGACGAAGCCAAGCGGAAGATCGTCGAAGCCGGGGGCCGCGTCACCTCATCCGTTTCCGCCAAGACAGACTACGTCGTTGCCGGCGCCGACCCCGGAAGCAAACTCACCAAAGCACAAAAACTGGGTATTGCCATCCTTACAGAACAAGAATTTCAAAGGCTGATTTAAATCCCTATTTTTTTACAAAAGAGGGAGATTATTTGTTGCCGGAGGAAGAGGTGTTTTTGCGTGGGCCGCTGGGGCGTCTTCGGCGAGTACCGGATTTGGGCGCTCCGGATTTGCTGGAGCTTGAGCCGCCGGGTTTGCTGGAGGATTTGGGTCCGCCACTTTGGGAACGACCCCCGCCTGCGCTCTGGCGTCTGCCGTTGGAAGGAGTGCCGCGTCGACTGCCGCCGCCGTCACCTCTGCGTCCCGGGGGACCGCTGGGTCGCTTTCTTTTATAGACGGGCATACCTTCTTTTGGTTCCATAAATAATTCGTCTTCCGGCCATTCGACCGGGATTTTCTTTTTGAGCGTGTCTTCGATCGCCATCAGGTGTTCGGCGTAATCTTCGCATGCAAATGTAATGGCGTCGCCGTCTCGTCCGGCACGTGCCGTTCGTCCGATACGATGAATGTAATCTTCCGGATCCTGCGGCACATCGTAGTTGATGACGTGGGTGATATCGTCCACATGCAGTCCGCGCGATGCCACGTCGGTGGCGATGAGGATATCGATCTCGCCCTGAGTGAATTGCTGGAGCACTTTGATGCGTTTCTTCTGATGCAGGTCGCCGCTGATTTGTTGTACGTTGTAATCGTGGTATTTCAGTTGGGCTTCCAGTTTTTCAGCGGTGGACTTCATGTTGGTGAAGATCAGCGTTTTGCCCGGAGTTTCGGATTTTAACAAACCCAGGAGGAGATTTAATTTCTCGTGCTTACCGACGTGGTACAGCACCTGCTTGATCTGCTCGACCACGATTTGGTCCGGTTCGATCTTGACGGGGACCGGTTCGTTCATGTGTTCGTAGCATAATTCCATCACGCGGAAATTGAGTGTGGCCGAAAACAGCATGGACTGGCGGTTCTGGTAAGGCGAAATGTTGCGCAGGATGTAGCGCACGTCCTGAATGAATCCCATATCGAACAGGCGATCAGCTTCGTCAATCACCAGCACCTCGACTCCCTTAAGGCTGAAAAATTTCTGCTTGTAGTAATCAATCAAGCGGCCAGGTGTTGCGATGAGAATGTCGACACCTTTCTTAATAGAATCTTTTTGTTTTTCGTAGTCGACCCCACCGTAGACGCAGAGAATTTTCTGTTCACAATGTTTACCCAGGAGCAAGGCATCGCGCTCGATCTGCAGGGCCAATTCGCGGGTAGGGGCGATGATGAGCGCCCGTGGCGCCACCCATTGTTTGCCTTTTTGCGGCATAGGTTCGTGAGTGACCAGACGGGTAAGCGTCGAGATCAGAAACGCGGCGGTTTTACCGGTTCCAGTCTGGGCCTGGCCTGCGACATCTTTCCCGGACAGCGAAATGGGAAGAGTTTTGGCCTGAATGGGTGTGCACTGTTTAAAGCCGGCGTCCCGAATACCCTGCAGGACCGGCTCAGGGATAGGGAGGCTTTCAAATTCAATTGATTCTGATTCCATGCGTGTGATTGACAGACGTTCCGGTTTTGGGCAGGCAGATTGGGGTGAACCGGATGACGGTGTAATGCTCCATGTGTAGGTTTGCCAAGCTTGGCGGATTAACTCATTGTAATATTTCCCAATTGAAAATCAGTATATACCAGCCGGGTCGGGTTTCAACCGTAAATATTCATTTTTCTTGACATTGCATGGCTCAAGGTGGTTCAATACCGGCTCAATTTTTGAAATTTTCCCGATATTCGTCGTGAACACTCCCCTCAAAACAACCCCGATAAACATTCCGGTAATTATTTGTAACTTATGAGTTTTAAAGGGGTCATTTTTATGGATAGCTGGTGAAGGGGCGAGGGTAAACGAATTAAATGGAGAGAGTGGTTTGATCAAGCATGATGTTTTGATTGTAGGAGCGGGTCTGGCGGGAATGCGCGCCGCTTTAGAGGTGTGCAAGGAACTGGATGTCGGCCTGCTGACCAAAGTGTACCCGTCGCGGTCGCACAGTGGAGCGGCTCAGGGAGGTATAGCAGCCGCCCTTGGTAATTCTGAGGACGACAGCTGGGAAGAGCACATGTTCGACACCGTCAAGGGTGGCGATTATCTGAACGATCAGGATGCTGTCGAGGAATATGTAAAGGCCGCGCCTGAGGTGATCTATGAATTAGAGCATATGGGATGTGCGTTCAGCCGTACCGAAGATGGCAAAATCGCCCAGCGCAGTTTCGGCGGCCATTCCAAACCGCGCGCCTGTTTTTCCGCCGACCGTACCGGTCATGCCATCCTTCATGCCTTGCACGAACAGGTACTGAAGCATGCCAAATCGATCAAAGTGTATTCCGAATGGTACATGCACCAGCTGGTGGTCGAGGAAGGCCGCTGTTGCGGCGTGGTGGTGAGTAATATTCGTACCGGCGAGGTGGAAGTGATCCACGCCAAAGCGGTGATCTTCGCTACCGGAGGTTACGGACGGGTGTTTCAGATCACCACCAATGCGTTCGCCGGAACCGCCGATGGCGCCATTGCGGCATTTCGGGCGGGAGTGCCTCTGGAAGATTGTGAATTTGTTCAGTTTCATCCATCCGGCTTGTATCGTCAGGGAATTTTATTTTCCGAAGCGGCACGGGGGGAAGGGGGCTATCTTCTGAATGGCAAGGGTGAACGGTTTATGGAGCAATATGCCCCGTCACGGATGGAGCTGGCTCCGCGAGATATCGTGGCGCGTGCCGAGCAGAGTGAGATTGATGCCGGTCGTGGCGTCAACGGAGAAGATTACATTCACCTGGACCTGCGGCACCTGGGTGAAGCGCGGATCATGGAACGTCTTCCACAAATCAGGCAGTTGGGAATCGACTTCATAGGCGTCGATTGTGTGAAGGATCCACTGCCGATTCAGCCATCCGCCCATTATTCGATGGGGGGAATTCCTACTGATATGTTTGGTCAGGTTATTATCGATGCCGATAAAACGCCGTTGAAAGGGTTTTTCGCGGCGGGTGAATGTGCCTGCGTTTCGGTGCATGGGGCCAATCGGTTGGGAACCAATTCATTACTCGATGCCACGGTGTTTGGCGGACGTGCCGGCCGGACGGCGTTGGAATATGCAAAAAAAGTGGAGTTCGGTAAGATCAACGGCAGTCATGAGAAAGCCCGGGTACTGGATCAGATCGAGGAGATTTTTCAACGGGATGGGACGGAAAGTTATAACCAGATCCGTAACGAAATGAAGGAAGTGATGATGGATAAGTGCGGGGTATTCCGCGATGAGGAAAATCTGAAATCCTGCATTTCCACCATTCAGGGCTTGAAAGAACGCTATAAAAAAGGCAAGGTAACGGATAAGGGCCAGTTGTTCAATTCGGAACTGTATGAGATTGTAGAGTTGGGCAACATGCTGGAAATGGCTGAGATTATCAGTACCGCCGCTCTGGCTCGTCAAGAGAGCCGGGGAGGTCATCACCGCACGGATTTTCCGAAACGTGACGATGAGAATTTTCTCAAACACAGTCTGGTTTATCCCAAAGACGGACAGCTGGAATTAAAATACAAGCCCGTTGTCGTCACCCGATATCAACCGAAGGAAAGAACTTACTGATGGCAAAGTTTCGAATCAAACGGTTCAACCCGGAAAAGCAGGCAGACCCTTATTATGAGGAATTCGATTTCGAGATTCCTGAAGGCGCCACCCTGCTCGATTGCCTGAACCATATCAAGTGGAACATGGATGGGGCGCTGACTTATCGAATGTCCTGTCGAAGTGCAATTTGCGGCTCATGCGCTGTTAAAGGAAACGGCCATGCCCTGCTGGCCTGTCAAAAGCAGGCCGCCCATCTCCTGAAGGACGGGAGCGATACCATCACTATTGAGCCGCTCGGCAACATGCCGGTGATCAAGGATCTGGTTACCGACTTCAAACAGTTTTGGGAAAAAATAGATCAGGTAAAACCATACCTTCAGAACAATGAAAAGCCTCCGGCGCAGGAACGTGAACAAAGCCCTCAGCAATTCAAGAAAATCGATGATGCCACCACCTGTATCATGTGCGGGGCGTGTTACTCCGACTGCCAGGTGTTGGCGGTGGATAATAAATTCCTGGGGCCGGCGGCCCTGGCGAAGGCTCAAAGGTTCGTGGGCGATTCGCGTGATCAGGCCACCCGTGAGCGCGTCAAGGAATTGAGCAAGCCGGGGGGTATGTGGGATTGCACCCACTGCGCCGAATGCGTTGAGCGTTGTCCCAAGCCGGCGGAGCCCTTTTATCGGATTAAAGGGTTGATGGAGTCCGCGTTAAAAGAAGGTGTGACCAATAACGTTGGCGCACGGCACGCCTTGTCATTTGTTAATTCCGTGAAACACAGTGGCCGCCTGAATGAAAACAAGATTCCTATTGAATCGATGGGTTATTTCAATATAAAAGGGCTTTTGGATTTACTTCCGGTCGGATTGAGAATGTTATTGAAAATGAAAATACCGCCCATCATTCACAAGCCGATAGACGATGTGAAAGATGTGCAGAGAATATTTGAGGAGTTTGGCGAATGAAGTTTGCGTTGTTTACCGGTTGCGTGGCCAAAGGAGCCACGCGTGAATTGATGCTGGCCACGATAAAGTCTGCGGAGGCTCTTGGTATCGATTTTGTCGAGATGAAGAGCGCCGCCTGCTGTGGCGCGGGAGTGGTTTCTGAGAAAAATCCGGTACTGACCGATGCCATCAACGCCCGCACCTTCGCGCTGGCGGAGGAACAGAATCTGGATATCATCACCATCTGCTCCACCTGCCAGGGTAATTTGAAGAAGTCGGAATGCCATATCGATTCCGATGCCGAATATAAAGATAAAATCAACTACGTTCTGAAGGATGGCGGTCACCAATACCAGGGCGGAAAGATCAAGATCAAGCACTTTTCCAATATTCTGGCTACGCCGGAGGGGAAAGCCCTGTTGAAAGAAAAAATCAAGCGGCCTCTGACGGGACTCAAGGCGGCGGGCTTTTATGGTTGTTATATTCTGCGTCCTTCCGAGTTGTCGGAATACGAGGACCCGGATAATCCCAAGGAACTGGAAGAGCTATTTGAAATTCTCGGTGCGACGCCGGTGTATTATCCCAGCCGGATCAAGTGTTGCGGCTTTCCGATCATCATGATGAACAAGGACGCCTCACACGAATTGGCGGGCAATGCCCTGGTCGAGGCGGTGGAAAGCGGTGCCGACTGCGTGGTGACCGGTTGCCCCCTGTGTCATTTGAGTCTCGACTCCTACCAACCCGAAATACCCAGTCTGCAGAAAAAGCATTATTCGATCCCGATTCTGCACCTGCCGCAGTTGGTGGCTCTGGCGCTGGGTTTCAGTCCCGAAGAGATTGGCATGGACAAGCATATCGTGTCCACGGCCGGCCTGGATAAGATTCTCGCCCAGCACGCCTGAAGTTCCAATCCAATTTCAAGATGAAATAGGTGGTCCCCGATCCCCAGCTCATTCTGGTCTGGCGGATTGTTTGACCGGCAGGGTGATGACGAAGGTGGAGCCCTGCTGAGGTTGACTGATGACGTTTATTTTTCCTCCATGACGGGTGACAATTTTTTCGCAAATCGACAGCCCCATTCCTGTTCCCTCGTACTCGTTTTTTCCATGCAGTCGTTCAAAAGGTTTGAATATTTTTTCTGTCTTGGATTCATCGAATCCAATTCCATTGTCCTGTATATGGATATTGATGAAATTCTGGTCCAGCGCATTAAGCTTGATGTTTACCTCGGGAGGGATTCCCGGTTTTTGGAATTTAATGGAGTTGGAAATCAGATTTTGAAACAACTGATACATTTGATTCCAATCGGCCTCGATAATGGGCCTGAATCCGTTGCTTTCCGGTAAAATTTTTATTTCGGCCTGGGTTTTGGCAATCAGGACCTCCAGGTAATAATTAACCTCCACGATAATAGAATTTAGGTTGACCTCTTCTATTTTGAGGGATTTGATGCCTGCCTTGGAAAACTCCAGAAGGTGTGCGATCAATTGATCCAGATGCTGAGACGCCTGGGTCATTCTTCTCAGGTAATCTTTTCCTTTCTCGTTTAAATGAGGTTGCATCTGTTTTTCTAAGATGTCGCCGTAATTGATGATTTTTCTCAATGGCTCCCTGAGGTCGTGAGAGGCTATGGTTGTGAAGTCTTCCAGATTCTTCTGACTTTCTTTAAGTTCTTGTGTGTAGCGTTGTAAAGCCTGCTGGGCTCGAATCTGATCTGAAATGTTTTTGAAGATAATCATAGCGCCCTTTACCTTTTGCTGATCCAATATGGGGGTGCAGGTATAGTCCACTGGAAAAAAACTTAGGCCCTTTCTCCAGAATACTTCGTCGGATTGGCGGTAGCAGGCGCTGTTGGTCAGGGCTTTGCGTAAAGGGCTGGTTTTTTTATTGTAAGGAGTACCGTCCGGATAAGAATGGAGGATCGTGCTGTGAAAGGATCTTCCCAGTAATTCCTTTTGAGTGTAACCCAGCATTCTCCGTGCGGCCGGATTGAAAAATATAATATTTCCTTTTAGATCCACCCCGATTATTCCGTCACCGGCCGACTGAAGGAGTAATTCATTTTGCCGGCTTTGAAGCTCTAATTCGTGTACGATTACATCCTGCGCCTGGTCCAGAATTTTGTGATTGGTGTCGAAGTCATGGTAGGCCTGGTTGACTGCCTTTAGTAAACTCCGGCATTCATGCGACAGAGACTTCTCATCCTTTATATATTTTTGGATTTGTTTTTCGAGAAGCTTATGCATGGCTAGTTTTCGTAAAAAGTCGTGATGGTCATGGTTTCATTATGCAGATAGCAATTTTGACCCCCAGCAAAAGGAGCTATTTCTCCGTAGGAATAGAATCCTGTCAGGGAGGTGGCTTTACCCAAAACTTCCCGGATCGCTTCCAGTTCTTGGAAAGTTCTTTGTTTTAGTACGATTTTGCGTCCGACACAACTAACCAGAAGCGCCAGGTCGGCGGAGTGGAAACCGTTATAGATTGAACCACGTGCCGCTTCCGTTGCTCCATCCATGAGCCGGTCGAAGTTGACTTTCATCAAACGGGCTCGATATCCTTCCGGAACATCTCCAGCAAATATCAGGCTGTTGTCCTTTTCGTCGATTCCCACAATTGTTCGCACTATTCCACGGTTCATGTTCCTGGATTTGATTTCCAGCGGGAAATGAAACCGCGCTGCGGACAGTTCAACGGACTCCTCCTTGAGTATCGAGCGATAAAGTTCGATGGCGGGTTGACCATCCATCTCGTAGAGAATATTCCCTTTGGATTTAGTGATCAGCCGGTCGGCGCCGAAAGGCACCCAGCCAGCGAGAGAACCACAACCAACGTTCAGTCTGGAACTGTATAATCCGATGGCCACAATTTGCCCAGAAACCGGGAGGCCATTACCGCAGACCAGGGTTTTTTTAAATAACTCGCCGTCTCCGGCTAATCCACCGGTTATCTTGACATCCTCCGGCAGGCTATTTTTGAGACCTTCGATGAGGTGAGTGCCGTTGACCCGGAGGCCATCTGCAAATACCAGGATATGGGTCAGTCCTTCAGGTTCCAGTGATTGGCCCAATATTTCGCCGGCCTGTAAGCTGAACTCAACCGAATCGATTCGGGTTTGTGCCAATTGAACTGATGTGTGTTCGAATAGTATTGCTGTGGCGGTAAGCGAATCATCCAGCACTTCCGTTCCCAGGATTTCTCCTGAGGTTGAGCAGCCTGCAATGGATGCTGTGGGGTAAAACCGGGTGATGGCTCCGAAAGCTTTCTTATTTTCCAGGGCTGCACGGGAACCAAAGACCAAAACCAATTGGGACTTTTGCCGAAACTCTTCAGTTGGCTTAGAGTGCCATCCTGTTTTTTGTGTCCAGTGTATCTGCTCTGTTTTCAAGGTATCCCTCCCATTTTTAGCATTGCCTGAACGTGTGGGTGCGCGGAATACCCTGATGCCGGTCGAATGGACCCAGAAATCTTCGGACTTGTGTTAACTTAATTGATTAATGTTAAAGGTATAAATATCACGCACTCCTATCCATTTTAGTTACCTATACATTATATGTAAATATAAAAAGTACGGTATTTCGAATACTTCGGATACCCAAAAGTTCCATGCTAGTATATTATTGTTAATAAAAGGGCTCCCTGCTAAACTCCATGCAATGAGCGACCTGTTTTTTGTTCTAAAAAAGAAGATCATCCTTTTGGTAGGTGGTTTGGGCCTGTTTTTTCTGATGATGGCCATGCCGACCCCGGAGGGGGTTTCTCCTGAAGGCCAGAGGATGGCCGCCGTTGCCGTGTTGATGGCCCTGTGGTGGATTGGTGAAGCGGTTCCCCTGGCAGTAACCTCCCTGATGCCCCTCATCCTGTATCCGCTTCTCGGAATTCTTCCCAGCCAGGAAGTCGCACCGCACTATACCAATCATCTCATTTTTCTCTTCATGGGCGGCTTCATGATTGCCCTCGCCATGGAGAAATGGAATTTTCACAAACGTGTTGCTTTGGTGATCATCCGTTTTATAGGCACCAGTCCACCCAGGATAATTTTAGGATTTATGGTGGCCACCGCGTTTTTGTCGATGTGGATTTCCAACACCGCCACCACCATGATGATGCTTCCTGTGGCTATTGCCGTGGTCCGCCAAATTGCGTCCCAGGCCAGCATCAAAGGCGAAAAAACCGGCGCGACCCGGCACAAGGTAGAACATCATTTTGGTCTGCCACTGATGCTTGGCCTGGCCTATTCGGCAAGCATAGGCGGGGTGGGGACCTTGATCGGCACCGCGCCCAATATCGTGTTTGCCGGGTTTTACAAAAACAGCTTTCCCGATCAACCGGAAATCACTTTCATGCAATGGATGGTGGTGGCTCTGCCGATTGTTGTTGTTTTTCTGCCGCTGGTATGGATATACCTGTGCCGGGGAGTGACTCGCATTCCGATTCGTGATATCGAAGTGCACGATGGCGCGAAAGAAATTGTCGACGAAGAGTTAAACGCGCTGGGATCCATGCACCGGGCCGAAAAATTTGTTGCGGTGATTTTTTTGATGACCGCTCTGTTATGGATTTTTCGACAGCCTATTATCCTGGGGTCCATCAAGATACCCGGCTGGTCTTCCCTGTTCCCATGGGGAGGGCATATTCACGATGCCACCGTCGCCATGTTCATGGGTCTCATATTAATGCTGGTACCGCTGGGGTATCCACACGGTATGGAATGCGAAGGTAAACGGGAATACTTTGTCCTTGATTGGAAAACCGTTTCCGAAAAAATGCCGTGGGGAATTCTTCTGCTATTTGGCGGGGGGTTTGCGCTGGCGGCGGGATTCCGAAGTACCGGGCTGGATGTATGGATTGGCCAGCAGTTGTCCGGCATTCAGGCTCTGCCACTTTGGATGGTCATTATCGTGCTGTGCCTGGGCATCACCTTCCTCACGGAATTCACCTCCAACACGGCGACGGCAACCATGATCCTGCCGGTCATTGCCGGTGCCTCGGTCCTGGCGGATTTTCATCCTCTGATGTTGATGGTGCCGGTGACCATTTCCGCGTCGTTTGCCTTCATGATGCCGGTCGCCACCCCGCCCAACGCCATCGTGTTCGGCAGTGGCTGGGTAACGGTACCGCAGATGACCCGCGCCGGATTCATCCTCAACTTCCTCGGTGCCGCTCTTGTCACCGGAGCCATCCTTCTGCTTGTTCCTTTAATAATATCCTGAGGTTATCGTCCCTTGAATTGGGGCAGGCGTTTTTCGAGAAAGGCGGCGAGTCCCTCCTTGCCGTCTTCGGTTTCTAACAGGGTTCCGAAGGTTTCCGCCTCTTTCTTGCAGCGTTCTTCCGGGGAATCTTCTTCTCGCGGGTGAACCGAGGAGAGAATGCTTGCAATAGACAATGGGCTTTTGGTTTGTATCTGCCGCGCCAGACTGAGCGCAGTGTCGAGGGTTAAACCCGGCTTCACCACCTGGGTGACCAATCCCAGATCATATGCTTCCTGTGCCGGGATATGTTTCCCTGTCAGCATGATCTCAAGCGCGCGGTCCGTTCCCACCTGTCGAACCAGCCGTCGAGTGCCTCCGAAACCAGGCATAAGGCCCAGGTCCACCTCAGGAAGTCCCAGTTGCGCTTCAGTACCGGCAATCCTGAAATGGCATGCCAGAGCCAGTTCCAGTCCGCCGCCCAGGCAATAGCCTTCTAACGCCGCGATAAAAGGTTTGGAGGCGCTTTCGATTTTTTGAAAGACAGCCTGTCCCAGTGCCGAGTATTTTGTGCCTTCAATTTTGTTGGAAATCCGGCTGAGTTCTTTAATGTCCGCTCCCGCCACAAAATATTTTTGCGTAAAACTGGTCAGGACGACGGACCGAATCTCCTCATTGCGGCAGGCTTCCTCCACCCGGGCGTTGAGCGCTTTCAGAAGATTTTCGCTGAGGGCGTTGACCGGCGGATGGTTCAGAGTCCACACAGCGGTGTTTTCCTCCAGGATCTGAGTGATTAGAGAATCCATGAATTGAACCTCGCTTTCCACCGGGTAATTACATATCGGCCAGCAGGACTTATATTAATGTTAGAGTAATTGTACCATAGGGTTTTTGCCCTCAGGTGTGGGAGGTTATCATGACTTCTGATAGATCATATATTTATGGGGTCGCCCGGACCCCGATAGGAAAACTCCACGGAGCATTATCTGGTCTTTCCGCTCCCCGCCTTGCGGCTTTTGCTATCGAAGAAGCCCTCAATCGAAGCGGCGTCACTCCTCCACATATCAGCGATGTCATATTGGGAAACGTCCTGTCGGCGGGGCTGGGTCAGGCCCCTGCCCGGCAGGCTTTGGTTCAGGCCGGACTCCCGGAAAACGTCCGGGGCATGATCGTCAACAAGGTCTGCGGTTCCGGTTTGCAGGCCGTGATCCTGGCGGATGATCTGATCCGGCTGGGCGAAGCGGAGTTTGTGGTGGCTGGTGGGATGGAAAGCATGAGTCAGGCTCCCTTCCTGCACACCCGGCACCAGGAGGAGGGGAGGGAAACCAGTGAGCCCATCGACAGCATGGTCTATGACGGGTTGTGGGACAGCTTCGGCGATTGCCACATGGGCCATATCGCGGAAGACCTGGCGCAACACGAACCCTACAGCCGTGAGGATCAGGACCGGTACACCCTGGAAAGTTACCGCCGTGGGCGCCAGGCACAGGACGACTGCCTCTTTTCAAAAGAAATTGTGGCGATCCCGGTTTCAAAAGGCGGCGAGACCGTTTGGGTTGAAAAAGATGAACAGCTTTATGCCCATGATCTGGATAATCTGTCACGGATTCCACCGGCTTTTGAGAAGGAAGGCGGTACTGTTACGGCTGGCAACTCTTCCAGCCTCAACGATGGGGCCGCGGCTTTGGTATTGGGTCCATATAACGAGGTACTGAAACCGATGGCACGGATTGTGGCCCACGCTTCGCATTCCATGCCACCGTCGATGTTCCCGCTGGCGCCGATTTATGCCATCGAACAATTGTTGAAACGGTGGGGTCTTCGCAAAAAGGATATCGATCTGTATGAAATCAACGAAGCCTTTGCCGTGACCGCGATGACGGTGATCGATCGCATGGCGCTGGATCCGGAACGGGTCAATATACACGGTGGGGCGGTGGCATTGGGGCATCCGATCGGTGCGTCCGGCGCGCGGATTCTGGTCACCCTGTTGCATGCTCTGAAAGCCCGGAACGAAAAACGGGGCATTGCCGCCATCTGCATCGGCGGTGGCGAAAGCGTTGCCGTGGGTGTGGAAATGCTGGATCAAGAAACAGGCGGCGTTTGAATAAAGATAAGAAAGGAGGACGTTATGCTTCCTCTGGATTTTTATAAAATGGAACAGAGTTTAACCGACGAGGAAAAACTGGTTCAGGAAACCGCCGGTCAGTTTGTCGACCGGGAGGTCCTGCCGATCATCCGCGATTGTTTTGAAAAGGGTGAGTTCCCTAAACCGCTCATCAGGAAAATGGGGGAGGAAGGGTTCTTCGGCGCGATGCTGCCGACGCACGGCGGCGCCGGGCTGGGTCCGGTTGCTTACGGTCTCATGATGATGGAACTGGAACGGGGCGACAGTGGCATCCGCAGTTTCGCTTCCGTCCAGAACGGATTGGTGATTTATCCCATCAACCGCTTCGGGTCGGAGGAGCAAAAGGACAAATGGCTTCCCGGGCTGGTCAGCGGTGACAAGGTCGGGTGCTTTGGGTTGACCGAACCCGACTACGGGTCCGATCCCGCCGGGATGAAAACCACCGCCGTCAAGGACGG
>Ga0224501_10002974_pt1 | contig 13349 bp, 12 predicted proteins | sample SF_Oct11_sed_USG_4_FD_169105 | JGI IMG/M metagenome (GOLD analysis project Ga0224501, IMG submission 169105) | Sediment microbial communities from San Francisco Bay, California, United States - SF_Oct11_sed_USGS_8_1 | ecosystem: Environmental > Aquatic > Marine > Sediment | place: USA... | reverse complement strand
GCCTTTTGGAGAGAAAAAAACGTTACTATTTTCCACCAATGTGTTACAATCTCCTATTGGGTTGGGTCCTCCAGCGCTCCTAGCTATTTTAACAAAGACACAGTTTGGTCAATTTGGCGCTCTTTTTCCACGATTGATTAGCATGCGCCTACCCCCTACTCCTATTGTTTATGCCAAGCAACAAAGGGCTTGCTTGTTGTTACGCATCTTGGACAAACAATTCCCTGCATTACTGCTCTGGTCATTCTGTTTGCTTATGTACACAAAGGCCTATCGCAGTCCAGGTGGGTTGATATAGCAAAGACTACTACGGAGACTAGGCTATATGGTTGAGTTTCCAATCAAGCCTTGCAACTTGCAAGTAGTGATTGCAGTCGGTCGTTGAGCTCAGGCACGATTACGCAAACCATGCTTCATCATTTCTTGGTTGTTGTGGAGATGTCACAACCACCCCACATTTGTTGTTGGTCATCCAGAACCTCTGTCCGCGAAGAGGCACTAGTTTGCTCAGTTATTGCATAATACAGAAATGATACAGCTGCAATGGAGTCAAGGGTCACTAAACTAGGGGACGATCAAACAAGCCATAAGTCTTTTCGGCAGGCAAGCGTAGCGGGTCACCTCTCTGTATCCATGGTGATCATTGAGCTAAGCAAAAACTCTTCTCTTGTCCTGTGAAGATGATTGGTTTAAAGGATGCCTCAGGTGAATCTGTCACTTTGTATTAGCCCATGATAAGTAGCATGACACCGGGCGCGGACGACCTAACAAAAACTCTGCCAACATAAACGGTTCACATTGGCTCAATGTAACCTTCAACTAGTTTTCCATCATTCTCCGATCTCGGTGAAGGCAAAGACTCAGGAAATTCTTTAGCATGTTATTGAATGCTTCTTGAAAAAATTCGTTTATAATTAGTTCATTATGGGAATGAAGTTTGAATAAAGTGAACAATAGGCTACTCAACTGGCAATGACTGAAAGTTCCAGTGTCAGAGCCCCTATCTTACCTACTAGTCTATAGTACTATGCACTCTTGTTATGCAACAATGAATAGTAATTGCTATCTTTACACCCATATAGAACCAAACATTGGCATATAATACGGACTGCCTCGGAGCCCACAATAATTGGCTATTACAGAGTCTAATGTACCCTTTCAGTGCCCCAATTCTATATACCCAGAGAGAAAGCGTACACAGCAGGTATTACACTGATTTCATCTAACCATTATTAGTTATCCTTAGCTAGGATGAAAAAGTTAGGCCAATTCTACGAATCAAACAAACAGGATCTAGACAACATCGGTCCCCAGTCTAGATACTTAGTTTTATGAGTAATAAAAATACAGTTCAAAAACTGATTAGATCTAGCCACCAGTAGCCGAGAGGTTACTGATAAAGCACCTTCTATAGGACCTGCTGGGTAGTGAAGCCTATCACCTGTCAAGCGTTAGTGCCTGGAATGCATGGGACAAGAATAAGACTCTTACTGATTTGCATGATAAACAGCCAAATGTAGGTTACGAGCTGCAAACCGCAAGTAGAATTCATGCAGAATCTTCATGTTCTATGCCAGGTTGGTACTAGTCAGATCCCATCTTTGTCAGCTGTCGAATGAAATAAAAATAAAGCAATGTGCAACAACTCCTGGGAAATTTTTCATGTTTTCACAGACGGAGAGGAGCCATGGATAGGATGATGGCTATAACAGCTATTCTTTTCACGGCGGATATTTTTGGCTAACCTCAACATGCCAGGCTACCACCGCTGGATTTCCTAGTCAGTGCTTCCAAATCAAGGCATCATTCATACCCTCTCCACTGACCCAGTTATGGGCAATTAGCTATAACAATACTCTGGTTGAGATGATAAGTGGGACCGAGATTTTAATAGCTTGGCACCCATTCAATAGCCGCAGTTCAGTGGAATTTATTGGTTAACCACGAAGCTATAAGAGGCCGGGTGATTGACCCTTGGCGCCTCGCTAAGTGAGAACACAACTCCACAATACATCGAAATGACACCGGCTTTGAAACTGACATTGCCATTAGCCAACCATCTAAGCATTTTCTTTCAGTTCATTGGCTTTGCTCCAACTAACCACTCCTGCGCTAAACAAGATGCCTTTCATTGCTCTAAATCGGTCAAAGAAGGCAAATTGGGCTTAAAACTATTTACGGATCTCGCCTATTTCCAAAGCAAGTAACCCAGACGTCTGAGGGCCAGGTGTGCTAGTTATCATTCATGCAGCTAAAAGTTTCTTTGCCAACTAGGCTGTGACTGGCGAGGGACACTTGACAGGTACACATATATTTGGCAAGCTCACTGATGGCCAAACTGATAAGTGAGGTACCAGTATGTATAATTAGGTGACTCGACTGTGTAATCAGTTCGGTTGTTTGGCCGTAAACAGAATTTCAAATCTCAGCGCCTTTTGTACTTCAGTACTGTGTGTATTCAGAATTCAGAATAGAACATGAAATGGATATTTGCGTGTGATAATGCTGAATATCACAATACACCCCATATCCAATAACCATGAAATCCATACAGGGTTTATATCGTAGGCTGTAAATGTGATCAGTGCAATATCTGATCTTTGGCACGCAGCGACAAAAAGTCCTTGGATACTATGAGCAATGACAGCTGACGAGTAATGATGACCATAGGACTATGCCCCCTGAGCATAATGAGCATCGTGAATGGAGTAAGGAGCGTGCACTACACGTGGTTCAAGGTGCCTGACTATGTAGTCTTGAGTGCACAGATGTGCAAGCATTTGTAATGGATGAAAGCACAACCTGTTTCGCCATGTAGAACTGCAGTTATCAGCTATTTATGTTACAGTCTTACAGAGTTACCACCGGTTGAGGAAAGACATGTCTCGTAGAACTATCCTCCTACAAATTTATGAAGAAAATCAACAGCTATTGAGCGTGTACTGTATGTAACATAATAGGCGAGGCTCATAAACATGACTGAAAAGCCCAGTATGGGAATGATTCATGAAAATTGATTGGCTATTTTTATTCAGACTCTATTATATTAGTCCAGCAAGAATGTAATAGGTCATGAAACGGTCATTCAACAATAAAGGAATAAGTTATTGGCTTCAAACAACATGTGATCGTCAATTATATGTGGCAACTCTCTCATTTACTGTTGAAAAAATTGTATCATGAGGGGGGTTACCTATTATTACGTAAGAAGGTGGCTACCTGCATACCGGCTTTTCTAGGACTTGAGCAGATAACTCCAAGTTTAGAGAAAATAATAATTTATTTGGTAAGAACTTTCATAGAAGGATAACTCTTAGATTATGTGCTACAACCGATATATGAATCTGCGCCTGTGACATAAGAATATCAAAGGAGATTGATATTTTTTTTGCCTGCATAATACAAAGTGATGGATTGTCTCCTAATAAATTCCCTGCTCTCAAATTCAATCATATAGACCACATAAGCTGAAAGCCTTGCCCTTTGCCGGATAGCATACATAGCTGATTTGATGTCAAAGAGGATAACTCTCTGGTAATTCAGAGCCTTCCAGGACATTATGGTGTAGTTGTCCTGTCACTGGCCTAAGCATATCTTATTCGTGTGACTGTGTCGTCTCAGCTCTCTACCTGATCAACTTGGAGCTGTTAGTGTCACATTTTTTTGCCTTGTTTCTTTTTTTTTCTATCAGCCATTGTCTTGGTTGGACTTCGGCCTTCCTCCTCGCTGTCCACAGGTTGTGTGGTGTCATTGAGGGGAGATTTGTTTATGCTCCCGATATTCCTTGTACGGGGTCGTGGACTTTGCCGGAGAACAGGAGCGAATTAAAGTCAGATGCCCTTCCTGCCACCACCGTTGAGTTTTTTGGGATTTGAACCCACGACTCACTGTGTGCAAATCATGCATTCTAACCACTAAGCCACAGCTGCTCCCTAGCTGTTAGTGTTACATTACGAGATGAGATATAACATAATTAGGATAAATCAAGAGTCAAAATTAATCTAAGTGACCAGTTTATTTAGAGGCTAATAATTGACATACAAATCAGAAATGTGATGTTTTATTGTGCTAATTTAGAAGTTATCAAAAAATTTAAATCACTCCTGTTGTTTTCAACTTGCTGATAAGATCATCAACATTCTCCACTTTAACTCCAGCCTCCCTGACTGGTGGATCCACAACACTGACTACCGAGTATCGGGGTGTAATATCAACTCCATAATCTGCTGCTGTCTTCTTAGCCATTGGTTTCTTTTTGGCTTTCATTATGTTGGGCAGGGTGGCATACCGAGGTTCATTTAGTCGCAAGTCCGCTGAAATTACACACGGTAGCTTAGCAGATATCTTCTCCAAACCTACATCTACCTCACGAGTGATAGAGAGAGTGTCACCGTCCTTGGTCATTTCTGAGATGAAGGTTGCCTGTGACCAGTCTAAGTTGGCAGCAGTCATCTGAGCGGTCTGTGCTGCATCATCGTCAATCGATTGTTTGCCCACAATGACAATGTCAGCCTGCTCTTCTTGAGCTACCTTTGCTAGAATTTTCGAGACATGAAGAGAGGACATTAAATCATATTCGGGCTCTTTAACCTCTACATGAATAGCCCTGTCAGCTCCCATGGCTAGAGCGGTTCTTAGCGTCTCCTGACATTGTGTTGGTCCACAAGAAATGGCAATGATTTCACTAGCTATTTTCTTTTCCTTCAACCTCACCGCTTCCTCCACTGCAATCTCATCAAATGGATTCATGCTGTGTTTCACATTTTGTTTCACAACACCAGTTTTGTCAGGCTTCACGCGAACCTTCACAGCGTAGTCGATAACTCGTTTGCAGCCAACTAACACGCGAGACATACTGCTCGGATACTGGTCAAAAGGTTGCAAAGAAAGCAGACTTCAGAGTTCGATCTCCGATCCACTCAGTAGCAAATTGCAACCTTGACTTTGGAACCAAGTCTTTGGTATAAAAGGCTCGATTTGGCGATAAAGTCCTCTAAGGCTCTAACGGAACGCCCTAAATAGGAAAGAGAGGCTATATACACAAAAGCGCGTGGTGCAGTTTTCATTTGAGCGCTAACGGTCGTCGTTCAATCCCATATTTTCTTCCCATTCAAGCACCAAACCACTCATATCAACAGAATGATCAATAACTCTCAATAATAAGTAAAAAGCATACGTTACATGACTATGGCAGGTGGCGTGCTAGCCTTGCCTACCGAGAAGACAAATATTTTGGGCAGCAGCCATTACCAATCCAAGTCAAGACAACTCCAAACACAAGAAGAGCGCGCGAAATTCCGCCATTTTCCGTAGTAATGAGTGAGGTGTATGAACTAAAAGCCACTGATTGAGTCATCCAGACGAACTTGACCGCTAATTGTGCGAACCCGGCTTCTGAATGACAGATCTCACCGGCTAGCAAACGTTTTCTTGCGAGCGTGAAGATGTTCATAAAGCAGGTGAGTAGTTCTGGTGCGTGGTTAGACGTCGATATGATTGTTTGCTCTGGATCGAATTGAATGAATGACTTGACTGAGTCTGAGAGTGAGATTGACTGACTGAGTGACTGATTCACTTTCGGTGAATGATTGATCATTGAATGAACTTGTCTTGTTCACGTCATCACGAGAGTCGAGTAAATAAACTACTTCTAAATTAAATAGAAATATCCCGTACTCTACTGGTCGGCACCACCATAGTTTAAACTACTACTACCACTACTACTACTTAAAACTACAAGTTACTTAGTTACTAAGAGTAAGAGTAAGATAATATTAATACTATTACTATTAGTATTACTATTAGTAGTTTTTCACTAACCGTGCAGTGTGTGAGTGTGACTGTGAGTGTGACTGTGAGAACTATCAGTATCATGTTATGTACTACTACTACTACTAACACTAACAACAGTAACACTGAAAAAAACTAAAAGATCCTAGCCTAGGCTAGTGTAAATGTAACTGTAAGACTAACTTAAGTGAACCCTTTATAGTTCATCATTCATTCAGTCGTTGCTCACTGAAAGTGCAGTTTCATCATCAGGAATATAATTATAAAACTAAAAAAGTTTAACTAAACTCGAAATTTCTAATTCTAAAAGAAACGTACTTAATCAATGCAATTGCAGGTTGTTTTCTCAGCCTAAATCAATCATGAAAGTTGAAACAGGCTAACTTGGTAACCAAATTTGCAGTAGTAGTGCCCAGAGCCCTTAATGTCACAGTGTAGTGCCTGGGCGGGTGGCGTTGACTGTCAAGAGTCTTTCAGTTTTGAGTCCGTGAGTTACTATCAGTAAAACTAGAACCTATTAGAACGAAGTTAGTGTAACTAACCTCAGTTACTCAGTGACTACATAGTCTACGGTCGAAGTGTGAATATAACGACTGTGGCACTGGAGTTCGCTGTAATTTTTTTGCATAAATACCCAGTTTATACATGAGCAAGGTCTTGTGCAGCGCTGCATAATCAAAGTTGCCAGGTTCCCACTTAATCATGGATGTTTTGCCATTGGGAGCAATTTCGCTTTTGACCCAGTTATCATTTTTTCATAATCAGAAATCAAGGATATTTCAAGGTCATGGGTCAACCACACGTAGCCGATTTAGATTGATATTAACAGTTCTTCTTGGATATTTGCAGATTTCTCTTCTTTGTTGCCACCCGATTCACTATCATTTGATTTGATTTGCTTTCGATGTAACTTCAATATTATGCTTTGCAGGTTATCATACAAGGGTTTCGTAGTTACCGTGATCAGACGGTGATCGAGCCATTCAGCCCCAGACATAATGTTGTGGGTGAGTGCTGTCTATATCATGCTGCCATATAGCACACGGTCATGGCTATGCAAATCAATGTATCATATATACTGAAAGCTTGTCTAAGCGAAGTATCCCAGGATCCTTATATTCTCCCAATAGAAGTCCGTGAACATCCTAAACTTTGGTTGCTTTGAAATGAGGAAACATTCGTTTTGGAATGGACATTTCTGGGGTTATTGTGTGTTTTTCTTCATGGCCTCTGGTTTGCTGTTTCAGTCGGCAGAAATGGATCGGGAAAGAGTAACTTCTTTTATGCGATCCAGTTTGTGCTGTCGGACGAGTTCACAAACCTACGAGCAGAGGAGAGACAGGCATTACTACACGAGGGTAGTGGTGCGAGGATTATATCTGCATATGTCGACATCATCTTTGATAATACCGACAATCGTTTACCGGTAGGTACCTACTCGCATCGTAACCGACGACGCAAATGAACTTCTCTCAGCAAGGTAGATGCACTCCGGTAGTAGACAGCTTGAACAGAGCTAAAAGTTGCATACGCAGGTTATGGTAAATGTTACCAAGCGCAGTTTTACAAAGCTCACCGGCAGTAAAAGTCAACCAAGCTTCTGGCTCTGTAACCAATGTACTTCAAATAATTCACGTGTTTCTTCGATGTATAGACTGGCTGAGCGGTCCAAGTATGTTATCATCTAAGGAGATTGGTTGATTTTTAGGTGAAATCCAAAGCTGAAAGTTACCGGTTTGTGTGATCTGGGTGTGGCTGGCTCAATTGAAAGTTCTCTTTTGAGGAAGGATTGTTGTAAAAAAATGTTTGAACGTGATTTCCTAGCGTTTCTCCCAACGCCATTTACGTGAACCTAATTGACCTTTTGCAAGACTCACACTGGTGTGATGACCCTCTGAACAAGCCCGCATGTTTTTTACACAGATAGAGAAGGAGGAGGTTGTGCTTAGAAGGATCATTGGTGCCAAGAAGGATCAGTATTTTTTGGATAACAAGCTAGTCACGTAAGTATATCACTCGTCAGTTTAACTGAATACCAGCTGATCCTGAATGTATCAAGCATGTTTTATTGTGTTTTTGTCTGTTTTTGACAGCCAGGCATTCCCGTGAACGAGTTTGTATGTTGTAGGAGGACAGATGTTATGAATTTACTGGAGAGTGCTGGTTTCTCCCGATGCAACCCTTACTATATCGTCAAGCAAGGAAAGGTAGGCAATAGCTGCGTTATAAAAAAAAATATGCTAAAATCTGCAAGACAGCCAAGTTCGAGCCCCTTTTAAATGTTGAACGAAAAGTATGTTTTATTCTATTCTAAAATCTAAATGATGTTTTTTTCTAGATAAACATGATGGCGACAGCTCCTGACTCACAGCGACTAAAGTTACTGAAAGAGGTGGCTGGCACAAAGGTTTATGATGAGAGGAAGGTGGAGAGTAAGAAGATTCTGGAAGAGACACGTGAGTGTTATTTCAGGACCTACTTATAACAGGAGTGCATTGGTTAGAATACTTACCATGACCGTTTTTGGGCAGTTTTCTCACATGGGGGCACCTGTTGGATAACCTGGGTGAACCATACTAAGATGGGAAAGAATAGTTGTGCGACTGGTTTAGCAGACTGATTGAAAAGCTTGATAGTCTTGGGTAAAATCCACAGGAGGAAATGTGCATGGGCCTATAGTCCAGGATTCGCTGTAATATTCCCCCTTGTTGCGAGATTTGAGAATCTGTTCACCAATTATCTTTTTGTGTCGGACCCAAGGGTGGTCTTGGAGCAGCAGGTAGAGATATCAGGTGCATTCGGTCGGGGTGAGGAAGCGCGGTTGAGTTCAGGATGGATTTTGATCGGACCGGAGTTGTCCTCTCTCAACTTAAACTCCTTGGTTAGAGTTGAACAATCGTTGGCGACTCGTTATCCCAACGTAGTAATCAAGTCTCTTTGCAGTAACCTTGACATTTGCCTAAACTACTGCGCTACTGCCTACTTTCGTTCGCGAAATTCTGTACGCGTGCTCTGAGCAGTTTAGAAGATTTCGCGGCCGAAATAATTTTAGACAATAAAAGCCGACCACGCGAATGGGCGAAATGTTTTCACAAAAACAGTCGTTTGATCTAGAGCGAAGTCTCAGACTCATCGGCCTACAAACTGTGGAACCAATCCTTTATTGTACTCGTTTAATTTCAGAGGGGAAGAAGGCTAAAATAGAAGATTTGCTCAAGTATATAGAGGAGCGGCTCTCGACTCTGGAGAGTGAGAAAGAGGAGCTTAAACAGTTCCAGAAGCTTGATAAGAAACGAAGGTCACTGGAATACACCATACACAACAATGAATTAAAGGTTAGAATATTGTGTTCAATATCACTACGACGGATCACACCAGTCTGATGGGGACACACTGGCCTGCATGCATGTCGGTCGTTCCTGGTTTGATCACCAACGTTACACAGTTGTATTTTATTGTTGCATTGTGTGTTATAACACGAATATGCGGTCTTTCAAAAGATGATCCCTTGAAATAAAGTCACTGCGTATGGCAAACGGAACCAAAGAGTGAATTGACATTCCGATTTAAACTAAAACGTCCCTCTTAGAAGACAGTTGATACCGCTTTTGTTTGACAGGAGGCAACAAAAAAGATGGCGGACCTGAACAAGCGACGGGAGCAGTCCGGCGACCATACAGCTAATCTGCGTCGACAGCAGCGAGAGGCAGCAGAGAAAGTGCAGCTTATCAGTAAGGAGCTGAGAGAACTTAAGAGTAAGATACAGGTAAGCATTCACTGTGTACGGTGTAATGAGCAACTTATTTAGTACAGAGTTTGTCACACCGCTGCCACATCCCATCGGAATATCTGCGCTTAGTGACTGCCTGTAGCTAAAAAGCAGAATAAGTGTATGCACTTGACAAAAAAATAATTGCAGAATAACATGAGCTCTGTCTGTAAGGCATACGCTGATTGGTGTCGCTATCGAACCCCTGGAGTTTATTCACTATCTTTTTGTTGAGGACTAGTAGGAAGGAGTGTTAGAACTTTAATCGAGCACACACTTACGGATTTACACATTCGACTACAGGTCTCACAGGAGGAGAAGGAGCAACTTAATTTTGAGCTCCAGGAGCTTGTCAAAGAGAAAGCGAAACTTGAACTGGAAAAGTCAGACATGCGAAGAGAAGTGGATGATGACGCTAGTACTAAAGTAGGTGATATTTTATTGTCACCTTTTTTTGTCCTTTTCGTTGGGTTGAAGATGACCCAGTGTCCAAAAGGAACAGTGGCAAAGCTGGAGGGAGGAGGCCCGGATTAAAGATAAGCTGACGCAATGAAATGCACCAAGTACCAGCCAATGGGCTGAAGGTCCTTCAGTTTTGGTCATTCCCACAATGAAAATGCCATGAAACTAAATATTTAAATTCCATTGTAGCGACGGGCGAATAAGGAGTTGACCATATTGAGAGAAAAGATTGCTGAAGCCGAGCAGTCATTGGCTGAAATCCGGCCCAAATACTCGGAGCAGTTCGAGCGAGAAGAGAAAGCTAAGAATGAGTGAGTTATCCTCAATGTGACTTCCGTCAGCCTCAACCTGTCCTCTTTACTGGAAGCCCTTAAAGATGCTAGGTCTAACTGTAGTCAAGCATGTATGTTTTGCAGTCAATAGATATCGGAGTCATGTTCTCCCATCTATGGTTATATATTACAGCCTGGCTAAAGCTGAGCAGAGAAGAAAGGAGCTTTACGCGAAGCAGTCAAGAGGTAATCAGTTTCAGACGCGTGAGCAGAGAGATGGCTGGATACGCAAGGAACTTAAAGGTCTGGACAAAGCCCTTAAACAGAAACAGGAACAGGTCAGTAGCGGGCCCAAACTCTCCGTGGTATATGTAGGTCACTATAATTGTCTCCAGAAAGTGTAGGGCCCATGTCATTGTTCATTACGCCTGATAACCTATGATAGAGCCATTTGTTTTTCATGGGAGTTGTTCTCCCGCTCTCAATGGAATTCGTTTTCAATCTGAAGTTTTTGAACTGGCCCAGTCTCTTGTTTGTTTACCAAACCTTTAGTGCTGCCCATAGGCATTATTAAATTGATTGTTATTTGCTTCAGATTCAAAGGCTGGAAGAGTCGCTCGCAGACGGAGAAAATAAAGACCGAGAACTAGAGAGAAAAACCACAGAAATCAATCAGGAGATGGAGAAGCAAAAAGCCACAATTGATCAGAATAATCAAGTTTATATGGAGAAAAAGAGAGAGAAGGATAACCTAGCTAATGAGAGGAAGTGAGTTCGAGCAATCAATCATTTCCATGACTCAATACCTGTGCCGTGTCAGAAGAGCTCATTTACCTTTTGTTTGAGTGTTTGTGGATTTTCCGCGTGCCTAGGTATCAGTGCTTATATGCTAAACCTCTTGTGTTTTTCTTTGTTCAATACGTGCTGAAAGGTTAAAGAACTACCTTTTCTTAGCTTGGTATAGCACTCTGTATCGTTGATGAATCCTGTTGCCAGTTCACAGTGAGTTTCTTCCGTTACAGTGCACTATGGCGACAAGAGAACACACTGCAGCAGGCACTGACCATGAGTCGGGATGAGCTACATAAACAGGAGCAGTCACTGCGATCCTGCACTGGGAAGGTATATCAACCAACATCTACTTTTGTTCTTGGTGGGCAGCCTCGGGCAAATGGTTCCCAGCTCAATGGAAAACTCCGTACGCTGCCTGCATTTTTTTGCGTTCTGGGAATTAGAGTTTTTTGTGAAGGGCAAAGCTTGCATCGCCGCATCGTCTTCTAATTATGAGAATACCATTTATTAGCCACTGTAAACAGTTAATTCCCAACTTATTTTTGGAAGTTCCCTTAGGTTTTGAAAGAGGAAACTTAAGCTTTAGGATAGATGAAGGCCCCCCCCCCCTTTTTCACTTCATAAGCATTGAGATTGGTGATTGTTGCAGGCCACGCTGAATGGTATTGACTCTGTACGTAAAGTATTAGATGCACTCAAACGGCAGGGAGACCACAGCACAGCTGAGGGATACCATGGCACACTGATTGAGAACTTTTCGTGTGACAAGGAATTCTACACATGTGTTGAGGTCACTGCTGGCAGTAGATTGTTCTTCCATATCGTCGACGATGACAAGACGAGTACAAAGATCCTTCGCGAGATGAATAGAATGAAGCTGCCTGGTGAAGTCTCCTTCATGCCTCTCAACAGGCTGGAAGTCAGCAAGACACATTATCCAGACTCCAATGTGAGTGCCCGAGCAGCCACTCTGGCCCGTCTTGCGTGTGTTTGATGTGATGGCGTTAGGTTAGGGTAACAAGGGCCCGGGGCTTGTGATCCTTACGTCCACGGGTATTGAGCACAATCTATAGCAATAATTCGCCGGCCAGTTAACCTAGTTTGACTTTACGTATCGTTTCAGAATGTCTTACCATTGATACGAAAGTTGAGGTTTGAAAATAAATACCAGCGGGCGTTTGAGCACGTGTTTGGTAAGACTCTACTCTGCCACGACATTGACACAGCCAACCTGTATTCAAGCAGTGAGAATCTCGATTGCATTACCCTGGAAGGTAAGAATCTCAGTGATATATACAGGTTGGGAAATGCTGCTAACTCAAATGCAAAGTGGCATTTTATGTATGGTGATGTTCCCATCTTTTTCAAGGAAGCCAACAAACTGTCATGCCACCATCAAGGTAATAAATCACCCTAGGAATATCAGTCCAATGTGTTGGCCAAGTGATTATTGCTAAGCTAAATGGTCTCCTGATGGGGAGAGTGGGTTCTGTAGATTGGTAACCCTGTTATTGACCCATCTCAGGTGATCAGGTAAGCCGACGCGGTGCCTTGACTGGAGGTTACTATGATAGCGGCAAGTCTCGACTCGATTTGCACGCGGATAAATTAAAGCTGACGGCTCAGATTGAGCAGCAGATGGACGACTGCACCAATCATAAGCAGCGGCTTGAGAATGTGGAGAAGAAGGTGGACGAGCTCATTAATGAGATGCAGCGAATGGAGACAAAAAATAATAAAAACAAGTAAGTTCTTTTCCTAATTCCTGTGCCTGACTGCCGCCGCGTTTTTATCCATATGTCTCTTCGAAGCCAGTCTAAATGAAAAATGCCTCGATGAAAGCTGCGGACAACTCCGGTTCACATGACCAGCGATAAATTTGTGTCTTTGGAGGTATGTTTCAACCCAATAAGTGAGAAATTCCCCACTTGTGTGAACATCTGAGGGCGGACCGATACCTTTTGCCCAGCTCCCAACAAATTCACAATTGAGATGACAAAAGCAGCCTCATTATCACTGTTAACAACCAGAATCTCACTGAGGTAGTGTCAGCCGTTGCAACAGTAACTAATGTCATTAAAACCCACGCCGGTAAAACTGACTATTTCTCCTAATAGGGAGATATATGTATTAATACCCTTTTATTGTATCTACTTCCGTTTGATAGAGATATTTATGAGAGGATGAAGAGGGATTTACGGTCGGCTAAGGAAGAACATGATAGGTTACTAGCATCTCGACCACAGCAGGAGAGATCACTGTCT
>Ga0224501_10002973_pt1 | contig 13354 bp, 11 predicted proteins | sample SF_Oct11_sed_USG_4_FD_169105 | JGI IMG/M metagenome (GOLD analysis project Ga0224501, IMG submission 169105) | Sediment microbial communities from San Francisco Bay, California, United States - SF_Oct11_sed_USGS_8_1 | ecosystem: Environmental > Aquatic > Marine > Sediment | place: USA... | reverse complement strand
CGGCGTGGCGAATCGACGAAGGACATACAGAGTATATTCGAGGAGATAGCCCGAAGGGCGGTCGACGCGGCGAGGGCCGGCGAGGGCCGGCGAGTTTTGCCCAAGACTACCGACACAGGTGACTAGACTCCAACGCTCGAGGCCTGGCCGGCCAGCGATAGGTCGTAGCCGGGCAAGCGCGAGGCCTCGGCGCGGAAGGCGGGTCGACCGATGGTGTCGAGCCAGCGGGAGACCAGCGGCGTCTCCAGCAGGGCATCGGGCACCACCAAATCGAAGCGCTCCTCGGCCAGGGGGATGAAGTCGAGGCCCTCGGCCCGCGCCACCGCCTCGATGGCCACCCCCGCATCGGCCAGCCCCCAGCGCACCAATCGGGCCACCTCGGCGTGGTCTCTGGCCACAGGTGGGCCCGCCGCAAGCGCGACCTGCTGCAGGCCGTCTTGGCGCAGCACCCGTTCCAGCAGCTGCCGCGCGCCCGAACCCGGCTCGCGCAGGGCCCAGCGCAGCTCGGGACCGAACGCGCCGCAGCCGGCCGCCAGCCCCAGGGGGTTGCCGGGCGCGACGAGCAAGCCCTGGCGCCAGCGCGCCAGGTTCACCAGCGTCACGCGCCGGGCGCCGACGGCCTGGCGCACGATGGAGGCGTGGGCGGCGGCGTCGGAAGCCGCGCCCAGATGAATGCCCGCCACGTGCACCAGACCCGCGGCCAATAGCTCGAGGGCGCGCGTGCTATTGGCCGCGATCCAGCTGGCGCGCGCGTCGCGGTGGCGCTGGGCCAGGCGGTCTGCGAGCACCCCGAGCAGCGGCGCGCAGCCGGCCACGAGCAAGTTCTGCTCGAGCCTTTTGGGCTCGCACAGGGACTCGATGGAAACCTGGCCCCGGGCATCGGGCAGGGCCAGCAGCAGCGCATCGGCCGAGCGTTCGGCACAGGCCGAGGCGTGGGCCACCCAACGCCCATCGACGCGGCCCACCACCGCCCGCTCCGCGACGCGCCCCTCGGCGCCCGCCCAGCGGGCCGTGAGCACCGGCCCGCCCGGCAGTGCGAACAGACTCTCGACGCCACACCGAAGGGCCCGGGCCAGCTGCAGCGCCAGCGCCGTCGACGGCACCTGCCGCCCCAACTCGATGGCGATCAGCGCCTGGCGCGAGACCCCCACCTGCGCCGCCAGCTCGCCCTGGGAGAGCCCGGCAGCGCTGCGCCGCGCCCGCAGGGTTGAGATAAGAGCGGGCTGCGGGGTCTCGGAAGGCACGGAGGCGACAAAATTGTAAAGCTAACATTACATTTAGTCAAAGCAACATGACACATACCGGCGACGCCGGGGGCCCCGCTCAGTCGCCTGCAGAGAAAGGCCACAGCTGGCGCAGGGAATCGAAGCCGCTGGCATCGGGCTCCGGCGCCGGCAGCTGCACGGCGATCTGCAGCGGCCACAGCAGTCCCGGCAGCGACGAGCGCGAAACACCCACCAGCAAACGCTGCAGCCGCGGCGTGACGCCCTCGTGGCCCTGCAGCATCACGCGCACCGAGCAGCGGCTGCCGTCGCAGTGGGCGCCGCTGACGCCCACGCCCGGCGGCGGATAGGCCACCAGACCGAAGATCTCGCCCGGCTCGACGGCGCGGGCGTGCACCTCGAGCACCAGCTGCTTGGGCCGTCCGTCGCGGGCGAAGTCGAGCTCTGTGACATTGGGCGTGGCGTAAAGGCTGCCGCCGCGCGCGGACTTTCGATAGAGAAAGAGGTGGAAGCTCTGGGCCTCCACGATGCGCTCGCTGTGGTCGTCCTGCAGGGTCGCCTCGATGGCCACTTCCTGGGACTCGCCCAGCGCTTCGCTCAGGCGCAGTCCGAGACGCTCGGAGCAGCTCAGCACCTCCCCCTGCTGGCGGCAGCCGCCGCGCACCGACGCCTGCGGCTTGCCGTCGTCCCCCACCAGCTGCAGCAGCGAACTCTTGCTGCTCAGGGTCCAGTGGGTAAAGCGCCGGGCCGGGCTCAGCAGCACCTGGATCTGCCCCAGATCCTTGGGCTTGCCATCGCCCACGTTGATGTAGGCCGGCCCGGTGATCGAGAGGTCATCGCGCGCCAGCGGACGCCCGCGCGGCAGCGGGCTCAGGCGCACGTAATAAAAGCGCTCGCCGCGAGCGCGCTCTTCGACACGCCGATAGACGGTCGAGCCCTCCACCGCGTAGTGCTCCTGAGCCGACAGCGCCCCGCCCACTTCAGCGTAGCGGGTCTCGCGCACGCTGAGGGTGCCCACCTCGCTGACGAAGTGCTGACCCTCGCAGTTGTCGGCATCGATGGCGCAGCAGTAATAGAAGCTGTTGACGGCGTTGTCGCGGGCCTGGGCACGGGCGCGCTCACCCACCTGCAGCTCGACCAGGTATTGCTCGTTCTGGTCATAACCGAGAGCCGCACCGATGGCGCCAAAGGAGGCCCCGAGCGCGAGCCCCTCGGCGGCGCGGGTGTTGAACTGCATGAAGTCCTCGGGCTCGGCCAGACGCGCAGCCTCGCCCCGCGGCCACTGAAAGCTCTGGGCGAACTGCGCATGACAGGCCTGGGATGGAGCGTAGCTGCCGTCGGCCCGGCGCAGCGTCCCCAGCTCGGGCTGCACCTGGCCCACCAACTCGAAGGCCTCGGCGGGCGTACGGCGCTCGAAGGCGCGCAGGGACGCCGGACGCATATCAGCATTGGAAGCGCCGGACCCGCAGCTGACCAAAAGCAGCCAGGTTACGAGCCACGGGCGCATGCGCTTTGCCCACCCCTTCATGCCGGCGATGGCAGCCGCGAGCCCATCAGCTCTGCAAAGTTATCGCAATAGAAGCGCTGGCGGGCGCGCTCGGAGAGCCCCTCCATGCTGGCCTCGAAGCGACGCAGGGGATTGCGGCCGCCCTCCACGTGTGGATAGTCGCTGCTGAAGAGACAGACCTCTTCGCCGGCCTGCTCGATGATCCAGCCCACGTTCTCCGCCGGATAGGGCGTGACCCGCAGCTGCCGCTTGACGTACTCGCTGGGCAGAAGCGACAGCTTCTGCAGACGCTCTTCCAGGCGATGGAAGGCCGCGTGGGCCGAGTCGAGCTGGCGCATCCAACCGGGCACCCAGGAGGCCCCCTGCTCGATGACGCCGAACATCAGGCGCGGGAAACGCTCCAGCACGCCGTCGAGGATCAGGGTGGCCACCGTCTGCATCACGGGATAGGGGATGGCCATGTAGTCGACCGAGCGAAAGTTCTCGGCGCCGCCATGGAAGTCCGGTGGCACGGGAAGACCGTTTTCGAAGTATTTCGGGTCCAGCAGCTCGCCGCCGCCGCCCACGTGAAAGACGATGGGCACCCCGGCCTCCTGGGCCTGGGCCCAGACCGGGTCGAGACGGAGGTGGCTCGGTGAGTGCGTCGCGGGGCAGGCCGAGGCGACCAGCAAGGCGTCAGCGCCGGCTTCCAGGGCTTCCCTGGCCATCGCCTCGGCACGCTCGAAGTCACAAAGCGGTACATAACAGGTCGACAGCAAGCGGCGGTCGACACCACAGAAATCGAGCATGGAGCGATTGTGGGCGCGCGCCATGCCGTAGGCGAAGTCCAGATCCCCCGAGCGCTCGGCATCCAACAGCTGTGAGTTGAGAAAGGTGTTGAAGATCAGCTGCGTCGAAAAACCCAGCAGATCCAGCGCCTGGCTCCGGTCCTCTTTCAGAAACGAGCCGGTCGCGTTCCAGTTCTTGCGCAGCATGATCTGGGCCTGGTCCTCGGCGCGGTAGTCCGGGTCGGCCTGCTGGGCGCGCAACTTGTCCATGAAGCGGTCGATGCGGCTTTCGGGCACGCCCGACAAATGCAGCCGCCCCAGGCGCTCGCGCAGGCTCGGGTCGGCGTGGGACGCCAGCCAATCGGGCGTCTCCATGAAGTGGGCGTCGGCGTCGTGAAAGATGCGTCCTTCGGCGTAGGGCATGGCGGCCTCCGTCCGTGGATTATCCACGAAATGCCGCGCCCTGGCACGGCCCCCCTGTCATCGGCGCCGGCCGGCCAGGGCGCTCGGCCGCTGCCCGAAGCGCTCGAACCAGGCCGCCACGTGCGCAAAGCCCGGGTCGATCTCGATCTGGAAAAACTTCCCAAACGCGAGCCCGGCATAGAGCGTGCAATCGGCCACAGTGGGCCGGTCGCCGGCCACGAAATCATGCCGCCCAAGGGCTGCCTCGAGCACCCGAAGCGGCCCCTCCATGCGCCCGCGCATGTACTCGGCCACGGCCGGATTGGGCGGATAACCGACCGGCGAGCGCGTGGCGTGGACCTGATGGCCGATGGGTACCAGCACGCCGCCGTCGGCCAGGCGTTCGAGGCTACGCGCCTGGGCGCGCTGCTCGGGCGTCGCCCCCCACATGCTGGGCTCGGGGGATAGCTCCTCCAGGTACTCGATGATCGCCAGCGATTCGGTCAGGTGGCTGCCGTCGTCGAGTTCCAGCACCGGCAGCAGCTTGCGCGGGTTCAGGCCCGCGAACTGCTCGCTGCGATGCTCGCCCTTGACCAGGTTCACACGCTCGAGTTCGAGTTCCAGGCCCTTCTCTGCCAGATAGATCAAAACCTTGGTGGGATTGGGGGCCACGGGCCAGCAGTAGAGCTTCATGGGAAGCCACTGTAGGGCGCCGGCCGACCCCTGGCCAGGCGCCCCCCGTCGATGGTAGTTGCAGGCCATGGACTTCGAACACTCCGCCCGTGCCCGCGATTACATCGATCGCGTTTCGCGCTTCGTGCGCGAGCGCATCGTGCCCTCCGAAGAGGTCTATGCCAGCCAGCTCGTCGGCAGCCAGGACTACCGCAAGTGGCGCATTCCCCCCGTGATCGAAGAGCTGAAGGCCGAAGCCAAGGCCGCGGGTCTATGGAACCTCTTCCTGCCGGACCCCGAGCTGGGCGCGGGCCTCGACAACCGCGATTACGCGCCCCTGGCCGAACTCATGGGCCACTCGCCGCTCGCCCCCGAGGTCTTCAACTGCAACGCCCCCGACACCGGCAACGCCGAGGTGCTGCACCAATTCGGCTCCGAAGCCCAAAAAGAGCGCTGGCTCAAGCCCTTGCTCGACGGTGAAATCCGCAGCGGCTTCGCGATGACCGAGCCCGACGTGGCCTCATCCGACGCCACCAACATGGAGGCCACCTGCAAGCTCGTCGGCGACGAAGTTGTGGTCGACGGCCGCAAGTGGTGGACCTCCGGGGCCGGCGACCCTCGCTGCGGCTTCCTGATTTTCATGGGCGTGACCTCTGCCGACGCCGGCCGCCACGAGCGCCACTCGATGGTGCTGGTGCCGCTGGATGCGCCGGGCGTGAAAATCGAACGCATGGTGCCGGTCTTCGGCAACCTGGACGAGCCCCACGGCCACGCCGAAATCAGCTTCGACAACGTGCGCCTGCCGGCCGACCACATCATCGGCGGCCCCGGACGCGGCTTTGAAATCGCCCAGGGGCGGCTCGGCCCCGGCCGCATCCACCACTGCATGCGCGCCATCGGCATGGCCGAGGTCGCCTTCGAGCGCATGTGCCGGCGCGCCACCTCGCGCATCGCCTTCGGTAAACCCCTGGCCAACCTGGGCGGCAACCGGGCGGTCATCGCCGAGAGCCGCATGGCCATCGACGCCGCGCGCCTGGTCACGCTCAACGCCGCCTATCTGCTCGATGTGCACGGCCTGGCCGGCGCCCTGAGCGCGGTCTCACAGATCAAGATCATCGCCCCCCGCATGTTACAGCAGGTGACCGACGCGGCCATCCAGATCCATGGTGGTCAGGGCGTGGCCGACGAAACCCTGGCGCGCCTGATGGCCACCGCCCGCGTGCTGCGCATCGCCGACGGCCCCGATGAGGTCCACCAGGGGGTGGTCGCCCGCATCGAGCTGGCCGCCTACAAGTAGCTCCTGCCGTCGTGCTAACCTCACCCGATGTCCGACGATGCGCACTTGCTGGATGCCTGGCGGGCCGGCGATGACGCGGCCGGCGAGAGCCTGGTCGCCAGGCACTACGACACCATCCTGCGCTTCTTTCGCACCAAGGCCGGCGACGACGCCGACGACCTGGTGCAGCGGACCTTCCTGCGCTGCGCGGAACCCAAAACGGTCTTTCGCGGCCAATCCAGCTTTCGCGCCTTCCTCTACGGCATCGCGCGCAACGTGCTGCTGGAGCATATTCGCGCCTGCATCCGCGACCGCAAGGTCGACCCCGACTTCGGCGTCAGCTCGATCCTGGATCTCACCCCGCGCGCCTCGACCGTGGCCTTCGCCCGAGCCCAGCAGCGGCAGCTGGTACAGGCTCTGCAGCGACTGCCGGTGGAGCTACAGATAGCCCTCGAACTCTACTACTGGGAGGAGCTTTCGATCGACGAGATCGCCGCGGCGGTCGAAATCCCTTCCGGCACGGTCAAGAGCCGGCTGTACCGCGGTCGCACCCTGCTGCGCGAGATGATCGACAACGCCCCGCCCGACTCGGGCTTGACCAGCGTGCGAAACGAGCTGGCCAAGTGGCTCGCCGACACGCGCGCCCACAGCTCCGAGGCGCCCGACAAGGCCGATTGAGTGCCCGACCACGAAGCGCTCACGCAGATTCTGCGCTCAGCGCGCCCGCAGAGCGGCAGCGCCCCTTCGTTGGAGAAACGTCTGGCGATCGCCTCGATCCTCGCAGCCACCGGCGCTGGCGCCGAGCGGCAGCGACCGCGCCTTGGCCGGCTCGAGGTGCAGTCGCGCATCGGCGGCGGCGCCATGGGCGTGGTCTACCGCGCCTACGATCCGCAGCTCGAGCGCCTGGTGGCGGTCAAACTGGTGCGCAGCTGGACGCGGCCCGAAGAACGCCAGCGCATGGTCGAAGAGGCGCGCCGGTTAGCCCAACTCAACCATCCCAACGTGGTCGCCATCCACGACATCGTAAACGACGAAGATGGCCTCTACTTCACCATGGAATATGTGGCCGGCACCACCCTGCGTGGCTGGATCGAGGCCCATGGCGACGCCGACTACCGCGACGTACTCGAGTGGTTCGTACAGGCCGGGCGCGGACTCGCCGCCGCGCACGCCGCCGGCATGGTTCATCGCGATTTCAAGCCAGACAACGTATTGGTCGGCCGCGACGGTCGCGTGCGTGTCGCCGACTTCGGCCTGGCCCACGTTCTGCACGGCCGCGACGAGCCTGAGCAGGCCGGCACGCCCTACTACATGGCACCCGAAGTCGAGCATTTCGCCCCGGCCTCTCCGGCCAGCGACCAGTACAGCTTCTGCATCGCCCTGCGCGACGCCTTGGCCGGTCGCGACGCCCCCGCCGAGTTGCTTCGCCATGTGCAGCGCGGCCTCTGCTCCGAGCCGGGCGACCGCCACCCCAGCCTCGCGGCCCTGGTCGAGGCGCTGACGGAGGCGACGGGCGGAAAGGCTGAAGAAGGCCCCCGTGCGCTGCTGCTCGAGCGGGTCGAGCGGCTATGGCTGCGCGGCGTGCTCGATCGCGCCCTGCGCGACGGCAGCGCCGCCGAACTCAAGCTCGCGTGTGTGCCCGAGCACGTGCGTCCGCCCTGGTACAGCTGGGGCGGACGCGGCATCCCGGCCCTGGGTCGCCCCGACGCCCTGGTTCCAAAATGGGCCAGCTCCCGGGAGCTGGCGCACCTGCTCACGGAGGCCCAGGGCTCGCTGCTGCTTTTGGGCCCCCCCGGCGCGGGCAAGACGACGCTGCTATTGCAGCTGTGCCGCGAGCTGTGGCGCAGCGCCTCGCTCAGCCCCCAGGCCGCGGCGCCGGCGGTCTTGAGCCTGAGCACCTACCGGCCCGGTCCGGGCGGCCAGCACGACGACGAAGGCAACGCCGGCAGCCACTTCCGCAGCTGGGTCATCGACGAGCTGGTAACCAAATATGGCCTGCCGCGTCCAACCATCGAGCGCTGGCTGGACGCGACCGCCATCGCGCTTCTACTCGACGGCCTGGACGAAACCGACGCCCAACTGCGGGCCCAGGTGGTGGCAGCAATCAACGCCTTCCGGCGCGCCTACGGGGTCACCCTGGTGGTCAGCTGCCGCGATTCCGAATACGAAGTGCTGCAGCAGCCGCTGCGCTTCGGCGCCGCCTACGAGATTCAACCTCTCGACGACGCAGCGATGGCGACCCTGCTCGAGGAGCGTCGCGCCTTCCGTCTGCTCGATTCGCTCAGCCGCGACCCCGAGTCTCGGGAGCTCCTGCGCAACCCGCTTTTTCTAAGCCTCTACGCCAGCGCGGGCGAAGACCCGAACGCGGCTGCGGGCGCCGACCGGGGCGTACCCGGTCGCCCCGGCTGGACCCACGCCTATGAACGCTACGTCAAGGTCGGCCTCGCGCACATCGATGCCGGCGAGCGGAGCGCCCTCGAGCGTCAGCTGGGCTGGCTCGCCCGTGCCATGCAGCGCCAGAGCACGTCTGACTTTTGGCTAGAGCGGCTGCACTTCGGCTGGCTCGAAGCGCCGTGGCAGGCGCGCACCGGCTACGCGCTGGGCGCCCTCTTGGTCGGCGTATTCGCAGTCGGCCTCAACCTCCTGCAGGTGCCCCTCACGGGCTACCCCATGGCCTCGGCCTGGGTCTTCGGCCTGAGCGTCTGGATCAGCTCCTTCGCCTACACCCGGGGTCGCATCAAGCCCGTCGATCACCTGCGCTGGTCGGGCAAGCGTGCACTGCGGCTGTTGCCCATCACGACTGTCATCGCCCTTACCATCGGCCTGATCGAGGCGCTGAAGGTCAACTTCACCTCCACCATGTTGGGCGCCGGCATCACTGGCGGCGCCATGGGCGTGCTCTTCGCGCTCGAGCCGGGCGAGCGCGCCACCCGTGTGGACCCCAACGCCGGTGTGCATCGATCGCTACAGAATGCGCTGCGCCTGTCGCTGCTGTCCGCGCTCCCGATGGGCCTCGCCTTTGGGCTGGTCATTCGGCCCAGGATCCTGCAGCCACTGTCGGTAGAACCCGAATTCGGCAGCGACGGCAACCTGATCGTCGGAGTCGCGATCGGGCTCTTTGTTTTCACCGCCGTATTCCTGATCTACGGCGGTTTCACCACATTGATGCACTATGCGCTGCGGCTGTGGCTGTCGTGGCTGACACCGCTGCCACTGAATCTGGTCGCCACGCTCGACCGGGCCACCGAGCTCGGTCTGATGCGGCGCATCGGCGGCGGCTACGTCTTCCTACACCGCACCCTGCTCGAATACTTCGCCCAAAGCGGGACGCAGGACCGCCACCGGCACGGCTCCAGCCCGCCGCCCTGACCGCCGCGCCGCCTCCCGATCATTTTTTTTCGCCGAACTCGTGAACCGATCGGGCCCCGCGCTCACTTGACGGAAGACGCGGCTGCGATGGGCCGCGCACTTCACGACAGGAGCAGCGAGCAATGACCCATGTCATGCGTGATCGGGTGCGCCCCACGGAGCGCCTTGGCTTTGACGACAACTTTGGCAGCCTGCCAATTCCCGAGGCGAATTGCGCCACGGAGCCATGGCGCTTGGCCCTGCGCCCGCAGGCGGGCGTGGTGCTTGTGGCCCTACTGGGCCTTGCGCTCGCCCTCGGCGGCTGCGGCAGCGACGGCAGCGACGGCGGCGGCAGCGCGGCCGGAGACGACTCCAGCATGGAGGGCGCCAGCGCTGGCAGTGGCGGTAGCGGTAGCGCTGGCAGCAGCGGCAGCGGAGCGCAAACCGAGGACACCAACACCGCCGCGGGTGCGGCGGGCATGGCGGCTCCCACCTCGACCGACGGCAGCAGCGGCACCGGCGACACCGGCACGGGTGGCACCGGCGGCGCGGAACAGACCGGCGACAGCGGCACCGCCGACGCGGGCACCGGCTCCCAACAACCTGTCGCCAACGCCGACGGCAGCGATGGCTGCGAACCCGGAGAGCTGCTGGACACAAACGACAGCTGCGTTCCGGCTTGCGAACTCGTGTCCTGCGGCGACCACGGCAGCTGCGAGCTCAACACCGCCGACGAGGTCGTCTGCAGCTGCGACGACGGCTGGACAGGCGACGCCTGCGACAGCTGTGCCGCGGGCTACGCCACAGACCCGACCGGCGCTTGCGTCGAAAAGTGCGAGCTGCTCGACTGCGGCTTCGGACGCTGCTACCTCGAAGGCGACACCGCAACCTGCGCCTGCCGCGAAAACTACGTGGGCGACAACTGCGAGCAGTGTGCCCCCGGCTACGACTGGTCCATCGTGCTCATCGGCGAAACCTCGACCTGCGAGCTGTCGGCGCCGGCAACCACCGGCATGAGGCTCTGGCTCGACGCCGACGCCGACGACAGCCTCGGCTTCTACTTGACCAGCAATGACCTGCAGACCTGGTCGAGCCTGGTCGGAACGAACATCGACTTCGCAGCTCCCGCCGGCGCCAATCGACCGCTACACGGTCTGGTCCGCGAGGGCGACACCCTGCCCGGCGTCATCTTTGACGGCGTCGACGACACGCTCGAAGAGAGCTTCAGCTTGGGCAACAGCAGCTACAGCATCTACATCGTCGCCGAGGTCGCGGACAAGGGCTACGAGCAGACCATCCTCTCGGGCGTCAGCGGCGGCAAACTCGGCATCTGGCTCAGCGCCGCCAATGGCGGCACCAGCGTGAAGATGCGTCACCGCAATCCAGACGGCTCGGGCGCCGATGACTTGGAGTTGACCGGCGTCGACCTGAAGGACCGCACGCTGATCGAAGTCCACCGTGCAGGCCTGGGTCTGAGCGTGGAGGCCGACGGCGGCAAGGAACAGAAAGTGCTGAGCACCGAGCCCCTTGGCACCCTGGACTTTGCCCTCGGCCGTCGCCCCGACTCCGGAAACTTCCCGATGCAGGGCGCCATCTACGAGGTGATCGTGGTGGCACCGGCGGTGCCCAGCGGCGACCGCCCAGACTACAGCGGATACCTCAAAGCCAAGTGGGAGCTACCCTGAACACCGGTTTGCAGCCACGCGACGCAGGCGCGCGGTGACCCTCGGGTTGCCGCGCGCCTGCGCGTTCAGGCCAGGCGGGAACGAAAGCCGGAGAACTCCGCCATCACCGAGGCGTCCACCTGGCGCCTGATTTCGGCGGGCTCAATCGCGAAAGGGCCGGGCTGCACCACGCGGTTGAGCGCGTGGGTGATGCCGGGCAACAGCACCACCGACGACTGGGGATCCGAACATCCAACGCCACGGCCCGCGCGTCTAGGTGGCTGGTGTCATGATCCGCTCTCGGGACCGCTACGGCGCCAGCTGCGGCGTCCGGTCCCCTTGAAATACACGGAGTATTCCGGCGCAGGCCGTCCTTGCATCTGGCATCGTATCGACCCCGATCTTCGGGTCAGCACTCCCGCCGAGCACATCTAGTAGTCCAGCTCCTTCATGCGCTGCCGCTTCTTCCAGCCGGCGATCACGAAAGCGAGGACGACGAAGAGCACCGGCGTCAGGATCAGCGCCGCCTGCACGCCCTGCAGATCGATGGCGATACCCATCTCGTTGAGGGGCACAACCACGTTACGCGTCAGGAATTCGCTCAGGCCGCTCATGCTCGACTCGCGCTGCACGCCGGGGCGGGGCCGCCGGCCGGACCCGAGTGTAGCAAGAAACGGCGACGCTGGCGGAATCACGACCCCGCGAGTGCGCTTCCACTGCGCGCGACTCTGGCATACTGCCGCCCACGCCCCCCATGGCCCGCTTCCCCACCGCACTCAGCTACGCGCTCCTGCCCCTTTGGCTCCTGGCCCTGGGTTTGCCGCCGCTCGCCCAGCAGGCCGACGAGACCGGCGCAGCTGAAGCTGTGGAGGCAGCTCCCAGCACCCCGGCCGACGCGGGAGCCCCCGACAGCCAGCCACGACCGCCCCTGGCCCCCCTAGATGTGCTCGGCCCGAGCCAGCAGTTCAGCGCCGACGAACCCTACGCGCACCAAACGCAACCTGGAAGCGATGACCGAAGCCACCATTAGCGCGGCGTTCCGCGTGCCGGGACCGCACACCAGCTACACCCTCGGCCGCCACAGCCAGGCCGAGGCCCGCGTGGGACAGGACCTGGCCCGGCTTGCCACCGGTGTCGGCGGCGAACTCGGCGGCGGCCTGCGCGCACTCTTGCTCGTGGGTCCCTTCGCCCGGGCCGAGGGCGGCGTACTGATGCGGGATGGCGAACCCGTAGCCCACCCTGGCTACGACCTACTGGCGGTGATACGGCGCCGGGCCGAGCGCCACGCCCGCGCCATGGCGGCGCTCGGAGCCACCTGGTCGCGCCTCCTGCACACGCGCGTCCGCATCGCAGCCGTGGCGCCGAGCGACCTTCGTAGCGCCCCCCCCACGCGCTTTTACTACCACGTGGGGCGGCTGCAAGCGCTCACCCTCTACGGCGATCCGCGCATGGCGGCGCTCCTACCCCGCTACACCTCGGCCAAACTGCGCGACGACGTCTGGACGCTGCGTCTATGCGAAGGCCTGAGCTGCGCGGCGCTTTCATTCCTGGAGCGCAGACCCCTGCCCGTACAACTCGCCGGCCTGCAGCAGGCGGTACTTGCCAGCGCCGAAGCGCGGCTGCTCCTGGAACGCGCCTACGCACCGACCTTCGCGCAGCGGCAACTTTCCCTGCGCACGCTACAGGCGCCGGCCGCCGTACAGCAGAGTTATCAGGAAGCGCAAACGTTCCTGGCCACCCCCGACCGGTGGCAGCCCGAGCGCGGCACCGCCGAGGAATGGCTTTCGGCCACGCGGCGCAACGTCATGCAATGGGTGCTGGAGCTGGAACAGCGCCGGGCGGGCACACCGCTCAGCCTCGTGCCCTACCTGGAAACCGCACGCAACCTGCTACCGGCCGACGCGATCCTGGGTCGACTACAGCGGGCCGCCCTGCGCCTACCCGACCGCCTCGGCGACAGCGCTCGGCTGGCCCTACGTTCACCCCTCGAGCGCCTGCTACGGGCCAGCATCGCCCTGGCCGCCGAGCCTGGCGGCGCCCGGGTACGGGCCGCGGCCGCCCATAACCTGGCGTTGGAGGAAACCACACACCCCACGGACGCGGCACTTGCGGCCGGACTCCAAGCCATGTGGCGTCGGGTCTCGACTACCGGCCCACACGCGCCCTTCCTCGACTACCGCGTGGTCGAGCCCGTCTGAGCGCAAGCGCGCGCAGCGCGCAGCATGGCGGCGCCGTCACGGAACGCGGATCGGGCGACGACAGTGACGGGCAATCGGCGAACCTGATCCCTGCCTGCGAATTCGGGATTGATTTGTGGGTGTGAGGAGCGAAGCGGACAAGTTCTGAGCACAGCGTTCTGTATTCGTAACTTCTCAAAAAGTCGTGGCAGGGGGCGAATATCACCGCGTGTCGGCCGCGCTTTCGCTGAGCGGTCCGCCCGTACGGTGACGGCGGAGACCATGAGAGTCGAAGGCTCGTCCGGCGAGACCCCGGCG
>Ga0224501_10002972_pt1 | contig 13355 bp, 14 predicted proteins | sample SF_Oct11_sed_USG_4_FD_169105 | JGI IMG/M metagenome (GOLD analysis project Ga0224501, IMG submission 169105) | Sediment microbial communities from San Francisco Bay, California, United States - SF_Oct11_sed_USGS_8_1 | ecosystem: Environmental > Aquatic > Marine > Sediment | place: USA... | reverse complement strand
TTTCTTGGTTTCGAGGCGGGCCAGGGCGCGGAACAGTTTGTCCTGGGCTTCTTTGAATTCCTTTTCTTCGAGGCCTGCTTTTTCGAGCACTTTTTCAGCGGCGGCCCGTGCGGCTTCGGCGCGGTCGTGGTCCACTTCCTGCAGGAATTCGGCGGACTCGGCCAGCACGGTGACGCGATTATTGGTCACTTCGGCGTAGCCGTGGCTGATCACCAATTCGATCTCCTCTTCCCCCTTCTGATAGGAGAAGCGGCCCGGCCGCAGGATGGTGAACAGGGGCGCGTGGTCGGCCAGGATACCCAGATCGCCTTCGCTACCGGGGATGTTGACCTGGTCCACGTCCGGATCGATCACCATTTCTTTTTCCGGGGTCACCAGCGATAAAAAAAGTTTGTCCGCCATTATTGTTTATCCCTTTTTCATTTTTTCAGCTTTTTCGTACACTTCATCAATCGCACCCACCATGTAGAACGCCTGCTCCGGAATATCGTCCATTTTGCCGTCGACGATTTCCTTGAAGCCTTTGATGGTATCCGCCACCTTGACGTATTTTCCGGGAGATCCGGTAAACGTTTCGGCCACGAAGAACGGTTGCGACAGGTATTTTTGAATTTTCCGTGCCCGCGCCACAAGCGCCTTGTCGTCCTCGCTCAATTCATCCATGCCGAGAATGGCGATGATGTCCTGCAGGTCCTTGTAGCGTTGCAGAATCCGCTGAACCTCACGGGCCGTGTTGTAATGCTCATCGCCGACAATTTGCGGATCGAGAATCCGTGAGGTGGAGTCCAACGGATCCACCGCCGGGTAAATACCCAGTTCGGAAATTCTCCGGTTGAGAACGGTTGTGGCATCCAGATGAGCAAAGGTGGTAGCAGGAGCAGGATCGGTCAAGTCATCCGCCGGCACGTAAACCGCCTGAACGGAGGTGATGGAGCCCTTCTTGGTCGAGGTGATGCGCTCCTGCAGGTTACCCATTTCGGTCGCCAGCGTCGGCTGGTAACCTACTGCCGAAGGAATGCGGCCCAGTAGAGCGGACACTTCGGAACCGGCCTGCGAAAATCGGAAGATGTTGTCGATGAACAACAGAACGTCCTGTCCGCCAACGTCGCGGAAATATTCAGCCATGGTCAATCCGGTCAGGCCGACGCGCATACGGGCGCCGGGAGGCTCCGTCATCTGGCCATAGATCAATGCCGTTTTGTCGATAACTTTGGAATCAACCATTTCGTGATAGAGGTCGTTACCTTCACGGGTCCGTTCACCCACGCCGGCGAAAACTGAATATCCTCCGTGCTCGGCGCCGATATTCCGGATGAGTTCCATGATCAATACGGTTTTACCTACACCCGCACCGCCGAACAGACCGGTCTTGCCGCCTTTCAGGTAAGGTTCCAGCAGGTCGATAACCTTGATGCCGGTCTCCAGCATTTCCATTTTAGTGTCTTGGTCTTCCAAACTCGGTGCATCGCGATGAATACTCCAGGTTTCTTCGGATTCGACCGGCGGCTTTTTGTCCACCGGCTCACCGATAACGTTCAGGATACGGCCCAGAACCTTTTCACCCACAGGAACGGAGATGGGCTTCCCGGTATCCGTAGCGGTCATTCCTCGAACCAGCCCGTCGGTCGGTTGCATGGATACGGTGCGGACCGCGCTGTCACCCAGATGCTGGGCTACTTCCAGAGTAATCGTCTCTTCGTCACCACCGCTGTTGCCTTTTTTTTGAATATGGATGGCGTTATAAAGCGCGGGCAGTTCGCCGTCCTTGAAGCTGATATCCACGACGGGCCCAATGACCTGTGTGATGTTTCCTGTGTTCATTCCAAGCTCCTTTACTAGATAATTTGTGTGACCTCAGCCCTTAAGCGCTTCCGCCCCATTCACGATTTCGATCAATTCCTTGGTGATGTATGCCTGCCGGGTCCGGTTGTAGAACAGGGTCAACTTGCCGATCATTTCCTTGGCGTTTCTGCTGGCGGCATCCATTGCCGTCATCCGGGCGCCGTGTTCACTGGCGCTGGACTCCAGAAACGCGCGGTAGACCTGAGTGGTCATGTACCGCTTCAATAAGTCCTCCAGGATGGCTTCCTCATCCGGTTCAAAAATATAATCCGTCAGGCTGTCCCCATCTTCCGCTTCCTCGGGAACGATTGGGAGGAGTTGCTCACGAATGACTTCTTGCTGGATGATGGACTTGAATTCGTTATAGACCATATAAATCCGGTCGGTCTTGTTTTCCATAAACAGATTGGCCAGAATTTCACCAATTTCAATGGCCTTGAGATAATCAAAATTCTTGGTCCATCCCAGATATTTATCTTCAATTTTGTACGGACGATTCTTAAAAAAATCGAAACCCTTTTTGCCCGCCAGAAAGAGAGAAATATCCCGGTCAGAATTTTCCTGAATCAATTCCTGCGTCATTTTGAAAATATTGCTATTGAACCCACCGCACAGTCCCCGGTCGGCTGTAACCACTAGGAGCAGTACCCGGTTGCCCGTACGGTTGTCGAGAAGCGGATGCAGGTCTTTATTGCACCGTGCGACGAGGTGATTCATTACATCCCGCAGTTTGTGAGCATAGGGACGCGCCGTTTGAATCGCCTCCTGCGCCTTGCGCAGTTTGGAAGCGGAGACCAGCTTCATGGCCTTGGTCATCTGCTGGGTGTTCTTGACACTCCGTATTCGCTGTTTAACGTCTCGTAAGTTGGGCATGGTCTTTTAGAATATTTCCTTGAACGCGATAATCGCGGCCTTCAGTTTTTCTTCAATCTCATCGCTGATCTTTTTCTCTTTTTCAATCGTGTCGATGATGTCCTTGTGCTTCTCTTCGATGAAGTTCAACAGTCCTGCCTCAAACCTGTTGATGTTGCTGACTTTGACATCATCCAGCAATCCCCGCACACCAGAGAAGAGGGAAATAACCTGCTGTACCGCGCTGAGCGGCTTGTACTGATCCTGCTTGAGCAGTTCAACGAGCCGTTCGCCCCGAGCCAGCTGAGCCTGGGTAGCGGCGTCAAGATCACTTCCGAACTGGGCAAACGCGGCCATTTCCCGGTACTGCGCGAGGTCGAGCCGCAATTGACCCGCCACTTGCTTCATGGCCTTGATCTGCGCGGCGCCACCAACACGAGATACCGAAAGACCAACGTTAACCGCCGGACGTATGCCGGAGAAAAACAGATCGGTTTCGAGAAATATCTGACCGTCAGTAATGGAAATCACGTTTGTCGGGATGTAAGCAGACACGTCCCCCGCCTGCGTTTCAATGATCGGCAGAGCGGTCATGGAGCCGGCACCCAACTCATCGCTTACTTTCGCAGAACGCTCCAAAAGACGCGAATGCAGATAGAAAACGTCACCGGGGTAAGCCTCGCGTCCCGGAGGGCGGCGCAGAAGCAAACTCAATTGCCTGTAAGCGGCCGCCTGCTTTGACAAATCATCATAAACGATCAGACAATGCTGGCCGTTGTCGCGGAAGTATTCACCCATCGCGCATCCTGCATAAGGAGCGATAAACTGCATCGGAGCAGGATCACTGGCGGTGGCGGCCACTACCGTCGTGTATTTCATGGCATCATGTTCTTCCAGCGTCTTCACCACGCGCGCTACCGTCGACCGTTTCTGGCCCACTGCAACATAGACGCAGAACATATTCTGGCCTTTCTGGTTGATTATGGCGTCGAGCGCCACAGCGGTCTTACCGGTCTGACGGTCACCGATGATCAATTCGCGCTGGCCGCGGCCAATGGGAATCATGCCATCAATGGCCTTGATACCGGTCTGCATTGGCTCATGAACGGATTTTCGATCAATTACGCCCGGAGCGATGGCCTCGATCGGACCTCTCAGCTTGGCATTGATGGGGCCTTTGCCGTCGATCGGATGCCCCAGAGCGTCCACCACACGGCCAACCATTTCGGGGCCGATCGGCACTTCCATGATACGTCCCGTGCGCTTGACCTCGTCGCCTTCCTTGACGTTGTTGTCGAACCCAAGGATAACGGCACCGATATTGTCTTCCTCCAGGTTCAGCACCATTCCTACCAGGTCGCCCGGAAACGACAACAGTTCCCCGGACATGGCGTTTTCCAAACCATATATTCGGGCGATCCCGTCACCGACCGAGATCACTCGACCGGTTTCTTTAAGTTCAATCCCCGAATCGAAGTCCTGAATCTGTTTTTGAATCAGGGAACTGATTTCATCCGCTCTAAGACTCACTGATAGCCTCCTCTTGTTCTATAGATCGTTTCAGCAGGGCCAAACTGTTTTTGATGGTGGCATCCGCAACCAGACTGCCCACGCTCAACCGCAATCCGCCAATCAGGTCTTCATCGACCTTCACATCAATTATCGCGCTCTTACCCAGGATCCGCTCTAGCGCAGAATGAAGCTTGCTTAATTGCTCATCACTCAGGGGATAGGCGCTGACCACATTCACCCGGACCTGTTTTAACCGTTTGGCGACTACATGTTCAAAAAATTCGGTGATGTTTTTCAAAAACATCATTTTGTTTCGATCGACCAGAAGTTTCAGGAGATTGCGAACTTCATCCAGGGCGGACACACGGTCGCACATTTCCTTAACCAAAGCCGCCTTGTTTCTTTGAGGAAATGCCGGATGAGAAAAGAACCGGTTCAAATTGGGTTCCGTCTGAAACGCTTCCTGAAACCACCTCAGGTTTTCCAGCGCGGTCTGAAGGCGCTTATCATCCGTCACCGCTTCCGACAATGCCTCTGCAAATCGTTTGCCTATCTGGTTTTCGATCATAGCTTTCGTCTAATTCAAAAATATAAAGAACAGCGGGTCAGGCCTGTTTTTCCAGACTCTTCACCACTTCGTCGATGGACTCGTCCACCAGCCGCTTTTTATCGTCTTCCGTCAAAACTCGCTTTAGAATCTTTTCCGCCGATGTAATCGTCAAAGCAGAGACATATCCCCGTATTTCAGAAAGAATCTGGTTGCGCGAGGTTTGGATCTCGTGCTCAGTTTCTTTTTGCATCTGCCGACACTTGGCCTGGGTCTCGTCCAGGGTTTTTTCCTGAATTTTACGCGCTTCTTCACTGGCCAACTGGACAATGGTGCTGGCCTTCTCGTGAGCGGTTTTCAGTTGCGCCTCAAAATCCCGTTTCAGCTTTTCCGCTTCCGCTTTCAGATCCTCCGCGCCCCGGATATCTCCTGTAATTTTATTCTCGCGCGCTTCCAGCATGGCCAGGATGGGAGGAAACGCAAACTTCGCCAGAAGAACCAGGAGAAGAATAAACGAAACCACCGACCAGAATCCCAGGGAGGCAAAAACGGAAACTTGTTCAAATTGTGGCATGGGTTTTAATCCTAAAAAGTTAAACTTGGGATCGGCGTTGTCGCCAATCCGGTTTCCGGACCGACTTATCCGGGAATTTTACCCATGATGAGGAATGCGAGGACCAGTCCGTACAGAGCCACCGCTTCCACCAGCGCAAAACCGATCCAGCAATACTTGGCCACACGGCCCTCTGCGTTGGGCTGTCTACCGACCGTCTCAATGGTTTTCGCAAATACATAGGCGATCCCAATGGCGGCGCCGAAGAACCCTGCGGCACACAGTCCCATACCTATAAACGCTGCTGATGTTGCATCCATTCTTAATCTCCTCTCGAAAGTTATATCAATGCAGTTTTATAACATCGCCGATGTACACACAGGTCAATGTCGTAAATATATACGCCTGGATCAGAGCAATCGCGATCTCCAACCCATTAATCACAATCGTAAACCCGAACGGCATCCAGCTGATCCACCCCGGCGCGGACAGCACCAGACCGAACAACACCGCCAGCACGGTATGACCAGCGGTCATATTGGCAAATAGCCTCACAGACAAGGAAAGCGGACGAGCCAGCATGCTGATGATTTCAATCGGGATCATGACGGGAATCATAATCTTGGGAACGCCGGGCGGCACCAGAATACTCAGAAAATGGGCGCCATGCTTGGCGAACCCGATAATGAGCGTCATGATAAAAATTATGGTCGCGAAAGTCCCGGTCACCACCAGCTGACTGGTAATGGTATACGAACCGGGTATCAACCCGATCAGATTGCAGCACATGATGAAAAAAAACAGGGTCGCGACAAAAGGAAAATATTTCATCCCCTCTTTGCCGATAAACTCGCCCACCATGCCCTTGATAAACTCCATAAATATTTCGGCGATGCTTTGCATTTTGCCGGGGATGGTTTTCAAACCGCCTTTCACCACCAACATGAACAGAATGAAAACAATAGCCATTCCTCCCCACATGGCAAATATCGCCTTGTTGAGGGAAAGATCGATCCCCATCACCTCTATGGGAACAATGGGTTCAAGCTCAAAATGATGTAATGGATTTTCCTGGGACATGGAGAGTATTAGTTACAGTTTCCTGTCGGATTGAGGGTGATCGTTAGAAGTTTTATCATTGTCATTATTATCATTCGTTTCGGGGTCGCACTCTTCTTCTTCCTGTTGAGCCGCCATGGCCGCCCGGTAAACATTCATGCATCCGGCCGCACCGCCTAACAACAAAAAAAGGACCAACAACCAGGGTTCGGTCCCGAAGAACTTATCCAGACCGTACCCGATCAGCGTTCCAACCATGGTAGCCACCAGCATCTCGACGCCGAGTCGAAGACCGAAACTGAGGCCTTGCTGAAAGCTACTTCCTTTGTTCATTAGTTTGTCAGGGAATTCCCGAACCCGTGGCCGGTGAACCAGAAGCAGTTCTTTCCGGATCCCAACTTATTGCGCTTAATACCCTTAACCCTGCTTGTCCGGCCTTGCCCTTGAATAAACACAGTGTTCCTGTGCTCACTCATACCAACTCTAAATCGTTTACTATTTGGGAAAAAACCGACAAGAACAACCAGAAAACCCCTGGGATGGCACTAAATCGCCAAGAGGCTCCATATTAAGGGGTTCCTCAAATATAATCAAGAAGAACTGTAAGCATATAGCGGAAAAAATACCGGCTAAAGGAAAAAGGCCAATCTACACAGCTCTAACCCCCTTAGTCGGCCACCTAGAATTCAATAGGGTAACTCACCATAGGTGCTTTCATATTCCTCAAGAGGAATCATATCTATAGCATCCCAGGGACAACCTTCCAAATAGGTATCCATGGGACCCTTGGAGGTACACTTCTTACACCCGATGCATAAGAGAGGATCCACATCCACCCGGTTAAAAAACGGGGCGTCGGGATTTTGAACCTCAAACATGCAATTTTCAACCGGACATTCAGTGACGCAAATGGGAGATCCTCCACATCCGGTGCAGGCATCGTTGATCACCGCCAGTATTTTCGGTTTTCGCTTCCTCTTAACACTTCTTTTTGCTTTTTCGGCAACGGACATTTTTCAACGCCTTATGGAAGTTGATCAAGAAACTCATTTTACCAAAAACGGCTCTGATGTATATCAAATTCCCGACCACCATGCAAGCTTTTGAGGCGGAAAAACCCACTTTCACAAGAATTTAACTCGATTGAAAAGGGGACGCTTTCCCTTTACAGCAAAAGGTACTTATTATAAGATGTTTTATTACAGGCCGACTCAAGGTGGCATTGTTACCATAATGCTTTCAATTGCTCTGCAGACACAGATAATGCACCCAACCGTTTGGTTCAAACGTTTCATATATATGGATTCAATCCAAAAGTCATGTCATTCAGCAACGTCCTTGGCCAAGGCCAGGCGAAACATATATTAAGTCAGGCCCTTTCTCACAGCCGTCTTTCCCATGCCTACCTGTTCTACGGGCCTGATAGCATTGGCAAAAAGCTTATGGCGGTGGAGTTCGCCAAAGCCCTGAACTGCCTCTCCTCTGCACCGGATAACGCCTGCGGTAACTGCGATTCCTGCCGAAAAATAGAAAGCCGGGTTCATCCCGATTTCTTTTTTCTGGAACCGACCAAATCCACGCCGACAGCCCGCGAAGCGGCCATAAAGATTGACGAAATCAGAGAATTGCAGAAAAAACTGGGCTTCCTCCCCTACGAAGCCAAAGCCAAGGTGGCGGTGGTCGATCAGGTGGAGAAAATGAATCTTCAGGCCTGCAACGCCTTCCTGAAGACTCTGGAAGAACCGCCCTCCTCCACTGTTCTTATTCTGATCACGTCCAACATTTACAAACTATTGCCAACAATGATTTCCCGGTGCCAGGGTATCCGTTTCAATCCCTTGCCGCCGGAACACATTCGGGAAATCCTGCAGAAGCAGGAAGCCCCGGAGTGGAACCCCGGCGAAATCGATCTGCGGGTGGGTCGTTCACAGGGACAGGTATCCCGCGCCCTGAGCGAAGAGGCCACCCAAACCTCCGCCTACCGCCGGGAGATGATAGGACTCATCGACCAGGTATCCTTCAAGCGGATGGACCTGCTGTTCCAATGGTCGAAAGCCATGAGCAAGGGAAGCGAACCCTTGCCGCAAATTCTCGACGAAATGACGGGCTTGCTCCGCGACCTGATGTTCATCAAATCGGGAGGAAACACCGGCCAACTGTTCAACACCGATCTCTGGGCCGAACTGGAACCGGTGGCCCGGAGAAAACCGCTGTCTCACCTTTTGAAAATGGCCGAGGCGGTTAACCAGACCCAGTATGCCTTATCCGGAAACGCCAACGCCCAGTTGGCCCTGGAAACCATGCTGTTGGATTTTTGCGAGGCCGCCTGATGCAACCGAACATCAAAAACCAACCTGACTGTCAAAAAAAGCAAAAGGCGAATCGACCGCCGGAACCTCCTCCCAAATTCGTCATTGGGGTCCGCATCCGGGGAACTCTCAAATCCGAACTGTGCAGCCCGCAAAACCTGAATCTTCGTGTCGGGACGCAGGTCATGGTCGATACGGATGAAGGGATTAAGATCGGACAGGTGGTGTCGAACAAAATTATCAACATTCGCAAAGACGACTCTTTCGCGCCGCCTAAAATTCTGCGTATTGCCAATGAAAGCGATCTCAATAAGGAAAAGGACAAAGCGGAACGTGAACGCCAGTACACTCAGTTTTGCTGGCAATTGATTGACCAACTGGGTCTGTCGATGAACCTGAGCCGCGTGGTTTATTTTGAAGAGATGAATAAGTCGATTTTTTATTTTACGGCCGAGGGCCGCATAGACTTTCGGGAACTGGTCAAGCAGTTGGCCGCCAAACTGAGGCACCGTATTGAAATGCGGCAGGTCGGCGTACGCGACGAAGCCAAGGCCATAACCGGACACGGAATATGCGGCGAATCCCTGTGCTGTTCCACCTTCCTTTCGGAATTCACCCCCGTCACCATCCGTATGGCAAAGGACCAGGGGCTGGCCCTCAATCCCAGTAAAATTTCCGGCGTGTGCGGCCGCCTCATGTGCTGCCTCCAATACGAGCACGATCTTTACCGGAAAATGATCAAGGAACTCCCGAAAATCGGCAAGGTCATCGACACCCCGGAAGGTACCGGCAAGGTGATCAAACACGATATCCTGAAACAGCTCATCACGGTTCGCCTGCTTGATGATGATTACATGATGTACTATCATCTGGATGAACTGCGGGAATACCTGAAAAAACCGCCGGAAAAACCTGCGCCCCCAACCCAATAACCCTTTACTTGTCGATTCATTAATGAAAAAGAAAACCTTTTTTATCACCACGCCCATTTATTACGTCAACGACGTTCCGCATATCGGGCACGCCTACACCACCATCGCGGCGGATGTGGTGGCGCGTTACAAACGGCTGGCGGGGTACGATGTATTTTTTCTCACCGGTACCGACGAGCACGGGCAAAAGGTTCAGCAGGCCGCTGAAAAATCCAACCGGGAACCGCAGACGCATGTCGACGAACTGCACGTGCGCTTCAAGGAGTTGTGGGTCCGCTTCAATATTTCCAACAACGATTTCATCCGCACCACGGAAGAGCGTCACCAAAAGGTGGTGCGGGAAATTCTTCAAAAGCTGTACGACGAAGGAGAAATCTACCAAAAGAACTACGAGGGATGGTACTGCATGCCCGATGAGCGGTTCTGGACGGAAAAGGACCTCAAAGACGGCAACTGTCCGGAGTGCGGACGCAAGGTCGAGAAAATCCACGAAAGCAATTACTTTTTCAAGATGGGCCAGCACCGCGACTGGCTGGTGGACCACATCAATCAAAACGAAAACTTTATCCAGCCAAAATCGCGCCGCAACGAAATTCTCGGATTTCTCAAACAACCGCTGGACGACCTGTGCATCTCACGGCCCAAGGAGCGTTTGCCCTGGGGCATTCCCCTGCCCTTCGATGACCAGTACGTCACCTATGTCTGGTTCGACGCATTGATCAATTACATCTCCGTCCACGGCCATCTGGAACAGATCAAGGACAGCGGCTACTGGCCGGCGGCGCATCAATTGATCGGCAAGGACATCCTCACCACGCACTCGGTGTACTGGGCGACCATGCTGAAAGCAACCGGGCTCCCCCTGCCGCAGAATATTTTCGCGCATGGCTGGTGGACGGTGAACGGCCAGAAAATGTCCAAGTCTGTGGGCAACGTGGTGGAACCGAATCACCTGATCGATCAGTTCGGCGTCGACGTGATCCGCTACTTCCTGCTCCGCGAAGTGCCGTTCGGGCAGGACGGCGATTTTTCGCACAAGGCTCTGATCGGCAGGATCAACAGCGACCTCGCCAACAACCTCGGCAACCTGCTCAACCGCACCCTCAACATGCTCAAGAAGTACTTTAAAGGTGAGCTCCCAAGCCCTGATGTCTCAGGAGATGAAGATTCGCCGCTGGTGGCTAAATCGGCGGAGGTCATCCAAGAAGTCGACCGCCTCTACGGCGAACTGGCGTACAGCAAAATCCTGGCAAAGATATGGGAATTCCTGGACACGGGCAACATCTACATCAACGACACCGCGCCGTGGAATCTGGCGAAGACCGATGACGGCAAAAAACGTCTGGCAACCGTATTGTACAATTCAGCCGAGGCCTGCCGGGTGATCGCCATTCTCATCGCGCCGTTCATGCCGGAAACCGCCGCAAAAATGATGGAGCAACTCGGCATTGATACTCCGGTAGAGCAACAGGGCCTCGACTCCATCCAGAAATGGGGATGGATCAAGTCAGGCACGCAGACGCATCAGGGACCGCAAATCTTTCCGCGCATCGAGGACAAGGTCGCCGAAAAAATTCTCGAAGAAGTCACTATCGGCGGCGAGGCCCCCGCCTCGAAAAAGAAAGAAGACGGCGACGAGGACGGCCTGATCACCATCGACGATTTCATGAAAGTCGATCTGCGCACCGCTAAAATTCTGGAAGCGGAGAAAATCAAGAAGTCGAAAAAGCTGATCAAACTGAAGGTCGATCTCGGCACCGAACAACGGCAGGTGCTGGCCGGTATCGCCGAGGCCTACGAACCGGAACAACTGGTCGGGCGCACGGTCATCCTGGTCGCCAACCTCAAACCCGCCAAGCTGATGGGCCTCGAATCGCAGGGCATGATCCTCGCCGGAAGCGACGGCGAAACCATTATTCTCGGCGGCTTCGACGGCGATCTGCCGCCCGGAGTGCGTGTGAAATGATGATCGATACCCACGCGCACGTCGACATGGAATCCTACGACGAGGACCGCGAAGAAACCATTCAGCGCGCCCGCGATAACGGCGTGAAATACATCGTCAATATCGGGTGCGATATCGCTAGTTCCCAGCGGTCGGTGGAACTGGCGGAGTATTACGATTTTATCTACGCCACTGCCGGAATTCATCCTCACGATACAAAGGACATCACCGGCGACACTTACGATCAACTGCGCATTCTGCTCGATCATCCCAAAGTCATCGCGCTGGGCGAAATCGGCCTCGACTACTTCAAAAATTATTCGCCGCAGGACGTGCAACGCAAGCACTTCCGCAAGCAGATCGAACTGGCGAAGGAACTGAACAAGCCGATCATCATCCACAGCCGCGACGCCAAGGAGGACATGATCAACATCCTGTCCGATTACTACGACCATTCCAGCGAAAGGTCGGGCATCTTCCACTGCTTTTCAGACGACCAGGAACTGGCCGATGCGGCGCTGGCGATGGGATTCTACATTTCGTTTGCGGGTACCGTGACGTTCAAGAATGCGGACAACCTCCGGCAGGTCGCGAAAACGATTCCCGCCGACCGGCTGTTCGCCGAAACCGACTGCCCGTTCATGGCGCCGGCGCCGAATCGCGGCAAGCGCAACGAACCGGCCTTCGTCAACCATACCGCCGCCAAACTGGCGGAAGTGCGCGGCCTCAAAATCGAAGATGTCGAACGCGCGATGGAACTCAACTTCCACGACCTGTTCGGCATCGGCGAATCCGCCAAGCCGGGAACGGTTTCATACCAGATACGCAACTCGCTGTACCTCAACCTGACGCAGAGATGCACCGCCAATTGCGTGTTCTGCACGCGCCTGACCAAACCGATCGTGCAGGGCTACAATCTGGCGCTGGACCGCGAACCGACGGCGCAGGAGGTGTGGGAGTCGATTGACGATGTGAATAAATACGACGAGATCGTGTTCTGCGGATTCGGCGAGCCGACCCTGCGCCTCGACGTGATCAAGGAAGTTTCCAAAAAAATTAAAGACGCCGGCGGGCGGGTGCGGGTCAATACCAACGGCCACGGCAACGTCATCAACAAACGCAACATCCTGCCGGAACTGAAGGGACTGGTCGACGAAATTTCGATCAGCCTCAACGCCGACAACTCGGAGGCATACGACGAAGTGGCGCAACCCCTGCCCTCGTTCCGCGGCTGGATTTACGATGAAATCAAAAAGTTCATCGCCGAAGCCAAGAAAGTCATTCCCGTCGTGCAGGCGACCATCGTCACGCATCAGGATGATGTCGACGAAGCCAAGTGTGAAGAGATCGCCACAAAAGAGTTCGGCGTCAACTACCGCCCCCGGCGGTTCAACATAGTAGGCTGATTATGCATCTCTGGATCAAACTCGGCGGCATACTGGGCGGATTGAGCGTCATGTTCGGCGCGTTCGGCGCGCACTCGCTGAAGGCCCGCCTGAGTGAAAAAAGTCTCGAAACCTTCCACACCGCCCAGTTTTATCAGTTCATGCACAGCATCGCCCTGATTCTGGTCGGCCTGCTGATTCTCAAGCTCGGCGAGGAACACAGCAAGCGGTTGAATCGCGCCGGCTGGTTTTTCGTCGCCGGAATCGTGATGTTCAGCGGCAGTCTGTACTCCATGGCCCTCGGCGGTCCAAGGTGGCTGGGACCCGTCACCCCCCTCGGCGGCCTAAGCTTTATGATCGGCTGGTTCCTCCTCGCCTTCTCTCTGCCCAAAAAATAAAATTTTCCTGCCCTCCCACTT
>Ga0224501_10002971_pt1 | contig 13356 bp, 9 predicted proteins | sample SF_Oct11_sed_USG_4_FD_169105 | JGI IMG/M metagenome (GOLD analysis project Ga0224501, IMG submission 169105) | Sediment microbial communities from San Francisco Bay, California, United States - SF_Oct11_sed_USGS_8_1 | ecosystem: Environmental > Aquatic > Marine > Sediment | place: USA... | reverse complement strand
ACAAGGGCAGATTGGGGGGGGGGCCTCGCTCCGCTTTTATATCACTACGCGGAGGTCAGCCCCAATACAATAACCAATCCTGACAAACGTAACAACTACTCCACCAATAGATTTAAAAATAGAAAAACACGTTTTCAGTAACTTCAGAAGTGTCCTTAATTAAAAAACACAGTCAAGTGGCTGGTCTAAAAAACCGCATTTGCACCTTCCTTCACTGCTTATCCCCTCCAGAAAACAGGTGCAAAGGGATAATAGAATGTTGCTTTTCTTCTTTGGGAATGTGTTGTCGCGTGGTCCACTCCAGATATTTTCTTCCCAACAATCTCGCCTGGGGGCACATACACAATGCAGTTCCATGTTATAAACATTGATGAATAAGACACGCTTAAAATAGATTGGGTATCCCTGACTGCATGCGAAGGACATTGTGGATAATCGAATTAGGTTTTTTTTTACAACGAATGCCTGGAATGCAGCCCGCGAGATTGCGCGTATAACAGCCACTCAGGTATATATAACAAGGTAGTCTGGAAATCGCAATTACCTCCCCACGTAACTGCACACCTAGCCTGGGATCCAAGCTCTTGATCAGTACAGCGATTGAGCTGGTTGGACCTTTGTAACTTTGTGGATTGCATTTAATAAATGCAAACCCAGGCTATGCTGCTGCGATGGGGGTAATGTTTGTGGTTCTGCTAGCGATGACCGCGAGAATTCCAAGATTTAACCGTATAAGTGATGAATCTAAATTTTATCTTGATCACAACTTGGCCATCGGTTAGAGAATTTACGATCGATGCGCATCCTAGGAACACAACAGAGGACAGCTCACTGTCACTTGTTAGCTGCATGAGTCAAGGTATCACTGTGGGCTCACCGAAGCCTCACTAAAGGCTCACTGAAGGCTCATCGAGGGCTTACTGAAGCCTCTCGAGGGCTCGAGAATGGCTAACCGAGTTGGAGTTGGATAAAACCGGTTTGCGTAGTAGTTACGGCCTAGTGATAGGTTTACAGGGAGATGTTGCGGGGCATCTACATGATGGACTTGAGTCACAGGGAAAATTTACCATGTTACGAAGATGACGACGTTGTCTGTGTTCAACACGTCAAATCAACTCATCGTATTAATGTGGCTCCAAAGTATCACATCAATTCATTCACACAAAGTACAATAATAGAGAATTTGCTGGATTGCATACCCGCTACGGAACTGTAATGTTGGCGATTCCCCCTACTAATGTATATGACTCGCTTGGTGAGCCGTTTGCTCAATCAGTGAAAACACTGCTCACTTTGGATTGGTATTACTAGTGATTCAGTTCATAATATGGTTGAAAAGGTATCAATATGTTTGGTGTCTTAATTCATAACATTAGTGATTGCCTACAAGGTGCGGCGTACTTACTTGATTGACCTGGAAAAAGGAAGACACATTAGGTATCCTCGTACGCAATTTTGAAAAAATTTCGTACTAACCTACGGTAACTATCCGCTTTTGCTCACCAATGACGTTGATTTGGGGCCGTTTCCCATTTACGTGCATGGAAACGCAACTCCGTAAACTCCCTACTAAAGCAATAAAACTAAAAAGTAATAGCTCACCGGTGGCATTCATAGGATGACCATCTTCAGACAATTTTGCTTTAGTAGAATCGTCTGCACTATTTAAAGTGGGATTTTGTATGGTCACATGATGATATGCACAATTTTCTGCCAGTCATACCTAGTTCCTAATAGGATGCTTCAACCAGTACATGTGGCAGCGACTGTGACACGTTGTAAGCCCGCGTGAAGCCAGTTGCTAGTAGCTACTAGTCTAACGGCTGGTTTGATAATGAGACTACCAGCTGAAACAAGCTGCTGCAGCTACAGGCAGCACTACTAATAAACCTGTTGGCTCCACCCAAAGCATAATTTGTCTTGCCCTGCCCTTGCCCTACAAATAGTTACCACCCAATAGAACCCTACACCGATGGACGCTATCCCCAATTGAGTATTCTTAAACTACAGCTGCACTATTTCATTTTTGTAGAGACGGTGACAGATCTCATGGCCAACCAACAATGCAACTGATCTGATTGAAAAAAGTGGGAAGCATCATCTTGACCCTGACTGTGTATCCTGTTTCACAAATGGTCCAGTCCCTGGGTCGTGTACCAAGTTCCGCTTACTTGACTGTTGATCGCGTGCAGCATTGATCAGTCAAAAGCTGTTACAGCAGCGGTGTGATGTTCTACTGATTATTGTGAAGTCTGCAGCATAAAGGCTGTACTAAGATGTGCTAAGCTTTCCCTGAGCTGGCTACTTAAAACGGAGAGTAACAGTGGTAGGTTCCAGTGCCTTTCTGTGGCCACACACAATGGTTTTATTTTGCGAGAATATAACAAAACAGTGCATAACATCTCAAAGTACCTGCAACCTAATAAGGTCCACAAAAGTTAAGCCTGTGGCGCTAGTCTTTTGTTCCTATGATGCATGGAGATTTTTCAAACAACGAGCTTACTGATCGTAGATGGATTGCAGATAGCTATCCTGACCACTCAGATTTTATGGGTTCTTTACTGACCAATCAGATTAGCATCGAACAGAATTTTTGTAACCGCATCAGAAATTTTCATTTTGGCACTAGTAGACACGCGTTGAGCTTTAAGCCATCAATTCAAAAATTCCAAAATGTCGCTACCATCAAGATCTCCAGCGAATCAAGTGACTCTCCGGTAAACACAAAAATAAAATTTATAAGCCTTTAGCACTTCCATGTATCACACAGGCTTTCCTGAATAAAAGCGTAGGCTATAAATATTACATACAAAACTATAAAGGATATACTTATCATTTTGTTAAGTCGGAACTTTGAAATTCCAAATAACATAAAAATAAGGACAAGTAATCCAAGTAGAATGAGGCCAAACTTAACATGCACAATTATATCAACCGTGCCATTATGAAGGAGTACCTACAACAGAGAAACATTGATGTTACTGAAATAGTGATCGATTGTCAATGTATTATCCAACCCCAGACTTTTACCGATTGCACTATGTTGCATCTTATCTCACTTTGCAGTGGTACCATTAGCATGAAATTATCATCCTTCGAACCCAGTTTTATGTATCGCTAAATTGTTTCCACATTTCAGTCTCTCCAAAGTTGCATTATTCTTATTGATGTCAAAGTTTATCTAAGTCTAACTTTGAGCCCTATTTGTTAGTGAATTCTTGGTTGTCTTGTGTAGTATTACAGCAATACCATGAATAACACATAAAAGCTGATGTTAAGAGCCTGCCAGACGATGGCGAAAATTCGCGAAGAAACCGCAACTATGCGCTTTGCAAATTTACGATAGCTGTTTCGTGGTAGTTTTATTATGCTGAATAAAATCGAAAATCGCGCTTTCAAGGTGCACGCTGATTGAAAAGATCACCGCTATAGCTAATGGGAATTTACAAGCTATAAAGTAAAAAGAGCAAGAAGCAACAAAATACTTGAGAACCAGACCGTCAGAGGCGATTAGAAAAAGAAATCTGGCCAAATTTACCTCCAAGTAGCAGCTAGTTGAGTTTGAATACAAGCGCAATCCCCACTCAAGATATTCTAATGAACCCTAGTATTTGACGAATAGTGATCACAATTGTGACGCTAGGAAGGGGAATAGCAAATTTTTCACGATTTGCAATTAGCTTAGTGCAAAATGGCAAATTCGCCATCGTGTGCCAGTTCTTTAGGTATTACATGAATAACACATACCAGCTGATGTTCGTCCAGCACGATGGATTTTCCTGCCTGAATTAATATCCGAATCAGGAAAGGAAGGCCAAGTCCCAAATCGATGTCAAAGATGTTGGAACCAATTGCGTTAGCCACAGCCATGTCTCCGTATCCATCGCGAGCGACCAATATGGAGCTGAGGCAATCCTACAGAGAAGAAAACTCTGAGGTGAGGAAGAGGCCGGAGTGTTCGAAGAGAAGAGCGAGATTCTCCTTCGGGCAGCCTGATGAGATGATACCAACAGAAAGATGATGATTACTAAGAGCCTGTCTGAGTGCGTACAAGTTTGGCTACTGGTCACAGCTAAATTTTTTGGCTCCGTCCTCATTGTCCATGGGTTGTGTGATGCCATCGAGAGGAGTTCTGGCCACTTTCTGCGATACGGCTCCAGGATGGAATGACAGTGTTTGATAAGCCAGGAAAAAATCCCTAAAAATGCCCCGCCGCAACCGAGAATTAAGGCCATGCCATGGGGAGGACAGACAGTGATATATATATATATATATATATATGTATATATACTCTATACTTATATGCTCTACCACTGAGCTATCCCACATATATATATATATACAATATATTCTCCGCGATCTTTTGTCGATTTACAAGGTTTTGTAGAATGATAGATTTTTCTGCAGTTCAACAAATGGGCCACCTGATCTAAAAATGATATCTGGCCGATAGGTCGAGTGACTGTCCAAAATACTGCCCCTTGGTATTATTATATTATTTTACAACATCTTTCAAGTTGGAAAACTCTATAAAAACCGGTGTTGGCCAACAAACTAAACCACACAAGCTGCTTGTTCGAATGATCTTGTGTTAATTTTTTTAAACGCTCGATGTGATGCGACCCAATGAATAATAGTTTATTGTCAATTAAGCTCTTTTGATGATTGAAGGGGGAAAAGAATGAACGAAAGTGAATGAACAGAATGCGGCAAGTGCAGCTTACCGGCACACTGGTTCCTATAGCAACAATAACAAGTCCCATAACAAACTCGCCGACTCCCAAAATGCATCCAGTCCTGCCGACGAGTGTGACCATGGCGAAGCTAAGAATGACAATCCACAGCACGGAGCACAGGAAGCTCAGAATATATCTGCCTCTACAAGGAAAGATAACCCATCATATCGTTGTAAGCACGCCAACAGAGGAATGAAATTGCCGAGTACATTGTTCATTACTGAATGTAGAATAGATCTCGACTAATTCCCTGTTTCCCCAGTTTAGCCTCTTCAAAGGTGTAGCTGGATAACACTTCCTGTTAGTACACTTCATTATATTAGGATCACATTCAAGCAAAGACCTAGTTGCTCGTTTATCGAGGATTTTTGATGAAGAATGACTATCTCCAATATTGCTCAGGATAGGCTACGTTCGACCTCCGGTCTCAGGGTGTGCCATAAGGAATCCAAAGTCACCAAAACTTGGCTGACTGCTGGGCCCAGCATGACTGGCTGCTGAAAAACTCCACAACTTTTTTATTGAGATTCTTGGCAGGGTTTGGCCAATTAACTCGGCTTTTGATCAACTTGCAACATAGCAGATCTTACTTGGTGTGTTCTTTGGAGCAGTCAGGAATTGTGAAGGTCATCATGAAGTAGTAAGGGAAAGCTAGCACATAAAGGAGCCACTTGAAGACATAGAGACACATCTGACCATGAGTGGGTTCTTCCGGCTTCACTGGAGGGGTAGAATTTATCCTCGGACAGCATCTGGCACTGCAGACGACAAGACCTTCATCGTCTTCCTCTTCTTCCTCGACCACTTGCTAAAAGGAGACATTGTCATCATCAACCAGGTGATCCCTTCACCGGAGAGCAACAATACTCAGTCAAGCAAAAGCCACTACACATTTCTGGTGAAAGGGAGACCATTGGGAACAGGCAGAATCATTCTGTGGGTATGTGATCCCAGTTAAACTGGGAAGAGGCTCTTCTCATTATCACTCGGCATACAGCATAGCTGCCGGTGCCCGATGAACCCCTGGCAAGACTCTTTTCAAGCCTACTATAGATCCGTGTAGAGCCAGATTAAGCCAGCTAGGGATCACCAAAAACGAGCTGGAGCCTTCCAGAACCAGCCGATAGGTAAAGGCAGATCCAGCATATGCTTCAACAATCCCAGATGAAGGTCATGGATCAGGCGTTCACATCAGTCATGGGTTATCTTGCACCACGTGTGCTGAGATGATCCTCAGGCGTTATAAGTTTACTCACTGTGATTGGTGTCCTCAGACTTCGGCGAGAAAGCCCTTGATCCTCATCGCATAGCTTGGTTTCATTCGTTGGACTCGCTACAATTGTTAATGTTCAGGTTTACTACCTCATTGCATTAGCCAGCATTTCATTCTTGAAAAGTTGTTTAAAGCCTGTGGAAAAATAGATTGTGTCATTGCTCCGATTGCGATGTCTATTTTGGAAACCACATTTGATACCGGACAATTTCACAATGTAGCAATGGACCTAACCTAACATATCAGGGGGGGGAGCGAGCTTAAACTTAGTAGGATGTGGTCACCGGACTAGAATAACAGAACATGGCAGACTTGGCACCACAGCTTGCCCAGCCACTCACCTGTATTAGGGGCTCCATTTGACTGCTCAGCATCGCCGTTGGCAGGATTGGTGTGGTGATGAACTGCTGACTTAGAGCTAAGACTCGCTTTATCATCAGAGAATCCTGAATCACGCCTGGCCATTCGTACCGCCGGCTGTAAATTCATACGGCTGACCTTGACATTTTGCGATGTGGTTATAAAGAGATGTCACTCAATGGCGCAGAGTGATTTCCAATTCAGACTAGCTGCTATGAAGCTCTCCTTGCTGGATTCAACTATTGACCAGCTAGAGTCATTGGCAGACATGGGTAGTGACATTTCTTCTTGGTATATTATAAATACAAGCAATGAGTGGGTAATGGCATTGACATAATATGGTGATAGTGAGCAACTCCCCATATTAAGGGTCATGCAATGAACCATTCGCATGTCATTTTGTGCTTCTCTATGCCCGATCTGCTGAGGGCTATAGAACCCCTGCTAATAGGGGCTATACTTCTGGCAATAAGTGAAAACAGCATGCAATGTATTTACTGCACAAAGTCTAACTAGAGCTAGAAACTGGCTTACACCAATGGTAGATGTGATTGGCCAGCGATATGTGACATCACCCACATCGATACTTGTGACATCACTGTGTACACTGTGAGGTGGGGAGAGTCCTAAATTAGGGTAGGCGTGGCTTACCGGTGCCCGTATCGGGGGCAGGCGACTCTTAGGCTGTAGAATAGAGCCCGTAGCCACTTGGTCATTCTGATCACATGATATTATGACAAACAGGGCACACAAGTAGAGAACAACCACTCGGCTGGTGTTTTTTTAAATAAAGCACAACAGCTTTCATTTTTACCAACGTGTTATTAGGCTACTACAACAGACACTCCAAAAGTCTTTTTTCAATGTCAGTTTGATATCAAACAGAGAGATGTTTTGACTTCGGTTAGTTTGGGATTTGGGTTACAATGAAAATCTAGTTTATCTTTCACCCAGATTGTTTCGTCCCTATGGTTAGCTAGTTTGGTTAGTAGAGGCCTCTATCATTGACTTTTTTGGGTAATACGTGAACTAAGAGTAGCAGGGTTGTATCACCTGGAGTGTAGTATGACCCAGGATATTATCTACACTTCCTCTGTGTTGGTGATGATGTAACTGAGCATGGAGGCTCAGTCGCCTGGCATGACCTCCACCTAGTGATACTTGCTACAAAAAAGTGAGTCAAAATTCAGAACTGGCACTAATTATTGTATTTACAGGCCTGGAAAAAACCAAAGCTTCTTGTGTTTCACAGACTCATTTTGCAGCTCTGCGCTCAATGATCTGTATAAATCATAGAAAGCAAAACCAATTAGCTTTCTTCAATTGGACGGTATGCGAGCAAAGATCGGCTAGATTTGCCGCTACTGCCATCAGGTCATTCAATCGCACCACGAGTAACTCAAAGCTCGGTGAATGGTTATGCTGGGTCGTCGGCTGTGTTAGGAATTGGTAGCTCCAGCCCTCTTTTGTAGACACTGTAACTTCAGCTGTGTTATGATTATTAATTATTATGTAAATAAACCAACTTATAATCTTCAAAAGATATGAATCAGAAGTTGTGAAATGGTCTAGTCCAGACCAGTACTAGTACTTTTGCAGACTAGTTGATGGTTTCACTCTCCTGGTGTTAAACATTACAACCCCACAGAGGCGTGACTGAGAGTAGGTTTACCACTCACATCAGGACGAAGGCTGAACGGTGCTCAAATTTAGTCATCACCACATCGGGGGTTATAACGCTTACAGTAGAGTGTTATTTAGGTCACCACTTCCTCACAATGACTTTATTTGTAAGAGGGTTGGTAAACTTTCTGGCATGGAAGTAAAGGGGACACTGACTTATTGTTTCCAGTGATTGAAACTCCAAATGACTAGTTTGTCGCTTTTCATACCAGTTGATGATGCCATAAATTATACCAATTCCCGTTACCGCAGTTTCTCAGAGCCCGGAATAGGTTTAAAGCAAAGATGAGAATATGAAAACTGAAATCAGCAAACACAAAGTCACTCCTACAGTGTGAATGGCAGACAAGGTATTAGTCAACTAAGAAGCATTAGAAGACTACCTCCATTACCCCATCATTACAGTCAGCGTCCATCTTGGATTCTTGCTACAATGTTTGCAGACAGCATGCAGACAGGACAATGCATTTACAACAGGTGAGGCATATACTGTAACTAGTTCTGTCCAAAAAAAACGTTCTTTGCTTCTCGTGGGAGCTTTTTAAAGACAAACCCAATGGTTTGTCTGGTGACATCTTGGTGGGGAGAACAGAAGAGCTTTTCATCCCTCGGTTCACCCACCCAAAAGTCAAGCAGCCGTCATAATAAAACTTGGAACTGCCTACCACCGCAAGACAAAATAGCATACATTGGACATCAGTGAGGCACAAGAGCAAAGAGCAAACAGGACGTACATCTGGCAAGGTTAAAGACAAATACCATTATGGTTCAGTCAACTGACTGTTAGATTACGGAGTGCCATTCACAAAGTTCAGAGAAGGTGAGCTTTCACTCCAAGTATCACAAGGTCTACTTACTGGTACACTGAGTGTTATCTAGACAGTATTATGATGAGTTAGTCACTTAAAGACTTAATCAACTGATCATGCACCACAGGGGGAACAAAAGTATGGAAAGAGATGCGCCAGAATCCATACAGACAAGGATATGATCAATAGGTTTCTGCTTTGAATCGGCCAGTTCAGGGAAATTGAGATGGTCCCGTTATAGATTGTCTTTGCGAGAACATGGTCTTTATGGAGTGTATTCATAAGGGTGAATAACTGTTTCGAGAACCAATTATGCCACAAATTAAGCAAAATGATCTTTGAAACCTCAAAGGTTGACTTATCCTGGCATTTCAGGCAAAGGTACTGGAGATAAACAGAGCATTTGAAGGGATTCGTGCAAGCTCTCATTCGGGAGGGGAAACACTTGATCAAATGGGTACACAGACTTCTGTTGTGTGAAACCACTCCCACGTTCCCAGGTGATATAGCTGCCCGTCATTCAGGCGGGGTGAAGCGATAGCTTAGGTTAGTTTATTGGGCTTTGGACCTGGAGTGCCGGGTTTAATTCCCAGCTCGGGCAAAAACTTCATTTTTTGCAACAGTCTCATTGGTTTAAAACCCCGATGTTAAATAAAGGAAGGTCTCCTGTAGAGTTACCTCCTCTATGGGGCACGCAGACACACCCAGAGAAATGCTGAGTCTTAGACTCAGCAGGCCAATTTTTGCACCACTCCTGACAGCTGTTCTGTCAAGGAGATAAGAAGTAGAAGAATTCATTTGGCCGTCAAAACTAAGTCCTCACCCATTTCCCAATGACGTTACTCAGACTTCAGAGGTGGACAATTCAATGGTTGTACGCTCTCTTGGATATTGATCTCCGCCACTACTGCGGCTGCTTCCTGCTTTAAATCTAGTCATAATAGCTTATTTGCCCCCACCATAGTTCATAGTTCTACGCGTGGTCATTTTCCTAAGCCAAAACAGCTCTTCTCCTGCCAAAGTCAGGCAGCAGGGAATCTTTCGTTCCCCCGACATTTATTTAGCCTTAGAACCCCAAAAAGTGGATAACCTTTATGGACCTAATAAAATAAACCTCTATAGCAAGATAAGGACGGAGAATCTGACTAACCTGTGGTCCGGGTCCATCAGGCCGATCTGTGTTCTGATCTCCTCCTTCTCCAGCCTCTGCATCTCCATCTGGTTTCACTGACTGCTTGCTAAAATAACCAATAGCCAATTAGAATTTACATTTTAGCAACCAATCAGAAATAAACAATCAACCACACTTAATATTCAACCCCAGAGATAGGTAATGGGCCCATTGAGATCAGAAGAGCATGAAGCAGTTGTTCTACACCTACTGCTTCAAGGCCCTTCTCTGTTGCTTCATATACAATGGGCTTATACCGTCATCCCATATAAAACAATTCATCAGCTTAATTTCATTCCGAGTCACCGGGAGATGAAAAATGTATGACGCCTCAGCGATACCATGGAATTCAGGGTTCTATGGATTAGATTAAACCTGAATGCTATAGCCATGCTTAGCTTCACTAACACCCCCTCGTCGCTACCTATCTAATTTTTTGCTAATGATTTCCTCTTGGGGACAGACTGAGAGGCCCATGGACTAGTTACCAGCATGGAGCCTTTCCTAGTAAATTCATCAGCTTCTGGTTGAAGAACATAACGACGATATAAGCTGTGTACAGCAGAAGAAGAATCAAAGCCTCCCACCTACAGGAGAATGAACGAGTCAGTCAATAACCCACTGACTAGGTCACCGACTGAACCATACTATTGACAAACCATGTGTGAATGGCAGATCTTTATGGAGGTCACTGGTACTATAACATAACCAGCGGCACGAGGTGACAGCTTATCCCAAAACCCCAAGATAAAAACAATCGGAGAACTCAGTGACTAGCCGTTCAGTGGCTCCTACAACTTTGGTGCTCAGAGATCATGAATTAAGTAAGTAATGACCAACAATTAACCAACATCACAAATCAATTCTCTCCACAGTTTGATAAGCAATTGGCCTATCCAGTGGGGGGAAGGGGCTGTTGATCAAATCTCTGAACGACGAATAAAGATGGGTCAGTATGGGACAGTATCACAGTGAGGATAATATCATTGGACTAACATGATGTGAGAGTCCTATACATGGGTTGATCTCACTGAGTGTAGCCCACCAGTAGCATAGCAGCTCAGTAAATTATAGTGTGAGCTTCATAAAACCTAGGAGGATAGTATTATTTGAAGCAGTGGCTTTGTGGCTAGCTAACTCAGGTTAGCTGATTCTGGTTTGATTTCAAGTTGGTGTGTCATTTTGTATACTTTCTACCTTATTGGGCTTAAACCACAATATTCAATAAAGGAAATCAGCCTAAAAGGTACCAACTCCATGGGGCAAACCAGCGATCATTCAGAAAATAAGTCTTTGGGTGGGGTATATTCCGCGTCAAACAAGGTTATCTTCTCTTATTGGAAGGGATAATAGCCTCACTCACCATGTAATGATGCCATCCATTGCCACAGCCAGAAAGGCGATGATTGATAATCCGTAAAACGTCATATCTCGTGTCAACGGTTTCCAATCAATATGAAGCACCTGTAAAGTCCAGACAAGGTAGAACTGAAGGAAGTTATATACCATCTGAGGGTACCCTGACTATTAGTGTGATGTGAGTTGATGGGGGATAAAGAACTTGAATTTTCTTGCCGGATCTCAGTCTCTGAACCTACTACGACAGTCACTCATTACATAGGTTTCCAGTTGTATTTTGTGGCATCGGCTTTGACTGTCCACTAATGAGATATTCATTTATTTTCCGAAATGTTATAAATCATCCCCTTTGGCATTAGCTGAAATTTGCTTTATACGACGAGAAATTTGTCGCTACAATCAATGATCGGTCTCCCGAATCTGGTTTTTCATGATCAATTCGCGGTCCAAGAGTAGGTTAGCGAGTATAACCTTGGACATTCAACCTGCTCAACTTGTAACTGGTGAGGTGCCAGGTACGCACCCATTTGCTGGGGCTGTATGACACTGGGAGTAGAGAGTGTTTCCTACCTGGCCTGCCAGAGCTCCAGTCAGGGAGATAATGACAAGAATGTTAAACACAGCAGACCTGTAAGATTCACAATATTTTATTATCACATAAATTTTATTGTTACATTCAGGATTTTCTACGATTTCGATGAATCTTAATGTTAAAATGTTGCAAATATGTATTATGTGTGGTTTTGAACATACTTTGGAATACTTTCAACAATACGACCATGAACATCAGGCTTCCAGACTGGTCCACTGTTCACAGTGTGCTGATCGGCTGTGTAACCTGCTAATCTCAGTGCGCTAACCAGCAATCTAGCGCAGTGTGCCAACCAACAAGCACGCTCAGTGTGACCAATAAGGCCAAGGATTTCTGTGGGGTACGCTAAGGTCTTGCAGCGGTTATCCACTGACCAATAGTTTCACCAGCTAATTGATCTTAATAGGCTGACAGTGCGCTGACTTACCCTACGATAGTACCAACTCCCACGTCAGTATCCTGAATCACACCAACAACAGATGTGAAGAGCTCGGGGGCGGAGCTACCAATCGCCATAAAGGTTGCACCAGCGACATCCTCCGAGAGGGATAACTTCTCACATATAACCTCGAGAGACGGCACAAAGAAGTCATCGCAAACCACCGCCAATCCTGCGGAGAGAGGAAAAACAATAATAGGTTGAATTAAACACACATGTACTGCATGAGGAAGACAATCTTTGGTAGAGCCTAGCTAATGTAGCGTGATTGGACTGTGCGCAAAGATTCTGACTGGTAGAGACTTATCAATCTAGTAGCTTAAAAGCTTGGAGTTCAGCAATGTAGCAACTAGTATTGTAGTACCTCAATAACCTACCAGCCTAATAGGTTAGTAGCCTGGTAATTCACTAGCCTAGTACCCTTGTTAGAAGCCTGTAGTATTACCTTGTCAAGAAATCCGTTAGGACTTACCAATGAAGAAATGGAGAATCCAGAAGAGATGGTTGATAACGAAGTAAACCTCCATCCCTTTGGTAAATGATGTTTCATAATCGCAGCTCTCCCAGTTCGGACCGTGGAATGTTTCTGCAGTGGGTGCTCCTGCGGTCCCATTAGTTCCATTTGTTACATTTATACTAAGAAGGTTTCTCAGCAGAACTCTGTCAGTGGCTATTGGTGCATCTGAAATTGAATAGGATATTAGTCCATTCAGTCATGTTACTGAAATCTCCTCAGCCTTGACCCTCTGTACCAACATAAGTGAATAGCAAAGATGGCCCCGCATCAGGTGTCTAATCCGATTATCCCATGCAATAAAATTGCTGCCTGGGCAGGGCTGACATATTGAAAGCTGAATACAGCCAGCGCCAGCTTCACTCTATCATAGCACCCACTGATTCCGTATGAAGAATGAGCCAAATAAACTGATGGTCC
>Ga0224501_10002970_pt1 | contig 13357 bp, 8 predicted proteins | sample SF_Oct11_sed_USG_4_FD_169105 | JGI IMG/M metagenome (GOLD analysis project Ga0224501, IMG submission 169105) | Sediment microbial communities from San Francisco Bay, California, United States - SF_Oct11_sed_USGS_8_1 | ecosystem: Environmental > Aquatic > Marine > Sediment | place: USA... | reverse complement strand
GCTTCGCCGGAAAAGTTTGCGAAAGATATGAATTTCAGTTTCACATCTCCCGTATTTTTGCTGGGATTATTAGGTCTGACGATCCCGGTGCTGATCCATTTACTCACCCGGCGCCAGCAGACCCGTCTTCCGTTTTCAGCAGTCTACCTCCTGCGGCAGGCCCAGAAACGATCCGTCCGGAAATCCCGGCCCAACCGTCTCCTGCTCCTGCTGTTGCGTTGTCTGGCCATTGCGTTCCTGTGCCTCGCGCTGGCCAATCCGATTCTATCCTCCGGCGGTCTGGAAAATATTCTGGCCTCCCGGCCTTCCGCCAACGTTTTTATTCTGGATGACTCCTACAGCATGTCCGCCAAGAGTGATTCGGGAACCCTGTTCAGCCGGGCGACGGAGAAGCTGGCGGAACTGATAGACAAATTGCCCGGCAACCAATCTTTCAGCGTGTTACTCGCTTCCGATCCGGCACACATGGTTCAGGACTGGACTTCCGACAAAAGTTCCATTTTAAAATGGTTGAAGGCCGCACAGCCTTCCCACCGGGCCACCAGCATCGGTAAGGCCGTGACTCTGGCCTCCGACCTGCTGAGCACCGCGCCTCAGGAAAACAAGCGGATTTTCATACTGACGGATATGGACCGGAATGGCTGGGACCGGGACGAGTTTCCCGAAAACCTGAAAGAGGATGCACGTACTCAAATTAAAATTATCGATTTCGCCGATATGCAGAAAGGGCTGAACCGGGCTCTGGTCCGGGAGGTCCGATTGAATCAGGAATTTCTCACCAACCGCCGGACCATACGGGTCCAGGCCACTGTTGCCAACCTTCTTAAGGACCGCGCGGTCAAGCAGTTACCCATCACCCTGTTCGTCAACGGCAAGCGGCAAAGCGAAGGAACCATTGATCTTCCGGCGAATGGGGAAGCCACTCATGAATTTTCTTTTCCTTTGCTGAAAAGCGAACCGGTATCGGGTTACGTTGAAATTGAGGAGGACGCCCTAACTGAGGACAACCGGCGTCTGTTCGTCTATCAGCCCGACCGGGAAATTAAAGCGTTGGTGGTCGACGGTGACCCGCGGGGAGTAGCCCACCAGCACGACTCGTTTTATGTCGAAAAGGCGCTCAACCCTTTTGCCTCGCCGATAGCCGATATCGAACCGACGGTCTCCACCCTTTCGGAGTTTTCAGAACTAGATTTAAAACGATATTCGGTGATCATTTTATGCAACGTGCGGGACTTGGCGATTGGCCTCGAACAGGAACTGGAGAAATTTGTATTGAACGGCGGTGCCTTGTTCATCGGATTAGGGGACCAGGTGAACTCCAAATACTACAACGAAAAACTGGGTATGCTTCTGCCGGTTTTTCTGAAGTCCATCAACCAGGTCCGAGATGGAGACCAACCTTTCCATCTGCTTTCTCAACCCAGTGACCATCCGGTTCTGAAAGTGTTCACCGGAAAAATGCTGCAAGACATGTCGCGTATTCCTTTCCGAACGCTGTATAGCATTGAGCCCCGGCCCAACAGAGAGTTTCAGGAGCCGATGCTATTCACCAACCAATTTCCAGCGATGATTGAATCGACTTTCGGCAAAGGAAAAGTCATCCTGTACACCTCTTCCCTGGATCGTGACTGGAATAATTTTCCCATTCACCCCACCTTCCTTCCCTGGATCCAGCGCTGGGTGAAATATACCGCGCAGAGCCTGGAAAATATTTCCCGACACGATGTCAGCGTCGGCGCCACACTGGTCCTTGAGGAAATGGACCGACCACCGCTGGTGGTGGGACCGGGCGGTAAAATTTATATCGCCCGCCAAAAACCTAAATCCTCACCGGCATTCGATGACACTGACCGGCCTGGCGTATACGAACTCCACAAATGGGAAGAGCCTGGCCCAGATTCGGCTAACATTCCGGCGGAAGCGCCCAAACAATTGCCGACCGGTTCCCAAAGGATCGGAAGCTTTACGGTCAACTTCGACCCGGCAGAATCCGTCCCCGGCAAAATATCCGAAAAGGAGCTGTCGCAATATTTTCACGGCGGACAGGTGGACTATTCTCCGGCCAAGCAGGCACTGGACGCGGCAGCGATCAGTTCGGGTATACCGCTGACCACCCTTTTAATTCTAATGCTGGCAGTCATGATGTTCTGGGAGGGCTGGGTGGTCCGTAAAGAATAACCGGATTCCAGCCGTATTTTTGCGATTCGGGTTCTGATATAATGACTTTAACCGGTACCCATAAACCCTTGCAACTATCGAGTATTCAATGAGTTTCCGAATGCGATCCGCGGTATTCCTCTTTGCCGCCCTGAGCCTGTTTTTAACCTGGAGCACGGGAGCCACAGCCCGTGCCGCTTCCGCCCAAGTCTCGGTAGCCGAGGAGTTGGTCGCTACCCTGGCACTGCCGGAAGATAAAATAGATTTGACCGAAACGCTGCTTTCAATCTCGCGTCATTGGGATCCCAACCTGGATACCGCACCGCTCCGGAAAACGCTGGACCAATTGGCCGATTCCGCCCGCAATCAACTCAAGAGTAATCCTTCGCCGGAGCAAACCGTCGAAATTCTACGCAAGGTGATCCATGAGGAAGGACGGTATCGTTACACCGAGGCGCTGGACCCGACCGGTATGCCGGTCAACCCGGCGGAACTGTTTCTGCATGGACTGCTACAGACACGACGCGGTTATTGCATGAACCTGTCTCTGCTTTATCTCATACTTGCAGAACGGTTGAACCTGCCGATATTCGGCGTCCCTCTTCCCAATCACTTTTTCGTGCGTTACGACTCGACGGAGTACCGGGTGAACATCGAAGCCACGGAAGGGGGAACCGCCTTTCCCGATTCGTTTTACGAACAACGGTTTGGTGTAACGAATGGCTCGAAGTATTTCCTGACCAATCTCGGTAAGAAACAAACACTGGGCGCTTACTTCTCCAATGTCGGTCTGGTGATGTATCGCGCGGGCAAACCGGAAGCGGCGGTTTTTTATCTGGAGCAGTCGGCCGGCATCAACCCGCAATCCATCGACGCACTCAACAACCTGGGAAACATTTATTCGGAACTGAGACAACACGATAAATCCATCCATGCCTATGAGAGGGCTCTGGAGGCCGATCCCGGCAATTTTTCCACTTTGTTCAATCTGGGTCTGGCCTACATGGAAACAAACTCCGACGACAAAGCCAAAGAAGTTCTGTTACAGGCGGCGCAAATAGACCCCCGGTTTTACCTGGCGCATGAAATGCTGTCCCGGATTTACCTGCGGCAAAAAAAGTTCGCCAGCGCGCTTTTGCATTTAAAAATCATGAAGCGCCTGCAACCTGAAAACCTTCGCACCCAGTTGGATATCGGGACGGTGATTTTGGAAATGGGACAGGCACAACTGGCCCTGGGTTATTTCAGGAACCTGCAAAATCAGTTTCCACAGGCTATCGATGTGAACGCGCGCATGGGTGACGTTTATTACCGGATGAAGGATTATCCCAAAGCAATCGTTCAATACGAATTCGTCATTGAACGGGCTCCGCAGTTTCTTGAAAATTATATTCAGCTGGGGTGGATCCATTACCAGATGGGAAACCTGACCAGGGCAATTGCAGTCACCCAACAGGGCCTTCAGTTCAGCCCGCAGGATAATCCGCTAAACACCCTGGCCTACATGAACCTGGGGCTTTACCATACACTGGAAAAAAAATTCGATGCGGCAGAGAAATGGTACCAGAAAACTTTGGATACCGAAGATCCGAAGGCTGTCGATGCCATGATCGACGATTTGAAAGGAGCCTTAAAAAATTATCCCGAAATTCCGGAATTAGACTATTTCGGCGGATGGATTTTATTTAAAGGTGGGCAAAAAGACCAGGCCAGGGAATGGTTTAACCGTTATCTGGCACAAAATCCAAAGGGAACTTTAGCGGAGCAGGCCAAAAAGTTTTTAAATCAGGTGGCGTCTTTGGAACCGCGAGGGATGGTTTTAATTCCCAAGGGTTTTTTCCTTATGGGTGCCAATGGGCATGGTGACGACGAGGCCCCGGAGCACAAGGTCTATCTGGATGCCTATTATATCGATAAATACGAAGTGACCGCCGCCGAGTTTGCTGAGTTTTTAAACGACGTCAAAATGTTCAAGGAATTTTACAAGGACAGCAAATTCGGAATGCTGGTTTTGGAAAAGGACTTCAGGGCGCGTAAAGGTTTGGAATCTTATCCCATCAACAATGTGACCTGGTTTGGAGCGGCGGCCTTCTGCAAATGGAAAAACAAGCGGCTGCCCTCTGAAGCAGAGTGGGAGAAAGCCGCGCGTGGAACCGAGGGCAATTTCTTCCCGTGGGGCAACGATCCGATCAACCCTCAAAGAGCCCGTTACCGGCAGGAATGGACAGAAGAAATCGCCCACCGTGTCATGGTTCCCGTTGATTCCATGCCGGAGGGTAAAAGTCCCTATGGCTTGTTCCACATGCTGGGAAATGTCAAAGAATGGGTGGACGACTGGTATGATCGGGAGTATTATAAGGAGGAAAATCACAACTTAAATCCAAGGGGACAGATCGGGGGGGAATTCAAGGTCCTCAAAGGCGGGTCGTGGAGAGACCTTAGGTCCTTTGTTTACGCCTCTTTCCGGAACAACAGCCACCCGAATACGGCGCTGGACGATTACGGGTTCCGGTGTGCCCAGGACGGACCGGAAGGTTCCGCTCCCAAGCGGATGACCTCTCTGGAACATTTATTCATTCCGGCCAGGCTGGAACACGCGGCCCAGAGGAGCTCAGAGATCAATCCATGATTGGCGCTATTGAAATACTAATCATTGCCATCATCTTCGGCATCATCTACGGTCGGGACGCTATCGACAAAACCTTCAAGAAACATGCGGACGAAGGCGTGGTGGAAAGTTTTGCGGTGGACGTCAAGGATTACTATGAGAAAGACCCGAAGCGGTTGATCCTGATCGTATCCGGATGTCTTGCCCTTATTATATTTTCTGTAGTAGGAATCTATTGGGCGGTTACTCAAACAGACATTCTAAAAAGTATTGGACTGGAGTGACTTCCAAATAATCAATAGTTGAAACCATTGTCGCGAATGTGAAAATAAGGGTCTCCTCCTTTCAACATTTTACCGCCGACAATTTCTCCGACATACACTACATGATCTCCAAAAGCGGACTGCTGACGCAGTTCACATTCGACATAAGCCACCGCGTCGTTCAGAATTTTGATATCATGAAACCCTTTTCCCACATTGAGACCATCAAAGATTGAAACGCCTTCTGCCGGAGCTTTGAAAAAATGTTTCATCAGGTTATTCGAATCTTTCCCCAGCACATTCACAATAAATGATTTCGAGGCCTCCACCAGTAATCTCGCCTGTCGTGTCAAGCCCAATGCCACTGTCAGGGCTGGCGGATCGAACGAACACTGGTTGACCCAGCTGGCGAGTACCGCGTCTTCCTTATCATTAAATTTAGCCGTAACCACAAACAAACCGCTCGGCACCCGACCGAGGGCTTTCCCCACTTCTTTTTTATTCTTCAAGAAAACCTCCTGAATCTTCCATGAAGTTGATTAATATTAAAACGCTGATTATATCCAAAACCGACCGAAAAACTTCGCCTTATCTCCAATAAAAATCATTTACTTTTGTTTCCCGACCGGAAATTTTTTAGGGCCTTGATCATGTCCATCTGCGATACCAGTCCTTGTGAAACCAGAATTTCGCCCAACAAGCGGTTGGTGTGTGTTTGCCGCTTCAGTAAAGTCTCCACCTGGTCCTGTGTCAGGTACTCCATTTCCACTGCCAGTTTACCGAAGCTCTTATTTTTTTCCTCCGGCCTCCTCTGACGGGACAGAATCCGGAACAACTGCTTGTTGCTGATCAGTTCATTTTGCAAAGCCAGCCGTCCCAACGGCACACGATCGGTTTTCTGGATTTCCAGGGCGCGGGCCAGGTCTTTTTCCCCAATGATATTCTGTTCGACAAGATATTCTCCAAAAACCACAGAAAAATCCCTTTCTACTTCGTACGCATGGCAAAAACGCCGTCCCAATCCGGAGGCGGCGGATGATTCTGAAACGTGATACAGCGTTCGAAATATGTCAGCGAAGGTCCATCGTCTTCATACAGGTTCAACGCGTTTTCAAAACAGGTGATGCCTTCCTCCCACCGCTGTTTTTTATAATGCTCCAGACCTTCCTGAAAGTGAGGACGAATGAGACGGATGTGATCTTCCATCTCCCCTTTCCGGCCAAGCAGTTCGTATATCTTGATAGGTTCCTGTTTCCCGACCACGCGAATGGAGTCCAACTCCCGTGCTTCAATATCATTCTTCGCCAACTCATAGGTAAATTCGCTCAGCATGGTGTACGTCTGGTATTGCTTATTAACCCCCTCGAGCCGCGCCGCCAGGTTAACGGTATCGCCAATCATCGTATAATCGAAACGGTTCTGCGATCCCATATTACCAACCACCACTTCTCCGGTGTTGATCCCGATACGCATGAATAATTCATGCCGGCCTTTCTTTTTCCAGATGCTCCGCAACTGCGCCAGCCGTTTCTGCATATCCAGGGCGGCGTAACAGGTACGGGTGGCGTGATCCTTAAAGTCAATGGGCGCTCCGAAAAACGCGATGATGGCGTCGCCCTCGAATTTATCAACCGTGCCTTCATACTGCATGACAATGTCGGTCATTTCCGTCAGATACTCATTGAGCAGAATAACCAGCTCACCGGCGGTTAATTTTTCTGAAATAGAAGAGAACCCTGCCACGTCAGAGAAAAATGCGGTAAGGACTTTATCTTCTCCACCCAGATTCAACAGCTTGGGATTTTCCACCAACTGATTCACCACAGCCGGAGCCAGGTACTGGCTGAATGCACTCTTGATAAAACGCTTTTCCCGCTCTTCAAACGTAAAACGGTACAACGTGATTCCAAAATAAACCAGAAATTGCGAAAACACCGGAGTTACCGTATGCACCCACAAGCCCTGCCGGGTGAATAACAAATAATCACAAACAAGGTATCCCCCTACCCCGATTACCAACAGGATTGCTGTGCCTACGGCTTTAAAATAAATGGCCGCCAGGCCCAGCAAAATTCCGGTTACCAGAATCATCGTCATATCCAGAACCGGAACCCATGGCGGACGCTCAAGAAAATCCTGCTGAAGAATATTTTCGATTATATTGGCATGCACTTCCACTCCGGGATAAAGAGTCCCGTAAGGGGTGGTATGCAGATCATGAAGAGCGGCGGCGCTGGCGCCAATCAAAATAATCTTGTCCTTCAACTGCAATGGACCGACGGAGCCATCCATGACATCGGATGCGGAAATATAATTAAATGTGTGTTTGGGCCCATAATAATTGACCAGAAAGTTTCCTTCCTCAGTGACCGGAATCGGAATTTCTCCCAAACGTATTTCCCCGACCCGATTGGGAAAAATTCGAACTACAGAACTCAGCCTGGTAGCCTCCCGCAGCATTTGCAGGCTGAGCGGTGGAAACGCCGCCTCCTTATGCATGCGCACCATGGGCATAAAGCGAATGACCCCGTCACGCTCCGGTACAAAGGAAACATAACCAGCACTGTTGGCGGCATCCAACAAAGAAGGCAGGCTGAGGCCCACCGCATGGATCGGTTGCAGAAAGTCTGGAGTAATCGATTGATCGCTGGACTGCACCATCGAATACTGGGAAAAGTCCAGTAGCGCAAACTCCTTCGGCCCTATCATAGCCACAGAATCTTCAGCCGCCTGCTCTGCATTTGAGTAGACAAAATAACCCAGGACCGTTCTTTCCGAACGGCGGATTGCATCGGCAAACCGGGAATCCGAATCCCCTACCCTTTCCAGCAAGCCCGCCAGTGCATTCCTGCTCATCCCCGCCAGATTCTGCTTCTCCAATTCGCTTTTAACTTTTTCAAAGGGCACGTTGGTCTCCTTTTCAGGAAACAAAAAATCAAAACCGATCACCGCCGCGCCGGATTCCGATAGCTTGTCCACCAACTTCGCCAGCCGGGTACGCGGCCAGGGCCAGCGTCCCTCCCGCTTCAGACTTCTCTCGTCAATGGCGACAATCACCACCTGACCGGATACCGGTCGTGCTCCCCGCAGGGACACTTTAAAGTCGTAAGCCTTGGACTCCAGAAGCTCAAATATGGACAGATTGAGGGAATAGATGTAAAGGGAGAGTAGTGTGATTAATATGGATACTGTAAAGGCATTCAGCCAGCGAGTTTTCATGGAACAATTTTAACACAAAGGAGGGAACACTAAGAATCAGGCGGAGAGAAGAACGCCTATCTTGCAGGGCTGGTTACCTGCCCAATCAACAGCCGTCGGGACCACCGTTCTCAAAAAAGTCGGTGAGAAATGAACTCAGCGATCCTCTCTGAAGGGATCCGGCATCAAAGGTGGCCGGAGTGGGCCCAGGAGTAACGGTGTTACCATTCAAAACCAAATTTCGGGTTTCATTGAACGATGACTCATCAGCGTTGATATTGGGGGCGCTTATATCGATATCCCTAGCCGAAGTAATGACCGCTCCGGGAGCCACGTTGAAATCACCGGCACCGTTCCCTTCGCTATCCGCCACTGCGACAAAATCTCCCCGGGTGGTGGTGATATTTGCCCTCACATTAATATCCGTGACAGCCGATACATTCACAGCGGGAAAAGATGTCTCACCATTAAAATTGATATTTTTTCCGGAAACCAGAAATACCGTATCCGTAATACCACTGGTACTTCCTTCTGTCAGGCCTTGGATATTAATGTTGCCGCTCGTGCCGAGCGTCAGATTTTGCGCAATGATATGAGAAAGATCGTTGTCGCCAATGTGTGCTCCATTGCCGCCATCTGGTGAAAGAATCAAGGTACCGCCACCTGCCAGGATAAAAAACACATTGCCTGTACCGCTGTTCAGGTCACCCTCCAGAATCAAATCATCTGCAACAATCTGAATATCTCCGTTGTTGGTGGTTAAAGATTCACCCTTGGCCACCATTACGGCACCGGTACCATTCCGATCACTGCCTGCGGAAATCTGCACCAGAGCGGCATCCAGCGTTCCGGACAGCCCAATATTTCCCTGCCCGCCACCGGAAAGTATGATTTTGCCATCTTTCTGCTGAACCGTCTGAGCTTCGATGATCCCGGAATGATTGATTACATCACCGATCACGTTGCTTGCGGACCTCGCGGTCAACAGAACCTGCCCGCCATTCGCGCGGATGAATCCGGAGTTGTTGATCCGGTCGCCGAGTACGTTGCCTTCGGAATCGGTCACTACTCCTGAAACTTCCCCTGTAACCGTGAAACTGATCAAACCGTCGCCGTTAAAATCCAGAGTCGCCGCCGTTCCCGAGGCCAGGGCTACAGACCCCAAGTCGGCTACTATGATGGAACCGTTATTTTCAACCGTCGGAGCGGCCAGGCCGACGTAACTACCGGCATTGATCGTACCGCTATTGATCACCGCCGCAAGGGATTGATCCGGATCCTGAGAAAACTGATAATTGCCCTTCAGAAAATCTTCGTTGCTGATGCCAAGCGTCGTCGCCAACAGGCCGTGAACATCCACCACCGCATTTTTTCCAAACACCACTCCAGAGGGGTTGGTCAGAAACACCTGACCGTTGGCGGAAAGTTTTCCGAGAATTATGCTGGGGTCTGAACCAATGACCCGGTTCAGGGCCACTGCACTGGAATTGGGTTGAAGGAAGGTGACCGATTCCGCCTCATCGATGCTGAATCCCTGCCAGTTGGTGATCAACTGCTGGCTGTCCTGCTGGATTACCATATCCTGAGCGGATTGGTCGATACTGCCGGTTCCGGAGACGATCTCCCCACCGCTGGGCAGGGCATTCACCCATCCGGGTGTTATCGCCATCCACAAAACCACCAGCGCACTGGCAAACCGTCGGTTGAATCTAATATGTCGTTTAGATATGGCCTGACTCATGGATAGATTTCCCTTCGCTCCTGCATCAACCCGAGGTGCAGGGATCTGATTCATCTTCTTCAAATAAATCGTATTCTTCCTGCAAAGCGTCCGTCACAATGGAGCCCTGCCGGGGTTTTTCCCGGTAACGCGAACTGGCCCAACCCATGATCACCTGTTGAATCAGATTCCGCTCGGGACCGGTCAAAGCTTCCGGTTCCGTTGGAGGCTGGCCCTCTTCGATAACCGTTTTCATCATCGGCCCCACCATCACATCTCCGAAAATCAGGGGATCGGCATTAAGAGCGCGAATAAATCCCGCTTGATTGGCAACCAGGGTTTTAAGTTGAGAAACGCTCAGGTATCCCTGAGTACCACGTGCCGCCACGTTAGCTGTGGGAGAAAGAATTTTAAAATGGGATTGGGGATGCTTCTGATCCTTATTGACGATATACATGGAGATGCCATGACCAATGGCGATCACGCCCTGCCGGAGCCTTTCCTTGGCATCAAACAGGTAGGAGGAAATGGTCATTCGGGAATTGGGTCCCAAAGCCATCAGGCTCGAGTCTTCAAATAATATACGCAGACGGCTTTTCCGGCCGGTCCGGAATTCGTCACTGGCATATACCAGTTGCTTGGGTTGAACCTTCTGCCACGGGGTCAAAGATACCGGAACCACTTGACCGGGTTGACCGCCGGCGACCGAATCCTCGCCACCGGGAAGATACTCGGCGCTTCCAATAATGGCGATAATTTTGCCCACTGGCTGTTTTTCCGCCCAAACCCCTGCTGGAAAAAGTAGAAACACCACCGCCAGCAAGACCAGTCCTTTTGCCAAAAGCTTCGTCATCCCTCTACTCCTGCAAATTTCAATATTCCTGAATTGATGGAAACATTATATGCGTAAATGTAAATAAAAATAGGCGAAATATGGGAAATCAACACAAATACCCCAAAAGGGGCTGTATTATGAGAGGTTATAACGATAAAAAGCCAGGTGTTTTTTAGATATTTCGGGCAAACCTAGAGAGGACTTGAGGTCTGATTTACAAAAATAGGGAAAAGCCTGGATTAGAAGGAAACCCGGCCGTTGAGGTAAAGGATGCTGGAGGACCCATCGGAAGGTTTTGGGCCCCCAAAGGCAGGGAACCCGTAGGCAAAATCAAAAGCGACTGCGGGATAGTTTTTTCCTAATGGGGGGAAGTTCAATCGAAATCCAAGGCCCACGCCATTCAACTCCTTGTCATTTTCCCCGGGTTGCGGGTTTTTGACATACACCCTGCCGTGATCCAGGAATGCAAAGGCCGACAATACCTGATCCAATTGAATGCGACGGGGACTTTCCATTAAAGTGACCTTGAATGGAAAAGGAACCACCCACTCCGCGGACACAAAATACCCATGGTCACCGGCCGCTTCCGCCAGAGGGTAACCCCGGACGGACCCAAACCCTCCGATAGCAAACTGGTCTGGCGATAAAACCCTTTTTGAGGCCACCTGCCCCCTGGATTTTAATATGAAGTAACTCTTCCCAAGATAGGCAGACTGATACCGGGTGACGTCCAAACTCGAAATTAAAACATCCCCTCGTCCCTGGAATCTGGAATTGAGAGGATCGGAAACATCGCTTTCACTGAAACCCTGTTGCAAACGGATAGAATAAAAAGTTCGGGCACGAAAGGGGTCCTTAAAGAAACCCCCTGCCGACAGATAAACATCTCGCAGTTTGTCATCACTCGACGGAGTCCCCGCCAATCCGTTTTCAAAGTTTCGAATCTCCCCCCCCAGACTCAGGTAAAACTCAGAGCTACGGGTCCGGTGGATAGAATGAGTCACGTCCAGAGAAAAAATATTCGCTTTTCCCCCGGCGTTCAAAACCGCTAACTCCCCTCCCAGATTGAAATCGGTGTAAATATAGGACAATGTCGCCGTGGTGCCATAAGGCCCGACCGGGAACGAGTAAGAGGGATTGATGAAATTCTGATCGTCATTGGACTTGACTCCACGCACCGATAAACGGTCACCCAGCAACAACAGGCTTCCCACTTCTCCCGTCAAACCATATCTCTGTTCCCCGGTAAACCGGGAACCAAAGTTATCTGCATCGAAGGCAATATAGTAAGTTCGGGACTCCTCTGTCAGCAAGGTCAAATCCGATGTACCGAACACCTCTCCCGGTTCCAGAACGGCCTTTACTTTTAAACCCTGAATGGCATTCAATCCCAGAAGATACTTTTCCAATGTGCTTTCCTTGAGGGCTGAATCTTCCCTGAGCGGCTTCAACCGCGCCAGAATTTCATCTTTTTCGAAACGTTCGTTCCCTGACACATTGATGTTGCCCAGTTTTCCTTCCACCACCTGGATGGTCACCGTCCCATTCACCACTTCCTGCTCCGGAACATAAGCCCGAGTCAGGACGAATCCCTCCTCGGCATACAGGGAGGTGATCTCCTGGGCAATGAGATGAAGAATTCCCAACGTCACCTCCAATCCGTCACCTGTCTCCAGAATGGGGGCCAGGGTGGCATCGTCGATGAGGGTGTTGCCCTTCACTTCGATAGTTTTAACTATGAATTTTGGACCTTCGCCTGGATCAACCACAGTACGACTGTCCTTGATGGAAAGAGGCGGGAGTTCTTCAGGGGGTTGGAAATCGGGCCGGGACTGCTCCAGCGCTTTCTGTCCCACTCCGGACTCTCCTGCAGGAGGCACGGAAACCTGGGCCTGCAGGATTGCAGGGGAAATAACTACTTGCCCGATAGCACTTAAAGCAATTAGCAACAGGCCGAATCTAAGTGTGTTGCTGTTGGATGGATTCATGCAACGTCAGGTTTTGAGACAGAGTTTGCATAGCCGGTGGAATTATCCGCCGAACTCCAAAACCGTTGTCACTTGTTCGGCAATTCCCTGTTCAGGGGATTACTCATTATAGATCATTCAGATAGGGGAAGCCATCCCGAACCCCGTTTTTTGGAGGTAAAAACAATTCAACGAATCAATGGATGAAATTTAGTTTACGGACCATTTACCGGGGATGGGTTCCCGGCAATCGGGGCAGGCTCCGTTTTCGATATGGTTGGCGAGAATCTGATACCCGTAGCGTTCGATCAATGTCTTGCCGCATTGCGGGCAGTTCGTATTTTCGGTATCGCCCACCTCGCCGGGCCGGTTGCCGGAATACACGAATTTGAGTCCGGCCTTCAATCCAATCTTGCGGGCGCGGAGGAGGGTATCGATCGGCGTGCTTCCCCGGTCGGTCATTTTATAGAGCGGACGAAACGCCGTCACGTGCCAGGGAATACCTTGCGAGACGGAAGCGACAAATTCGGCCATCTGCGTCAACTCCTCATCAGAATCATTGTAACCGGGAACCACCAGGGTCACAATTTCCGTCCAGAATCCCATCGC
>Ga0224501_10002968_pt1 | contig 13362 bp, 10 predicted proteins | sample SF_Oct11_sed_USG_4_FD_169105 | JGI IMG/M metagenome (GOLD analysis project Ga0224501, IMG submission 169105) | Sediment microbial communities from San Francisco Bay, California, United States - SF_Oct11_sed_USGS_8_1 | ecosystem: Environmental > Aquatic > Marine > Sediment | place: USA... | reverse complement strand
ATCTATTGAAAAACTATTTTTTTAAACGCCAAGATCGAATTTATGCTGTCGTCAAACAAAATTTAAGTGTACACTCAATCCCGACCTCAGCAGCTCTGTCAACGTCTCTGTTGGTCGAATTTGTGTAGTATGCTACTATGATTTCAGCAAAACTATTTGCATGGCAACTAAAATAATTTTATAAACACTTGTGAGGCTTTTCACACCACAGAGTAGATAAGGCATTTGTCTCTGTATACCTGTTTGGTCAGCGTGATTACCAACAGCAAGATAATCCTCTCCATCTATTGTGAAATGTTCTATATCTCGTGGTAACTTGCTGTTGATATCTTGGAATTGTTTGAAGATTTTACGTTTTTTATTCCAACGGTAGACAGTAACAACAGCATCTACTCCTCGTCTGGCACCCTCCATATTGGCAACAACAAGGTAAAACTACAATAAAAATGAATAATTAAATCAACTTGCTTGTAACAGCAAGGAAGACTAGGAAGCAGTAGGGGCGGGAAGTGAAAAATGCTGGTTCGGTCAGCAGTTACCCTGTAATCGGTGGTACAGAAGCGTGAAGAAGAAAATCTATTGCCGATAGCAGGGCACAGGCATTGATATCTCTCTGCGTTAACCTTGCCAAGCTGTGGGTGTTTTGGGAGATTATGTCTTTAGCCAAGACATGAAGCATGAAGAAAAACACCTAATTGTGTTGATAATTGTTTAAAGATAGAGGCCCCCCCCCAAGTACAATCGAAAGCCATCAACCGCTGAAGTATCAGTTTCCAGGATTTGGGACTGATCACGCGAGCAGTCGATTACATAAAGTGATAGCGTTACTGTATGGTGAGGTATGGGTATGTGGATTTGTGGGTATGTGGGTAGTGTGGAGGTAGATATTGATAAAAGTGAATAGTGGCGAGTGATATTACTACATGATAATGCACTGTCAGTCTCCTATACGAAGCATAGCGGAACAGCTGGGTGGTAGAGCGCTGGGCGTGCGGTTGCAAGAACCCAGGTTTAATTCTTAATCATGACGCCCTCTATGAGTGTGTGGTCTTGACATTAATTCTAGCTCCATCAGTACTTGGTGCTTCATGCTAAACCATAACTGGTGATCAAACTAGTATCTAACCCGGTAACGTCTCTATAACTAAGGTGAAAAGGCTCCCATATACGTAGCTGAACCACAGATTATACAAATGTCAATCCGAAGATCTGAAGATTTATCTTCCACTAGACTGAAGTTACTCGGAGGTGGTTTCTCAGCATCATTTGCACCTGGTATTGAGAGCATTGATCACCGGCTACTGCAGATTAATGCTAATTCCTGCCCATCAAAGACAGTCATGCATACTTCAGTAGCGCAGTTTTTATTGCAGCCTTACAAGGAATGTTTCAGAGACGAAATGAATCTGCGGATCAAAACATTCGCAGTCATCTTGGTGGGAGTACCTGAACTCAATGACTATGAGTGGACATCCGGGATGGGGTCCTATGATGTTTTACTCTCAAGTATAGTGCAGCTACCTCATTGCTCTAATAGTTAATGAGTTAAACAGTTTAAAAAAGGTTACAAAAGGCCTCCCATCTCAGTTCTTACCTCAGAATACTTGAAAATTGCCAAAATTTAAAGCCTGAGACTTTGACTACTTAATATGCCATGATTAATGTCATGTACTGCATGACCGTTAGCTGTATTACACTGCATGACCGTTAGCTGTATTACAGTAAACCCAAAACTTGGCCGGTACCCAGCTCAATTCCCAACTTCGAGTGCGTCGTCCAGGGGTCTCCTAGTGACCTGCCTATAATTCTTTGGAACTCCTTTGAATGTCACAACCAAATTGCTTAAATCAACATCATGTATGCAGTTTGTCTTTCAGTTAAATCTGACTTCCTGTATGCGATCCTGAGATGGTACTGCAGGCCTCGCTTATTGTGAACACCGAGATAAGTCAAATCCAGCATTTCAGAAACCGAGTTCTGAGACTCAGAACAGAAGAGTTTCTATTACCAAAGCTGCATGTATAAGCACAATACATACGAGAACACCTTGAATAAATACTGCTGCTCAGCGCATGAGATGTACTGGCAGGACAAACCCTGAATTGTGATAAAATCAGACCCCGACCATGGAAGTGCCTGCCTCGACATACTCTATCCTCTCCTCCTTTTTACCACCATCATCCCTTCATTCCTCTCCCTTTTCTCACCTCCTCCTTGACCCGTCTCACCTTTCCTCCTTGTCTACCCATCCCCTCTCCCATTTTTCTTCCCCCATCTCCAACCCACTTCTCTCTTTCCCTCACCCCTCCACCCTGCCACCTTCTCTTAGCACCCTTTTCTCTGTGACGAAGCCAGTGCGTGGATATACGCGCACTCAGCTACCCCAATATGCCCACAGGCACTCTTATCAGATGTACTGAGCCCAAATGAATAGAATTCTTTCAATACAGCATGATAAGCAATGTTTAAAAGTTTTTCAAATGAGATCAATCAGATTATTGGTCCCGCCGGTATTATAAGTGTTACAGCGGAATGTGTGCTGGTCATACACTGTAGAAAAAGTGGTTAGCACTTTCAATACTAATGTGACAATTTAGCCTAAATAACATCCTGCTGTGCCGTATGCTACCAGCGAGACGCGGCGGATTAACTGAAGGACACCTGCGCAGGGAGCAGGGAGCGGAATGGTCAGCAATTAGGGACTTAAGAGACTTTATGCAGTTTATGAGAATAGTCTAGTCGGGTGTGGTCATAGACATATAAAGAGTATTTTATATATCTAAGAGTTCGGCTGCATATGGGGAAATATCTGAAGTTAAAATCTGAAAAAAATACCGGGCGGGGGGGGGGGGGGAAGGGTACTATACATTCGATGACCAATTCATGGAACCTCAGTCTTTGATTACAAGGCAACCATTCAGTTCGGTATATTACTTATTGCAACAAAATTTTGGATTAAGAAATAACTGAAGCCCAAGCATGTCCTTCAAATTGATTATTGTTACACTGTTATCTTGAAATAAGCAATACTTATACTATATGCCACTGAAGAGGTGAATATATTTTCTGATTGATTCGTACTCACATGTTTTCCCATATGGAAGGATGTCCAGCATGAAGGTGAAGTGGTGCTGATGTTTTGGTAAGGTAGCAGATATTCCTGATCGGCATCCCATTTATAAAGGATCGACCTTTGAGTCCTATCAACATAAATAATGACATGTTAGTGCCCATAGGTGGGATATCGGGATATCGGTGGTAGAGCGCAGGGCTCGTAAAGAATCCGTGCCTGAACCCTGGTTACAACGGGCTCCCATTGCGAGTATGCGCTACTCACAGTAATATTAGCTCAAAAAGCAAACCTCACTACGAGGTGCCCAATTGGTACCAAACCGGTCCCAGTGCTTCATGCTAAGACAACTGGTGAGAAAACCAGCACCCAGCAGTTTCGCCATAACGACAAAGAGGTCACAAGAAAAGGTACCCAGCGTAGCAAGGAAAGTGTTGAATTCAGCGCTCCTGGTTATGTTCTAGGTGTATGTTGATTTGTTCCTTGTTATCCCTGTCGCACTTCTGTGCTTCATGAACAAAGAAGGTTCTGAAGTCTGGGGCGACAAGACATAGGTGTTGTTAATACTACTATTATTGTTACTACTAAAATTTATCAGACCAGCATGCAACATCATAATTTTCTCAACGTCTGATCGCTACTTGAGCTACCCACCTTGCTCTTGCTTCTGGATTGTTGTTGGCCATGACCACAAATGTGCCTTCCAATTCCATGCTGAATACATGCAAGTCAATGGCTGGTGAGATGGTATCGATAGTCTGGTGTTTGGTGAAGTAATCCAACTTTGGCGCTGACTTGACTGTTACTTGACCAGCAGCTACAGGAAACAAAACATAAGGGGGGTGAAGAGTAATGGTGTAGTGGATAGAACACTGGAGACCAGGGGACACTGGTTTAGAAATACCCTCTTTATGAGGTCACCATGGACCATCCTGGAAACATGTGACACCCTCCATGTAAAATAAGAAGATTCTACCTGGAAAATGTAGAGAGGAGTGCGGAAAGAACTTACCTGGCTGTGTAGCGGCTGCTCTCCATGCACCGCTGTGACACACCTTCAGTTGCTGGGTGTAAATATCGTACCACATCTTACCGGTCTCCTTCCATGTACATCCGGCATCATATGGTATCTGATACTGGACCTCGTACATACCAGCTATGAGAAGAGAATAACAAAATGGGGAAATATAGCTATCCAACCGAGAGAACAAAAGGTATGTCCACTTATTGACTTAGCTGATAGCGCATTTATCTTACCAGGTGGGGAAGGGTATAGTGGGATAGCTCAATGGCTATATAAAGCGCTTTTTGGCTCAAGATCAGTTAGACTGAGCGCTCTCTGTCAGAATGAACCCTTCGCACAATTCCTATAGCTTCTACCTCTCCAACAAGCCTATGGCCAAGTGCAGGCATTTAAAACTACAAATAAGTCCGCATGTACCGAAGTAACACCAATAAAAACGCAAGGATCTGAGTTTGATATTAGCCTGTTTACCGCTTCTAGATGTATGGAAAGAAGATTAGGACCTTGTGGAGGTCTGTATTCTAAAAAGAAATCTGTCCTCTTCCTGTGATCTACCATATAGGAGTACCAAATCATGTCGTATGTACTCACTTGATTCCATCTGAATGTCTGGTTGCGTGGCGATTTCTGGCATAGCTGGCATGGGAGATGGACAGGCCAACTGACCCGCATCAGCACCAGGCAACAGTAGCAGCTGCTTTATGCTACCCTGCAAAGAAATGGCCAGTTCCTTAGTAAAGAAAAATATGAAAGGCGCATTTTCGATAAACAGTTTATCTTCTCTTTCTGGCTTGCTTTCATTCTTGTTTAGGTGCTTGGCTCAAGAATGGTTTTGTGCTCGTCTTGGATCTAATTAGCTTAGGAGATGTGTGCATGAAATATGAGATACAATTTAAGGCAGTAACCAAAAGTGTGTAGAGAAATTTTACACCCAACAAATTAGCAACATAAGACCTACAACAAGATTCATAATGTTTGTATTTCACTTAAAACACTTATATTAAAAGAAAGTCAAGTGTTTTTTCTATGGCATTGAAGTCATCCACTTGTTTGTGATCTTTGTCTTGAAAAGTTCTGGGGAATAATTGTGGGATATCTTGAAACGAGTTATTATTATTGGTGGTACCCTCTGGGTTTCAGGTATAAATTATAATGTGGAGTGATTCAGTCAGTGTGTGACTCATTTCTCTTTGATGATGGTTTTTAAGTGTTATTTTTCTGAGTTTGATCCTAGTGGGTTAAACACCATCCAATGACTACCAGCATGTGGGATGGCACTGAACCCACAATCATGTTAAAAGTTGAATTCAAATGTAGTAAATATTTTCGTGACCTCCCATAACCTTTGTAATGAGTACGTGGTGCGATTAAAACAGCTTTTGAATAAAATGCAGCACAGCGCTCCTAGAATGTATTAGTACCATGTGGTGAAGTGATAGCGCACTAAGCTTGGGGTTATGGGTTCATGGTTAACCTACCAGTCTGCATAGGCACTGGTCTGTTATTTCACCTTCATCGAATTTGGATTTGGATAAAGGAGCCTGTCAGCTAGTATGACCTTCTCAAATGGGGCACAACACTAAGTATCATGGAGATAAGCTATCCAAAAGAAAAATGAACTTGTGTAGTCTCAAATTATACCAAAATCAAACGTTCTTGGTGAAATTTACCAGTACAGGTGACACTATGTGCTGTTTTTAAGTGTCTTCCTAAATATTTTTATTCAGTGTATGTAGTCAGGTATATCTGCGGTTCAAACTACCGAGTCACCAGGGGACAATCCTCACTTGACGGAACAACCGATCTCTTTCATCTGACATCATAATTAATTATTTTTCACACTTCAAAGACATTGTTTGATTTGGTTAGAGATCGCTGGGCTTCAAACATAATTTAGTCACCCGAGTGACAGGTAGAAATTTTATCACGGGATTCTGTTTCATAATGGTCAGTTTATGGGCGCAAGGTTTCACACATTCGAGAAGACTTATGACTCCTTCATCAATAAACTAATATAAGGTTAATTATTAGGATTCCTATCAAAAATTGGCAGCGATTGTGAATAATGTGATTGGCCGCATTGTGAGTAATTCATAGCTCCTGCTGTTCGGTCTGCTGAATAGCATGGCCAAATGCCTGCTTGGAACAATGAATGGAATCAACTTCTACTTTTTCAACCCTGTCCAAGCGCAGAGTTTCTCTCTACTATCGTCTACCGAGGCAGACGAATGTCATTATTTTTATCAGAAAGTGGCAGTGATTGGCAGTAATATGGCAGGACAGTTAGACCTGTATAGACAGAATATCTGAATGAGCTGATATTATTAACACTTACCCGAAGCTGACCTGGCTGTATTTTCCTATTACCAACATGTATGTTATCACCAGTGGTGTCAAGGAAAGCCGGGTAGTTCCTCTTAAACTTCTGGCTTATAAGCTCCCCACAATCTACTCTCAACGCGACCTGTTGACCAGCCATTGTTACTATAATAGTATGCCACTGTCCATCATACAGCTGTCTATCAAAGCTAGCTGTCCGTTTACCCGGCGGTACTCGATAATCACTATAGTACACTGTCACCTTAGTGCGACTGATGCTAACACCCAGCTTTATGTCAGCTCCTCCATCCGGGATTAAAGAGAAGAGGTATCCGTCCTCCCATTCGGGAGTATCTGAATCTTGATCTAACTTAAACGTCGCCAATATTGAGTATTCGTCTGGCCAGTAAGTACATCTGGTGAAGATTTCTGTAGCCGGGAAATGCAGAGTTCCGGCATGCTGCCCCAGTGTATACGAATGGATACTGTGTTCCTCATCATAGTGTATACTAACCCCACGCGGTAATTTATATCTGTTAGGAATTGCATGTGTGAGAAGATACTGCGGCTGTAACTCTAAAATATAAAGATGACATATCCATAGATTATAAAGTGGAGTGGAGGGGCGTGCCTCATTATAACATAAATCTGTGAAAGCTTTTGTCTCGTGTTCATAAATCAGACAGTCCTCAGAATGGAGTGACCGTTTGCATCGGCTGATGCGGCGGCTTTAGGAGTGGAATTTACAAATTTATTATCTAAGAGAATATGCTACTGCAAAAATAAAACGCCCAAGGCTACAATTAAAACAATAGAGGCTTGTTTGTTATTAAAGCATAGAAAAGCACACAAGTTGTTAGCGCAAATTAATTTTCTTCCAAAGAAACAAAGTTTTGAAAATGTAAGCAGGTTGCAGGTGTTTTAGGCTTGGTCTAATCTCAAACTGCCCCGAGCTAATATCATGGCTTCGGGGGTGAAACCTGAAAAGTGTAGAATTGGGTGCACATAATCTTCCGAAAAAAGGCCATTATCATTTCGAATGTGACACAGCTTACCATGACACTGTAATACATTGATGCATTACCGCGCGCATGCCTCATTGATGATTTTTATCAAATTCCCGAGAACGCTCGAGCCGACGGATCTTTATCACTGATACAATAGTAATAACTGATTATTGGTATCACTAACTAGCATAGCATCACAGCAGTCATATTATTAGTGTTTGTTTTCACTATAGAGTTAACAACCACTGTATCTTTTTTGGATGACCGGGTTTGATGTTTGTGTATTGGGAGATGTATCAACTAACCGTGTTATCTGACACTATACTGACAGCTAAAAACTCTTCACACAAAACTTTATTTAGGTGCATGTCATTTATAAAAATACTAGGATTTATAGTGAGTCTCCTGTGATGAAGAGAATCCATGAACAAATAAAATCAGTAGGGGTTGCCGACGGTAGATCTAAGGGACCGCGCCGCAGATAGGACGGGTACAAACTCCTCAGCAGAATACAACGAGCGGAGTTAATAAACATTCCTATGCCAACAAGTGAATAGCCAGCATACTGGGCTATACATGCAGACATACTCTGGTTAATACAGAACTGTGCGGTAGGTGTAGGGGGTTTATTTGTAGTTGATGTATCCTATAGACTATTTCATCGGTATTGTATGTAACTGGAGGAACCCTGACCACTCTCTTTAAAGAATCCACAATCATGAGGGTATTACATAAAATTCTGGGAAATCCTTAGTCGTCTATTACTGGTACTCAAACAATGTGGGGTTGACCTTTTAAAGATTCGAATCCATCAAAAAGTGTGTTTAAGAACACAGAAAAGAGGAACCTTAACATACCCTTTAATAAAAATTGCAGCCAAAGAGACTAGTTTCTTTTTTCACTTATAATACTGATAATCCCTCAGCTGACGAGAGCTCCATCAGTTAATTTAAGTTAGTTTAGGTGAGTTTATTTATAACCCTGACTAGGAAAGGTTGGAGAGACAAGCCTATCGTCGTCGCATCAACAGAGAGGCGTTGACAACACAGAGAGGTTAAAATGAGACAAGATCTGTAAATCTGCACTCACTGTACACCCTAATGGACATTATGCTCTGCTTATCTGATCTACTCAATACAGCCTATGAAATAGATACCAGCTGTAAGTGAGAAGATAAATGGATTATTCTGATGAGTGGCTGATTAAGGGACTCACTCTCCTGCCTGACTATAAATGTTATGTTTCCGTTATCAAGCTTTGAACTGTGGATGTCAGAACTTTAGAATAATTTTTTACAGCTTAAAATCTCATGCGCACTCCGATAGTTATTACATGATTGCCATACAAGCTCTGGACAAGCTAGTAACATTGTATGCACACCTGCAGTCACAGTATATTTATTGGTCAGGGGGGACCAAGAAATAAGTCATTTAAACTGTAATAAGAAGCCCAGTGACTGTAAATGGTCAGCTGTGTAGTTTTATTACCCAATTTTAATGAAGGTTAATCATGCAGGTGAATAGGGGGGCTGCCAGACTCAATCATTTGAATTGGCCGCTGCAAGATTTAACACATGCACAGCTCGAGTCGAGAGATGCACACTTACCTGTACATGTTTGTACTCTGAACGGCATGCAATGTGTCACCGTAACTATCACAGTAAAACCGTAGAATGACAATAATAATAACATTGTTGCCTGTATGCGTTTAGATCCCTTCTGTTCATGTGTGATATTAGAATAGTAGTGAGTAGTGAGACACTCCAGACTATCTATCCGTCAGTTCTTGTGGCACTGTACTGGTCACATTGAACTCGAGTGTAGAAGGAATAAAACTCCGGTGTTAACCCGCAGCTAGCCCTGCTCTGAGTGCTTAAACCTCAACTACAAAGACACAATAACCACATAATTCCGACTGCATTATTTACCAGAGATAATTCAGAAGCAGATAGCGATCTGGTTTCCCACCGTAACGGAACAGCAAGCCTTTCTGTGAATAGTTACAAGGGCCTAAATGGGCTCAAAAACGCATACACACAAATTAACTGAAAATTTTCGTTTCGGCATTTTGTCATCAAAATACTGTAGAACTGTATTTTAGTAAACGCTGATAAGAAATGAGGGTATAAGCTTACCAGCGCTGGTGACACTCCACTATAAACTGAGGACATGAACGCGGCACACTATTGTCTCGTATTGTCGGCACCAGATCAAAGGCAACAAAATCTAAATATTTGAGGCTCCTTTGAGCTATACAGCCTGATTTATGTCTGATAATCCACTAAATGCAAGCAAGCCTTACTCTGATTGGACTATCCATAACCACATAGACCCATTGACCAATAGAGCAGCTTGTTCATACAGATGAGATAGACCAGTAGGCTTGTAACAATGCAACTTGTATTACAAAATTACCTTATAGCGTCTTGGAGTAATGTTCCATGGACAAAGCAGGGTGGCTGAAATCATTGCATGAAATGATAGATGGTCATGCTACGGAGGACTTTAAATACACTTGAAGTGCGGTTGACAATACTATGCATGCGATGTGGCTAGGCCGAGACATTTCTAGGAGCTTTGATCATTGAAGCGGCACAGCAGATATTTTTACTCGACGCGGCTGCACCCTCAAATTATAAAATAAAAGCCAAGTGGTAATTTGTTACTAACAATGAATGTTACGTAAATTATCAGTACTGAATAATTATGTGTCGTACTGTGTGATTTTAGCATGGGAGTTTCAGTCCTCACTGGAGAGCACAGTATGAGTTGGAAGCAGTTGTTACGATGATACAAATTTATTACTATATTAGATTTAAAAAGCAGTGAACTTATAAATATAGGGATAATAACGTCAAAATATTAATTAAAAATGAAAACAATCATGTCGGGTAAAAACCTCCCATAATATCACAATTGCGTTTCCAAGTTTCAATCCTTTGGCTAATGGTCTGATACCAAGTTATTCTATTTATGAAAAAAAGGTGAACAACCTGTTCATGATCTGACAAACCAACACCCAGTTCATCTAAGATTAGCAACTGTGGTAGTGGGTGTTTGCTTGTGTATAACAAGCTCCCACTGGAGTATAATCGCCAGTCTATAAGATAGAGCACTTCTTTTTTCCACCAGCCTTTCCCTTTTGCTGCACAGGACTCTTACGGTTAATCTGTCTTACCAAGTCAAAGAAAATCTAAAAACACACAGACATTAAAATACGTGAAACTGAAGCATTCCAGGTGAAATTAATATCTGCCCAGCAGCCTACCCAGAGAGCAGCCTACCCAGACTATCCATCCCGTCTTGTCTCACAATGCTTCGCACCGAGTCAGCATGTACTCTGGTAGTGTGCTGACCATGAGACGATACCATTTAATTTGCCGACAGCCTAACACTTATAGGACTTCTTTTACACTAGAGAGAGTTTTCTGCGATTAGTTGCACCAACTTGTTGCAGATTTACCGCAACATTTTACCGCAATGTTTTGCTTTTACACTGTAATTATTTTTTTCATAAAAAATATGACACATGACCTAGTTTTGTGATGTAAATGTGTGGACTGACCTCTCACGGAGGGAGGCAGGAGCTATGTACCAAAGAAAACGCTATTAGTTTCTATTACTAGCAATGTCAACAGTTCAATGGATCATTCATGAAATAAATGTATGTTTTATACTCCGATCATATAAGTCCGTAAGGACTCTTTACACTGCTGGTCACTTCCCGTTAAACCACTCTACTAGCGTAGCGCTAGGAAAGTAGCTAACAAGACTGCGGCGAAAGACATTAATTGCTAGCGTTTCTACGTACGGGGTAGAATACGGACAATTCATTGGTCAATTCTCCCAATAAGTTGCCGAAACAGTGTTGTGGAACATCTTTATCGCTCTACAACACGAGTTGCCGCAACTGATTGCGACAACTTCTGTAGTATAAAAGCCGTCAGACTTCCGGATGTGGATAGCGAGAATGTATTATATATAGCTAGATAGAATAAGTCACTCACTTCATTAACTCCAATTTTCTTCTTGGCAGATGTCTCCATAAAGCGAACCTTCCACTCGTTAGCCAGTCCATGCCCTTGGTCCTTTCCCACCACCCTCTCATCCTCTAAATCACACTTATTACCAACTACCATCATTGGGACCTATAAAGGAGCATACACGGTGAGAAGGATATTGGGATAACTCAGATTTCAGAACTGCCCTCATGCTTAGGAAATCCACTAGATAGGATTATCAACTGCCCGCTATATAAACAGTAAACGAGTGAAGGATGGAGGTTATTTCCTTTCTGGTTGGATTATTTGGTTTCCGATAAACTCAGAGAATGAAAGGCTTTGGGGAGCTAGGAGGATCAGCCAATGATAAATAGACTACCAGGGACATCATAGGTGGGGGGGGTTATCATCACTGAGCGTCCACCACTTGTTACTGAGGGATCGATAATTTCTATGCACTATCACCCTTCACACTAGATGACTGACTCGTGGTGTTTGACAGCATTTTATCATTCATGGCTTTTATCACAAACATCACAGAGACACTCACGTCACCAGCGTCCTTCACTCGAAGAATCTGTTCCCGGAGATCCTGGAGGTCATTAAACGTCGACTGTGCTGTGATGGAATACACAAGGATGAAACCCTGACCGTTTTTCATATACAGATCTCGCATCGCTGTGAATTGTTCCTGGAGAAAAAAAGTTCAGACATACATGCACAATATGTGAAACGCGACAGCAGAGACACATCGCTGTGTCTAAGATCTGTCACAACATTTCATCATGTTATTTTCGAAAATTAACAGATTTTACAATAAAACATTTCCTTTATCCTTCACATGTCCTAGGAGCACAGATGTATCTGCCAGTTTTGAGAAACAATAGTGTAGCTTTCAGTGAAGCCATAAGCCTAGCAGGGTTCATATGGTGGAAGTTCACTATGCCCAGGTTAAACTCCACTCTACCAGGGTACTATTTAGCTTAAAGTGATCTTTTGCTCTACAGGACTGAACGGGGAGTCCTGAGAGCATTGAGATAATATGAATGCCATAGTCACATAGAGACTAGAATTTAGCTGAGGGAGGATTTTTTCATACCTATTGATTGGAATGCCTGTCTAGACATACACCCAGTATATTACGGACAGGCTGGGCATGGATTATTTAAGATCACAGATACGTACAGTTCCTGCTGTGTCGAGAATCTCCAGCATACACTGCTGTCCATCAACCTCAACTTGCTGTAATGGAAAGCCCAGCAATAAGTCAACAGCGCAATTGTAATTTTGAATAAAATAACAAGACATGTTATTGTATGCACGGAGCTTCTTTCAATGAGGTCACACAGCAGCAGATGGCTTATGACCGGGCTTCGTAGAAAGTTTAGTGGGCACATAATTCCAACTAAGAGCCAGTTAAACATTACATCAGAGGTGGTGTGACTACTTGATTGAAAATGGGATGGTCTGCATCTTTATGGTGGTCAAGCAGGAGGATGATTGGGTAAATTGGGTCAGATGGCTAAACGGAGTTCATAGGTTTACCTTTCTGTAACTGTCTTCTATTGTTGGGTCGTATTTCTCGACAAAGATTCCTTGTACAAATTGCACCGTCTACAATTAATTTGCATACCACGTAGTTACTGGGCCTGTCATCTCGCAGATTAGTAAGTAGATATATCAAGCCATGTGAAGCCTGTAACTATACCCTCTAAACACGAGACAAGTACCGAAAATGACATTTATAGGCATATTAGCGTTGAACAGCGTTGACATGTTCCTGCATCAGGGCGCAGAACCTCTTCCTTGGGGCAGACAGCGAAGTATATAGTTGTTTGATTCAAAATGATTTAGATAATAATGCTCACCAAAGCACTCTTCCCTACACCACCAGAGCCGAGCACCACAAGTTTGTATTCTCTCATTCTCGTTGGTTGGCTCA
>Ga0224501_10002967_pt1 | contig 13364 bp, 6 predicted proteins | sample SF_Oct11_sed_USG_4_FD_169105 | JGI IMG/M metagenome (GOLD analysis project Ga0224501, IMG submission 169105) | Sediment microbial communities from San Francisco Bay, California, United States - SF_Oct11_sed_USGS_8_1 | ecosystem: Environmental > Aquatic > Marine > Sediment | place: USA... | reverse complement strand
TACACCAGTAATCTCAGATAATTGTAGAAACACGATCCCATGTGTAAAAAGCTCGATCTCTTGCTAAATTACAATTTTAAGTTGGTCTGGAACAGGCAAATCATATATTACGGGAAAACTTTATGCCTGGTAGACCTGATGTGGCTTGTAACGTAACCCACTGGTCTTACACAATGTGTATAATGAATGGAGCGCCACGGGCTGTCTATGCTCCTCAGCTGATTGAGTTACAAAGATGATTATGAAGATCGAAAATGGGAATCCTATTCATTTCCAAATGATACACATACCAGCTTAAAAAGGCTGCAAAAAGTGGGCTTGGTCGTGTCTACCACACCATCCCTACTCGTACAATTCCTTTGCATAATTCATTGAATGCTGCTTTTCGTTTTATCAGGATAGTAAACATTGTAAGAATTCATTTTAAACGAGTACCGATGACGTTCTAATCACTTCGTCGATCCATACCTCATATGTCAACAGCCACGCTGCTTGTTCAATAGATTTCAAACAAATACTTTCATTGTAAGCGAAAGCAAAGCCGGCATACTATTTTCATCCTAATACTTAGTTTACTCTTTGAGTGCTAGGATACTGTGAAAGCTAGAACCTGTCTGTATTCCATGCATCAGAGGCCATACCTGGGGCTATTTGTCCTAAATTTTTATGAATAATAGCTTGTGAGCTTTCGCTCGGTCACAATTGCTGGTTACCGGTAGAAGCGGGAGGGACTTAGGACTGGATTCACTGGTCAAGTTTGGTGATAGGTGCTTGTAATGACTGTCCCACCCTCCATGTAATTACAGAGTTGGCAAGTAGCTTCCTTTGACCGACTGAGCTTCATGATTACGCGTTAGGGCAAAACACTGCCCGCCTGCTTCCTTCGATGTAACTCATCCTGCCCTTGGGTTTTACAGATTTAGCAGAGATGGGTACCCTTCTGGGTATCGCCTGCTTGGCGGCCTTATTCTCAGCAGTCACTGCACAAGGTGAGTGGAATATGAACCCGTGTTCTGATGTCCTGTGACACCACCCCTCGAGAGGGTCAGAATTGAAATTCACCATTGAAGTGGTCTCGAAACAATGCTGACCTCTATCCGCGTAAAACAGCTTATACACCTGGCAATAGTGCCTATTATTTGCTGTACACTTCTCACAGAATAAATAGTGAAGATTGCTGCTCTCTAGTCAATCACGGCTTAGTCGATTCCCGTAGCGTCACTGCGATTTTAACAGAACAGCAAAGTTTTGTTTTTTTCAGTCAAAATTCTTATGTTTCGATCTCCAATGCATGATCAGTTTCCTCCCTCAGCATCTGCGTCAGTCCACATCAAACTCTGCGCTGGTTATTTCAACTCGCTAAGCTTGGTTTTCATACTTTTTTGGTACTGCTACCCTTTGGATTCAAAATTCTATACCTGGCACGCTTGAATGCGGTCATACCGCATAGGTGTAGATGAGGGTTTAGAATTCAGCAGGAGTTCCGTGCACTGGCTGCAATTAGCTCGAGCAGGGCAGAAGTTCTGGTTTCTCAATGCTATCATCCTAGATCTTTGGTATTCACTGGTGTCCACTTCTAGATTATAATGCATGACACACAGCATGTGTCATTAGGGACTGTGTGATTACTAGGTGGAGCTCACCAATTATATCATGATTAGGGGTTGGGGTGCTGGGCGTTGTCCATGGCTCTGGTACCGGTTTTACTGTTGCTCTTGCCTGGTTTGTCTACATCATCTTAGCCGGATCAAAGCTATCATTATAAAATTTAGTTTTGGGAGCAGATAATACATGACGAATGCACATGGGCCAGACAGGGGGCCCACATCTCCCACTAGTAGGAGACACATAATAGGATGCCAGTCTCAGCTTGGCTGATGTTATAGCAATTCATACTAACTACTATAGCAGCTAATCGCTGGCGGATTAACTAAAATAGTTAACAAATAGGCGTCATGCAATCATTAGATTGTGCAGTTGTCCAATCAATTCAGTGAAAACCCAACGATTTAGTCAACTCTCTGGCGACCTCTTCCATTGTCTAGCATTATTCTGCCATTATTGAAATTGATGCAACACAAATACTGCATTATACACCTCGGTAGCTTCAGTCTACATTGAATTCCTGCCAGACAGGGGATACAGTCAATACCTAATCAACTATTCCTGCCTATATGTCACTGATCGGATATGTTGTAGGTTCCACATGGACTATCCCACCACACACGAGGTTCTATGGATACAACATAACCTCTCGAGCGATGCCCTCGTACCTCCCTCTGTTAAAAGAACGAGCATCAACTTATGTGGACTTTAACGCCAAAATCGGAACAGGAATTCTTAGCCAGTGGCAGTGCTACGTCGATACTGGTTCCGTCTCAAATCCCCAGTCGCAAACTGTCAACTTCCAGATCTGGGAGGTGTTGTCTACTTCCTTTGGAGGTGGCGTACCGACCAACTATACTGTGCGCCTGAGGTTTTCCCAGTCTGAGGTTATTGGCACAGCAAATGGCGTATACACGGTAAGCTGTTGGTACAGGTTGTGCAGTTGAAGAGATGCAGTTAGTTGGACCCAGTCAGACGCATACACATTGCTACATTCCAATTCATTCACAAAAGAGCCAATCATGCTAAAGAAATGTTGCTTAATGCGGATTGATCAAAAGCCCCACCCAATACAAAGGAAACACAATTGCCAATTCTAACACCGCTTATGGAATGTTATCGGTTTCCCATTTGACCTCTGGGTTATTTTTAGTTTGATGTACCAAGCCGGCCACTTGTTGAGGCTGGTTGGGTGCTAGGATTCGCCACCACTCAAGCGCCAATTCCGTTCACCTTCAACTACGATGATAATGTCGCTTCGACTAGGGAAACCCTTATAGACCTGAACATATCACCTGGCACTCCCGTAGGCAGTATAGAATCGGCCTTCGCTCTCTATGGAGAAAGAGTAGATCACTCCTTTGGGGTTGTTGTTGAGCCATGTGAGTATGACAAGCTAGACAGTAACAGTTTTGAAAAAACATCTTTTGTTTTGTTTTCATGTTTCATTTAACTTGAGCATGTTTTATTTTCATTGCATTTTGAACACTAATTATATACCATTGTTATGATAACTCAAGTATGACGCTAAGGAATTTGCGTTGATTTTGCAGATATACCAGGACCAACCGGCCCAGCAGGACCAGTAGGACCAGCTGGTGGACCAACTGGACCAACCGGAGCTACCGGAGCTGTCGGCCCAGCCGGACCGGAAGGCCCAGCTGGAAGAACTGGCACTCAAGGTATAAGAAAAGATGTTGAAATCTGACCTCCTTCACCCATGCCTGCCTGTTTTATCTTATTCTACATTCTTGTACGAAATGCATCCAGCGACACTCTCGGTGCACATTTGTTTGATAATTCTAGAAAAGTAACATTTTACTCTTCAGTAATATCTTGTGCAGTTATAACCGTGGCTCTCATGACCATTAAAATATTTACGCATTTTCTGTAGGAGACACTGGTGCAGTGGGTGCTACAGGGCAACAGGGTAACCCAGGACGACCAGGAGCACCTGGAGAGACCGGACCAGTAGGCCCATCAGGACCAACGGGAGCTACAGGTAAGTCTATGCAAAGAAATTGCAAATGAGCCAATTGATATGAAGTAACTTGGTGCATTGAAGCTTGTGGTACCCCATATTGGTGGAAACAAGTTCTCATGCTACTATACATTTGGCTATGACTAATGCTTTTGCATCAAACCCAGAAACGAAAGGGGCTTATTGGGTTATTGATTGCAGGTGCGGCTGGAAACCCTGGAACTGATGGACAAACTGGCCCTGTGGGACCCACGGGTGCTGCTGGACCAGCCGGCCCCGCCGGTAACCCTGGACCCACTGGACAGACTGGACCCCAAGGCCCAACAGGAAACCCTGGCCCAACTGGAAGCACAGGAGTGCGCGGTTCAACTGGTTCTACTGGTATCCAGGGAAACACTGGAAGCACTGGTCAGCAAGGAGCAACTGGGCCAACTGGACTGACTGGACCAGCAGGACAGACAGGAGACACTGGACCTACGGGATCACCAGGAAACACCGGAGCAACTGGACCAGCAGGACCTCAAGGTCCACAGGGAGTTGCTGGTCAGACAGGTCAGACTGGTCCACAGGGAAATACGGGTAACACTGGTGCAACTGGACAGCAGGGGCCAACAGGACTCACTGGAGCTACTGGACAGAAGGGAAATCAAGGCGACACGGGATCGCAGGGTCCAGCTGGAGTTGCTGGTCCTACTGGTCAACAAGGTAACACTGGGCCCGTCGGTTCAACTGGAGCTGTTGGGCCATCGGGTAGCCCTGGCGCTACTGGAGTAAGAGGACCTATAGGCCCAACCGGAGAAACTGGCCCCGCTGGGGCAACTGGCTCACCCGGTACCCCAGGACAAACCGGACAAACTGGTTCTATGGGACCTACAGGGCCTCAAGGCCCCCAGGGTAATACCGGGGCTACTGGACAGAAGGGACAGCAAGGTGACTCTGGTGCCGCGGGTCCCACTGGAAACACAGGACAAACCGGAGCAACAGGTCAACAAGGTCTGGCTGGTCAAACAGGAGCAACTGGAGAAAAAGGTTCTCAAGGAAACACTGGTCTCACAGGATCCACTGGACAAACAGGAAACACAGGTGCTACCGGCGTGACTGGTCCAACAGGTCAAACTGGAGCAACTGGACAGCAGGGAAACACTGGTGCTACTGGAGTAGCAGGTGTAAAGGGAAACCAGGGTGACAGTGGTGCAACTGGAAACACTGGTGCAACTGGAGTTCAAGGACAAACTGGAGCCACTGGACAGCAGGGTCTTATTGGCAATACTGGAGCAACAGGTCAACAAGGCGTGCAAGGAAACACCGGACCTACTGGGCAAACCGGTCAGACGGGCAACACTGGAGCTACCGGCCCACAGGGTCAAACTGGAAACACGGGTGCGACAGGTCAGAAAGGAAACCAAGGAGACACTGGTTCTACCGGGCAAACTGGTAACACTGGTGCCACTGGTCCTACTGGACTGACGGGATCTACTGGTCAGACTGGTCAAACTGGTGCTACTGGTCAGAAGGGTAGCCAGGGTAACACTGGTCCTTCAGGAGCAACAGGCCAGACTGGCAACACAGGAGCTACTGGTCAACAGGGTCTTACTGGTAACACTGGACCTACTGGTCCACAAGGTCAGACCGGAAATACAGGAGCAACTGGACAGAAAGGAGGTCAGGGTGACACTGGTCTTACTGGAGCTACTGGTGCTCCCGGAAGGCAAGGTCAGAATGGAGACACTGGTCCAACGGGCGCAACTGGTATAAAAGGAAGTCAGGGTAATACTGGACCGGCTGGAGCAACTGGTCAAACTGGAAACACCGGTGCCACCGGACAGACTGGTCTTACTGGTGCCACTGGACAAACTGGTAACACTGGTGCCACTGGACAACAGGGAGTTACTGGTAATACTGGTGCAACGGGTCAAAAAGGAGATCAGGGCAACACTGGAGCCACCGGAAATACAGGAGCCACAGGACAACAGGGAGCAACTGGTGTCACTGGAAACACAGGCGCTACAGGACAGAAGGGAAACCAAGGAGACACTGGGCCAACTGGAGCCACTGGAAACACCGGAGCTACTGGTCAAACGGGTCAGACAGGATCAACTGGTCAAACTGGTCAAACTGGTGCTACTGGTCAGAAAGGAAATCAAGGTGATACCGGACTGACTGGAGCCACTGGTCAAACCGGTAACACAGGAGCAACTGGGCAGAAGGGAGACAAGGGTGACAGTGGGGCAAATGGAGCAACAGGAACCACTGGAGCTACCGGTCAAACAGGTCTAACAGGTGCCACTGGTCAAACCGGTAACACAGGTGCAACAGGACAGAAGGGAGACAAGGGTGACAGCGGTGCAATAGGAGCAACAGGAAACACTGGAGCTACTGGTAACACTGGAGCCACCGGACAAACTGGACAAACTGGTGCCACAGGTCAGCAAGGTAATACTGGTGCCACGGGTCAGACCGGACAGACCGGAGCGACTGGCCAGACTGGTAACACCGGTGCGACTGGACAGAAGGGCAACCAAGGAGATACTGGTCCAACTGGTGCAACTGGTCAAACCGGAAACACTGGAGCTACAGGTCAGAAAGGAGATCAAGGTAACACTGGAGCTACTGGTAACACTGGGGCAACAGGTTTACAAGGTAACACTGGAGCTACTGGTCAAACTGGTCAAACAGGAGCCACGGGAAACACTGGAGCTACAGGACTTCAGGGGAACACCGGTGCCACCGGCCAAACTGGACAGACAGGAGCTACCGGTCAGAAGGGGGACAAAGGTGAATTCGGAGCCACTGGTCTAACTGGAAACACTGGAGCAACTGGTGTCAAGGGAGACCAAGGAGACACTGGATCAACTGGAGCTAATGGCCTTGATGGAGCTACTGGTGCTACTGGACCCTCGGGTCGACAGGGAGCAATCGGTGACACAGGACCTACTGGAGCAACAGGAACCAAGGGTGAGTAACTACCCAATCAAATCGATTCAGACCCTCTCACATTATAAAAATGGTAGTTTTGCACATTGTCAAAAGTATTGACTGGAGATTGGTGTTATTCTAGGTAACAAGGGAGACAGTGGAGCTGTTGGAGCTACTGGTCAAACAGGAAACACTGGAGCTACAGGTAACACCGGTGCAACGGGTAACACTGGAGCTACTGGACAGACTGGGCAGACAGGAGCAACTGGTCAAAAGGGTGAACAGGGTGCTACCGGAAATACCGGCGCCACTGGCCAGAAGGGAGACTCTGGTGCGATTGGAGCAACTGGAAACACTGGAGCAACAGGAAACACTGGAGCTACTGGTCAGACTGGTCAGACTGGCCAAACTGGTGCAACAGGTCAGAAGGGTAACAAGGGCGATACAGGAGCAACAGGAAACACTGGCGCAACTGGTCAAACTGGACAGACTGGCGCAACTGGACAGAAGGGAGACAAAGGAGACTCTGGTGCAGTTGGAGCCACCGGAAACACCGGAAACACTGGAGCTACTGGACTGACAGGTCAAACTGGTCAGACCGGTGCAACAGGTCAGAAGGGTATGCAAGGAAATACCGGAGCGACTGGACAAACTGGACTGACTGGAGCTACAGGTAACACTGGTGCTACCGGACAGACTGGACAAACTGGTGCGACTGGTGTAAAGGGAGACAAAGGACAGATCGGTGACTCTGGGCCAACTGGTGCAACTGGAAACACTGGTGCCACTGGACAAACCGGTCAGACTGGTGCAACCGGTAACACTGGGGCTACTGGCCAGACCGGACAGACCGGTGCCACTGGACAGAAGGGTAACAAGGGAGACTCCGGTGCAGTTGGAGCCACCGGAAACACTGGAGCAACTGGTAACACTGGTGCTACTGGTCTGACTGGACAGACTGGAGCTACAGGAGAGAAAGGAAACAAGGGAGACTCTGGAGCAGTTGGAGCTACAGGCAACACAGGTGGGTGCTGCAAATAAACTCGGGTAGCCTTGAACCTAACCTCTTATAGCCAGTTGAAAAAACGTATCTTCACTGTTATATTTACCTAGTTTATATCTATTCATCATAGGTCAAACTGGTAACACTGGAGCAACAGGACAAACCGGACAAACTGGTTCAACTGGCCAGAAAGGAGACAAGGGTAATTCTGGTGCTATTGGTGCAACTGGTCAAACTGGAAACACTGGAGCTACAGGAAACACAGGAGCAACAGGCCAAACAGGTCAGACTGGCGCAACCGGACAGAAGGGAGACCAAGGAAACACTGGTGCAATTGGAGCAACCGGAAACACTGGAGCCACTGGTAATACTGGAGCAACTGGTCAGACTGGTCAAACAGGAGCAACAGGACAGAAGGGTAACAAGGGAGACTCTGGTGCAGTTGGAGCAACTGGCAACACCGGAGCCACAGGATTGCAGGGTGCCACTGGTCAAATCGGAAGACAAGGACCTATTGGAGAAACTGGACCGACTGGTGCTACTGGTCAGACCGGTCAGATTGGATCCACTGGAAACACAGGAGCTACAGGACAAACTGGCCAAACAGGTAGGCATAACGAAAATATTGAAGCAAATCTATCCATGCCTGTGTTAATACCCCTGTGGGTCAGGGGGAATTATTTCTGGCCCTAGTCCATCTTTTGTGGTTGATAGGGCATGCTTTTGTAATTGAAAATGATCATCTCGGGAGCTCTTTCATTTTCAGGTGCAACTGGACAGACTGGAAACACTGGTGCCACTGGCCAGAAAGGAAACAAGGGCGATTCTGGAGCGATTGGTGCAACTGGCAATACTGGAGCTACTGGTAATACTGGCGCTACAGGTCAAACTGGACAAACTGGAGCCACAGGACAGAAAGGTCAGCAGGGATCTACAGGCAACACTGGAGCGACAGGACAAACTGGTCAAACTGGTCAAACTGGAAACACTGGAGCCACTGGACCCCAGGGACAGACTGGAAACACCGGAGCCACTGGACAGAAGGGTAACAAAGGTGACTCTGGAGCAATTGGAGCAACTGGTAACACCGGTGCCACTGGCCAGACTGGTAATACTGGAGCAACAGGACAAAAGGGTGATTCAGGTGCGGTAGGAGCAACGGGGCAGACTGGTCAAACTGGTGCAACAGGACAGAGAGGTGCCAAAGGTGACACTGGAGCGACGGGAAACACAGGAGCTACTGGACAGAAAGGTGACAAGGGTGACTCTGGAGCTATAGGAGCAACCGGTAACACTGGTGCCACTGGACAGACTGGTAATACAGGAGCCACTGGTAACACTGGAAGCACTGGCCAGACCGGTCAGACAGGAGCCACTGGTCAGAAGGGTAACAAGGGTGATTCCGGGGCAATTGGAGCAACTGGTCAGACTGGAAACACAGGAGCTACCGGTCAAACTGGTCAAACAGGTCAGACTGGTGCAACTGGACAGAAGGGAAACAAAGGAGACAGCGGAGCAGTGGGTGCCACTGGTCAAACTGGAAACACTGGTGCCACTGGACAAAAGGGTAACAAGGGGGATAGTGGAGCTGTAGGTGCTACTGGACAGACTGGCAACACCGGTGCAACAGGACCACAGGGAGCCACTGGTATCACCGGATCCACTGGTCAGACAGGACAGACTGGTGCCACAGGACAGAAGGGTAATAAGGGAGATTCTGGAGCAATTGGAGCAACTGGTCAGAGTGGAAACACTGGTGCAACTGGTCCACAAGGCGCAACAGGTAACACAGGAAACACCGGTGCAACTGGACAAACTGGTCAGACTGGAGCAACAGGACCACAAGGACAGACTGGAAACACTGGTGCTACTGGCCAGACTGGACAGACAGGGGCCACTGGCCAGAAGGGCAATAAAGGTGATTCTGGAGCTGTTGGTGCGACAGGAAACACTGGTGCCACAGGCAATACCGGTGCAACTGGTCAAACTGGACAAACCGGTTCCACTGGTCAGACTGGTGCAACTGGAGCCAGAGGAACTCCAGGAGAGACTGGTCCAACAGGAGCAACAGGCCAGACAGGTCAGACTGGTGCCACTGGACAGAAGGGCAACAAGGGTGATTCTGGAGCAGTTGGTGCAACAGGAAACACCGGGGCCACAGGTCAAACTGGAAACACCGGAGCAACTGGTCAAACTGGTCAGACAGGACAGACTGGAGCAACTGGACAGAAGGGTAACAAGGGTGACTCTGGTGCCATCGGAGCCACTGGAAACACTGGATCAACAGGTCAAACTGGTCAGACTGGAGCAACTGGTCTAACAGGTCAAACTGGTCAGACTGGAGCAACTGGACAGAAGGGTGATAAGGGTGACTCTGGTGCCATCGGAGCCACTGGAAATACTGGATCAACAGGCCAAACTGGTCAGACTGGAGCAACCGGTCTAACAGGTCAAACTGGTCAGACTGGTGCAACTGGACAGAAAGGTAACAAAGGAGACTCTGGTGCAATTGGTGCCACTGGTAACACCGGAGCCACTGGACAGACTGGTAATACAGGCGCTACTGGACAAACTGGAGCGACAGGCCAGAAAGGAAACAAGGGTGATAGCGGTGTTCAAGGACAAAAGGGCACCCAGGGAGCCACCGGTAACACAGGAGCAACTGGTACAAAGGGTGACAAGGGAGACTCCGGAGCTGTCGGTGCAACAGGACAGACTGGTCAAACTGGTAACACTGGTGCCACTGGACCACAAGGTGCTACAGGAAACACTGGATCCACAGGACAGACTGGTCAGACTGGTGCCACTGGACAAAAGGGTAACAAGGGAGACTCTGGTGCAGTCGGTGCAACTGGAAACACTGGTGCTACTGGTAACACAGGCGCCACTGGACTGACTGGACAAACTGGACAGACTGGACAAACTGGAGCTACTGGTCAGAAAGGACAGCAGGGTGCAACTGGAAACACTGGAGCTACTGGTCAGAAGGGTAACAAGGGAGACTCCGGGGCAATTGGTGCCACAGGACAGACTGGCAACACCGGTGCTACTGGACAGAAGGGAGACAAAGGTGTCTCCGGAGCAGTGGGCGCTACAGGCCAAACTGGAAATACAGGAGCTACAGGAAACACAGGAGCAACTGGTCAGACTGGTCAAACAGGTCAAACTGGTCAAACTGGTGCCACTGGACAGAAGGGAAATAAGGGTGACTCTGGAGCTGTTGGAGCGACAGGAAACACCGGAGCTACTGGTCAAACAGGAAACACTGGTGCAACAGGTCAAACTGGACAGACTGGCCAAACTGGTGCTACAGGTCAGAAGGGTAACAAAGGAGACTCTGGTGCTGTTGGAGCTACCGGTAACACTGGAGCTACTGGCCAGACTGGTCAAACTGGTGCAACTGGTAACACTGGATCAACTGGTCAAACTGGAGCAACTGGTCAGAAGGGTAATAAGGGGGATTCTGGTGCCATCGGAGCAACTGGAAACACTGGAGCTACTGGTCAAACAGGAAATACTGGTGCAACTGGTAACACTGGTGCCACTGGTCAAAAGGGTGCAAAGGGAGACAGTGGTGTGCAAGGATTGGCCGGTCGTGATGGTGAGGTAGGAGCAACTGGCTCAACTGGTCAAAAGGGAGCGAAGGGTGACTCTGGAGTGGATGGAGCAATTGGTGCCACCGGTCAAACTGGAAACACTGGAGCCACAGGTCCTCAAGGAGCCACTGGTAACACTGGAAGCACTGGTCAGACCGGTCAGACTGGAGCGACTGGACCACAGGGACAGACGGGAAACACTGGTGCCACTGGACAGAAGGGAGACAAAGGTGACTCTGGAGCTGTTGGAGCAACAGGAAACACTGGAAATACAGGAGCCACTGGCCAAACCGGTCAAACTGGAGCCACTGGACTTACTGGTGCAACAGGTAAGGCTAAAATGAAAACTTACTATTATTCATTACGATAGTTGTGCAGATTATATCTTTATATCCGTAAAGTTTCGGTAGATTGATATAAGGAAAATGGCAAATTATTTCAGGAAATACCGGAGCAACTGGTCAGAAGGGAACGAAGGGAGATTCTGGAGCAGTAGGTGCAACTGGCCAAACTGGTAACACTGGAGCAACTGGTCAAACTGGACAGACTGGAGCCACTGGACCTCAGGGACAGACTGGAAACACTGGAGCCACTGGACAGAAGGGTAACAAGGGAGACTCTGGTGCTGTGGGTGCTACAGGAAACACGGGAGCTACTGGACAGACTGGACAAACTGGAGCAACTGGAAACACTGGTGAGCAATGAATCAGTACTAGATGATGCTAACCGGGCACTTATTGGAAATTGATTCTTTACGACTCCTTCATGAATTGACTTTCTTTTAATTCTATAAAGCTATTTCATAGGTGCAACTGGTCTCACTGGTCAAACTGGTGCAACGGGTCCTCAAGGAGCTACTGGTCAAACTGGTCAGACTGGCGCAACTGGACAGAAGGGTAACAAGGGAGATTCGGGAGCAGTTGGAGCTACAGGTCAGACTGGAAACACAGGAGCTACTGGTCAGACTGGTCAGACTGGTGCAACTGGACAGAAGGGTAACAAAGGAGACTCTGGTGCTGTGGGTGCCACTGGTAATACCGGAACGACTGGTAACACTGGTGCCACGGGTCCGATTGGTCAGACTGGTGCCACTGGACAGAAGGGTAACAAGGGAGACTCTGGTGCAGTTGGAGCTACTGGGAACACTGGAGCTACTGGGAACACTGGAGCAACTGGTCAGACCGGACAAACCGGAGCCACCGGACAGAAGGGTAACAAGGGAGATTCTGGAGCGGTTGGTGCTACAGGTCAGACTGGAAACACAGGAGCTACTGGTCAGACTGGTCAGACAGGACAGACTGGAGCTACAGGTCAGAAGGGAGACAAGGGTGTCTCGGGAGCCATTGGAGCAACAGGAAACACTGGTGCCACCGGTTTCACTGGAGCAACTGGTCAGACCGGACAAACCGGAGCCACTGGACAGAAGGGCAACAAGGGAGACTCTGGAGCTGTTGGTGCTACAGGTCAAACTGGAAACACAGGAGCAACTGGTCAAACTGGTCAGACAGGAGCAACCGGTCAGAAGGGTAGCCAAGGTGCCACAGGTAACACTGGTGCAACTGGTCAGAAGGGAGAGTCTGGAGCAGTTGGCGCAACAGGCAATACTGGAGCTACAGGAAACACTGGAGCCACTGGTCAAACAGGTCAGACAGGAGCAACTGGACCGAAGGGACAGAAGGGTGAAAGTGGTGTTGATGGCCAGGCCGGACGAGATGGGGCTACTGGTCAGACAGGAGCAACAGGTCCACAGGGTGCGACCGGTAACACAGGAAACACAGGAGCCACTGGACCCCAGGGTGCAACTGGTCAGACTGGACAGAAGGGTAACAAGGGAGATTCTGGCGCTGTTGGCGCAACTGGCCAAACTGGAAACACTGGAGCTACTGGTATTCAAGGAGCAACTGGTCAAACTGGAAACACTGGTGCTACCGGTCCACAAGGACAAACTGGTAAGAAACGTCACAGAGCACTTGCTTTACATATTGCCTGGCCCATAGATTTCCGGGCCCATAGATTTCCGGGCCCATAGATTTCCGGGCTAGTTGATTTCCAGTCTCCATTCCATGTTGAAAATTGACCTGTCTGTGGATTCTTCATCTCTACCTTTCGCGGTGTTCCTTGTGCTGATTTGTACACTTACCCTACAGGTAACACAGGAGCCACTGGACAGAAGGGAACTAAGGGAGACTCTGGAGCTGTTGGAGCAACTGGCCAAACCGGTAACACTGGAGCAACTGGTCAAACTGGACAGACTGGAGCCACT
>Ga0224501_10002966_pt1 | contig 13365 bp, 11 predicted proteins | sample SF_Oct11_sed_USG_4_FD_169105 | JGI IMG/M metagenome (GOLD analysis project Ga0224501, IMG submission 169105) | Sediment microbial communities from San Francisco Bay, California, United States - SF_Oct11_sed_USGS_8_1 | ecosystem: Environmental > Aquatic > Marine > Sediment | place: USA... | reverse complement strand
TGCTTACGATCATACTTGATACACTTTTTCTCCTTCTAGTTCAACAAAATAAGTTTATATACGCAATCACTGGTGTCATCAACTACTAGCCAAATTCATAATTATATTATCCAGATTGAGCACTGTGTCACCAATAGTACTGATTCAAAAAGAGCAATATTTCACAAGTGACCAAACGCCTCATCACTGAGCGAGTCATTATTTGTCAGTAGTTGGACTCGTTGAAATTCTGGTTTTGTAGTGGGGTATGCCATTCCGCAGCCTCTATGATAGCAGCTGCCAACAATGAAGTCTTACATTTGGTTACAGGTAGAAAGGGAGATAAATTCAATCAGAAAATCGCTGAAATTTGCTGAGCGCTCCTAAGTGGGATATGAGGAATGGAGCAACCAAGGAACAATGATGGGCTATCCAAAGTGCATAACCAAATACTAGTCTAGGGTTATGAAGGTCGGAATAAATGCAAGAAAGTACTCGTAAATTACTGGAATATACAAGTACTGGATACCATTTAAAATCTTATCGTCAGAAGAAAAGCTTTCTAGTTCGCTGATAGTCAGCATAATAACCCTCCGATTTGCATATTGTCAGCAGCATAACCTTCTAATTTGCATATCCCCACAATGACCTCTCTAAATTGCATATTTTGTTGCAAATTTTCACAGTTGCAGTGGGTAATCTGATGTTTACCGTCTCCATTCGCATCCTAGCTTGTTTATTGTACAAGAACGCCTCTAAATTAATAGCTAATTAGGGCTTATAGTATGAGGTTGGTGCAAATCGTTCATGTTTCAAGTGGGGTAAACAGGCCTCCAATAGCAATGGCGTGAGATCTTAGAGTCCTCACCCTCTACTTAAAAAACTGCTATCACCCCCATAGCGACCAATACGCATGTGAAGTTTCTCGGTAATGGCATCAGAGCGATTCCATTTTGGGCCCCCAATTCCAAAGAACCGGTAAAAACCTCCCCGAAACTGTGTGCTGTTCGCGGTATCCCATTTAAGTCCCAGCCTTCCTCCCTGATGGGCCTATTACAACATTTAGTCATTCACCTGCCATTTCTTGTCAGAAAACGTTCTTGCAGTGCGTGCCCCATTGGGCATGGTTTCAGCTGGCTTGTGCAATTTTCCTGCCTAAACTAGAGCCCCTAACCTAAATTAACTAACGCTAAGTACTGATGGGGTGAGTATACAATAGACCCTTGTGGTATCACGCAACATAATAAAGGGCATTACGTGGCATCCTGCCCCCTTCACAGCCCACTTCTGGCATTAAATGGTAAGTGGACTAGTTCGAAACCATGCATACCTGGTGGTGACGCAATAGTTCAGACCGAAAGTTAACGGTTCCAGACCACCATAGGAGAGCTAAGGAACTACGAGAGCATCCGAAATCTTCCCTGGGTCATTGTCATATATTAGACTATCTTGCATTATGGTTTTATTTTTGCCTCAATAGAAAATGTTTTGAACAGGATGGGCTGCAAAAACAACTCGGCACAGAATGATTGATCTTAAACGACAGATGCTCTACGGCCAGTAACTAAGTCACTTTTGATATTGTATTGTTGCCTGCACAATTGTTTCCCCCATTATAGCTAGCCGCCATATGGTATGGTTCACACTTCGTGGGGTCTGTGTGACCCAAATCTCAAATCCAAATCCCCATTGTCATCTTTACAACTGTTTTCATGGTGAAATCAACATTGTGTGAGTTGACTGTTTCATCTGCTCATGGACAGCTTTGCGCATAGATAAATACCAATGCAAACACCTAGAGGTGAACTAGACGTAAACTGTGCTCAGTTGCACTACTGACGCATATGGTTGTGGTTTTCAGTTTGATCTTGCTTAGCAAGGCACCGGGCATTACAATCATTCGCCAATATTGTTGAGAAGGAAATATCTAGAGTGGACCACGCGACAATATATTCCAGAGAAGAAAACCAATATGTTAAGTAGCTCTGTGCACTCGTTGTCTGGAATGAGAGGAAGGTGCAATGTGGTTTTTAGGCCAGCCAAAGTGACTGTGTTTTTTAACTAAGGACATTCCTGATTTCTCAGTACACACGTTTGTCTAGTTTTAAAGATATAATGTCTAGCAGAAAGATATAATAATAAATTATATTATTATATAGGGAGCAAAGAAAACAATTCAGTAAAAATATTCACTACAATATCAAGGACTCCTGCATAAAAACTGTTCGTGGCAAGCATAACCAATGAATGGAAAAGCAAGTAACCACGGTAATTTCATCCTCATCGCCTTAGACATCCGGAATCATGAATGCCCACTCGCAAGTGGTACAAAAACATCGCTAGTTTGCTATGTCAACAACTTTTCGACCGGAGAATACAAACAGTTTGAGTCATGCCAATCATGTTTTACCGGCTGTCTAAGGTGAAGCCGACGCACCCACATATACACTTTAAATGAAAAATTTGAATAACCCCTCCCCCTTTTACTAACCTGGAACAATGAAGACCGAGAGATTTTGAATATGCAATTAGTTTTCTTTCGAGTCGGCTATTACTATGAAATGATTGATGGCTATGAATTGGTTGTGGGATTAGAAACGAAAGCATGATTTGGAACTAGAGAGCTGAAAGATGGATGAAAGTGAACAGAAACGGATGGCGGGTGGAGTTTTGGTAATGGGGGTGATCTATATGTGACAAAAATGGCTAGACAAAGCGGATCTATGATGATGGACCTATAATTTTCTCATTTTAACTAACAGATTTAGTAGGATTTGGCCACCAGATGTGACAGACTACAATACGAGCTAAGTTTCTGATTACCTGTTGGCCTGAGTTAAAAAGGGAATTTTCTGGGTATGCTAGATATACATGCCAGTGGATAGACATTTACAGCAAAGAGTTTGCGGCAACAACTACAGCGCAAATGAGGAACTGTGGTGTTATGGAACTGCTGCTTACGTGTATGTCTCATTTAGTTGCAGTGAATGAGTCAGTCAGGGAGTCAATGAATCTGACAGTTGGTGAGCGAGTTGTAAGTCAGTCAGTCAGTGAGTGAACAGGTGAACAGCCCATACCAGAAAGATATCGCGACAGCCGACAGCCGACAGCCGACAGCGAAACAACCCGTGATCCATAGTTTGAAGATCCGAACTTTCACCAATTGAGATATCCTGGGATGTCATGGTCACCACAGCAAAGCCATATCATCTCAACAAAATTCCAAGTAGCCCTGATAATCAACTTACCCGGTGCAGTGATTGTAATCAGGATATATCTTGTTTGCTTTAGTTGAGTAGCTCTAAAATGGCAGATCAGTGCATCAGACTCAGCTCTGACTCTGAGCAGTGAGCTAGTCTATAGATATCAATAGTTCAGTCAGTAGACATCTTGACTCTTCTTCTTTAGCTCTACTTCTAGTTCTAGCTCCAGTGAAGACCTTTGATTGTAAACTGATCTTCTGGTAGTTTCTCAGATGGGCCTTACATGTGGTAGGAGGACTCTGATGCCAAAAACTTAAAACAATCTGTCTGAATCTGTCAGCCAACTCGAAAATCCACTCTGTTGGGACTGACTCGGGATTGACTGAGTCAATGAGTGAATGCCTTGGTCTTTTGCAGAAGCTTTAATTCACTTAGCTAGTGCTAGTCATCCGCACAAACTCTGAGTGGAAGTTCCATGGGTCGGTATCACATCTGTCCAAATCAACCTCTTTGTGACTTCTAGGTCTGAGATTTGAATATCCATGACTGAAGGCGTAGATGCCTAACAAAACCAGGACTAACATTGAATTAAATTTTCACAATGGTCCTGGACCGCTTCCGATCTATTGATCGCCGAAATGCCTTTTGTAATTTCTGCTTTGTCTTTCTAAAGGCGGTTATGTCTTAGATAAAGAGATTTAAACCCGATTCATCCCTTCATCATTTGTTTTTTATGTGTATTTGATTCATTTAAATATTTACACCATAAGAGGGTACACCAATTGGCACAGTGAAGGGAGTAATACTATGACGTAGCAATAAGCCAACTTTGGACAGTTACTTGCAATTATTCCTTTGAATAACATGAACAAATTCATGTATAAATGAAACTCACCAAGCATGTATGTGCACAATGCATATTTGCGAGCAGAATTTTCTGCTCTCACATTGAGAACAGCAAATGATGTGAAGGCATGATAATGAGGGTGTACAACTCCACCTCCCCGCAGAGAAATGTTCACTTTGTTACCCTCATACTCATGCTCGCAGAAAACGTCACTTGGTGATTTATAACTCGCTCACATGCATTGCATTGGGTAAAGGTCAAACTTGAGGTCGATTGCATTTTTTTCCGAACGCGACAGCGAAAGTTGCCATGGCTAGATGGCCTAGGAAATAGCTGCCATGTTTAGCCAGTGAGCAGGCTACATTCAAAACTGAGTCTGCTAAAACCAACGCATACTCTCGCGAATTCCTCCCAAAACCCACATGGCTTCGCCGGTTCTGCCAAATGAGGCAGCATCTAACTGACAAGTGTTACTTTCCTAACACTATTCCAACTAGATGCCCATGATGCCTAGTCCAAGAGATGAGTATTGTCTGTGAAAAACCGCATTTTCTCAGGAAATCAACGAAGTATGAGTTTGCACCTTTTATGACAATTACAAATGAATTGGCTCAACGATTGCTGCACGAAATTGAAAAATTATAAAATGCAGACAACTGGCCTGATTAAAATTTTCAGAATTTTGATAGCTTTCTGGCTTTCAGCTTTTGGCCGTTGAAAGCTTCAGCACTGTGTTTTGAGGCCAGGCTTTCTCATACATCAGTCGTGGCTCCATTTCACACCCAAGCGTTCAGAATAGGCTCTTTTAGTACAGTGACAAACGGTGAGTTAAACTCCCCTGAAAGTGTCTCCGGTCAGTTGGCTATTAGTGGAAGATCTAGTTCCAGTTCGATAAGATTTCAAAATCTATAGTTGGTGCTTACAATCAATGGTATTTCTTGTGAAGACCTGTCATTACTAAGGCTTTTTGAACAAAATCTTCTAACCAAAAGATTGCTTCAAATCAACGATTTCATGTGATGGATAACAACAACTATAGTGCACGCTATGATATAGAGGGTATGTTTTCGGTGAAACTCCCTGCCTTACTTAGTGCCTAAAAGGTCCAGTCCATTTCGGGGCTATCAGATCTTTCCATTGCAGTCCTCAACCTCATTTGCGCATCAGCATTACATCTCACCTCGCTAGCATGCCGCATTTCAAAAGCGAGTAGAACAGATACTGTCGGTCAGGACTTACTGACTGGGAGGTGGGAAGACCCGACCTTTAAATGGAGGCTCAGAATGGGTGAATGAGCGCACGAGGCTGCGAGTAAACAAAGACTACATTGCGCTAGTGCCTGGGACTGAACAGCGACACACTGAACTGATCAACCGATACCGTAATCAGTAACAACCATGGCAAACAAAGGCTTTTGAGACATTATACTGTGTTCGTTCTGAGGGTTACAATGGAATTACGGACATGAGTTAGTCACTCCTGCGATCGACCAATTGATTGAGTTACTGACAAGAGATTTAGCCCGTACCGAGCTGAGATTTGGCTCGGGAGTGGGAAAACTGTGTGATTTACAGGAAAGCTTTTCATAAACATGATTGGGAGTGAAAGTTTTGTGGTAAATCAAAGATAAAGTGAGCAGGTTTGCAAGGAGACAGCGCTGTTACATTTTGTGGTTTTGTTAGTGAGACAAACTCTTGGCAAAATGGCCATCCATGCTCAGGGACAGCTACTGAGTTACTGAGGAATATGTACAAAATACACCAATGAAACAAACCAAGACTACCTACCGTCACATGAAGGGCAATGCCACAATATATGTCATTAGGAGGGGCGAACCTGAACCTGTTTCTGCAGAGAAAATACTGAAGTAATTGCGTCAAAACTAGTCAAAACGGTCAAATTCAACTTAGCCCATGGCTTCGATTTGTGCACTCGCATGAACTGGCATGGGCAGCAGCCCAGATTTAAACCTAGAATAAATTGGGGGTTCTCTGAATGGGCCAGGTTTAAAATGGGCATCTTTGGCTATTTGGGTGCAATGCCCACCGCAATGCCCACCGTAAACGACCCAAAGATTGATATCCAACGGAAAAAACCACTTTGACGGTCCATCAGCGACATCAATAATGTTAAGATGTCGGTCAGGGAATTTGCATGTTTAGCCTCCTGTACCAGTTGCCACCTTCATTTTACTATCCTAAACTATGGTGAACAATTGAAATGTTGGTTACAGAACATGAGCAGTTCTCATGCGAGTGATTTATTGGGAAAACTGAATGTGCTGGTCGCTCAGCTCACAAACTCAGAGAATGCAACTTTAGAGTACAGGAAGACCCTCAACTTAGAGTACCTTCAAAAGATGCAGCAGTTATATCAGTCAGTAGAGAAAGGAGTAAGTTGTATCGAATTTAGGGGCATTGATTTCAGTGGCAGAATAGCCCTACTGCATTTGTACTGATTAGCCACCCTGAACAGAGAAATAGGTGCAGTTGCGTGATATAGCTTTGGCGTCTGAAACCGGGTTTCAGACCCATTCTTAAATCCGATGCTCGGAAGCGTGCCCGAGAAGTGCATTTGTACAAACCATGTACATCAGCTGTGTCTCAAGGTGAATTCGATCATGTGGACCGAATTATACAGCGTTTCACAGATCACTTCATTGTTGTGGACTTTGTAGACATTGAAACTGACCACTCGATATAACCTCATTAAAGACAAGGTAATCAGACGGTACGGTCTGCTCCAAGAGAAAAATCAGAGAGATGTGGAAATCAACACGGTGGTCCAGCAAAACCTTGAGAATATCATGGTTACTGTGGGGAACTTGAGTAAAGAGCCCACAGCGGAGGTGTTGGCATTATGGATTGACAGTAAAATCAAATTCTTAGCGGCGCTCAAAGCAACCAAACCCACGCTCATCAAACCGGATTGCCTAGGTCTGAAATTAGAACTAAATGGTACGTTTGGGAGGGGCTATTTAGGGCCTCATATCCTGATCTGCTTTTTAGATAGATTGGTCATAACATGATTTACTTGCTGATCATCGGCATCACAGGTTATTGACAAAATATATATTGCAGGAACTCAAATATGCTGGAAATTGCTGGAAACCTCCCGTTTTACCACTGGTAAGTTAACCATATGTCATAATTTTGTGGTCCGGAATGTTGTCACCCCAGGAAGTCATTAAACACTACATTTTGAAAGCAGTCTTCCACAGCTGGTAATGCGTGGAGAGCTGAACATTCCTCACCGCCACATTTTTTACTTCTTTCTTTTGTAGCTTTGAGAGGAGATGACGGAATTCAATACGAACACCACCTTAGTTTTAACCAGGTTAAAAGGGATTTCAATCAGCTGGTGCGGCATAGAAAGCCCCGCTGTGCAACTCTTCTGCCTGATGGAATGATTGCAATGGGTTTTAGCACAGGCCTAGAGCTATTTGATGAGAACCTTGTTCAACCAAGGTACCATTCGGTGTACGCAAATGTACACCATGTTGCCTCGAATAACTCTGGAGATCTCATCGCTTTACTCGTTATCGAGTTTGACAGCAAAGCCATTCTCATCTATTCACGAAGGAACTTTGAGTTGTCGCCAATCGCGAGATGGCCGTGCCACTATTTAGTTAATCAAATTGCAATTTGGGATGGAGCAGTCATCACGAACCGTGTTCGTGATTCTGTATGCGTGTTCACCATGGCAGGTGAGCTGGATTTCTCAATAAATCTCTGTTTTGGATCTTTATCATCTGAAAGATGCACAGGGCTCTGCTTGTATGATGAGGAAAGCATTATTGTGACGAGTTACCATTCTGGCCAAGTAGGCAAATTCAAGATTTGTGCGGAGTCCCACCCTGAATGGGAACTGGACATTAAAAACCCGGAAAGGGTTTGCACTGATAGCAGAACTGGACTCATCTATGTACAGTACCTGGTCATGGTTCACAATGCCCATAGAGATATCTGCATCATCTCTCCTAAAGGTATGCCTCCCTAGTATCATTAATGTTGGTTATATTGTACATGTCTTCATCGCTCGGTAGATGTTCCAGATAATGTCTGCCTTTTTTTACAATCAACACTAACCTGTATGTGAAATTTTACTGGCTACCTAGATTCATTGCTAGATGGTTGTCTTCTGGATTCATTGATCTACTGCTCTCCGGATTTTTCCATTCCTTCTCTTTTCTCTCATGTCTGTTCTTCAGGTCCTGTTGTGCTTATCACCTTTTCAGGGTTTTACCTAATGGATGACAGCCGTGTGACTGCCATCGACAATTGCGAATTTGTTGTGATCTCGCAAATCATGTCGACCGCCAGCACAACGTTGCTCCCTTCGTCATCTCAAGCTGGCGGCAGTTTTTGAAGTTTACAAAACATTACCAGCTCTCAAATCATGCTGTGCAAAGTAAAAATATCTGTACTCTTTGACCGAGTAGGTGTCGACTAGCAATGATTTCCTCCAGTTTTATGGGCAGCGATAAACCGTGTCTTATAGTTGGGAGCTGAGTGAAGGTCACATTATAAGACCATGTTAGGCATCACTTTTGCACTCTAGAGAGCTTGATCATATTATTTTATATGTTTCAGGTCAGATGCTCAAAGATCTGCATACCCACAAAACTCTTGAACTTGAATTGATGTTGATCATCCCAGATGGTGATGATCCTAATCGCAGCTTTCTGCTTGGTGTGAAACCTGCGCGATGCCCAGTCTATAACTCATCCGACTCTGACGGCTTCAATGGTCATCCACTATGTATGCTTATGCCCCATAAGGCTTATGAGGTGGCCTGGTTTGGGATTGAATATTGAGACCATGTGTGGATAGTCCGAGACCAGGACTGATAACTGGCCGCATTGTCGAGCTTGAAACTGCAGCAGTGTAATTATAACCATGCCATGGATAGTGATGAGCGTACATTACAGTATGCTAGCTCAACAACTAGCAGTGGTTGTTTCTTTTTTATCACATTGTCAGAGAGGACAACAGGTAACAGACAAAGTGCGTGCTATTTTTGGCAGTTGACCAACGATAAACTTTTTCTGCATAATAAAAATTATGTTATCCATTGCACAGAGAAAAGTGATTTTTTATGTAGTGTATTATGATACAGGGGGCAGGGTCAATGTTATGCAAGTGTCAGTAACTGGCTTTTCACTGATGCTGGGGCTTGCCACAACTCCTTGGAAGAGCAATCCAGTAACATTATGCACCACCTGATTGTATTGTAGTGCAATTATCACTACATCATCCCGATTCATACACCAGCCATGCCAGCATCGCCTATCGCAGGCAACTACCCCCTCAAAGAACGGCAGTCACCATTGGCAGTGAATGGCACGAGAGCACCCCCTCAGGCTAATCTCCAGCACAACTCCTAACCTCCTGGGATTCAGTTTACCTGATTGTTCCAGCAAAGACAACTAGAAACGTATCCGAATTTCACCAATCTGCACAGTTCAGTCGCTGAGTTTAGCTTCTTCAAGTTTTCGGAGTACATAATAATTGACTAGTTGTTCTCTTCGTACTGATAGCGAAATATATGGATTACAAATGCAATGTCTTTGCACTCTTTCCCTATTTTGGTATCTCGCTTTTGACTAGCTCACGTTCACACATTCAGCCAATAGATGTTTTAATGACAACACTATATATGTGACCTTGACCTGTATGATTGCAAGCAGAATCTTTGTGAAGCTGAAAAGGAAAGCAGAAATTAAAAGCATTGGCTGTAAAATACTGCTTATTAGCTGTTTAGCTGTCATGTCCAAAAAACCTAAATACTCGTCTAAATTTCAAAAAGAGTAGAGAACAGAGTTTGATTTTGTCCAACCGAATAGGTTAGGTGTGAATCATGTTTACTGCTCCTTTTGCAATACACTTATACAGCTGTTAGACTTCCTATTGTAAGTGTAACTGTATTTAGTTTAGTGTTGCACTTGCAGCTGGGGCAAGCGTGATCAATGAGTAAAACACATCTCTCTTATAAGAAAATAGTGGCACTCTTGAACATAGAGCCACTGAATTACTAGTATTATGTCACAATTATTATGTCTAGTCAAGGCTACTGAATAGCTGATGTTAATTGACTATTCTAATCTAATGACTTCCTCTGACTAAGTAGTTTCGTTTTCAATCCATTCCTACTCATACAAGTGGCAGTCCCTATTTGCTAAGCCAAACACCTGCATTTGTATAAAGGCACTTATTAACAGGTTTTACTTTTTTGTGATGATTTGAAGAAAACCCAAACCATACATCTTTCATACTGAAGGTCGAACTGGACGACTACTAGTTGACTTACTTTCTTTGTTGATGAGACTAGTGAAGGCAGTCATCACTCTTCTATACATACTTGTGCTAATGCTGCCTTGTTTATGTGTACCTAGCATACTTGCCTAGCCTCTCGCAAAGTAGATTTATCTATAATAATGGACTAGTGTATGGTATCAAATAGAATTTAAGGTTCCTCAACATCAGGCAATGCAAAGCCTTCCTTGTTTCAATCAATTACTTCGGGAAACTGCTCAAAATATCCTTGGGAAAAAGCCTCTTGAGAATTGGGACCAAAACCAGGGAATTTGAGGCCGGTCTCCTTCATTTTCCTCAGACTACTTGGCAAGTATGGCCAGGATGAAGCTTGACAGTTGGCAAATCAGAGTACTTACTAGATCACCTAGTCACTAGTAGTAGTATTACTACTGAGTACTAGTAAAATTATTAAAACTAGTCATTAGACTGATGCTCGCGCCAGTCACTGATTGAGCACAGTAGGCAGTTTCTGTCAGTTTATGAGCTACTTAGCTAGTGATTAACTGAGTCAAGTAATGACTGAGTCAAAGTCAGTGCAATTTCTATAACTCACGTTAGGGGACACTCCAGACTAGCCTGGTCTGCTTTAGTTTAGGCACTATAAGAGTAAGAGAGTTGAGTTTCGTGTCAGGACTAAAATAGACTATACCTGCATCTAGCGGCTAGCCTACTGAACTGAGACAGTGAGTAGAGTAGGCCTACTCTAGACTAGACTAAGGTGAGTCTGTCTATTTAGCCAATAGTAAGTCCTAAGACTTGTCTCACAAGTTACTTGACATCTGGGACTAAAACTTTGTTGATGGTATTACTTGTTGTTTCCCAGTTGCAAGTTATCACCCCTTCGAAGGAAACGTAACATAGTTATTTTCTGAGAGGGGCTCTAGTTCTACAGGGGTGCCAATCACAGCCAATGCTAAGCCTTTCACAAAACGTACCTGGCTACAGCGGCGCGTTCCCCAATATCCGATGTACCGAGTGGCCGGGAAAACGGATTACGCTACACTTGCAGCGGCCCAAGAGCCGATAGATCCCACGCATCGCGGCATAAAGTTGGTGTAGCGCCAGTGCCTGTTTGCTCGCAGTAGGTCCAACACCGGTGTGAGACCGTTCGTGGTTGTTGCGAAGTTCGCGTAAACCATTCTTTGCAAGTGCTGAATTTGCAAATTCAACCGGTGGTCTTCTCCGCTAGAGGTGGTTGAATGCAGGAACGCAGCAACGTTGCTACTGACAGCCGGTGGCAACAACAGTCTGAGTGAGAAGTCAAGGACTTGATCCAATTGACTAAAGCCCGCGGGCTCAATCTAAAGCCTGCGGGCTCCAGCTAAAGTCTATGGTACTAAAGGGCGGGAAGGGTATGACAATGAACGGTACTTCAATTAACGCGAGAAATTGGGGGTGTGCCGCCATTTTGTCTCTTTCTATGTTGTAAAATGGGTATATCACTATATGTTGGGCTTGGGGTTGCCCAAACAAGTCGAGAAAAGGGCTGTTTATGGCGCGGTTTCCCAGAGATGACGGCAGAAGAAAGCAATGCTGGCCAAGATGAAGAGAGGGCGAACCCACCGATTCAGCTATAGGATTTGTGAGGTAAATTATACAGTACATAGCAGTGAGACCCACTGAGAAGCACTAGTTTACTCGCTTGCTGAGTAGTGAGTTACTTACCTACTTACTTTACTCAGTCAGTCAGTTGCTGATTTACTCACTTACTCAGATACTGACTAACTGACTAGTCAGTTACCCACTCACAGTCACATTTCCAGTTGAGTGAGTTACTTAGGAGTTAGTACTAGTAGTACTAGTAGTCGTTCATATGATCATATCCTGTGGGTATGGAATTGGATGTGTTCGGGCGTATGTATTGTAGCACGTCTGCACATGTAGTGCAGGCAGTCCAGCCTATGTCATGTGCATGTACGCAAGAAATGAAGAATGGGGTTGGTGGTGGGATGGCGCAGGCTGTTGAATGCCCATGCTTTTGTGCGCATATACAGTAATGCTGTGTGTAACTGTAAGCAATAAGGATGGTGGTTGGGGAGGGATTGTGATAACCCTGTTTGATACCTGTTTTGTTGAGGTGGTACCGATTGCAAACAGTATCAACTATGTGTGTTTATTCAACCATTTGGTACATATGTATTTTGTTGTTTTTAGGTCCACTTTGAGCCTCACATGTTCGAGAAGATCCGTGAAGATGCTTCTAAGCGACTGCGCATGGATGCGCACCCTACTCTCTTCGCCCATTCTGCCCCACCGAAGCGCAGGAAGCCACCAGCAGATAGATCAGTTGCTCTACAACCAGCTCTTGCCTCGTCACTTGGTGACCACTCCTATTCCTCAGCTGATGTCTCGCACGCCCCAATGGCTATTACAGTCGATGATCATGATTATCAGGATGTTTGCGCGGGTATATTTTTGTTATCTCTGCAATTAACTAAGTGTGGTGTGGCGAAGTTAGTTATTGTTTTGTGGGTATGCTGCCCAGTTGTATATCTATGATGTCATATTTCTCTGAACCGAGCCCATGGATTCTGATACAGCCACTAGAGGGTCCACTGTTCCATTTGCTGCTGTGCAATGGCCGTTGCCTGTGCCTGTTGATGGGCATTTTCCAGAAAATTAATTCAACCCCACATTGGCGTATTGGGTGTCTACACTAGTCCTGTTGACATTGCGCTTTTCTCCGGTGTCGAAGCCATACTGCGTGGCTGACTGGGGGTTGTGTTTGCGTTGTGTCTGATCTCCGTGTGGGCAACTTTACAACCTGGTGCACTGTTACCGTCATTCGCCGGCCTTGTTACATGTATGTTCTTGATGCTGTCACCCCGTTACTAGCGAAGCCTCTGTCCCATTTCAATGTTTCACCCTGGCCACTTTGCTTACAGGTGTTTTCTGTATTCGTTGCAGAAACTGACTTGTTCGGAACTCCTTCTCACAGACGCGTCCACTGCCTGGCGGGGACTTCAAGTGGCGGTAAGTGTCCCAGTCACTTGCGACTCAACAGGTTTAGTTTCCAGGG
>Ga0224501_10002965_pt1 | contig 13365 bp, 8 predicted proteins | sample SF_Oct11_sed_USG_4_FD_169105 | JGI IMG/M metagenome (GOLD analysis project Ga0224501, IMG submission 169105) | Sediment microbial communities from San Francisco Bay, California, United States - SF_Oct11_sed_USGS_8_1 | ecosystem: Environmental > Aquatic > Marine > Sediment | place: USA... | reverse complement strand
ACCATTGATCCGGAGATGTGGAAGTGAGCCGGGTGTTGCTCGACACGTCAGGATACTCCGCCTTCATGCGCGGTGATGGGGTGATCAAGGAAGCACTCCAAACTGCAGAGGCCGTCTATTTGAACCCTATCGTACTGGGGGAACTGCGAACCGGATTCTTGCGTGGCCGTACGAGGGAGAAAAACGAGGAACGGCTCATCCGGTTTCTGTCTTCATCCAGAGTATCGGTCATTGCGGTGGATGATGAAACAGCCGAGCGGTATGCCGTTATTCTGAATGGCTTGTGGACGGCAGGGACCCCGATCCCGACGAATGACATTTGGATTGCGGCATCAGCCATGCAGTATGGTCTCACGGTCATAACTACGGATGCGCATTTCCTTACGATTCCTCAAATTCTCGTAGCGCATACGTCCACTTCCAAATAGGGCAGTGGTACGGCTCCCTTCCGATCCATCCGGGAAAGCTGGTGGAAGCGAACCTGGAGGAATTGGGCGTGAGTGTGGCGGAAGCCGCCAAGGCCATGAAAGTGACGCGGCAACAGCTGTACAACGTCATGTGAGGGAAAAGCGCAGTCTCGCCGGATATGGCGTTACGGTTGGAAATGGCCTTCGGCGGCGGGGCGGCTATGTGGTTCGGGATGCAGTCTGCCTATGACCTTGCACAAGCACGAAAAGAACAGGGGAAAGTCAGAATCCGCCGCCTGGCGGAGCAGCAGGCGAGCGTACCGTCGCTGTCATGATCCAAGCGGGGAAAATCCAGATAGAAATACGGTTAAGGGGTAAACCCCTTAACCGTATATGGTGGGAATGTTGTGCCGTGAGTACTCTGTGTTTGTGGCGCCCCACGGCTTCCCTGCCGTGGCCAGTCTTCAGTCTTTGGCGACACCTCGCCGAGCCTACTCCGTCGAAGTAGCCGCAGGCTACGAAGGCCAGGCAGCCGTGGCTTCCTGCTGAGGCGGGTGACCCATGCCGATCTTATAACGACATCCACAAGAGTTTCATTCTGGTTGCCTCTCTCGTCGAATCCATCCCTATCAACCCATAAAAGAGATCCCATGATGAGGCTCCGTCCGGAGAGCTTCGATATCGATACAGTGGGAAGACCGGGTTGATTTCAAACAATGATTCATCCGGTGAAACGACTCGCCTGATCATGGCCATCTTAGGGCCGCCGAATACATAGTAGGAGATGAGATCCTCCTTATCCTGGTAGTCATAGGAGATCAACCACCAGAGAAGACGGGCTGAGGTCACTGCGTCATGCCTGCTCTTGTAATCAATCAGCGGCCACAACAACGAGAAGGCGGTTTCGCCCGTATCGTGGCTTGAGGTGTAGCGATACAGGGGGAAGAGCCGGTCGCTGGTTCTGCTCGCTTCCTTGTGATGTTCATAGAGCGAGAACTTTCCGAACCCCAGTGCGTTGACCTGACTCTCGTCACGGTCAATCCGATGTTCGTATTGCCCCAAGGGGAAGAGGGTGTACCGTGCATGTTCCGGTGACCGCTTCTGCTGATAGGCCAACAACACGTTAAGGGATGAGGCGTCCTGAGTGCGATCAAGGTGGTAATAATACAGAGGGAAAATCCGATGGCGATGATCGGTTGCTGTTGTTTCGCTCCTGTAGAGGGCTAGCTGAGAGATGCCCGCAAGTGACAGAGTCACCCGATCTCCCTCCCTCTGATAATCATACAACGGCGCGAAAAAGGCTTTGGCATGGTCCGGTCCGTGGCTGTGACGGATCCAGCTGACGGGGGCTGCCGGGTCAAGTCCGATCAGGGACAATTCCCACCAGCCTGTATGGTCGGAAGCGAGACTGCCGATAGGGAAGAGACTGGTCCGGCTTTTTTCCGGTGAGATGGTTTGCCAGAAAAGCCAGAACAACATGAGCGACCGTTCATCCTGCCGGAGGTCCTTACTATAGCGATAGAGAGGAAAGAGGCGATTGTACTCCATGGTCGGCGTTGTGGATGCGTGGTAGAGCGAGAGGGGTGGTAGTTTACCCATCGCTGGGAGCCCCAATGCCCACAGTTCTGAGCGGTCTGGGTCACGGTGATACCCATACATCGGGAGGAGACGATGGGAATGTGTCGTCGGGGTTGCATGGTAGCGGAAGAGACTCGCCGGTTCCCATCCGACGACGTTGATCGTCGTGGTCTCTGTCTCGTCGTCATGGCTGCGCCGGTAGATGGGGAACAGACGTTCTCTGAGCATCGTCGGTGAGCTCGTTCTCTCATAGAACGCCCAGGCCGGTTCGTTTGTGATCGGTGGGAGTCCCAGGACCGACAGACGGGAAGTTCCATCCTCATACGTGCGATAGCCATAGATCGGCAAGAGATGATCGCGGGTTCCCTGTTCCGTTCTCCGGTGATGGTAGAGGGCCAAGGCATCCATCCCCATGAGACTCAGGTTCCAGGCCTCACCGTCGGCAGCGCTGCCGTAGTCCCACAGCGGCAACAAGCGATCGACGACGCGTGTCGGACCGGACAGGTGACGATAGAGCAAGAGTGCGTCGAATTCAGTTTCGGCAGTTACCTGATCATAACTGTACCGATAAACAGGGAAGAGGCGGTGACGGAACAGCGTCGGGCTGGATTCCTGTCGGTACAAGGCCAGCTCCGATACGCCCAATAATGACAGCGAACTCGAATCTCCGTGGCGCACGTAGTCAAGCACAGGGAACAACCGATCTTCCGTCAGATCCTCCTGACTGCGACGCAGATAGAGCGAGGCTCGACGATGGCCTATGAGAGAGAACTGCAGAAAATCGTCCTGTCCCTGCTCATAGCTGTAGAGGCCGAGCAGACGATGTTGAGTGGACGAGGGACTATCCTGATAGCGGAACCATGATGCCGCACGATATCCCAAGAGATCGAACTCCTGCGTCTGTGCGGCTGTGTCGGTTTCGTACAGGTAGATGGGGAACAGCCGATCGGTGGATCCGGATGGAGACGATTGATGTCGATACAGCAGGAGCGCATCGAACGTGACAGTGCCGTCTGTGCCTGAGGCATAGCGATAGATCGGAAAGACCCGATGGCTGAACCCATCAGGTGATGTTGCGGACTCGAAGAGCGAGAGGCTAGGGAGCTGATAGGCACTCTTCAAGGGCGGGAAACCAAGCAGGGTGAGGCGGCTGGTGCCTGTTTCGGTATTGGTCTCGGAACCAAAGACAGGAAACAGGAATCGATACTGCTGAGCTGGGCTTTCGGATGACCCATAGAGCGGGAGCACATACCGATAGGATGTCCCGTCGGTACGATCTTCGCCGGACCAATAGATCGGTGCTACGCGTGTGTGTGAAGAATCACGATCGGCACGATGATGGATCAAGGGGAAGAGGAGGTCCCATTCCAAGAGACTCTGGCGTGTATCGCTGGTGCTGATGAAGAGGGGACCTAGAATGAAATTGCGCGTGTAATACTCGCCGATTCGTTGACGGCTGATAAGCGGGAACAGATGCTGCCAGGATACGTCTCCGGTTGTCGAAGCATAGTACAGGGGGGCGGTAAAGGTCCATTCGCGTCCTGGCCGTTCCGAGTGCCAATAGAGTGGAACGATGTGGCTCCAGATATGGTTGCCGCTACGCTCATATGATCCGAGGGGCCACAGAATGCTACGTCGCAACAGATTCTTCGTGGGATCTTCCTCGACGGCATAGAATGGTCGAATCGCCAGCCGGGAGTAACTCGCCCGTTCTTCCGAGGAGTACAGCCCGAGCAGCCCATCGGTAGAAACGCCACCGGCGAATCGTTCTTTGCACCAGATCAGACCGATGCACTGCCGTTGTCTACGGTCGTCGGCGGATTCAACTTCGGCGGAGGACTGGGAATTCCACAGGAGACCGATAGCGATGGTGAGGCAGAATATAGCGAGCCAGCGGGTTTTCATGAAGGGTTTCTCCTCTGTCACGAGGTTGTGTCTCTGAAAGTGAGTTGCAGCAACTCCTATGCCATTGCAGGCTGTGATGGAATGCAGAAAATCGCCCGGTTGCTCCCTTTGGTCCAATGATTACAGGGGATGTTGAGACAGTTTTCCTCAGTGGCCACCCTGCGGATTGGTGTAAAACGCCGCATGGTTTCATACGTTCCTCCTCGCGTGATCGGCCGAGCGGGAAATCTGCTCGGCCGAAATGTGAGGGCTGTGACACCGGTTGTTACGGGGCATACGCATATTTCGCCGCAGTCAGAATGACCGCATGGCCGGCGTCGTTCGGATGTATGCAGTCATCAGCGATGAGTGCATCGGGATTGAGATAGAACGGCAAGAAGGTGTCGATCACCTTTGCTCCGTGCTTGTGAGCCAGTTCGCGAATACGATCATTCATCCCCCGTTCTAAGCGCGGCGAGGGACTGCCTTCCAGCACGGCATTAGCCAGTTGAGCCAGTGGGAAGTTTGGGCCGCCGCAGGTCGTCTTGAGCAGGGGGTTATATTGCGTTCGGACATAAAGAGGGGTATCTGAGCCTGCTGTTTCTCTCAACTCGCGTAGCATGTGATCAGCCGTCTGTTCAAACTCGTTGAGCAAGGCATTGAGACGAGCCAAGCAGCTGGGATTGCCTTTCATGCAGGTGGCCGCCTCTGGAGACTCAATGAAGTTCAAGAGGTCGTTTCCTCCGCCGCCCCACGACATCACATGCGGGTTGTGGATGATCGTCTCCGTGCGTGCCTGTGTGAGCTGGTCCTGCTTGATATCCCGCGCGGTGGCTCCAGGCGTCGCCAGATTGTGCAGATCCGCCGCTTGATTGAAGAAGGTGGATTCGAGATAGGCATGGAACTGCGGGACATAGGCTTTGTCCGGTGCCGATGCACCCATGCCATAGTCGATCGAGTCGCCCATGACGATATAGCCACGCCCGGTGTCGTGGGCCTGAACGGGTGTGACGAGGGGAAACGACGCGCAGAGCGTCATGGCTCCGATTGCGATACCTGTGAGTGGTTGTGAAATGTTCATGGGTCGTCTCCTGATAAATTGTCTGCATGTCATGACGCTGGGATGATCAGCAAAGACGGTGCCGAACACGAAGAACATGCTTTCAGCTGTGATGATGCGTCATTATCGAAGGAAAAACAGAAGGTCGGAATATGTGAACGAGTGCAGTCGCTGCTCAGAGGTAAAAACAAAAAGTAGAAACTATGAACAGTGGTTCAGGGGTCGGCTCGAACGTTCATAGGTGGAGTCCCACGACCTGCGCCTACTTCGCCACAATAGTTCGGCTACGAAGGCTGGAAGCCATTCAGCTTCGAAGACCAAGCAGCCGTGGCTTCCTGCGAAGGCGGGTAAGGGACATTCACATGTTGAGTTAAGAGTGGTTGTCTTGCGGTTGACTGGAGGAGGTGTCGGATACCGGGTTTGATGCCAGCATTTCCGATTCCAGTTTTCGTAACCAGCGGTAGGTGCGGCCGAGGATTTTGGCCGCGCGGCTTTTGTTGCCGGCGTATTCGGCAACGGCACGGCGGGTAATGGCCCATTCGAGGTCATGTAAGAGGCCGGTGAGGGAGCCGCAGGTTTTCAATGATTGCAGCATGGTATCCCAGTCGATCCGATCTACGAATTCGGCCAGGTCGAGGGAGGGGGCTGGTTGTGCCGCGGATCGGAGAATAGGGGGAAGAAGATCAGGAGTGATCCATTTTCTCTCCTCAGGCGCCAGGGTGACGGCGCGCTCCATGACATTCTCCAGCTCACGAATATTCCCCGGCCATTTGTATGTCAGGCAGAGTTGCAAGGCTTCCGGTGTCAATCCTGCGATCGGTTTGTCCATTTTGTGGGCAAATGATTGGGCAAAGTGCAAGGCCAGTTGAGGGATATCATCGGCCCGTTCACGTAATGCCGGGACATAGAGTTGAATGACGTTGAGGCGGTAAAAGAGATCCGATCGGAACAGGTCCTGCTCCATCAGCGAGGTCAAGTCGCGATGGGTCGCGGCAATCAGCCGGACGTTGGCTTTCAGATCGCTCGTCCCGCCGACCCGCTGAAACTCCCGTTCCTGAAGGACACGCAAGAGTTTCACCTGGACGGCAGGGGAAATGTCCCCAATTTCGTCGAGAAAGAGTGTGCCGCCTTCGGCGAGTTCAAACTTGCCCTTCTTTTGTGCGACTGCACCGGTGAATGACCCCTTCTCATGCCCGAATAATTCACTCTCCAGCAACGTTTCTGGAAGGGCGCCGCAATTGACGGCGACGAAACGACGTTCCTTGCGGCGGCTGAGTTGGTGAATCAGTCGGGCTGCCAATTCCTTGCCGGTCCCGGTTTCCCCTGTAATCAAGACGGTCGTATCGGAGGGGGCGATCGTATGAATGAGGGCCAGCAGTTCCTGGAGCGGCACGCTTTTCCCCACGATGCCACCGGTGTCTTGCTGTGCCGACAGCTCTTGTTTCAGCTGGATATTTTCCTGTACCAATTCGACGTTGCGGAGCAGCATGGTCAATGTGTGGCGGTGAGTCGTTTGCAAGTTCTTGAGATGGGAAAAGAGGACCTGTGCAAAAGCCATTCGATCTGTGAGTAAGGCGGCTGTTCCGGTGACAGGTGTGTCATGGGCGGGAGAAGGCCGAAGAGTCCAGCGAAGTCGGTAATGGGTGTAGGGCGCATTAAAGATGGTACCGGCTTTCACTGTTGTGCTGAGCCCGCCGTGCGTCAACGTCCCGCCTCGTTCGATTTGAACGGCAGACCAGGTCGCGTTCTCTCCAGGCCTGTGCGTTTTGTGGGCGCGGGACGGTTCCGGAATCGTCCAGAGGGAGAGCGTGCCGTTATCTTTCGGCTTAATGATGATTCGCTCCTCCGGTCGTTCTGCGAGGGTCGGATGATCCTGTTTGATCGGAGTCGCCACTTCGGTCAGCAGTATGCTTCGGCCGGTGATCGCCACTTCGCCGGTCGAACGGCGCACGACATTGATTCGATCTTTCGTTGAAGTGATGACGTAGGCGTCACCGAATTCGTTGACGAGCGTTTCCAGTCGGAGTTGCGAGTACAGCTCCTCGCAGGTCACCGAGTGGACAGAGCGGTCGAGCTTGGCGATGCCTTCAAAATTGCCTTGCACGAGGCGCAAGTTTCCGAACTGAGGTTCGACCGGCGGCAGGTAGTGGGACAGGATATGAACCGTGTGTGACTCATGGGGGTGCGCGAACGATTGGAGATGCAGATAGTTTGTGTAGGCCGACGCCCAATCATTGACGGATCGAAAGACCATTTCCACGTTATTGAGTAGAACAACGATGGTTTCAAGTAATGTCGGGGTTTCAGGGTTGACCGTCTCGTAGTAGGCCAGTGCTGCATGGTAGGTAAAGTCTTTGTCGCCGGAGGCCAGTTCGCAAGCCTTGACCAATTCCCGAAAGACCGAGAGGGGGATCCAGTTGCTGGGATCTGCAAGAAAGTGCTTGGCCTGTCGAATGTCTTGGACCGATTCAACGGTCTCCATGATCCGTTGAAAGTCCACCTTTGAGGATTGGTCTGGGTAATGCAAGTCAAGATGGCGGATGAGAATGCCGCTCTGTAGGCAGGTAATCCAGGGGTTGAGCGCGGTCATAGGACATACCTCTCTTAATCGAATGAGGAGAGCTTCTAGCGGTCATAGCATAGCGACATGTGGAAGCCAACTCTCTCCTATGGCCTGGCGATCGGGATCGTAAACGCGAACCGGCTCCCTTCTCCAACGACACTCTCGACGTGAATCGTCCCGCCGTGCAGTTCGATCAAATTCTTGGCAATGGCCAGCCCCAGCCCGGCGCCGCGTGATTCCACCGGCGCCGACTCGCTCCAATAAAACTTGTCGAAGATCTTGTCGATCTCCTGTCCGGGAATGCCCTTCCCATTGTCGATCACGGCTATTTCAATGAATCGCTCATTTTGTATTTGTGCTTCGACTCGGATGCCCCCACCTTGTGCCGTGAACTTGATCGCATTATGGACCAAGTTGATGAGGATACGGCTCAGCTTGTCCGGATCCCCCATAACCAAAGGCAACGAAGGATCGATATCGCTCCGAAGATGAATGGATTTCTCTCGCGCGGAGGCCTGGTAGCTTTCCACAATGTCTTCGGCGATTTCAGTGAGAGCAATCGGAGAGAGATTGAGTTCCAGACGGCCGGCCTCGATTTTGGAGAGGTCCAGCAGTTCGTTGATCATCCGTGTCAGCCGGTCGATATTATGTTTAACGCGCTCCAACGAGCGCGTTTGTTTGTCCGTCAGCGCTCCGGCCAGCCCGTCCAGCAAATTTTCGACATACCCCTTGATGGACGTCATCGGGGTGCGCAGTTCATGAGACACCACGGACACAAACGTGGATTTGAGATGGTCTAGTTCTTTTAATTTTTCATTCGCGGCCTGAAGCTCATGGGTACGATGTCGGACTCGCTGCTCAAGCGTCCGGTTGAGTTGCTCCAGCTCACGGTAGGCCTGTTTGACCGCGATATCTCGTTCTTGCAATGCGTCGGTCATTTGGCTAAAGACCGTCGTCAATTGTCCGACTTCATCATGTGTCATGGGTGTGACTGACGCGGTAAGGTCGCCTCCCGCTACTTGTCTGGCAACGGTCACCAGGCTTTTCAGCGGAGTGGTGATTCGTCTGGTCAACAAGACTGTGGCTAAGATGCCGCTCAGGATCACGGCGATGGTAATGAGGACGACGTTGCCGATGATTCTGTGCAACGCCTGGTTCATCTGTTCTCCGGTCAGCCCGATTTGGACGACTCCATACATACGTGCCGGAGACTTCGTTGTTGTCGACGGTCCGGCCTGCGGTTCTTCCGATTCGAAGGAAAGAAGGGGAAACGGAGAGGAGTGTTCGTTCCCCTGCCTGATAGCGACGGCGAAATCGTAGAGTTGTTCATGGCTCCCGTCGTCGTTTGCGGTAAATGCTGTGACGGCCACGTCCGTCATACCGGAGCGAGACACCGTTTCGACGATGGTGTGATCGGGGTATAGATTGCGTTTGCTTTTGGCGGCCAGCTGTTTTCCATCCGGACCCGTGAAGACGACATACACGCTCTCATTGACTCCCATGGCACCGTTGATGAGCTGCTCAAGCGCGACCACATCTTTAGCAACCAGGCCGTAACGGCCGTTATGAGCAAGGTTTTTCACGAGGATCGTGCCTGTTCCGATCAAGGCTCGAACCATGGAGTCAGCCTGTTGTTGGATGAAATAGGCACTGAGGCCGGAGCACACGGCGATGATCACCAGGCTGATGAATAAGACGAATTTTGTCCTCAGTCCGACAAATACAGAGGAGCGAGCATGTATGCGTGGGTCGGTCATGGTCAGTATGCGGCATCAGCGATGCTGTGAATGGAGGGAGGAATGGTGATGCCGAGGTATTCCGCTGTTCCAAGATTCAGCGCCATCCGTTGCTTCGGCATCGGAGGTTTGAGGCGCGAGTGTCCTGCCCCCGACAGGATACTTTTGGCAACGTGAGCCGCCTGACGACCGATATCTGACGAATCGATCCAGAAACTGATCAAGGCGCCTCGGCGGGTAAATTCCGGGTCAAAGCCGATAATAGGGACATGTTGGTCGAACGCTTCACGCAAGAGAAACGAGAAGGACTCTTCGGTCAACACTGTGCTGTCGGAGATGAGCCAGAGCGCCTCGACTTTAGGGAGAAGTTCCCGCAGTGCCGCGGGAACTTGTTCCGCACTATGCACCCGGCGCTCAATGAACGTAAATCCGAGATGCCGAGCATGGGCGACAACTTCGTTTTGCAGAGGGGACGTTTTGTCAGGATCGAACACATAGCCGATCCGTGTTAACTTCGGCATCAGCGTTCGCAGTAGGTCAAGCTGTTGCCCGATGGGTGGCTTCGTCGGTACCCCTACGAGGTTCGGAGCCTTCAGGTCGTATTTCTGCGGGTGGAGCACCATGCTATAGACGACAGGGATGTCGAAGATTTCGAGGCGTGCGGCGATTGCCGCTTTCGACCCTACGGCGAGCACAAGATGGGCTCCGGAGGCGCGTACTTTTCCGGCGTAGACACGACCGGCATGTGTGTCGCCCTTTAGATCGTATTCGATGAAGGTCGTATCCGGCGGCATGGTGGATTTAAAGCCGCTGACGGCTTGGTTATAGGCGGTGATATTGGCTGACTTGAGGATGGCGACTTCGTGGGCATGCGATGGGTCCACAAACAGAGCAAGGTGGAGGACCATGAACAGACCCGATAGGGTAACCAGGATAGAGTGGATGTCTTGGTGAGCGATGTATTGCCCCCTCGGCAGACAGCGGACGTCCGATGCAGAACACGTCGTGGGAAGAGGTATAGGCATGTGTGATGGTGTCGTGCTGTTCATGAATGAATGTTCGAAACGGTCCGTATCACGTCATTACAACTTGAGCGTGAGCCATGCCATAACTCGCCGCCCGATGAGGTCTCCCAGCGGGTGTTCGCGATGGCCGTCATCGAGCGCATTGAAAACCGACACGGCAATTTCGGCCGATCGCCGGTTCTCGTCCGCCGTCACCTGTTCCCAAAAACGGTATCCGGCACGGAGGTTGAGTAAGGTGTAGCCGTCGATTCGAGTACCGGGGGAAACGCCGAAGATATCGAATGAGACAGCTTGAGGATAGGACGTCGGTCCGACATAGTGGATCGTGACGTCACTGCTGAGGCCGTTTTCCCACTCGCCCCGTAATCCTGCGTTGACTTTTGATTGGGGGGCGCCTCGCTGGGCCAGTCCTGTACTGTTTCGTTCGATTTGCTGGAAGGAGTAGTTGGCGAACCCCGTAAGCCAGGATGCTGCCTGAAACTCCACGCCGGCTTCTCCTCCGTAGATTTCAGTTTTCCCGGTGTTGATGGCCGTCACCATGGTGGGGGTCGATTCAAGACCGATGAGATTCATGGCGCGGTTATAAAAGATGTCAGCCCGGACTCTGATCCGGTGGCGATAAAACCAGCCCTGGTAGCCGAGTTCGTATGAGAGGATACGTTCAGGTTGAAGATTGCGTGATCCGAGGACCGGGTTGGATACGGGGAAAAACGGATTCGACACAAGCGGATTGACTCGTACGTCTTCATGGGTTTCGAATAATGTCGGCGGCCGGTAGGCGACCGAAGCTTGTGCCCTCACCGTATGCCCGGCCGTCGGCGTGTAGACGACAGCCAGCCGCGGGCTGTAGGTCGGGTTGATTTGCGTATGGAGATCGTAACGGAGCCCACCGATCACGTTGACGGACGGCAAGAGGGACCATTCACCTTGCACATACAGGCCCATGCGATTTTCTTTGCCGAACGTGGAAATACAGCCGCAGGAAAATGTGTTGTGCCGATAGTTGAGTCCATACGTAAGCCGACCGGAGTCCATGATTTGTATGGAATGCTGTCCTTCGATATTGTAGGTATTCCCCGCGAATCCCATATTGGAGTTCATGCCGGGATCAGTGATGGTGATAAGCCGATGAAGAAGGGGGTGGGGGGATGCGTCCACATCGGCGAAAAATCCGTTCCAGTAGGCGCGGAGAAAGAATCCCTGGTTGTCGTAGGAGATATTTGCGTACGGCAGTTTGACGCCGGAGGTCAGAATGGCGTTGCCGGACCCGACCATCGGTCCGTCATGAGGGTTCATGTACACCAGACCGCTTGAGACAGATATTTTCGATTGACCCGGCAGAGCGTATTCAGCCTGGCTATTGAATTTATAGGACCGAAAGGCGAGTGCGCTGTGCCGGCGCCATTGGTGATTCTGCTCATACCCGCCGGAGACGCGGTACTTGAGATTGCCTGCGATACCGGCATGAACGGCTGCGGTCGAAACGGTTCCGATCTCTCCCCCTGCCGTCTGGAGGGTGGATCCTTTCATTTCTTCAGGAGATTTCGTGATGATGTTCACGACCCCGTCAAAGGCATTGAAGCCGTATAGGGCGGCGATGGGACCTTTAATGACTTCAATCTGCTTGATTTCCGGGAGGGTGACGGGAAGTCCTTTCCAAAACACAAACCCTTGCACATCGATATAAACCGATCGGCCATCGACCAAGACCAGCATCTTATTGGCAAATAATTGGTTGTTCCCCCGCACACTGACGTTGAAGTCCGCCCCTGTGACCTGCATGACTTCGAGGCCGGGGATCCGTCGTAATATGGTCGGCACATCCGGTGCGCCGGATTGGCGGATATCCTCCGCCGTAATGACGTAGACATTTGAGGGGGCCTGAGAAATGGGTTGCTCACGTCGGATCGCCGTGCTGACCGTTTCTTCTTGCAGCAGTGAGAAGACGCTGGTAGCGCTTTCGATATCTTCCGTGGGTTCTGCAATCGCAAGGGGCGGAGGAAAGAATGCCAGCCATGACAATACAAGGAGCCCGGCTATGCTCATGGCGCGAAGGGTGGTATTCACCGATGATGCTCCGATCCAGGCGCAGGTCCGAAACATTGTTCCGCAACTTGCCGGATTTGCGGCATGTCAAATGGTTTAACAAGGCAGGCTTGAGCGGCTGTGTGAACAGGGGAGCCGGAGAGATCCGCGGTATTCGTCGCGGTGACGATGACAACGGAGAGTGTCCGATAACGATCCCTGATCCGCCCCAGTACTTCAATCCCGCTCATGCCGGGCATACGGATATCCAAAAACACGCCGCTCGGCGTGCGCCGCTCGATTTTTTGAATTGCCGCTAAGCCGTCCTCAGCCGTATCGACAAGATATCCATACGATTCCAAGCGGTCTTGAAGAATTTGTCGGATATCAGGGTCGTCGTCGACTATCAGAATATATTGGGGCATCGTCTTGCGTGACTTCGGTAATGATCGATTTATCCACAGGGTGTACGGTCTCAATCCGATCATGACTGCAAAAGTCGTACGCATGGCGATCAAGGATTTGCCGCCAAGTGATACATGGTTTGCTCACAAAAAGATACGGTTACGAAATGAAAAGATACAGGTTGAGGCATCGGTTGTTGGGGATTCATAACTGCTCGTCTCTGAGGAATGGTTATGACGTGGGGGACATATCCGGGCCTGTGCCTGTGATGGGGAATCGTGCGTAGAGAATAGGTGGCGACTGGTGGTTGTGTGGAGCGCAACGATAGATGTGCATCTCAATGCCTATTGCCGACACCTATTCAGTCGTTGCTTTTATGGTGGGAAGTGACTAGGATTTATGATTATTGTTTTTGTCGTCGCCGTGGTATCCAAATCAGTTATGATTCGACTTCTTGACGGAGTAGTGACATCGTAAGCACTTCGACTGCGGCTCAGGCGTCACATCGAGCACGCGAATCGGTAGAGGTATTGTGTGAGCGCAATGCCAGGTTCAGTGTGTTAACCATTCACCATTGTCCTAAGGAGGGGAACGCATGATGAGGAGAAGGCGACCAGTAGGTGTAGCAGCCGCCATGGCGGGGCTGGCGGCGATCGCCGTGAGCACGCTGGGGCTGACCGCC
>Ga0224501_10002963_pt1 | contig 13369 bp, 13 predicted proteins | sample SF_Oct11_sed_USG_4_FD_169105 | JGI IMG/M metagenome (GOLD analysis project Ga0224501, IMG submission 169105) | Sediment microbial communities from San Francisco Bay, California, United States - SF_Oct11_sed_USGS_8_1 | ecosystem: Environmental > Aquatic > Marine > Sediment | place: USA... | reverse complement strand
GGTAATGGTAATACAGCGGGTGCTGCTATGTGTACACCAGTAATAGGTAATGGTAATACAGCGGGTGCTGCTATGTGTACACCAGTAATAGGTAATGGTGATACAGCGGGTGCTGCTATGTGTACACCAGTAATAGGTAATGGTGATACAGCGGGTGCTGTTATGTGTACACCAGTAATAGGTAATGGTAATACAGCGGGTGCTGCTACATGTACACCAGTAATAGGTAAAGGTAAAGGTTGTCCCATGGCCCTAAGGGCCGCCGGGGAAGTGGCTGTTAAAGAGCCAAATTGTTCCTGGCAACGGTGTAACTGAAGTGGGGTGCCACTCCTCTTCCACACATCCTTCCACCTTCTCTAGCTTTAAAGAGAGCCAGATACCCATTTACTGTTGGTTGAACGGGGAGAGTTTTTGAAAAATTCCGTGGACAAGCTGTCTTTTGAACCCGAGACCTTCAGCACCAATGACGAGCGCTCTAACCACTCGGCCACAGCGCCTCTCCATAGGCTTATCTCATACCCATAACCCATCCCTGTCCATTTGCCTGCCTTGTGCCGAGCCAGCCAGCCAGCCCCAGCAGAGGAGCGTTTAGGGGGCATTTTCCTCCAAATCTCTTGTTTTCATTCATTCAATCAAACAAATAAATAGAAAATTAACATGGCATCACCAGCGTATTACAGGGGATATCTTGCCTCTGCAGCACACAGCTAGATTTATTAGGTGTTACCACAGGGAGGCAGGCGGACGAGCGTGGCCAAATGCAATATCGATTCCAGTAAATTGCGATGTACAGGTATGCTTTGTCACCATTTGTATGGCTATCTAGTAAACAAGCCCTAAGTGAGTATCACCCTTCGTGTCAACATCCCCACATAGGAATGGAGTAAATCGTTGGCAGGCTTTTTGGTGTATAATCTGCCTTACCAATCTTATCCATATAATAACTACTCAGGGTTATGGCCAATAATGACAGGTAATTTGGTTTATAATGATCATTTCCGAAGCTTTATTTAATTTGCACTAAAATGAGTGCCTGCCATTTGTCGTTATATGCTGTAAAAGCCTAGCTGGAATTCTTTTGATTTGGCTTGTCATTATATCAATATAAAGTGAATTGGTAGTTATTAATAGGCTATAATTCCTCTATGAAGTAATGTATACTCAGTAAGCACAGGACAGTCAGATAAATAATCACACAGTATTGTATTCGAACCTGGTAGAGGGTATGGCTACCGTCCGTCCGTCCGTCAGTCCCGGGCGGCGATTACCAGCTGTCCCGAGTAGTCAGCTGCCACCCCAGCAGGCGGTCCATTACCGAGCATGCAGACTCCTATAACACCCCAGGGTGTTATACTCTCATCCCAGGCGAGCGGACAGTCTGACAGCTGAGTGTAGGGCGCTTGCAGTTATCAGAAGGAAGGTGTAGGGAGCCTGCAGTTATCAGTAGGATGTATGGCATCCTGGTGTGGTAATAATCAGCCACGTTATCTTGGTGTCACATCCTGAAGATGCTCAGTAGCGGCCTGCCTCTGGTTGGCCATGGCTCCTCTAAACCCTATTATTAGTCAACTGAGCTCATTTTACTCCCCACTGCTATCATACTCCGTATCACTGCCATAGCAAAGGAAGCGGGGCTGACCTTACCCATCGCTTCCATGTTACGGAGAGGGGGAGAGTGGTCTCACTCCCTATCATTGTTGTAGCAGGGAGAGCGGGGCTTACCTTATTCCTCACTTCCGTGTTACAAAGAGGAGGAGAGTGGTCTAACTCCCTATCGCTATCATAGCAATGAGAGTGGGGCTGACCTTACTCCTCACTTTTATCTGACAGAGAGAAGGAGAGTCATATATATCACTCCTTATCACTGTCATAGCAAAGAGAGCGGGTTGACCTTATCTCTCACTTCCATGATACGGAGAATAGGAGAGTGGTTTCACTCCCCATCACTGAGGAATGACAGTCTCATCGCTATTAGTCAGGGTATATCGAGAATGACCTCAATACTCCCACTTGCTCTTAGAAGATCAAAGAGTGAGGTTTCTCTCTATCCTTACCGTTATCATTAAGGGCGAAGGAATAAGGAAGCAGAGCGGGTGAATGACTACTTTGGGTCACTGGTTCTTTCCAAAAGGTGAATGGTCAATAATTGTAGTCATTTTATTCCTAATCTTTAGCAGAACAAGCACATTGAGGCATCAGTTTCGTAATAGTGCATTGTAGCATTGAGATATTCCTTGTAATGACTCGGTGGTAGGAGGGTTATTTATCACCCCACTGTAAGATTATTGGCTGAGGAAGCAATTTATTTGTCCACTTACTAGAGTAAGTCATCAATCAATGGAAATCAAGACTCATCACCGCAGAACAAAGCACTACATTATTATGTAATTATTGATCAGTTTTCATTATTTCGACTCAGCAGGCATCTGTTATCGCGAGAGGTGAGCAGAGCTGATCCATTCTCCGTGTGTGTGCGTCTGAAGGGAAGACTTGGGCTAGGCTAGCATTGACCATCGGCGGAGCGCCAGTGGGCAGGGCTGTCCTACTTGGTGTGTGTGTGCGCGTGTGCGCGTGCGTGTGCATGCGTGTGCGCGTGCGTGTGCATGCGTGTGTTGGCGTGTGTGTGTGTGTGTGTGTGTGTGTGTGCGCGCGCGCGCGCGCGCGCGCGTGTGCGTGCGTGCGTGTGTGAAGGTAAGACTTCGGCTAGGCTAGCATTGACCATTGGCAGAGCGATGCTCAGGGCTGCCCCCACGCTCTGTGCGTGTGTGTAAATGTAAGACTTGGGCTAGGCTAGCTATGAATATCGGCAGTGCGCAGGGCTGCCCTACTCTCTGTGTGCCTGAAGCTAAGACTTCGGCTAGGCTACCATTAGCCATTGGCAGAACGATGCTCAGGGCTGTCCCACGCTCCGTGCGAGCGCGCGTAAATGTAAGACTGCAGTTAGTTAAGATTCACTAATCCCTGGATTGATGCGATGTTACGAGATCCACCACTAAGATGGAGGATCAGTCCCATAAGCCCATAACATCCCTTGGGAATATAACCACCATAGGGTGCACATTTTAGTGCCAGAATTTCTTTTGCAAATTTTAATCACGACCAAGGGATTAGAGTTATTACGCCCTGAACGCCTGAGGCTGAGGAGTGTCCCGCTTGGATGAGACTCCACTCCAAGATGCCCTTTGATATCTCTTCAGTGCTGTGATTATGGCATTGTCCATTCTCTTGATATTATACATGTAGTGTACATGTAATGCCAGTTGTACTGAGTGTATGTGTGGTTACTTTTGGTGAAGGAAACCAGGCTGGCATAGGCAGATCTTGGGGAATGAAGTATGCACAGTGACTCGCCGTGCCATTGCCATACTAAATATCTATACCAGTACCCCCTATATTCTAACTACTGGACGCAGGGCAGTGGCAATCGTGGAAATTTGGAATCAGTGTCTTGGTCAGCGAGAATGATTGAGATAGGCAACCTAGGTATGAGTATTGTGGAGAGGGAACCAAGTGGTTTTAGGATCGCTGTAAAACGGCCCACCACTACCGTGTGCTAGCATTAATTTGGGTAACCAGTTATAACATATACGTAAGAGGTTACTGGTTAGTTAGTTGGTTGCTTGGTTGGTGAGGTAGTTAGTTGTGGGATCTAATGGGTGTCGCACGGCAGCTGACGCTATAGGTTGCACGCCACTGCAGGGCGTCATTCTAAAAGGAAGCTCTCTCCAGAATAAAGCTTGTATAATTCTGACCAATACGGCTGAAGTTTTGTATACTGAACAGCCAATACAAATTCAGCATACAGAAACTGACACCCAGGTGCAAACGCGCTCACATGAGTTGTTTCTATAATAGGGTGACCTGGCAATCTTTTAGTAAGAGATTGAAGTGTGTATAAGAGTCCTAGAACTCTGCTGATAGAGACAGTTTGGTGAGTCCACCTGATATCCATACATCCTCGCTACATCAGGGACAAGAAGGCCAATCCATGGACGGGTTTGTGAAATGCTTGGTAAAACTCATTTACCGTACTGCCTATACTACTTGATTATGGTGACAACAGCTCTATGACTTGCCCGCCGGAGATGAGGCTTATAGCTAATAGCCTCGTCACAGTTCAGTCATGCGTATAGAGCTGAAAGGTCAACACACACCGTCTACTAGTGCTGTAAGGTTAATCCAGTGACGGGGCCATTATTACACAAGCTTTAGTATCAACCAGACAAGCTGTGCCTGTGAGTATTGTGACAAGCTACCATTTGTTAAGATTCTATTTCACCCATTCAGGGTTGCAGTGTTAGTGATGATTGCATTCCGGAGTTGTGAAGAAGTTTCACACTCGCGTGTTTGTTTTCAGTGTCAGTATTTAGTTATCATGTGGATATCAAGTGAAAATTATCGGATCCTGCTTTCGGATACTGAGTGAGTTTTGCTCCCCGTATTTGAACGATATATATTCACTGTATCATCTAACAGAGGGGTACTCATCTCATGGGCAGTGCTTTTTACCTCCGTCTATACAGGGTGTACCCTTACTGCTCATGTACACATCTATCTATACTGGTGTGCAGTCAGATGGTCCTTATCACAATCTTAGAAGTGGTATTATCTAGCGGTTTGAATTTGAACTCGTTACATATGACTCAGCTATGAAAACTTTGTATTGCAGATTTTGGATTACTATCAGGGATTACTAAACTATATTCAGCTGTCATCATCCGGGGTCACTAAAAGTAAGTCTTCAGTTGTGATCTGCATTTGATGAGAACTTGTTTTCAGCTTGAGAAGCTTGAATTTCTAAATTCTCATGCTAGGTTTTCTGTTTTTTCGTTCGCAGTTGTTGCGTATTGATGCAGAGTTTAATTTTCCCAGTACAATGCTGCTGAGAGGCTTTTGATGACTTGACCTCAACACAACTCAGCTGTAGGGTTTATTCCTGGTTCTTATCCCTTCAAAGCAGATCTGCCGCTTTACATTTACATGTCAGGCTGCATTTGGTATTGATAGCTAATTGATGACATTCTTGTTACTATGACCCACTCTCCCATGGCAATATAGTAGACATACAGGACCAGCGCTTACAGGTTAGGGGAGACAAGGGAACGGAATTCAAAAGCATAATTTGGGATGGAAGACCTTGGGTAATGAGCATCCTTCCACCACAGTAACTCAACTCCTCAGTGGACTTTGAATGCCCCCCTTCCGTGTTCACGCCTTCCTTTCAGTCGTCAAGCAACCTGCAACTATATGACTTGATTTAGCCGATAACCTCCCAGCTGACTGGCGAGTCTTGTACCATGAGTCGATGCACCACTGCCCACGCTGACACAGTATCCTCCATAACTGAGATTTTACACTGTATAGCACCGAGGTCTGCTCCCCCCCCCCACACACACATTCAGTAATAAAACACGGCTGTTACAAACGAGTAGCTTCACACCCAGCTGTGACACTGATTGACTGTTTTGCGCAGCACTGTGAATACGTTTCTATGACTGAATCAGCTGAAAGTTGACCAGTAGGTTATATACCCTCTAGGGCCTTTAGCTTCTTGTTTAATGACAGCTGCTGGCCAGCGGTGCGGTGCGCTTAGTCTGATTACCAAAAAAAAGCGATGCCCTTTCTATACTGCTCACACACCACTAGCTATAATCAGCAACATAATGAGTGCCTGTTTAGCTACAGATTTTATGTTTCACAGTCTACGATGAGCAAGAACAAAGCCAAGAAAGGTATAATGGCAGATTATTCTTACAATTGTGCAGTTTATATTGTGATTTCTAATCTCTTTATATCTATCCATGGTACTTTGCGTTTAGTCCAGTTATACCACTGAGTATTCAACCAATCGTTGGTCACTTATTCCTGTTCAGAGTGCTATAAGCGGAAGCGATAGCTTGATGTAGAGCAAAATGGGTCTTCAACCCTGATTGGATTGTTGGTTCAGGCAAAACTTTATCTTTCGTAACACCCTCATTGGTTTTGGATCCCGACGTTAAATAAAGGAGGCCTTCCCATAGAGTTATCTTCTCGATGAGGCACGCGGGCGCAAGCAGAAAGCCTCCTGATGACAAACCTTTGAATCAAAAGACTCAGTAGGTCAATTTCTGCAAACTCCTGAACTGATCAGGGTACCTGCAAACCTCTGACATTGGTCAGGGTACTAAAGAAAGACCCCTGTAGGGATTTTCCACCGTACTGCGGTCCATTTAGAGCCCTGTAGGGATTTTCCATTGTAATGTGGTCCGAATAGAGCCCTGTGGGGTTGTAGTTTGGTTAGGACAGACGTACCTTCCGCTTATAGCTGCTTAACCTTCTGCTATCAATTTTGCCATAGAGCTTTCCTCCCTAGGGTAACTAACTCTATGGTTTTATAATAAGAACTGCTCGGGGATTGAGTCCAGCTGCCGCAGTCATTTTACAGCGTATGTGGTGCCCATTCATCAAACCCTAGTTAAATGGAGTAATGCGGATATAGACTGGAGAATATATTTATTTGTGTTGGGTTTTAATCCCAAGGGAGACGATTCTTTAGTGGTTGACTCATTAGAAATGCCGCTAGAGGGTCACACGCGTTCACTTGGCAATCCGATATAGATATAACCGTGGTACGGTCAGGATAATTGAATTGGCTATTCGGTATGTAGATTTGTTTGGCCCCCATCTAGTCGGCGAGCTGGGCATGCTTTGCGGTACTGGCTTTTTTCTCATTAGTAGAGGTGTCTGTAGCTCTCCTCTGTTGTAGCCGTAGCGATTGATACTAGGCGTGTTGGGTTTGATGTCCGGTTTGTGTTCTCCTAACAGCTGTGACATCGTCGTCTATCCCTGCATCGGTAGAGACAGTTAGGTTTCGTAGATGATCCTTTATCTAGATGCACATTAAATATGACACTCTCACTCACTCTGGGCTGTCTCACTCTTTAGTTCTCTGTCTCTCACTATTCAGTCGATGTACCGCTCACTAACACCCCGCTTACGTTTTTTAGTGTCGGAACCGGGAAATGGGTTCAACTCGAAGGGACTCGGCATTAGAGTCCAGAAAAAACTGGCGAGCAAAATGTCAACCAAGTCCATGGCTAAAGTGTTTATAGATGAGAAGATGGGACAACTTCTAGACAATGTGTATCACCTGATCAAGGATTACACGGGAGATAAAAAGGAGGCGGAGAAAATCGTTAAATATCTCATAAAAATCACCATTAAGATTGCTATAGCTTACAGAAACGATCAATTCGATGCCGAAGAGCTCCGACTGACGGATGAGTTTAAGAAAAAATTTCATCAAATGGTCATGACTATTATATCGTTTGTGGAAGTTGACTTTACCTTTGATAAGCACTATCTGTCCAAATCATTGGCAGAGAATTGCGCGTTATTACAGAAACTAATCGCTCGTCACTCGACAGACAAGACCAAGGGTAAACTGAATCACGTGTTCGATTTCTTCGGCGACACACAGTTTTTGGAGGCGGTATTTACTCCGGATGGAAAACATCGCCCGTTGATGGCGAAGATCACCAAACAGCTCGATGAGCTTATGGAGTCTGGCAGTCTGTAAACCTGCCTGTATTATGTTCAATACGTGCAGGGGAGTTTGGCAGTAAACCTGGCCATTCGATGCTCATTATGTGCGGGTTATGGAGTCTGGCAGTCTGTAAACCTGGTCATGCTATGCTTCATGCGTGCAAGGTGTGGCCGCACTGTAATTATTATATAGAGACTAATGCCATGGTATTATAAGCCTCGACAGCACGGGCACCCGCTGCAAATATTTTACATTTTAAACGAGTCTCATTTGTTCTGGTATATTGATAATAAAAATAAAAGTGAAACGACGACACTAAATAATACAGGCTAGTACTAAATTACCAAAATATCAGGTTATACTATAATAAGCTGCCATGCGATTATAGGTCTCGTAGTGTCTAGTTCGTTATAGAACGAATTTTGCCTAAAATATATCACAGTAACCCATTCACCGTATGACTATAGTGATCATACCTACTAGTGATGATCACTGCGGGATAATAGCCTATATCTTCGATTACCAGTGTGTTGGTTATGAGTCTCCCTTATTTTATATTCAAATAGAGCCCCTCTGTTCTGGTCATCCGATCTTTTCACCCAGTGTCCATAGATACTAAACACGGCGGTATCTATACACCGTCGTAATGGTTTGTGGGCGTATGGGTTTGATAGCAGACTGCCGATGCTGAGAGGTGGTGGGTTGGTCTGTAATCTTTGTAATTTGACTATAAATCTGATACATTGGAAAGCCCCCTACAACATAAACATGAGCTTGTCAAAAACAGTAGCAAGGAAAGACGTGTTGAATGAGTCATTATGTTCTACGGGTTACTCATAGGAAGTGACAGGTTAAACATGTCCAGTGACATGTTGAAGCTACATGCAGAGACATGAGAGAACGAGTCCGAAACGGCTACCATTACGAGGGCTCTAGGGTCACATCACGAGAAAAGTCATCTGCCTTGTAGTGACTCATTCATGTTTCAAGCGGGGTAAAATAACTCCCGACTCTCATTACTAAACCTGTACGGTAACCCAGATCCCGTAACCGTAGTCATTTCGAAGTCGTTTTTTCTTGCGCAAGGTACATCTACATAATCCATTGGGCGAATAGTCGATAATCCCAAACAGTTAGTTTCACATAAAAGAAAGGGTATCTTGGGTGTTTGTTTACTGAAATGAGAGCAGCAGGCTTGTTCAGAGTTGCCTTCTCAGTTTATAAGAAGCTTAGCGGCACACACAGTGCCGCCCCAAAGAAACCAGTTTGAGCGGCGAAGCTTAGTTGAAATGTACGAACACTTTGTGAAGGAATTGTGTGGTGACTGAGCAAGGCGACTTAATTCTGAGCTGTGTCTCGGAATGAGGCAGCTTCTAAATTAGAGGGTTACTATCAGGCCACCTAAACCGATAGGAAGTAAACGGTAGCCGTGGATCAGCGGAACTTTAGCTGTGGATATCAGCAGAATGTTGGCTGTGGATCTCAGCTGAATGGTGGCCATATATATCAGCAGAACTTTTGCCAGGGATATCAGCAGAATATTAGCCATGGATATCAACAGAACTTTAGCCGTGGATATCAGCAGAATGTTAGCTTTGGATATCAGCAGAACCTACCCTGATTCTTCTTCGAGGGGATTTCTGTTGCTCAACGGGGGCGCTCTCGTTAAAGAACTTGTGTTTTTGAGCCTGCGCAGCAGTAATCCTTTCCGACGGGTTTACCGTCAGCATTCGGCTGATCTGTAGGAGAGATAACAGACATGACCGGTGGGAGGGGGAAGGGAACGGGAAGGGGAACGGGAAGGGGAGGGGGAAGGGGAGGGTTAAACCATCAGGGAACCATTCTGTCACTACACGCTTGCTGGGCATATATTGTTTAAAATGTACCACACGATTCTATTTCTGTCAAATCGATATTTATGTCAGTATGAGGTGGAATCGGGGAACAAAGACAGGGATACAATGGTTTAGTATGGGATGGGATGTGATGGGGTGGTCTGGGATGGGATGTGATGGGGGTGGTGTGGTATGGGATGTTATGTTATGTCATGTTATGGTACGGAACGGTAGGGTATGGGATGGGATGGTGTGGGATGGGATGGGATGTTATGTCATGCTACGGTATGGAACGGTAGGTTGTGGGATGGCATGGGATGGCATGGTATGGTATGGTGAAGTCAGCCTGATCTGTCTGATGGTGTCTTATTACCATTAGACAGGAGAGGATAAATCGCGCTGATGGGGATACTAGTAACTGTTTAAGGAAGATGGCTATTTGCCTACTCTTTGGGTCTGTTTATGATGAAATCTCTTTGTGTGCCAAAAGATTTAAGCATGAAATTTTTTCGCACAGAGGGGGGATTAATTAGTGGTGATGACACGAAGAGCACTGGGAGTATGGAGGGTATGATAACTGACCAGATCCTTTGCCTCCTCGCTCACATCTTCCCATTCCTCCCCGGAGAAGGAGTATCGACCGTCCATGATATCCCGCAACATTTTCATCTGCTTCCGATGCCAGAAAGGTGGGTTACCAGCGATCAGTGTATACATAACAACACCACACGCCCACATGTCAACTGCTGTGCCATAACCGGAGGTAATAGGGCGAGAGTCCATATTAACACGCAGCATCTCTGGTGAAAGGTAGCCTGGTGTTCCCAGTAACTCTACAACAGAAAACCATGGTACCATTAGCATCCTGCATAATTACAGCTCTACAACACAGGGTAACTCGGACATTACTGTGATACAGGGTAGTCCGGACAGTACTGTGATACAGGGTAGCCCACACAGCACTGTGATACAAGGTAACCCGGACAGTACTGTGATACAGGGTAACTCGGACAGTACTATGATACAGGGTAACCCGGACAGTACTTCGATACAAGGTAACCCGTACAGTGCTGCGATACAGGGTTACCCGGACAGCACTGCGACGCAGGGTAATTCGGACAGTACTATGATATAGCGTAACCCGGACAGCTCTGTGATACAGGGTAACCCGGACAGTACGGTGATACAAGGTAACGCGGACAGCTCTGTGATATAGGGCAACCCGGACAGTGCTATGATACAGGGTAATCCGGACAGCACTGTGTGGGTCGTAGTTAACATAGGTTAGGGGTTCTAGTTCAGGCGTGAAAAGTGCACAAATTGACGAAAGTCATGCCCAAACTTGCATGGCACATTTGCAGCCAAAACGGGGCACTACAAGAACTTTTTCTGACACGAAAAGGTAGGTAAATGACTAAATGTTGTAATAGGCCCATCGGAAAGGACGGCTGGGACTGTTAAAAGGGATAACGAACGGTTGAAAAGCACGAAATTTTGAAGATTTTTACCGGTTCTTTGGCATTGGAGGCGTAGATTGGAATTGCCCTGATGACCGTCACGAGGATAATAGTCACGAGGATAATAAGCGCATTGTTCGCAATTGGGGTTTGAATGAGTCATGATAAGCCTCGTACTAAGCTCTAATGGACAGTTAATTCAGAGTGTTCTTGGGCAATAAACGGGTTAGAATGATAGATGAGATAGTAAACATCATATGTCACTGGAACTGTGGAAATATGCAACACAATATGCATCTTAGATGGTTAATGGGCTGACACATAAATTGAAGGTTATGTGGTTGACAATATGCAAATTAGAGGGTTATTATGCTGGCTATCAGCACATTAGAGGGTTATTCTGCTGACAACAGCTAACGATGAGTGTCATTCAGATGACAATAAGCTGCTTAGACGGTTTGTTCTAACACATTGTCTGCTGCCTGAAAACCAAGCTCTCAGTCAGTGCCACGTCTCTACGCCGGCTGTGCCAACTGTTGCCGTTACTGCTGGTGGCCTTCCGTTGGTTGCTGGGGTTTTCGTTTCAGGTTCCAGGTAAGTATTCCGCCTTTCTTTTGAAAGGGGTGTTTTTTTGCCTACCAACTTATCATACGCAACCACCATCGGTGGCGGATAGAGTTGCTTGCGATAAGCGACACTGACATGGCTGGTTGGTTAAGATGCATAAAACGCAACAATGAATTGATGGGAATATGTGAGTAGGGGAGGCAGAAAGGGGGGGGAGTAATGATTAACTCCACTATACACTACCTAACACACTAACCCAACTAACTGCGTGGACTAAACGCTGAGTAACTGATGACACACCCTTCCACTACCCACTACGTAACACACTAACCTAACTAGCTGCCTCGACTAAACACTGAATAACTGATGACATACCCTTTCAATACAGACTACCTAACACACTAACCTAACTAACTGCCTCGACTAAATGCTGAGTAACTGATGACACACCCTTCCACTACCCACTACGTAACACACTAACCTAACTAGCTGCCTCGACTAAACACTGAGTAACTGATGACATACCCTTTCAATACACACTACCTAACACACTAACCTAACTAACTGCCTCGGCTAAACGCTGAGTAACTGATGACATACCCTTCCACTACCCACTACCTAACACACTAACCTAACTAGCTGCCTCAACAACTCTGAGTAACTGATGACATACCCTTCCACTACACACTACCTAACACACCAGGGGGTAAGGGGCCAGGATAGCTCAGTTGGTAAAAGCTTAGAGCTGCAATCTAAGTATTGCAGGTTCCCACTGGGGTGTTTTTCTGGTATGGGCCTTTAGCAAGCCTCTCACTCCAAATTGCTAGTGTGGGTTCGGATCCCCACACTAAAAAATGGAGGTCCCAACCAGTGGATTAGGGGCGAAATCACTCCACGTCTCTCCCATTTCGTTAAGAGCAGCCGAATTTCGGCGGATGAAGTGTAAACAAATGGCTTAGGTTGACCGACCTCCAAGCTCCCAGGACCAACCATTTAGTCTCGTAGCTGGTGCTTCACACTGAATCAGCGGGTGCCCCGGTAGAGTGTGAGTTTGCCCGGCCAAGCTAGCTTCCACTATGAGCTCCCCTCGTTCCCAGCTGTTATCTGCCTTGCCAGATTACCCCCATATTCAGAAATGAGTGGGATTCTTAACACACTAACCCAACTAACTGCCTCGACTAAACACTGAGTAACTGATGACATACCCTTGAGACAGACGTTTTCATTAACTGTGGCGGCAAATCCAAAATCAGATAGTCGGATATCATAATCCTTGTCAAGGAGAATATTCTCACACTGTAACATAGAGACGGGACTTAAAGGGGGTGGGGGGTTATGTCATGGCAACAAATGTCTTCACTTGTTTTCAGATTCTGAAGCCTAGAGCGAACGAATGGGCCCAATACCCAGCTCAAATGGAAGCTTAGATATAGCCCAATCCAATTTGCATACCTAGAGCCCTCGGTGACGCACTTTTCAGACCGTGGACGCAACAGAATTGGCCTCGAGATAGGAAATTAACACAGAGCTGCTGATGTTTGCCTTGATTTCTCGGCTTACGCACTGATGTTTGGAAAATCCTCTTGCAGGTGCATACTAGACCTGTAGTTACACAAGTCTGAATAGAGAAAATGTTCAACAAAAATATAGAAATATGTCCGAGTGTAGTTTTCCACCCCTGTCAGTGAGCGTCAGTGCCATTATTACGCAAAGATAGAGGCCCGAACATATCGGCCTCTATGTAGGGCTAGGGAACACCCAGCAAAGCACCTTTTATAACTTCAGTTTTCTCCAATATTATGTTCAATTTTGAGTTTTACTCTATGTTATGAGGGAGTAAAGATCATTAGGTTACTATGTTTTAGTAATTAGATCCCATTTTCTTTCTATTTGGGCCGTAGTGATCGAGTGGCCCATATTCGTTTTGTGGGAAAAGATCGTTTACTATCGCTGCAATGAATGAGGAGTTGCCTCGCTTTAGGAAT
>Ga0224501_10002962_pt1 | contig 13373 bp, 9 predicted proteins | sample SF_Oct11_sed_USG_4_FD_169105 | JGI IMG/M metagenome (GOLD analysis project Ga0224501, IMG submission 169105) | Sediment microbial communities from San Francisco Bay, California, United States - SF_Oct11_sed_USGS_8_1 | ecosystem: Environmental > Aquatic > Marine > Sediment | place: USA... | reverse complement strand
GGTGGGGCCGTAGCCCGAGTTTTCCGTGGATGAGCCCATGGCGAACTCATCCATGTTGGCCTTGCCCACCAGGTTCAGACCATGGGCCTTGAGCCTTTCCACCACCGTGGCGTCAAAGGGCGGGACGAAGCCATCCAGGATTCTGGATCCACAGGTGGTCTTGACGCCCTTGGTATTGAAAATATCCTTCAGGGCCAGGGGCATGCCCTCAATGGGGCCGGGCTTCTGCCCGGCAGAAAGCTTTTCATCGGCGGCCCTGGCGGACTGAATCACGTTTTCCGTGGTCAGGGTGATATAGGCCCCGATTCGTTCCTCCACCCGGGAGATTCGGTCCAGCACCGAACGTGCTATCTCCTCGGTGCTTATCTCTCCAGCCAGCCGCCGGGAATGCAGAATGTGAATGGGGGTCTCGCAAAGTTCCATTTATTCTCCTCGACTCCTTGTTGCCCCGGGTCTTCCCGCCCGGAGCGGCAAACCGGGTTCAACCCGGAATCTGAACATGGCAGGATAAAACCTGAATAGTGGCGCCCGGCCCGGCTGCCACCGGCGGGCTGGACGGGCCTAGTTTCCCGCCCTGAGTCCGATCTTTTGCAGCCAGAACACCTCGTCCAGCACCAGTATGTTGCGCAGCCGGTGGCGGATCACCTGCGTGATGGCCCCCTCGGGCCACTGGGGCGGAAACATGGGCTTTTTTCCCGGCGCAACCACCTTGTAGCGCACATCATTGAGATTCAGCCGCCAGGGCGACCCGGACAACAGCAGGGCCAGCGTAAAATCCTGTCTGGTGATCATATAGGCCCGGACCTGGCTGTTCAAGGCGATGGGCTGGTTATGCAGGGCGCCTTCCACGTCTATCATCCGCCCCCGCATGCCACCGGCAGCATTGACAAAGTTCCATACCACGGTAGACCCCTCCACGGGCACAAGGGTCACCCCGGAAAGATCCGACACCCTGGTGAAGGTATCCCGGAATATTCCCAGATAATGCTCATGGCACTGGAACACGTCCAGCATGGTTTTTCTTTGCGCCAACATGCTGCCTTAACCTGCCAGTCGCCGCCTGTGGGGCGGCCTTTTCAATTGTACCCGGCCAAAACCGGTTTTCACTCGATACGGCAAAAACTCACCGCCGGACGTTAATTAACCTATATGTAAAATGCTGCGGTGTGAACTTTTATCCCTGGATGGCATCAATTTTGATTATAAAACATGTATTATGGCACGAACGCCAGAGCTATTTGGACCGCATCCGTCAATGCGAATACCGGCGGAATGGCACATCTGGCGGGCCCTGACGGGGCAGACAGCCTGCCGGATTGACCCTGGCATCAAACATTTCAAGAACCGACGCGAGAATTCAGGCATGGAAAAAACAACACAATTTAATACCGGCCATCGTACTTTGCGTGAAAAAACAACACAGCAACGGATATTCACCCGGATGACCGGACTTTTCGCAGCGCTGCTTATGCTGGGCATGACACTGCTTTCCACCAGCGCCGAAGCCCAGGTAACCCGCCGCACCAGCATGCCCAACATCAAGATCGGCATGGCCCGCAACATGCTGTCGGGCTACCAGTACACCCTGGATGACGGCACCAACACCTATGACAATGCTGACGGGATGCAGGGCAACGAGGTTTCATTCGAGTGGATCTTCTTCGACAGAATCAGCATCGAAATCGACTACGGACTGACCCCGCTGGAGCGGAACTATGAAATTATCGACGGCGCGGCAGTCACCGTCAACGTGGATGAATCGGCCCGCACCATGCTCTATGGCACAAACATCTATTTCAACGGAGCCAGCGGCAGCGGCTTCAAGCTGCTCATGGGACTCCGCACCGGAACCATCACGGTCACCCATGAATACACAGGCACCGGCAGCACCCTTGACACTCTCAGCAGTTCGGTAAAGGTTCCGGTGAACCTGGTAGACCTGGGAGTGGACTGGGTCTTCGACAATGCGGGGGTCCGCCTGAAGTACTCCATGCTCAACGGCAAAACCAAGGTTCAGGATTCCCCCGACGTAGGCTTCACCGAAACCTTCGAGTTCGGGGGAGGCATGACCACCCTGGGCATATACTCGTTCTTTTAATCCAGGGTCTTTACCCAGCCGAAGGGGTCGGGACGGGCTCCGTACTGAATCCCCATCAGTTCCTCGAACAGGCTCTTGGCCAGTTCGCCTGTCTTGCCATCGGCGATGGTGTATTCCTGTCCCTGGTATTCCAGCACTCCCACCGGCGAGATGACCGCGGCGGTACCCGAACCGAAGATCTCCTGGAGCCGGCCATTGCGCTGGGCGTCCAGCACATCGTTGATGCTGATCTTCTCCTCCGAGACATTGGCTCCCCAGTTTTTCAGCAGCTTTATCACCGAGTCCCTGGTAATGCCCGACAATATGGTGGAGCTTTCCAGCGATGGGGTAACCACCCGGCCGTCAATCTTGAAGAAGATATTCATGGCGCCCACCTCCTCCACAAACTTGCGGTGGGTGGCGTCCAGCCAAAGCACCTGCGTATAACCCTTCTTGATGGCCTGTTTTTCCGCCAGCAGGCTGGCCGCGTAGTTGGCGGCGGTCTTGGCCGATCCCAGACCGCCGGGAGCGGCGCGGGTGAACTCCTCGCAGACGGTTATCCGCACCGGGTTGAAGCCCTCGGGATAATAAGCCCCCACCGGCCCGGTGATGATAAACAAAAGCACTTCCGCCGCGGACTTTAGCCCGATGTAGGGCTCGGTGGCCACCATGGCGGGGCGGATGTACAGCGAAGTGCCATAGCTGCGGGGTATCCACTCCCTGTCCAGTTTCAGCAGGGCCTCCAGGGCCTGCATGAACAGCTCTTCTTCCACCTGGGGCAGGTCCAGCCGGGCCGCCGAGCGGTTCAGCCTCCGGCAGTTCTCCAGCGGGCGGAACAGGTTCACTTTTCCGCTTTCCGTGCGGTAGGCCTTCAGCCCCTCGAACACCGTCTGGCCATAATGGAGCACCAGCGAGGCCGGGGCCATGCTAAGGGGCCTGTAGCCGGCAATCTCCGCCTGCGTCCAGCCCTTGTCGAGCGTCCACTTCATGGTGAACATGTGGTCGCTGTACAGCTTCCCGAAACCCAGCTTGGTTTCATCCGTGGGAGGCTGCCGCCTTTGTTCCGGTGCGATAGGGTTGACTTGGATCTCCATATTGACCTGGCTGAATAGCTTTCGGTAAAGCCGGTTATAAAATTTCTCCGGACTGGGTCAGGCCAGCCAACGGCCGGCACTCCACCCGCCCGGACATTCCTCACCCGGCAAGGAACAATGCCGCTTGCGGATGTTCCTCCGGGATGATTAGGGGCGTTGTGCTCCTGAGCCTCATATTTCTTCAAAAAAAACAGTCCAAGTCAAGACAACCGGAAAATGACCGGCCCGGTGGACAGATATTCGTCCTTTTTGATATCTATGGTTCCCGACCGGAATTTTTTTGCCTTTTTCCGGGGTGGAATCTAAGCTGAACCTGTCGAAGGACCAAGCGGTGGTTTCCCTCCCCGGCCAGACACTAAACCGGGTCGGCGGCCTGCCAATGGGCCACAGGGAAGTATTGCCGGCGTTGGCCATGCCGGTCTGCGTTCATCAGGAGCATAAGGAGAAGGAAGTGCCGGGAATCTTGATACCAAACCTGGGATACGCCACTTCGGAAAGCACCATTCTGGGCTGGCTCAAGACCGTGGGCGAACAGATTGAGCAGGGAGAACCCGTGCTGGAGATCGCCACGGAAAAGACCATTCACCAGGTGTCATCCCCCTACAAGGGAAGGCTGCTGGCCGTTTATGCCGAACCCGGAGCCATTTTGCGGGAGGGTGAGACGGTGGGCTGGATCGGGGATGGTAACGAGGCCCCGCCGGAAATTCACTGCAATCTCGTGGGATGGGAAGAAGAGATTGCTCCGGCGCCGGAAAACCTGGCCGAACTGCTGGAACGTCCGCACAAGGAGCTTCAGGCTCCGCCCCAGGATTCTCCCCGCACAGAGCACCCGGCCACCGTGGAAAAACAGCACCGCTCGGTGCTGATGGGGCAGTTGAGGAGAATTACCGCCTTGCGCATGACCAAATCATGGCAGGACGCCCCCAAGGTCGATCTGTTCGCCGATGTTGATTTCACTTCCGTGGAGTCGCATCGCAAGGCCCTGAAGGAGCAGGGCCGCGAGGCACCTTCTTACAACGTCTACATCGCCCACTCCGTGGTCAGGGCATTCCAGGATCTGCCGGGCTTCAACATTCACTGGATGGAGGGGCGGATGACCCCCTTGCGGGATGTGAATGTGGGGATCGCCGTGGCCCTGGGGGATAACCTGATTACCGTATCCCTGAAAAACCTGGCCGGCGAAGGCCTGATGGAAATCCAGCGGCGCTTCAAGTCCATGATAAGAAAGGCGCTGAAGATGTCCCTGAGCCGGGAGGAACTCTACGGAAGCTCCCTGACCATCACCAACCTGGGGGAGTTCGACATCAGGGCCTTTACTGCGGTGCTCAATCCGCCAGAGGTGTTTATCCTGGCGGTAGGCAGGGTGGAGGAACGGGTGGTGCCCAGAAACGGACGGGCGGAAATTGTCCCCATGTGCACATTCGTGCTCAGCTTCGATCACCGGGCGGTGGACGGCGCCCCGGCCTCGCGCCTTTTGCAGCGCATCAAACAGCACATGGAGGGGCCATTCCCGGTGGAAGACGACCAGTAGGAACACCCGGCAAAGGGTCGGGCTGGCGGCAAAACCAGCCCGGAAATATCACTCCTCTCCGCCGAAGTCCCCATCATCGAGGGAATAGCCTTCCTCGGCCACCGAGCGGCCCATGATCTTCTCCTGATGCTCCTGGTACTCCAGGCTGTAACGGGCCAGCGGCATGATCAAAAGACGCTTGGGGTTGATCGGTTCATCGGTGCCTTCACAGAGGCCATATGACCCGTCCTTGATGCGGTCGTAGGCGTCCTCTATCTGCTGCAGCCGGCGCAGGTGTCTTTGATGCATGATCAGGCTGAACTCCCGGTCCCTTTCATTGGAAGCCTGGTCAAGATCATCTCCCACATCAACGGTATCCTCCCAGGGCCTGTTTTCAGGATCCCGCTGGGAGTTTACCACCCTCAGACTCTCCGCCTGCATTTCCTCCAGCTTGGCGATGATCTCCTTGAGTATCTTCGGCTTGATGTGGGGAATCTCGGGGATATCATTCAGGGTCGCGCCCTTGATGGCCCCACCCGCCGGAGTCCTGGCGGAAGCATCGGCCTTCTTGGCCGCGGGAATATTTCCGCCGGACTCCTTGTTCTGGGAACCGCCCTTGGTTCCGGCGGAGGAACTATCCTTTTCAGCGGTTTTTCCCTCTTTTCGCGCCACGTTTTTAATCTCCAGGTCAATGAAAAAACATTTGCCGGCCGGTTGTTTTTACTCTTGCCGCCGTCATTTTGCAATACCGCCTGGGCCACAGGCTATCCATTCCGCCGGGCTTTGCCTTGCCCCGGCCATGGTCGCTGATCCGGCAAAAGTATTATCACTTCCACCGGGGCCGCTTTTCTTGGGCGGTCTTAAACTGCATCAACGCCATCAAGGTACAATGAGATAATGCATTAACAATCCGGGCGCAACAGAAAAAACACGGTGAGCGCATTAAAAAATCTCAACCTCCCGTTTTTTCGCCCCGGCAGCAAAAAAAAACCCGCCCCGCAATTCAGGGGGCGGGTCTGATGAATATCCCGCGCCTCAGCCCAGCAGGTGCAGGCTGTAGTTGGTAAAGAACGGAGCAAACACCAGGCTGATGATCGCCTGAAGCTTGATCAGAATGTTCAGTGAAGGCCCGGAGGTGTCCTTGAACGGATCGCCCACCGTGTCTCCAACCACGGCCGCCGCATGGGCCGAAGAACCCTTGCCGCCAAGGGCGCCGGCCTCAATGTATTTCTTGGCGTTATCCCATCCGCCGCCGGAGTTGGCCGAGGAAGTGGCCAGCACCACCCCGGAAACCAGCGAGCCGATGAGCATAGCGGCCAGGGGCTCGGCGCCGAACAGAAAGCCCACCACGATGGGCGTGAGAATGACCTGGGCTCCCGGAGCCAGCATTTCCCTCAGCGAGGCCTGGGTGGAAATATCCACGCAACGGCGGTAATCCGGACGACCCGCCTTGACTCCCAGGTTAACAAGCTCGGCCAGTTTCTCCTGCTTGATCGGGGTGCGCAGCTTGCCCAGCAGCCTGACAACGTTTTCCAGCAGTTCCTCTTCGGTGGAGAAGGCCTCCTTGGTCAGAGGCACCATCCGCTTGATCTTCTCCTGGGTAACCCCAAGTTCGCGCAGGGCATCCAGGCTTTCCTCGGTATAGCGGAAGTTGACCCGCAGCCCCGGAATGGTCTGAAACTGGCGGCGGACTTCCTTGATCATGTCCATGGCGGCCTTGCCCACGGACTTCATGGTCATGGCGGTAAAGACAAATGGCAGCATGCCGCCGAACACCAGGAATGATATCACCACCGGTTTGAGCACGTTGAGGGTATCCACATTGGAGCGCACGAGAAACGCGCTGAACAGGGCCAGCGCCGTAAGGGCCGCCGAACCGATGGCGAAGCCCTTGCCGATGGCTGCAGTGGTGTTGCCCGCCGCATCCAGGGCATCGGTGCGCTTGCGGACCTTTTTGTCCATGCCGGCCATTTCCGCTATTCCGCCGGCATTGTCGGCCACCGGCCCGAAGGCGTCTATGGTGAGCGATATGGCAATCGTGCCCAGCATTCCCAGGGAGCTCACGGCAATGCCGTACATGCCGGCAAACTCGTAACCCACATAGACAGTGGCCGAAATGAAGAATATGGGCAGCAAGCTGCTCTGGTATCCCAGCGCCAGGCCATAAATGACGTTGGTGGCGGGGCCTGTCTCTGAAGCCCGGGCCACCTCGCGCACCGGCTTGTAGCGGTGCGAAGTGTAAATCTCGGTGACTACCCCGATGAGCATTCCGGCGACCAGGCCGGTCAGCACACAAAGATAGACTCCCATGTTGCCGTACTGCATTCCGTTGACCGAGAATGTCTCCGGCAGGAGTTCCACCGTGACAAAGTACATCGCCACGGCCATCAGGACTGTGGAGACCATCAGGGTGCGCTTGAGGGCGGTTTCAACCGTCCGCTCCGTATAGGCGCGGGCGAATATCGTGGAAAAAATGGCAATCGGTATCCCCACTCCGGTAATCATCAAGGGGTACAGCAGGGCGTTGATATCCTGGGTAAAGGCCACCGCGCCGATCACCAGGGCGGCGCAGGTGCTCTCTGCCACCGAGCCGAACAGGTCGGCCCCCATGCCCGCGATATCGCCCACGTTGTCTCCCACGTTGTCCGCGATAACGGCCGGGTTGCGCGGGTCATCCTCGGGAATGTTCTCTTCCACCTTACCCACCAGGTCCGCTCCCACGTCCGCAGCCTTGGTATAGATGCCCCCGCCCACGCGGGCAAACAGAGCGATGGACGATCCGCCGAGACCGAATCCCGCCAGGGCTTCCATGATGTGCCAGCTGGAGGCATCAGGCATCAGGACTGTCAGCAGAAGATACATCACCACCAGTCCGATAAGAGCCAGTCCCACCAGGCCGAAACCCATCACCGCGCCAGCATCGAAGGCCATCCGGAAGGCTTTGCCCAGGGATTTGTTGGCGGCGGCAGTGGTGCGGACATTGCCCATGGTGGCGGCCTTCATGCCTATGAATCCGGACAGGATAGATATGGATGCACCCGCCAGAAAGGACAGCGCCGAGCCCCAGTCCACCAGCAGCCATATGAGTATGGAGAACAGGCCCATGAAGACCGCCATGTACCGGTACTCCCGGGTCAGAAAGGCCATCGCCCCCTCGGAAATAGCGCCGGATATCTCCAGCAGCTTTTCCTCCTGTTCCTTCGACTCGGCACCGGCAGTGGGCGGGCTGCGCTTAACGGTCCAGTTGAAGAACAGGGCCGTTATTATCGACAAAAGGCCAAACAAGAGTGAAATCCAAATTACGGACATGAAGGGTTATCTCCTTGGGTTTGGACCGTGCAGACTGTAGCACCTGCGCGGTCTCGTTTTGTTTGTTAATAAAAAAATAACACCGGAAAATTAAACCTGTATCTTACCACCGACTTTTCACCTTTCGGAATTTTCTCGCCTGATAGTTCTTTAACCTGAGTGCCGATCGGATAAAAACCATTTGAATTTCCACTGGTTTTTTCGGCTGATTCCACTGGATTTCTCTCCGGAGGTCAGCCTGGCCTACCCGGGGGCCGTGGAATACTCCCGGCCCGAATCTATCTGACTGAAAGGTGCGGCTCCATCCTTCAATCCCTGGCTACGGCCTTGTCAGGGAGGGGTTTCACCTGGAAACCCTTTCGCAAATAACTTTTTTCCTGGCCGCCATTGTCGGCAGCCATTGTCGGCAGCCCTTGCACCGCTTTATCGATAAGGCCGGGGAAATCCTTCGTTTTCCACCCTCTGCCTCCTGGCCGTTTTTATCATTCCGCTCATGACTAACCAACAATTTGACCATGAACGAGTTTTTTTGCATAAATCAACGGAAAAAACAACTGCTGAAACCGTAAAATAACGGCCTCACACCGCCCGAATTCCGGGGAACGCCCATGCTGCCACCCTGGGATATTACGCCGCAGATCGGGTGCTTTCCCAGACTGGGCCGATTTCCGCCGCCTGGAACACAGCGGAAGTGGAGGCTGTCGAGAGCAGGTGTCACAGGCCCTGCGATGGATCGTCCAAACAGCGACCTTTTAACCGTGCCCGAGCCCCGACTCCTTTGCTGTGCGCACTAAAAAGTAATCTGTGCTACGATTCAGTCCGACTGAAACCTGGCGGGGGTTTTATGTTTTTTGTTGACAAACGCTCGAATTTTCAACAAAAAAGAATGACAGTTTGAGGTTTTTAGGCGAAAATCGGGCGTTACCGGTTTCGCTAGGGCGTAGAGCCGGCAACGCCAAAAGGCAGCACCATAAGGCAACGCCATCATGACACCAGGGCCGCCGGACAGGCTTTGGGGCCGTCCCGCCGCTTAACCCGGGGGGATCCAGGGACGGAAGATATGCCTGCTCTTTTTTGGGCGGCTATTATTGAAAAATATCAGGGAAAGTATATAGTTTGATAAATGGACACCGGATCTGCGCGGGGAAAAATCATTCACCGCTAACAAGGCCGGAAAATAAATTCTCGTTGATTCAGTAAGGAAACAACCAAAGGAGCAATAAAATGGCTCGAGACAGCATGACCCGTGGCCCGAACGTAGTCCACCCGGAAAAACCCAGTGCGGTGGGGTCGCGGAACTCCCTGAACAGGGACAACCGGAACGAATACGAAGAGTCAAAACTTCTGATCGACGAGGAAGTGGATAAGGTACTCAACCATATTCACGCCAAGCTTCCGCCAGAGGTACTGGAGAAACTGGATGTCATGGGCAGCGTCAAGTCCAAGCTGCACAACTACTACAACCAGAACTTCCAGAACATGTACAACCGCTACCTCACCACCATGGAGGACGAACTGTCCAAAAAGGTGCGGGACCTGGTTGACAAGGAAGAATACCGCTCGCTCAACCGCTACACCCCCCGGGAAGTCGCAGAAATCCTGGACAAGATCGGCGGAATCGACAAGTTCAACACCGGCGAGATCGAAAAATCCATCGTCAACATCTACGGCCACCTGCAAGGACACATCCAGCGCGGTATGTACGACCTGGAGAACGAGACCAACTCCATCCTGCGGCAAAAGACCGACGTGGGAGCCTTTGTCCGGGGAGAAAACGCCTACGCCATCGCCAAGTGTTCCTTCAAGAACAACTTCTACAAGCCCAAGACAGTGATGGATGTGAAGCTGGCGATCAACATACTCGACACCGAGCTTATCAGCCCCATCTATCACTACCAGGTGCCCGTCGAGTCGATCATCAAGGACATCATCAGCAAGCACGTCCACGAACTGATTGATACCGAGATCACCGAACTCAACAACACGCTCATCGACGAGGGCAAGGAAGAGCTTACGGACATCGAGACGATGTTCGAGAAGATCAAGGCCCTGGACAACTATGTGGACGATGATCCCAACAACGAGCAGTCCAAGCGCTATCAGTTCATCGCCAAGCGCTTCATGGACAGGATCGTGGGACTGGGCGCGGAAATCGACCCGGATGACTACGACCCCCTGAACGTGCGGGAAAACATCAAGAAGATCATTGATGACGAAAACATCCGTAACCGCGGATTCAACTCCGCCGTCAATCAGCTGACCGCTGTGCTGGATACCTCCAAAATGGGCTACCAGCACATTGAAAACCACAAGAACGCCAGGCAGTGCGTGCTGCGGGAGTACGAGGACACCGATGTCAACGCCCTGCCCGATGAGCGCTATGCCATCACTCTGGCCTACTTCGACGAAGAGCAGATCAGAGCCATGCGCAATGCCTACGACCTTCAGTTCCAGGAGCTGAATTCGGAGATCATGAAGGTGGTCAATGTGGTCGAGGTGATGTACAACGACTTCAAGAAAAACCGCAATGTGCAGGACTACGACGACATTGCCAAGCACTATCTGTCCAAGGAGCCGGTAAAGAAAGGCGGATGGTTCTCCCGCGAGGTGGAGGAGGAAGTCGAGCCCGAAGCGCCGAAAATCTGGAACGAGGTGGTGTTTATCGCGCCCAAGTCCACGGACATGGACGATACGGACAAGACCAACCTGTTCATCGTGGATGAGCTCCGCAAAAGGGTCATCAGGGTGCGTTCACAGCTCAACAAGATATTCGGCAACCAGCACCCGAAGGACAGGGTGATTGTGGAAAACAGGCTGCACTTCCTTGAGCTGAAGTTCGAGGAGTTCGAGGCCGAAGTGAACCCCTACCACATTCTGCCGGGCGTGCTGCTTGAGCTTAATATCACCACGGTTAAGCGCAAGAAGACCACCATGCTGTCCATGGCCAACGTGCTCAACGAGTTCCTGTATTCGATCTCCAAGGGCTTCCATGACACGGCATTCGCCGAGTTCTCACGCCGCCGCTCCACAGTGCGTGAAGACCTGGCCCAGACCTTCGAATCCGCAGGTTGATAGAAGTCCATACCACCGCGGCGGTCCATATAAAGCCGCCGCGGTCGGTTTCCATCCGACAACAATCACAAAATCCCCATCACAGCGTTTCGCCTGATAGGGACAGATTCGTCATCGGTTCGATCAGGCCGGATAGCCGCAGGTATCCCGCCCCCGGTTTAAACCCGAAAAAATACCGCGATACCGTGTCCAGGCAACCCGCTGACAAGACTACATTGCCCCGAAAGGCCTTCACCCGGTTTTGTATCAAGGGGGCTCTGCTGCTGGTGCTGGTGCTGCCGGTGCCCGGAACGGCCTTTTCATCCCCCGAAAAACTAAAACCACGCCCCGAGATCCTGGTGAGCGGAAGCTGGCTCTCGAAAAACCTGAAGAACCCCTCCATCCGGATCATAGACCTGCGCCCACCGGTAAACTACGCCAACGGACATGTTCCGGGAGCCCAGTGGCTTTCACCGGGAATGCTGTTCACAAGCTCCAACGGCGTGGACGGCATGCTGCCCGAGCCAGCCGATCTGAAAAAAACCCTGGAAGCAGTGGGAATAGATTCCGGCCTGCACATTATCTGCTACGACTCCATGGGAGGAGAGATGGCGGCCCGCCTGTTCTGGGCCCTGGAGTATCTGGGCCACGACAAGGTGTCGCTGCTGGACGGAGGCTGGCCCAAATGGCTTTCCGAAAAAAGGCGCATTACCCGCCGGGAGAAGAAAGCCCCGCCCGGAACACTGAACGTAAACCCCAACCCAGATGTACTGGCCGTTTATGACTGGCTGCTGGAAAAAATGAAGGAAGACAGGCTGGCTATCATAGACGCCCGGCCCCGGGAGGAATACCGGGGCAAGAACCGGCGTTCCGGCAGCAGTGGCCATATTCCAGGCGCGATCAATCTGTACTGGTCCAGCCACCTCAACAGGGACGGCACGCTGCGCAGCCCGGAAGAACTCCTGGCAATGCTGGAAAAGCTGGGCGTAACCCCGGAAAAGGAGACCGTGGTCTACTCACAGGTCATGAAAGGGGCCTCGCACACCTACTTCACACTGCGCTGGCTGGGATTCCCCCGGGTAAGGGGTTATGACGGCTCATGGTCCGAATGGAGCGCCCGCCCTGAATCCTTCCTGGAGCAATAGCCGGCCCGGCGGAAGTTTTCAGGCCTCTTCCAGCGCCTGGGGCCGGACAGGTTCCTCTCCGGGAGTCTTCCCGGCTGCACAGGCATCGGTTGTAGCGGGCCGGGCTTTGTCCGCCATGCCCCTGCGCACCAGGGAGTCCAGCAGAATGCCCGCCATGATCCCTCCCCAGCCGACAAGACCATGGAGCGAAGGGGCCTCGGAGGCGACCAGATACACCCACATCGGGTTCAGCAGAGGCTCGGCCATCCCCAGTATCGACACCTGGGTCACAGGCAACCGCTTCAGGCTCATGGCGATCAGCACGAATGCCAGGGCGGAGTGCATGGTGCCGAACAGTAAAATCGCCACCCATTCCTGGCCGGTGGCCGAGATGCTTCCCACGCCTTCCGGAATGAGTGCCAGACTGACCAGTCCGGCAGAAAGATTGGAAACACACACCGCACTGATGGCAGGAAGATGAACCCGGGAAAGGGAAATCTGCACCACCGCCAGTGAAAAACCGGTGGAGAGGGCCACCAGATCACCCCACCTGGAAGCGCCGCCGGCCGGCTCTGAAAGCATTATTCCCAATCCGGCCAGTATGACCAGCAAGGGGGGCACCAGCTTCAGCGGACGACCTTTATGCAAGGGCAGGGTTAGCAGCCACACCCACACCGGCGCCGTGGCCTGAAGGGCGATGGCGTTGGCCGCTGTGGTATGGCTGGTACCATAGACAAAGCCAATCAGGGTGTGGATATAGGCCACCAGCAGAACCGGCAGCCAGGGCCCCGGCCGTATCTCCCGCAGCCGGGCCCAGGGCAGCAAAACAGCACCGCCGATAAGACAGCGCAGGGCGTTCAGCGTAAACGGGTCCATGCTCACGGACTTGATCAGCGCCCCTCCCGTGCTGGCCAGCAGGGCTCCGCCCAACGCCAGCAACACCCCCGTTCTGTAGGTTTTTTCCTGGGCTGACACCTGGGCATACCTTTTCAGCAGGATTTACCGCCCGAAACCGGGCTCAGTTCCCCCCCGGCGGCTCCGTCCAGGGTCTGTTCTGCGCCGGGCTCCCGGTTCTTCCGGCTGCCCTTCAGCCCCCTGCGCATCAGGGCATCCAGCAGTATGCCCCCCATGATCCCCCCCCAGCCGATGAAACCATAGACCGAGGGAATCTCAGAAGTGGCCAGATACACCCAGACCGGGCGCAACCG
>Ga0224501_10002961_pt1 | contig 13374 bp, 12 predicted proteins | sample SF_Oct11_sed_USG_4_FD_169105 | JGI IMG/M metagenome (GOLD analysis project Ga0224501, IMG submission 169105) | Sediment microbial communities from San Francisco Bay, California, United States - SF_Oct11_sed_USGS_8_1 | ecosystem: Environmental > Aquatic > Marine > Sediment | place: USA... | reverse complement strand
GAGCGCGACGACTTCATCCGGATTCAAATGGCAATGCGGAACCTTCCCGAACAGCGCTTCGACGCGGTGTCGAACTAATGGCATACGCGTGGAGCCACCCACTAACACGACTTCATCGATATCATTTGGGGTGAGCCCAGCGTCTTTCAACGCGATGCGACAGGGCGCTAAGGTACGTTCGATGATCTTCACCACGAGAGACTCGAGCTGATCACGTGTCAGCTCTCTGGTAAAGCGTCCTTTGTCCTCCGGGAGCTCGATGGTGATCTCGGTTTTGAGCTCATCAGAAAGGCGTATCTTGGCCCGCTCGGCTTCTAACCGGACAGCCTGCATATGGTCCGGGTAACTGCCGATATCAATCCCACGCCGGTCTCGAATTTCAGCCACAAAAAGATCGACCAGCACCCGATCGAGATCGTCTCCGCCAAGGTGTGTGTCGCCGTTTGTCGCCAGCACTTCAAAGATGCCGTCTTTCAACTTCAGGATCGAGATATCGAATGTCCCGCCACCGAAGTCATAGACGGCGATCGTACCCTGGGTCTTTTCCTGAAGCCCATACGCGAGCGAGGCAGCGGTCGGTTCATTGATGATCCGGAGGACTTCCAACCCCGCGATCAGGCCTGCATCTTTTGTCGCCTGTCGCTGGCTGTCATTGAAGTAGGCCGGAACGGTGATGACGGCTTTCGTAAGGCTTTCGCCGAGGTGATCCTCCGCGCGCCGCTTCAATTCTTTGAGGATCATAGCGGAGATCTGCGGCGGCGAATAACTCTTTGGGCCCAACTGGATTCGTATCACCCCTCCGGTTTCACTGAGATGATATGGGAAATAGGCCAACTCGCTTTGGACATCCGCCAGCCCCTTGCCCATGAACCGTTTGACCGAGTAGACGGTCCGCTCCGGATTCCGCGTCAAATGATCCTTAGCGGAATCTCCGACGATCACACCATTGTCTGTCAGGGCGACGACCGATGGTACCATCGTCCGACCGTGGCGGTCCGGCACGACGCAGGGCTGCTCGTCTTTCATGTAGGCAATCAGTGAATTGGTTGTGCCGAGGTCGATGCCGACTATGCGTGCCATATCAAAGATACTGAAAAAGTTTTCGAACTTCGTTCTCGGTCGTTTTGCCCCCTCGACGTACAGGACATAGTACGCCTCGTGGTCGTCACTCCCTGCGGCCTCGTTGGAAACACTTTTTGAGTATCTTTAAACGATGCCGACGGAAGATAGTCAGGTAATAGTGCCACAGTTTTCTTAGGCGATCGTTGCCGCCAGATCATTGACGATGTTGTTGATGTAGGTCCGGTGCGACAGCAAGTCGCGCATGTGTTTCAAGATTCGGTCTCGCTCCGCCCTTGCTTGGCTTGTGGCCTCTGCTCTGTCCTGTAGCTGATCCCAGTCCGTAAAGAGCTGCTGAAGTTGCGACTCCATTTCTTCGCGGCGACGTTCCAGGGTCTGTTGTTCCGTCTGGAGTGCGGCACGGAGCCGATGTCCCTCGTCGGAATCGCGATCCGAGGCCCGGTACTGATCTAAGGTATCTTGTAGTTCCAAGATCTCCTCGAAGAGGTCGGCTGGAGGAGACGTTCGGATATCCTTGACCGAGCCGGCTTCAAGGGCCAGGAGGTACTCCGCTCGTTGTATGGGATCACGAAGCGTCCGATAAGCCGTGTTGAGCACGGCGGCGTTGTCCAGGCTGATCGTTTGTTCTGTCGGACTTTTGTTTTGATAAAAATCAGGATGAAAGGCTCGGCTCAATTCATAGAACTTCGCTTCCAGCTTTTGGAGGTCCAACGTGAGCCGCCGTGGGACTCCGAGGCAGGTGAAGTAGTCGGTGTCATTCGACACCGGTTGGACCTTCACGCACCGTTCGCAGAAATATTCTCCCGCCATCGCGGATTGACAGTGCCAGCACATGCTCCGTGCCATCTGGAGCTGGCGGCGGCTCTCGGAATGGGTAGACAGTTGATCGTTAGCCATAAAGAAATAACCGGCATGACGTCCGCCATGCTTCGTCGGGATTTCTTGTTTTTTGAATCAGGCGGAGAACGATTCTCCGCAGCCGCAGGTCTTGTTGGCGTTTGGATTGACGAACTTGAAGTTTCCGCCCATCAGGTCTTTTTGATAATCCAATTGCGTTCCTTGGAGATAGATCGCACTCTTGGCGTCGACGATCACTTTCACACCGTCGATCTCATAGACTTGATCATACTGCCCGATCTTGTCATCGAAATTAATCGTATAGCTCAAGCCGGAACAGCCTCCTCCCTTCACCCCAAGGCGCAGTCCACCTTCTTCGATCCCTTGTACATTGATCAACCGCTTGACTTCCTTCAACGCCGAGTCGGTCAGCGAGATGATCGGAGCCTGCGTCTCTACGTTGGTTGTGTCCATGGGAAACTCCCTTCGTAAACGTTACTTGGTATCGATCGACTGAGTGTCAGCCTTCTTCTGATAGTCGGTCAAGGCCGCTTTGATGGCATCTTCCGCGAGGACGGAACAGTGAATTTTTACCGGTGGAAGATTCAATTCTTGAACGATGTCCGTATTCTTGATCTTCTGGGCTTCCTCGATCGTCTTTCCCTTCAGCCATTCGGTGGCCAAACTGGAGCTGGCGATTGCCGAGCCGCAGCCGAACGTCTTGAACTTGGCATCGACGATCGTATCGTTCTGCACCTTGATCTGTAGCTTCATGACGTCGCCGCACTCCGGGGCTCCCACCATGCCGGTGCCCACGTCGGCATCGTCCTTCTTAAAGCTCCCTATGTTGCGGGGGTTGGAGAAATGATCGACGACTTTATCGCTGTATGCCATAGTGCCCTCCGAAATTTACAGTTTTAAATTCGTAATGTATCAACCTCAGCTAATGCGCGGCCCATTGAACGGACTTCAGGTCCACGCCCTCTTTCGCCATCTCATAGAGCGGGGACATTTCTCGTAACCTGGTGACTACCTCAATAACCTTCTTGATCGTATAGTCAATCTCTTCATCGGTATTGAAACGGCCCAAGCCGAAGCGGATCGAAGAGTGAGCGAGCTCCGTCCCGACGCCGAGTGCGCGCAACACATAGGAAGGTTCCAGTGTGGCCGACGTGCAGGCCGAACCGGACGACAGCGCGATGTCTTTCATGCCCATGAGCAGCGACTCGCCTTCGACGTAGGCAAACGAAATGTTGAGGTTGCCCGGCAGACGGTTCGTCGGATGGCCATTGAGATAACTTTCTTCGAGCGCCGCCATGATGTCGGCCTGCAGGTGGTCGCGCATCTTGCTCAACTTCGCGGCTTCCGATGTCATCTCCTGCTCGCAGATTTCACAGGCCTTTCCAAATCCCACGATCAACGGGACCGGTAAGGTGCCGGACCGCATGCCACGTTCATGCCCTCCTCCGTCCATCTGGGCCGCGATTCGAACGCGAGGGTTCCTCTTTCTCACGTAAAGTGCACCGACTCCCTTGGGACCGTAGATCTTGTGCGATGTGAAAGACATGAGATCAATGCCCATGGCTTGTACATCGACGGGAATCTTGCCGACGCCCTGCGTGGCATCGCAGTGAAACAGGATCCCCTTCGCTTTCGCGATCTTGCCGATTTCCTGGACGGGATTGATCGTGCCGATCTCGTTGTTGGCCAGCATGACCGAGATCAGGATCGTCTTATCGGTGATCGCATTCTGCACGTCCTGCGGATTCACCATGCCGAATTTATCAACCGGCAAATAGGTCACGGTCGCCAGCCCTTTGGCTTCAAGGGACTTGGCCGTATCGAGCACGGCCCGATGTTCCGTGGACGATGTGATGATGTGGGTGCCTTTCTCTTTGTACATCTCTATGACGCCCTTCAGCGCCAAGTTATCCGATTCAGTGGCACCGCTGGTGAAGACGATTTCTTTTCCGTCGGCGTTAATCAGCTTCGCAATCTGTTTCCGGGCTTGTTCCACGGCTTCTTCCGCGGCCCACCCGAAGGCGTGGTTGCGGCTGGCAGAATTGCCGAATTTCTCGACGAAATACGGCAGCATGGCTTCCAGGACTCGTGGATCCATGGGAGTGGTGGAATGGTTGTCGAGGAAAATGGGAAGCTTCATCGTTCAACTCCTTGTGCCGAGGGAGACTGAATCGTAATAAGGGGTGTGCCGCCCAGCATGTCTTCCAACGTCATGTTGTTCAGTAACTGGGCGATACTGTCTTGGACTTTCAACAGCGGTGTGCGAATGTTACAGTGATCACGTTGCATGCAAAATTCTCCCTCTTTTTCGTGAGAGCAGTCGGTGATCCCGAGCGGGCCTTCGATGCTTTCAAGGATCTGCGCGATGGTGATCTGTCCAGCGCTCCGTGCGAGGAGATAGCCTCCCTTGGGGCCGTTGTGGCTTTCGATCAGGCCGTTCTTTGAGAGCACCTGGAGGACCTTCGCCAACAATTCCAACGGAATGTTGTATTCCTCGGCGATCTCTTTTGTATTGACCACACGGCCAGGAGTGATATCGCCGAACTGGACCGACGCGATATGCTGTAAGGCCATGAGTGCGTAATCAGCTTTTTTAGAAATCTTCAACATTGCTATTGCCGAGCTTTATGATCGGAGACTATAATGATCTCCGATCAATATGGTCGGACTAAGACTAGCACGCAGATTTCGCTGATGTCAAGGCAGGATGAGCGTTAGGCAATGGCGTAGAAAGGAATCGGTACATGGGCGGAACTAACCCTTATATTGAGAAAACGGACTATGAGCTCCCAAAAGTTTCCTATACCCTCACATTTATCCAGCCGAACGGAGACGCGACCACCGTTACCGTCGATCCTGAAAAGCTTCCCCATGGAGACACCGGCCTCCCCGGCAGCATTCTGGACATAGCGATGGGGCACGGAGTGGATCTGGAGCATGTGTGTGGTGGGGTGTGCGCCTGTTCAACCTGCCACGTCTTGGTGAAGCAGGGGCTGGAATCTTGTAATGAAGGCACGGACGATGAATACGATCAGTTGGACGAGGCGCCCATGACGACACTGCAGTCCCGGTTAGGTTGCCAATGTGTGCCCAACGGAACGAAGGATGTCGTCGTTGCGATCCCCGCCGTCAACAAGAATCTCGTTCGAGAGGCGCACTAATCCTGCAACATTCGTCGCGGTGTCATTCGTCAAACGGTATTTGGTTACACGCGAGAAGTATCTGATGAGGAATGGTTTTGGAATGGCTATTTAGTCGTACGTCTCGACCTTCACTTCCTTCCGGTCGTAACCCTGTTCCATAAAATATGCACGGAGCGGACGGACAAAGGCTTTCGTTCCGCAAAGCAAGGGCACAACTTTTGGCTGCCTCATGACCATTGGCGTGAGTATCGTCAGCGTTTTCTCCACGGCTTCAGCCTCGCCGTTCTGAGCGACCAAGGGAAGGTAGCGGAACGAGGGCTGCTGCATGGCCATGGTGAGCCATTCCTGATGAAATAAGCTCTCGTCTTCGCTCGGGGCCACCGCAATCAGGCGGACCGGAGTGTGAATTTTTGACACAAGCATCTGCTTGAGGAAGCATCGCATCGGCACAAGGCCGGTATAGCGCCCAATGAGCACTAATTCCCGATCGAGGGTTTGAGGGAGGATGAATTTTCCGTACGGGCCTGAGAGGGCGATTTCATCCCCCGACTTCAATTGGTAGAGATAATTGGAGCCAAGCCCGCCGGGAACACGGTCGAAGACCAGGGTCAGCTCAGCATAGGGCGATGAGGGGTCGGCCATGGAGTACGCACGATTGAGCGGCGGCTTCGGTCCTACCGGCAGTTTAAGGGAGACCCACTGTCCAGGCTGAAAGGAAATTCTTGTAGTCTTGGGTTTGACCACCAGTTGGCGGACGTGAGGCGTGAGGTCGGTCACCGAAAGCACTGTGGCAGGTTGCGTCAGTTCCGCCATAAAGATCTCTGATCATCGTCATAGCAGAAGGCGTCGGGAGATGGAAGGACCGGCGCGATGTACAAGGATTTTCGCAGCATGGTATAGATGTCGCAAACGAATACATCTCGTAAAGGAACAACGCCGTTATGAACCAGGTCCGTGTCCGATTCGCTCCCAGTCCGACAGGATTTCTTCACATCGGAGGAGTGCGTACAGCTCTCTTCAACTGGCTCTTTGCGCGCCAGCAACAGGGCGTTTTCCTCCTTCGCATCGAGGATACCGACCAGAGTCGCTCGACGGATGAATCGATTCAGGCCATCATCGATGGGATGAAATGGGTCGGCCTCGATTGGGATGAGGGGCCGTTTCGCCAAACCGACAGAATGGATCTGTATCGAAGCCACGCGAAGAAATTGTTGGAGACGGGGCATGCCTACTGGTGTGTGTGCAAGGCGGAGGAATTGGAGGCGCGGCGAAAAGAAGCAGAAGCCAAGGGGGTATCGCCTCGGTATGATGGTCGCTGTCGCAATCTGGGAATATCACGTCCAGCTGGAGATGCCGCGCTGCGGTTCAAGGCCCCGCGAGAGGGGCAGACGGTTGTCGATGACTTGATTAAAGGAAAGATTGAGTTCGACAACACCATATTGGATGACGTGATTGTCCTTCGATCAAACGGCTATCCAACCTACAATTTTTCCGTCGTGGTTGACGACGCCTTGATGCGCATTACCCACGTCGTGCGAGGAGACGACCATCTGACGAACACGCCACGGCAGATTCCGATCTTCGAGGCGCTGGGATTTGCCGTTCCACGCTTCGGACATTTACCGATGATCTTGGGATCAGATAAAACACGGCTCTCCAAGCGCCACGGAGCCACCTCAATCATGGCCTACAAAGACATGGGGTATCTTCCTGATGCCATGGTCAACTATCTGGTCCGACTCGGCTGGTCGCACGGGGACCAAGAGCTGTTTACCCGGCAGGAGCTGATTGAAAAGTTTGCATGGGATCATGTGCAAACGTCGGCGGCCGTCTTCAATCCGGACAAACTCTTGTGGATGAACGCCGAATACATCAAAACCAGCCCTCCGCACCATGTTGCGCAAGCGCTCGTGCCGTTGTTGGAGCAGGCGGGGTTACAGGAAGCGGTCGAATCCGTTTCGGGGGAATCGCTTGCACAGCTCGTGGTGTTGGTGAAGGAACGGGCGAAGACCTTGGTCGATATGGTGCACTGGGTCAGGCCCTATTTCGGGGAATCGGTTTTATTTGATCGCGAAGCGGCCAAGAAATTTCTCACGCCGACCATCGCCCCGCTGCTACAGAAGCTGCTCTCTCGCTTCGAGGCAGTTCCAAGCTTTTCGAAACAGGGGTGGGAAGAGATCTTCAAGAAGCTTGTCGAGGACGAGGGTGTGAAGATGGGTGCGGTAGCCCAACCGGTTCGCGTTGCCTTGACCGGACGGACGGCAAGCCCAGGACTCTTCGAGGTGATGGAGGTCCTTGGTCGAGAGCGGACCTTATTTCGGCTCCGCAAAGGGATCGAGCGCGCCTCTACCGGGTGAAGAGTTTCTCTTGCCAAACCCGCGTCGATCTTGACGGAATTACGATTGATATATTACTGTGAACGCCGGTTGGGGGATCGTCTAGCGGTAGGACGTCAGTCTCTGGATCTGACTACCTAGGTTCGATTCCTAGTCCCCCAGCCAAAAATTCTCTCTTCTCGTTTCCGCACTATGAAGTGCCACCGTACCGCGCTGGGGGATCGTCTAGCGGTAGGACGCCGGCCTTTGGAGCCGGCTACCTAGGTTCGATTCCTAGTCCCCCAGCCATTTTCCCATGAAGCGGAAGATATGCTGCCTAACAGTATTCCGCTTGTTCGACGCCAGCCCAATCGGCAAGTAACGCCTCACGTCTTACAACTCTCTGACAGGTGATTTCCTATAGGGAAAGGGGTATTCTTCAGCCGCAGGCGAAGAGATCAGAGTATTTCATTGCGTTCACCATCATCACGCAAATGAGCCAACCCGAAGCCTTCTCCCGCATTCTCATCGACAAAGCGTTAGAGTTAAGCGGATGGGATTTGCTGAATCCCCAGCAGATCCAGTTTGAACAGCATACGGAGACCGGGCGAGCGGATTATCTGCTTAAAGATAGCTTCGGTCGCGTGCTCTGTGTGTTGGAAGCGAAGCGCGAAGGCCTTGATCCGTACGACGCCAAAGAGCAGGCTCGCGGTTACGCTGAACAACTCAATGCCCCGCTTATCATTCTGTCCAACGGCCGTGAACATTGGTTTTGGAACTATGAGCGAGCCGTTCAGCGCGACGCCTACCGCATCGAGCGGCTTCCCTCGCGTGACGATCTAGAACGAGCCCGGCTCAAGAACCTTCAGCCGCCGCGTCCCCTCGGAAGCGAAGTCATCACACCCGAGTATCTCCGCCAGCTCAAACACGACCTAACGCTGAGACGATACCAGATTCGGGCGATGGACGAAGTCGCCCGGCTGTTCGATACCCAAGGACTGCGGAAGTTTCTCCTCGAAATGGCCACGGGAACCGGCAAGACGCTGCTCTGCGCCGCGCTCATTCGCCGCTTTCTGATGAGCCGAAACGCCGAGCGCGTCCTGTTCATCGTGGACCGTATCGAACTCGCGAGGCAGACCATCGAAGACTTTGCCATCGTCTTACCGGAGTTCAAACCGGTGATCTACAAGACCGCTCGCCGGACTGGTGAGCTGCTTGGGTCGTCCGTCGTGATCGCGACCATTCAATCGCTGCTGACCGACCGCCGCTATCGGGATGAGTTCACACCGTTCTATTTCGACCTCGTCATCAACGATGAAGCCCATCGGTCGATCTATGGCGATGCCCGCGAAGTCGTCCAATTTTTCCAGGCCACACGTATCGGTCTCACGGCGACGCCCAAGGCCTATCTCAAGAATGTAGATATTGAGAAGTTGGCCGAGGAGAACCCCAAGGCGCTGGAGGCCCGTCAGTTGCGCGACACCTACCATTACTTCGGCTGCAAGCCAGGCTTCCCGACATTCCGGTACGACATCATCGATGCCGTGAAGGACCCGGAAGGTCCGTTCCTCTGTCTGCCCAAGATTTTCGATTTCCGCTCGGATATCACGACCAAGGCGCTGGCGGAATCGGGTTGGGCGGTCGTCATCAATGAGCAGGAGGAAAGCTTCAAGATTCAGGATCTGGAAAAGAAGATCTTTACGCCAACCCGCAACCGCCTCATGTGCGAAGCCTTTCTGAAGGAAGCGCAGAAAGATCCGGCAGGGGCCATCGGCAAGTCCATTGTGTTTGCTGTGAACCAGACACATGCCACCAATCTCACGAAAATATTCAACGAGCTACAGCCCGGCATCGCACTGACGATTACCTCGCGAATCCCCGAGGCATCGGTGCTGGCGAAAGAGTTTCGTGACGGCAAACGGTCCGAGCGCATCGCGGTCTCCGTGGACATGCTCTCGACCGGCTACAATTGCCGCGACGCACTGAACATCGGTCTCTTTCGTCCGGTGTTTTCGCCGACGGAATATATTCAGATCAAAGGCCGGGGAACTCGACGCTATACCTTCATGATCGGCCACACCGCTTATGAGAAGTCCTGTTTCTACCTCCTCGACTTCTGCGCCGTCGCCGAATACTTCGAGGACCAATACGATTACTCGGTCCCGCTGAAGGTGCCGCGTGAAAAGAAATCCTCCGTCGCAACGGACTCGTATACCCAGGGCGATGGCCCTCACAGCGTTGCTGCAGAAGGCCAATCAGAGCCTCCGGCACGGGAAAAACCATCGCGCGTCATCCCGATCTGGGAGGGGATCGATACCCTCGTGAGCCAGGAGGTTCGTATTGTCGGCCCCAATGGCGAGAAGGTCGATATTATGACGTTTCGTGGCGGCTACGAGCGGGACATCAAGGAATTCGTTGCGCAGACACCCATACTTAAAGCAGCCGTGGAAGCCGAGGACGACGACGCCATCGAAACCATTCTCAACGAGCGGTTCTACCATCGCCCGGAGATGTATTATCCTATAAACGGCAGTTGAAGCAGTGGTCTGCTCCATTATAGCCTTGTTGGGAGTGGATGGGCGGCGCATTTCTTCGCACGAAGGGAGTCACCCTATGGGTGAAGCATCACGCAAGGCGTTGGCAGGACAGAACGGGGCGATCGCGCTCGATACGTTCGGAGGGCGTATCCACGTCGAGTGGGATCCGGCTGCAGCCGTGACCCCACTGGGACAGCTGCCGTTCTTCATCGAGTTTCTCAAGGTGAGCGGCCTGTTTGAGACCTGGGTTGCGGATTGCCCACTCACCTACCAGAGCAACCACGCGTCGGATAAGCGTGCGGTGCTCGCCACCTTGCTGCTGTCGATCCTGGCCGGCCATCACCGGTATGCGCATATCACGGCGATGCGCCATGACGGGATTCACCCCGAGTTGTTGGGCGTGTCGAAGCTTGTGTCGGAGGATGCCGCCCGGCGGGCGCTCGCCCGCATCGACGAAGCGTCCGGCGTGGCCTGGCTCGACCGGCATCTGGCGAAGACGACGCAGCCGTTGCTGACCACGCCGTGGATCCTGGATCTGGATGCGACCGTGAAGTGCCTCTACGGCAAACAAGAAGGCGCGGTGGTGGGCTACAACCCGAAGAAACCGGGCCGCCCGTCGCACAGCTATCACAGTGCGATGATGGCCAATACCCGGCTGGCCTTGGCAGTGGACGTGCTACCGGGCAATGAGACGGCCCCGCTGCACAGCATGCCGGGGATCTGGGCGTGGTTGGATGCCGTGCCGAAGGCGGTGCGCCCCGCCGTGCTGCGTGGGGACGTGGCCTTTGGCAACGAGTCGGTCTTGCGTGAGGCCGAGGCCCGTAGCCAACCGTATCTCACCAAGCTGCGCGTCACAAAGAATGTGAAGGCCCTCATCCAGACGCTCTTTCGCTCCACAGCGTGGGAAGAAGCCGGCCACGGCTGGGAAGGGGTTGAAGATACGCTGCGACTGTCAGGGTGGAGCCGCGCGCGCCGCGTGGTGGTGTTGCGCCGTCCCCTCACGGGCGAGCTGCTCATGACCGGGACGGATGCCGATCAAGAGCGGTTCGACTTCATAGCGAGCGACGTACCGACCAAGCGATACGAGTACGCGGTGCTGGTTACCTCAACCTCGTACGAGATTCTCGCCCTCGCCCAGCTCTATCGCGATCGAGCCGATGCCGAAAACACCTTCGACGAGTTGAAGAATCAATGGGGGTGGGGCGGCTTCACCACGCAGGATCTGGCGCGCTGCCGGCTCATGGCGCGGATGGTGGCGCTGGTGTACAACTGGTGGACGCTGTTCGTGCGGCTCGCCCAGCCACATAAACACTTCGAGGCGATCTCCAGTCGGCCGCTGTTGCTGCACGGTGTCGCCACGCACACCCACCACGCCGGACAAACACGCCTGACCATCACGAGCCTGCACGCGAAGCGCTCGGCCATCCAAGCCGTCCTGACCAACGTGGCGGGCTTCCTGCGGACCCTCAAAGCGACTGCGGAGCAGTGGACCGATGCCGACCGCCTGCGGGCCATACTCACCCGCGCGTTCGCCACATTTCTGCTCCCGACAGCGGGCCCTCCGGCCTTGCCGACCTCAGAAACTGCGGCGACCTGACACGTGGACTGCCGTTTTTAGGTTGATAGACCGAGCCGGCAAGAAGGCGTAGCACAACTCGACCATCTCGTGACATGTCATCCACCGCGGAGAACAATTCGCTCCAGTTGTGATGGGGGAGTGCCGCTGTCACCTCATCCATGGTGCAAGGGCCGCTCTTCAGCAAGAGCTCGATCACCGCGTCTTCGATCAGCGTTTGGGTAGTAGGTTGGGTCGTAAGCATAAACGCACCTCCTGTCTCTCCAATCTGCATGATACCGAATGACCTGCTTCAGTAGGATCTCCTGCGTACACCAGATCAACATGTAGGGTAACTAGGGTTTGACCTAGTAGGGCGACAAAATCGCACCAGCCTGCGGGGCGTAAGTCACCTCTTCCTTCCTGCTTGCTGCGCATGAGATCGTCAGTCGCCCACCTGCGTGATGATCCAGTGCGCCGACCTTGGTTTCTGTGTAGAATACTGTCCCACCCATCGGGACAGACCCTCTTGTCCCTTTGTGGCGTCTTGGGCAAGGGGTGTTGTACGTGACTCCAATAGGGATTCAGGCACAATCGATCGGCTGGATCGTTGCAGCGACTACCTTCGCCGCCGCCGTCTTCATGCTCGATCTGATCACGCCGCCTTGGACCGCCGCTCCTATGCTGTATGTGCTCCCAATCCTTCTCACATGGCTGATCAGGGGACGGGGCATCGTCGCGTTCTTCACCGTCGGTGTTCTCGTGTTCACGTGGGCGGGGGCTGTGTTTTCTCCTGGCGAGCTCACCTCCGATGTCACTACCAACCGCATCATGGCCTCGGTGCTGTTGATCGTGATCGCGACGCTCGTGAGCAGGCAGAAACAGTTGACACAGCAACGCAAAGCGGGTCGAGAGGCACTGCAGGAAAGTGAAGAGCGGCTCCTGTTGGCGTTGGACAGCGCGAGTATGGGTACCTGGGAGTGGGATTGTACAACCGATTCGCTGCGGTGGAATGAGCGGCAGTTCGAGTTGTTCGGCCTCAGATCGGAAGACTTTCACGGCACAGGAGACGAAGCGCTGTCGAGGATTCATGCGGAAGATCGTTCGCGAGTCGACGCAGCCATCCGCGAGGCGCTGGAAGAAGGGGTGACTTTTAGAGACGAGTTTCGAGTCGTCCATGCTGACGGCTCGGTACGGTGGCTGTTTGGATCGGGGCGACCAGTACGGGATGAGCATGGCCGTTGGAGTTGTATGACCGGCGTGAATTTCGACATCACCGATCGCCGGCGAGCCCAGGAAAAGGTACAGAAGCAGAATGAAGCCCTGGAGGCGCGTGTGTATGAGCGGACGGCGGCGCTGATCGAGGCCAACGAGCGGTGGGATTGGGTCGTTCGCGCGACCAACGACGGGGTCTGGGATTGGGATCTGCTCTACGGCACAGCCTACTTTTCTCCTCGATGGAAAGAAATGCACGGGTTTCAGGACAGTGATGCATTGGAATCGGTCCAGGAATGGTCAGCCAGAATCCATCCGGAGGATCGGCATCGAGTGCTCGGAGCGCTCGATCAGTATCTGGAAGGCAAGCAGTCTCGATTCTCTGCGGAATATCGCATCCAAAAGAAAGACGGGACATACTTTTGGGTATTCGACCGAGGGATCGCCATCTTCAATGACGAGGGCCGTGCAGTCCGTATGGTCGGGGCAGAGTCGGACGTCACCTGGCGGAAAGAAGCTGAGGAGGCGCTGCGCCGGAGAGAGTATGAATTCCGGGCCTTAGCCGACAATGTCCCGGCCTTCTTCAGCTACATTGATCGGGACCAACGGTACCGGTTCGTCAACAAGCGGTATGAAGAACTCTTCGGCCGGTCCCATGAAGAGCTTATCGG
>Ga0224501_10002960_pt1 | contig 13374 bp, 13 predicted proteins | sample SF_Oct11_sed_USG_4_FD_169105 | JGI IMG/M metagenome (GOLD analysis project Ga0224501, IMG submission 169105) | Sediment microbial communities from San Francisco Bay, California, United States - SF_Oct11_sed_USGS_8_1 | ecosystem: Environmental > Aquatic > Marine > Sediment | place: USA... | reverse complement strand
GTCCCCGCGAGCATCTTGCCGAACACATTGGAAATGAACTCCTCGGGGATGCCGGAGGCGTTGTCCTCGACTATCACTCGGAAATGTTCGGGTTCTTCGTCGAATCGCTTGATGATTACAACTATCTTTGGGAGTACACCCGTCTCCTCAGCCGCATCGATTGCGTTGGTGACGCCTTCGTGGATGATCGTGGTGAGCGAGCGAATCTTGCCCGTGTAACCCAGCATCGCAGCATTTTTTCGGAAAAACTCGCTAACGCTATGCTCCCTAAACTCTTTAAAGAGTTCTTCTGCCATAGTTTTCATTTAGGCCACCTTAAAGTCCTTATTTTACTATCTTATAAGCTTTACTAGCTTATTTATCTCAAAAGTCCCCCTTATGTCATTATTTCTCGATTTTACCTAATTTTTATAGATTTTACCCCCGCAGGTCTAAAAGGTTTGCGTTTTAGGGGATTCGCCTCCGTTCGATGAATTTTCTTTTCATTTCCCTGCGCTTTCGCTCGAGGAACCGGTAGACTGATGAATGTTTGGCTCCCTCAAGCAATATCTGGATTGCTCCTCGCGCGACAGCCAATTGCTCCGCAGTTCCAATAATCGCAATGGTCTTGCCGTAAATCGACACATGGGCACCCGTTGTTTCCTCCAGAATTTGTCTTGTTTTCCCCCGCTCCCCTATCGCCCGTCCCTTGAGTCGGACGAGCGCGCGCTCCGAGGGCCCGGCGAAGTCTCTGATGTCGATTACCTCGAGGAGCTGGTCGTCTTGGAACAACCGAAAAGCCCGCTCAGAGCTGAATCCGCGAGCGATGGCGTGAATCACTTCCCTCGCTTTAAGCGCCCCGAGGGGATCTTCACCGGGTTCAATCCGCACCTCTCCGGTCTCGCTATCAAGAGTTAGCTGCGTGCCCGTACGGCGCTCGATCTCCTGCTTCACCTCGCCCCTTGGGCCTATCGCGACACCTATGCGTTCCTTCGGCAGTCGGGCGTACATCACTTGCACCTAACACGGGCTCAGATTATCTTGGGCAAAGATTTTAACCATTTTTGTGTACTCCCGGATTTGCTATCCGGAGAGGACGACCCCCTCAGCCTCCAAGAGTTTTTTTCGTGTATACACAAAAACGTTGCGGTGGGTGTTCGTCTTATTCACCCTTGAGATCAGAAAATAGTTGGGCCGGTTCAGGTGTTGTCAAGCCGAGCTTGCGAAAATAACGCACGAGTTGGCTCAGGTCGCGCATCAACAGCTCGTCGCTCATCGGGTTCGCAATATCCGTCGCCATCGAAAAATCAATGAGTACAGGCTCTGGAGTCAGCATCACGTTATACTCGCTGAAATCGGCATGAATGAGCTCGGCCTTGTGGTATAACGTCTTGATCGCTTCGAACAACCTCTCGAATACCTGCCGTGGTTCCTTTGGTGGGACATCTTTCATGAGGGGGTAGGGTACCCCCTCCTCACCCACGAACTCCATCGCGAGCACATTTTTTTCGAAACCGATCGGCTTCGGTACCGCGACACCTGCTTCGTGGGCTCGCTGCAAATTTTTGAACTCGCGCGAAACCCAAGCGTAGATGATATGCCTTCGCTCGCGCTGGATGCGGCGAAATCGCGGATCTCCGGCTATGTAGCGGTACATATTTTTGAAGTTGGTGGTGGCAATTCGGTAAATTTTGGTCGCGATGTAGTTGCCCTGCTTGTCGAGCGCGCAAAAGATATTTGCCTCCTTGCCTGTGGAAACAGCGCCGTAAAATATGTCGAAGATTCCTTGATTTATCATGTGGTAGAGCGTCAACAGGGTCGAGCTGTCGAAGACGCTTGCCATTATCTTATAGGTTTCGGAGTCTCTCTCAAGGCGTTCAGGTCTGCGGCGCTCAAGCTTGCGAAGGAGAGCTTCAAAATCGGCCGGCAAACGATGTCCCCTATTCCCAGATGCCCTTTCTCCTCAACCATCCGACCTGCGTTCGGGTATAGCGATAGATGACATCTCCCTTCTTATCGCTCTGCACAGACCAGGGACGGATGATCACCACATCGTTCTCACGAACCCAGAGCCGCTTGCGGATTTTGCCCCGAATGCGACAGACGCGCACGTGCCCATCCTTGCACCTTACGCGCAGGTGGTCAAAGCCAAACATTTGTTCAACAACACCTAAAACTTCGTCCGGGGAAGGCATTCGAATTCGCTCGATTTCCTCCCCTGGAGTCAACTTCTTACGCTTGGGCATCAGGCGCCTCCGAGCTTCCGATCCCAGAGCAGTCGGTTTACCCCGTTTAACATTGCTTGAACACTTGCCATGATGATGTCCCCGCTTGTGCCTCGGGCTGTTACTATGCGCCGGCCATCAGTTAGCTTGACCACGACATCTACCATCGCATCGGTTCCTCCAGAGATCGCGTCGACATGATACGCCTGCAATCTGATGTTTGATGTGCCCTCGATGACTTTTCGAATCGCATCCATCGCGGCATCGACCGGGCCGACTCCTACTCCTGACTCGACCACTTCTTTGTCCTCAAATTTTATCCGCACCGAAGCAGTCGGGGTCACTTTATTGCCGCTCACCACGGTAAGTTCGTCAAGCTTAACCACTTCCTCAAGCGTGCGCCGCATCACTGCGTCTACTATCACGCGCAGCTCGGTGTCTGTGACTAGCTTTCCTCTATCACCCAGTTGCTTGACCTGCTCGAAAATCGCTTGGACTTGCTTCTTTGTTGGCTTTAGGCCCATCCGTTTGAGTTCGTTCTCAATCGCATGGGTGCCGACGTGTTTTCCGAATACAATTTTTCGATGTTGTCCCACTACTTCAGGCGAGATCGGCTCGTAGGTTGGTGGATAGGCGAGCACGCCGTGAGTGTGGATGCCCGCTTCGTGTGCGAAGGCGTTTTCTCCAACCACGGCTTTCGTCGGCGATACCGGCAGTCCCGTGTTACGCTCCACAAGTTTGGAGATGCTGTAAAGTTTGTTCAGCCTGATTCTAGTTTTGATTTCGTGGAAGTGTGTGAGCGCGAGCACAACCTCTTCAAGCGCGGCATTTCCTCCACGCTCACCCAAGCCGTTAACTGTCACATGGACCTCTTGGGCTCCAGCTTTGACCGCGGCGATCGTGTTCGCAGTCCCCATGCCGAAATCATCGTGGCAGTGGGCAGCAACGGGCACTTTCACGATCTTCGTGAGTTTGGAGAAAAGCTCATTCGCCTTTTCAGGGGTGAGCACGCCCACAGTATCGCATACGCAAACCCGCTGTGCCCCCTCCTTGGCTGCTGCCGAGAGGAACTCTTGGAGGAAGGTCGGGTCGGTACGAGTAGCGTCCTCAGCGGAGAACTCCACCACCAGCCCGTGGTCGAGGGCATAACGCGTGGCGTCGAGAGATATCCGCTTTATCTCTTGTCTGCTTTTTTTCAGCTTGTGCTTTAGGTGGATGTCGGATGTGGGAACGACGAGGTGCACGCTGTCGACATCGCAGGCTAGCGCGGCATCCACATCGCTTCGAAGGGCCCGGACAAAGCTACATATCTCAGCATCCAAGCCAGCATTCGAGATGAGTTTTATCGCTTGACGTTCGCCATCTGAGGTTATCGCCGCCCCTGCTTCTATAATGTCAACGCCGAGGTTGTCGAGGGCGCGGGCTATCTCCAGCTTCTCCTTGGGCGCCAGAGCCACGCCGGGGGTCTGCTCCCCATCGCGCAGCGTTGTATCAAGCACCTTAACTCTGCGTTTTGCCATTTCCTAACCTCGTGCTATATTGGGCAATGTTATTATTTAATGCCCTATACTAATTGTTGAGGGTGTGAGAATGCCAAAAGAGGCTTTCGTAAGCGATTTCATTAAGCAGGTGGGCAAGGGGGTAAAGCTCCCGAAGCGCGTTAGGATATTCGATACCACCCTTCGAGATGGCGACCAGACCCCGGGAGTATCGTTCACTGCCGACCAGAAGCTGCTCGTTGCGCGGCAGCTCGACAGATTGGGGGTGGACACGATTGAAGCAGGCACACCAGTATCGTCCGAGGGTGAAAGAAAGGCTGTGACTGCGATAGCAAAGGCTGGCTTGAACGCGGAAGTCTGTGGATTAGCTAGGGCAATTAAAGAAGATGTGGACGCGGCACTTGAGTGTGGGGTAGATTGCGTTCATGTGTTCATCAGCACGTCGGACTTGCACCTTGAACACATGCTCAAGATGACGCGTGAACAGGTGCTCCGACAAGCGGTAAAGCATGTTGAGCACGCCAAGGACCATGGTGTCACCGTCGAGTTTTCTGCCATGGATGCCACGCGGACCAACTTGGAATACCTCAAACAAATCTATCAAGCGACCATAGAGGCTGGAGCGGATCGCATCAACGTTCCGGATACAGTAGGCGTGATCACCCCGCGAGGCATGAATTATCTAATCAGTCAGCTGAAGCCCGTCATAAAAGTGCCGATAAGCGTGCACTGTCACGATGACCTCGGTCTGGCAACGGCCAACTCGCTCGCAGCGGTTGAGGCTGGGGCCGAACAGGTTCAAGTAGCGGTCAATGGGCTAGGCGAACGTGCGGGCAACGCATCACTAGAGGAGGTTGTCATGGCTCTTCGGGCACTTTACGGGGCAAAACTGAAGATTCAAACCAAGTTGCTCGCTGAGACTTCTGATTTGGTTGAGCGTCTGACGGGGATACCGGTGCCGCCGAACAAGGCGATTGTTGGGGAGAATGCGTTTGTCCATGTTTCAGGTATTCATGCACATGGGGTGCTTGAGTTCCCTGGTACTTATGAGCCTATTTCGCCGGAGCTGGTCGGGCACCATCGCCGTCTGTCCTTGGGTAAGCTTACTGGAAGGCACTCGGTTGAAAAACAGCTAAGGAGCATCGGAGTGGGGGCGACCAAGGTACAGTTGACGGAGATCACGAAGCGGGTCAAGGAACTCGGGGACAAGGGCAAACGCGTGACTGACGTCGACCTACGGGCGATAGCAGAGAGCGTGCTTGGAACATTGCCTCCAGAAGAGAAGTTGGTCGAGCTAAAAGAGGTTACTGTGACCACCGGGAGCACTATAACCCCAACCGCTTCGGTACGGGTGGTCGTACGAGGTGAGGAGCGAGTGGGCTCTGCGACGGGCGTTGGCCCGGTGGACGCCGCGATTGCCGCGATTCGTAACGTCATGAAAGAAATTTCGGCGCTTAAGCTGAAGGAGTACCACCTTGACGCCATCACAGGGGGTAGCGATGCGCTGGCCGAGGTCACGGTGAAGCTCGAGGATGAAAAGACCAACCTCTACATCGCAAAGGGCGTACGGGAGGATGTGGTCATAGCGAGTGTCGAGGCGATGATCAACGGAATAAACAGATACTTCGCGGGACGGAAGTAGAATCATAGGTATAAAGAAAACGATAAGGATTAACTTTTCAGTATTCTCTAAAAAACCGATACAATATTTAAATAACCCAGATGCGCAAAAAAATTATGACAAATTTAATAAAAAGCCTACCCTTCATAGGTAGAAAATATAGGGTGATGCTCAAGAAAGCCAAAATTACAACTACAGGAGAAATATTAGAACACGGAATTTGCCGTACCAGCCGTGGAAATTTAGCAAATGAATTAGGTATCAGTGAAAGACTGATTTCTAAATGGGTTAATCTAGCTGATTTGTTAAGGGTAAAAGGAATCGGGAAGAGATACCTCAAATTGCTCGACAAGATCGGTATTGGCAATCTGAACAAACTTTCTAAACAAGACCCAGATAATATACTTCAAAAGATTGATTCGCTTGATCAAGAAGATCTCCAAAAAATAAAAAGGAAACCTTCTAAAAAAACAATTAGAAGATGGATCGAAGAATCAAGAAAAACAGGAAAAATTGTACAGAACCTAAGCGACGACTTGGATATATTAGAAGTTGATATTGGAAGAAAAATATTTCTCGTACATGACATGGCTTTAGATTTAATAGGAAGCAAAGAATGGGAAACAATTATAAATTGGGGCAATGAAATAAAAAATAAATGCTTTTTTGAAATTATTCAATTAGGAGAACAAATCAACGAATTAAGGGAAGGGATAGATAAACAAAAAAAGAGTGACATTACTGAAAGATTCTCAAAAAATAAAAAAATTAAAGAATTAAAGGAATCTATTCTTAAAGAGATTAAAAGACCGTCAGATCTCAAAAAAATTGAGGCTTATCTTTTGAATGCTATCAAAAAACAACCGCCAAAAACACCCGTAGAAAACGCGAAAATACTTGATTTAGAAAAAAAGGTATATTATAATTTCTTCCTATTTTTTACAAGTGACTTTTTGATTCTTATCGGTAGATCTGGTCTAAGCATGGAGAGAAAAGACGAATACACTTTGGATGAAGAAGCCATCCAAGAAAAATTAAAGCATATTAATTCTTCAATGCCGCTATCTTATCATTTTCTTAAAAGATCGGCGGGCGAAATTAAAAAACAGAGCCTTTTAGATGTGATTAAATTAATGAAATATACAGATCAAGTAAATTCTATGTTTGCTAAACTCATGCCGCATACCGAAAAAATTGAAATTAATAAATTATTTAATAGAACATATACCTTATACAAAAAAATTATGCGTGAGGTTTCATGTAAGTTTTATTTATTTTACACTATTTATGGGGTGGAAAACAGACTTAAAAATTTAATAAAGAATGTGAACAAAAAAAATTGGCAGACGTATACAAAAAGAAAGTTGAAATTTTTAATTTTCCCTAAAAAGAAGGATATCATAATCATCAATCAGCTTTCTAGCTATAATTTAATGAAAAATTTGTATAGGAGGTTATAAGATGGCTTCAGCCGGTTGTGAAAGGGAGCAGTGGGCGTATGATGAAGCTCTTGAGCTATATCAAGAAGCTTTAAATGAGCTTCCCACAGCGGAGGAAGTAATAGAGGCTGAAGAGCATCTTGAGGCTCTAAAAGACCTCTTGATTTACGTTGATGATTATCCAGAACTCTTTAATGACCCAGAAAGATTCAAAGAAAAAATTGAGGAAGATATAGAAGAACTAGAAAAAGTTCTAGAGGAATACTACTCGAAAATTGAAATCTACCTAGAGGCTTGCATTACCCTTTACCATATATGGGAAATTCTTGAAGAATGTCTAAGTAACTTAAAAACATGCGAGGGTTGCTCGGAAGAATTTGGGCCTGAATATATAACAACTTGTAAGGGTTGTGGCGGAGATTATTGTGACACCTGTTTTGACGCAGGTATTGAGGCATGGGAACTGAAACAACAAGAAAACGTGTAATAAAATATAAACGGAGGTGAAAAAGAAAATGGCGACAAAGAAGGAAAGAATACGATCTTATCCTATCAAAACCATAGAAGGCATAAACAAAGTTCATGCAGAAAAATTAGTAAAGGTAGGTATAAAGACGACTTGGGCATTGCTAAAGCATTCAATAACCCGCAAGGATAGGGAAAAGCTTGCCAAAAAAGCGGGCATAAGTAAGAAACTGATTCTTGAATGGGCAAATATATCGGACCTGCTGAGGATTAAAGGCGTTGGCGAGGAATACTCTGACATGCTTGAAGAAGTAGGTGTAGATACCATCAAAGAACTCAAAATGAGAAACGTTGGTAACTTATATCCCGCTATCAAAAATTACTGTGATAAATCTAGGCTTGTCAGGAAAGCGCCGTCACAAAAGCAAGTTGCTAGTTGGATAACCCAAGCTAAGATAATGAAACCCATGCTGAAATATTAAAACTTTTTCTTTCTTTTTTTAATAAAGAACCATAAAATATAACGGAACAATTTCGCAAATTTGAGGGTTAATGGGCACCTTTAATTGACTGGAGTAAGAAAAAATAGTTCTTTGTCGTTAGCAAAAAGCCTAAGCCCAGTTCTTTCGTCGTTCTCAAAGTTCTGCCCCGATTCTGTTAAAAATTGGAACACTGAACCTTCATAGGTTTACGTCCTCTGGCCCCAGCGTCACCAATTTTACTCTTGCTTTCTTGCTTCGCCAATCCTCAACGAGGTATAGAAGCCGTGCTCCCTCGAGACGCCAAAGTTCACCCACAGGTTCCGCGTTTCGTCAATAGGCACCCGAATCGAGTCTGGATATGGTTTGCCTTTAGGCCAGTTGATGTAACCGTTAGGAAGGACAAGCGAAAAAGTGTCCCCCTTCACAGGGATGTTGGCCGTGTAAGGCTCCTTGCCCTCTCGCTTCGCTACGACTCTCAAGGTCGAGATACTTCGAGTTTCATCTTGGATTTCCTCCACCATCTTTTCACCTCCCGCTCTTGGTTGATGAGGAAACGTGCATACCCCGCATTTTCGCGTGATTCATTTCCCGCCAAGGTTTTGGATGTTGGTTCTTTATAAAGGGGAAAACATTTTTAGGATCGATTTTCCCGCTTCAGTACAAAAATGTACACTAAAGACTTAAATAGTACATAAACCAAAAAAAGGGGTGAGTCAGCAGTGAGGGTGGAAGTTTGAAGGTCTCTAGCATCCAAGAGATAGAGAAATTTGTCGATGAGTTCGGCAGGCCATGCTTGTTTCCGATAGTGGCGACCTTCGAGGGTTGCGCCAGTCCTGCAAAGGTCTATCTTAACATGAGAAACAATCGTCCCTCTTACCTGCTCGAATCAGCTGAGGGCATGGGCAAGCGGGCGAGGTACAGCTTCATCGGAATCAATCCGCTCCTTACGCTGAAGGTAAAGGATGGGCGGACGCAGCTTGGAGGAAATAAGCAGCTAAAGGAAATGGCCAGGAGAAACATCAGGAAGAAAGGCCAAGAAATGGATCCAATTGAAATTGTGAAGAGAACTTTTTTGGTGGGCCAGTTATCGGTACCGAGAATCAATTACCCAAGGTTCATCTGTGGGCCTGTGGGCTACTTCGCTTATGATGCGATTAGGCGCCTCTTCGATATCGGAAAAAGGGCGGGTGATGACTTGCGGCATCCCGATGCTGAGTTCACGCTCGCTAAAAATACAGTCGTGTTTGATCACGCGGAAAAAAAGACTTTTGTGTGCTCCAATGCTTTCATCTTGGAAAATTCGGACCTGAAGGTGGTGTATGTAGACTCATTAAATGAGATTAAAAGTAAAGTGAAGCAGCTTAGCGAGGCGAAACAACTTCCACGCTTGCGGACAGATGTGGGGCTGAAGACGAACGTAACATCAAACATGACTCGGGGCGAGTTCATAGATGCTGTTAGGCGGGTTCAAGAATATATTAATTCAAGCGATGTGCTGCAACTAGTGCTCTCGAGACGCATGGAAACTAAGTTAAACGGGGATCCCTACTCGGCGTACCTCGCTCTCCACAAGATAAACCCGTCGCCTTACATGTACTACCTAGACTTTGGGCGGCGGAAGGTAATCGGCTCCAGTCCCGAGACATTGGTCAGGGTCGAGAAAAAGGAGGTCATGACCAGGCCGATAGGCGGTACTAGGCGTCGGGGGCGAAGCGTTAGAGAGGATAGGGAAATCAAGCGAAAGTTACTAAGCGACAGAAAAGAGCGCGAAGAGCACATGATGCTCGTACATCTGGGCCGCGAAGACATAAGCAAAGTCTCGAAAGTGGGCTCGGTTAAGGTCAAAAATTTCATGACAATAAATAAGTACAGTCATGTCATGCACATCGTTTCGACCGTAGTTGGAGCGCTACGGGAGGACAAAGACGAGTTTGACGCGCTAAGAATCAACTTCCCCGCTGGCACGGTGGTTGGGGCTCCGAGATTCAGGGCGATGGAGATAATCGAAGAACTCGAACCGACGCGTAGGGGGATATATGCGGGCGGCGTCGGCTATTTTGATTACAGGCACAGCATGGACTTCGCAATCGCTATCCGGACTATTGTTGTCGAGGATGGTAAAGCCTACGCACAGGTTGGCGCAGGGGTTGTATCTAGATCCGTCCCCGAGCTGGAGTTCTACGAGACTGAGAACAAGGGGCGAGCGCTCCTTAAAGCGATAGGTATTGCGAAAGCATAAAGGAGGTGATAAATTGGAGTCCATGAAAAACGCCATATCGAAAGTGGTAGGCGGAGAGAACTTGACCGAAGCTGAAGCTGAGGCGGCAATGAAGTTCATCATGTCAGGTGGGGCGACCCAGGCGCAGATAAGCTCATTCCTAACCGCGCTTCGCATGAAGGGCGAAACGATCGAGGAGATTACGGCTTTCGCCCGGGTTATGCGTGAGTTCGCGGCTCGGATAACCCCAAAGGTGGACAACATCTTGGTCGATACCTGCGGCACTGGTGGTGATAAAGTTAAAACATTCAATATAAGCACAGCTGCGATGTTTGTCGCTGCGGGAGCGGGAGTTAGAATAGCTAAGCACGGCAACCGCTCGGTGACCAGCAAGGCCGGGAGTGCTGATGTTGTTGAAGCCATGGGGGTGCAGATAGACCTCCCTCCGGGCGAGGTCCAGCGCTGCATCGAGACGGTTGGGATAGGATTCATGTTTGCTCCACGATTTCATGGTGCTATGAAGCACGCGGTAGGTCCGCGCCGCGAGATGGGCATTCGAACTATTTTTAACATTCTCGGCCCCCTGACAAACCCCGCGAGCGCCCAAGGGCAGGTGATGGGGGTTTACGATGGGGCGCTGACCGAGAAGCTCGCTCAAGTGCTCGCGCGCCTAGGCTGCAGGCGAGCGATGGTTGTTTACGGCTTGGATGGGATAGACGAGGTATCCACTTTAGGAGAGACGAAAATCTCGGAGCTCAACGACAGCAAAGTGAGTACCTATACGATATCGCCCGAAGAGTTCGGCCTCGCGCGAACTCGCTCTGAAGCCATTGCAGGGAAGGACTTGGCTGAAAATGCCCGGATGTTGCTTAAGGTGCTGCGCGGCGAAAAGGGACCGCGGAGAGACATCGTGCTGTTGAACGCAGCAGCTACTATCGTTGTGGGGGGCAAAGCTCACGATCTGCACGAAGGAATCGCTGTCGCTGTAGATGCCATCGATTCCGGTAGTGCTTACGAAAAACTCGTTCAACTCATTGAAGCAACGAGCGGCAACTTGGACAAATTAAAAGCGTTGGAGGCTACGATTTGAACATTTTGGCGAAAATTGTAGAAGACGCTCGAGTTCGCGTCAAGAAGCAGGCCAAAGCCAAGCCAATCTCAAGAATGAAAATCGATAGGTCGCCCAAGCGGAGCCTGCGCAAGGCTATCGAAAGCGCACCTAAAGTGCCTTTGATTGGGGAGATAAAACGAGCTTCACCTTCAATGGGCGATATCAACCTTGACCTTGATGTGTTTGAAGTTTCACGCGCGATGGTCAGGGGGGGAGTCATAGCTATTTCAGTGCTAACGGAGCCAAAATATTTCAAGGGCGACTTAAGCTACATCCTAAAGATACGTAAAGCTGTCGACGTGCCGGTTCTGCGAAAAGATTTCATAGTTGACGAGTATCAGCTATACCAGTCGGTTGAGCTTGGCGCGGACGCAGTCTTGTTGATAGCTGGAGTTTTGGGGGAGGACCTCAAGCGCTTCATTGATCTAACGCGTGAGCTTGGGATGGAAAGTTTCGTTGAAGTTGATGAGGAGGAACAGGTGAAATTTGCGTCTGCCGCTGGCGCTGAGCTGATGGGGATAAACAACCGTGACTTAAAAACCATGCAAGTCGACATCACTCGCACGGCTAGGCTTGCTCCTCTCGTGCCTGATAAGGTGGTGCTTGTGAGCGAGAGCGGGATGCGCATGCCGAATGATATTAAATTTGTGCTCGATGCTGGCGCTGATGCTGTGCTTGTGGGAACTTCTTTAATGAAGTCGAGAAATATCGAACAACAGGCGCGATTGTTCGTGAATGCGAGGTAAACTCATGGTGAAGGTCAAAATATGCGGTTTCACAAATACCGAGGACTTGAGAGTTGCCTGTACGCTGGGCGTAGACATGGTCGGGACAATTGTCGAGATACCAAAATCGCCCCGAAGAGTGACGATTGAGCAAGCGAAACAAATCTTAGCTGCGGCGTCAAAGGGTGTCGATAAAGTTGCAGTGGCCATGCCGAAAAATCTAGGCGAAGTTGAGAGAATAGCGCGGGAGTTGAAGCCCGATTACCTTCAGTTTCATTTCACTTTTCCAGCAGACGAGATCCTCAAACTCAAAAAACGTCTTGGTATAAAGTTGATTTCGGTTATTGCGATATCTCAGAAAGTCGAGGGCCATCAGGAAATAATAAGTCGGGCTATCGAGGCAGCTAGGATAGCAGATTTTCTAATGCTCGATACGAAGGGGCCGAGTGGGGGCGGTACCGGTCTCGCTCACGATTGGAGCTTAAGCCGCCGAATTCGTGATGCTGTGGGTAAACCAATGTTTTTAGCAGGGGGACTTAATCCCTCCAACGTTAAAGAGGCGATTAGGTTAGTACAGCCTTATGGAGTAGATGTTTCCACAGGAGTCGAGTCCAGCCCAGGCAAAAAGGACGCGAGGCTCATGAGCGAGTTCATCGAAGCTGCGAGAGGAGGCATAAAATGAAGTACGTAAACAAGTTTCCTGTGAAAGGGAAATTTGACGGCTTCGGCGGACAGTTCGTGCCAGAGACGATTATGCCAGCGCTAGAAGAACTCGAAGCAGCTTACAAAAGATTAAAGGATGATCCAAAATTCAAACGCGAGCTCGATTATTACCTGAGGGAGTATGCAGGGCGCCCGACACCGCTATACCTCGCGAAAAATTTGTCAAATCTGGTTGGGATGAAAGTTTATCTCAAGCGTGAAGATCTTGCCATGACCGGTGCGCACAAAATTAATAACACGCTGGGTCAAGCTCTCCTCGCAAAATACATTGGTAAAACCCGCGTAATCGCCGAAACTGGGGCGGGGCAGCACGGGGTCGCTACCGCTACAGCTGCCGCGATGCTCGGGCTAAAATGCGACATCTATATGGGCACCGTGGACATGGAGCGTCAAAAGCTCAACGTATTTCGAATGCGGTTGCTTGGGGCAAGAGTAATCCCCGTCAAGAGTGGTTCGTGCACGCTGAAGGATGCCGTCAACGAGGCCATCCGTGACTGGACGGCAAATGTCCAAACTACCCACTACTTGTTGGGCTCGGTGGTTGGGCCCCACCCATATCCGATGATTGTGCGAGATTTCCAGCGGGTGATTGGAGAGGAGACCAAAGAACAGATTTTGAATGCTGAAAAACGTTTGCCCGATGCTATCGTTGCATGCGTGGGCGGCGGGAGCAACGCGATTGGAATCTTCTACGATTTTCTTGACGACCCAGTCGAATTTTATGGTATTGAGGCAGGTGGTAAGGGACTCGAGACTGGAAAGCATGCAGCGCCGCTTTGTAGTGGGTCCAAAGGCATACTCCACGGATCCCATAGCTTAGTGATGCAGGATAAATTCGGGCAGATCTTACCAACTCACAGCATTTCCGCCGGGCTGGATTACCCGGG
>Ga0224501_10002958_pt1 | contig 13377 bp, 14 predicted proteins | sample SF_Oct11_sed_USG_4_FD_169105 | JGI IMG/M metagenome (GOLD analysis project Ga0224501, IMG submission 169105) | Sediment microbial communities from San Francisco Bay, California, United States - SF_Oct11_sed_USGS_8_1 | ecosystem: Environmental > Aquatic > Marine > Sediment | place: USA... | reverse complement strand
GGCGCCATTGACAAGCCCGGATTTGAAAAGAACTTCCTCTTCCGGCAGCCCATCCTCCACATAGGGAATCCGCTGGAATTCCTTGAAGGCGCTCCTGGGCGTCCCCTTCCAGAAATGGGCCATTCCCGCAAGCCAGATGAATGGGGCGTCGGGCCATTGCGTCCTGATTTTCAGCGCCTCGCTGAATTCTCCGGCCTCCAGCCTGGCCACGAAATTGACTAGATCGGACAGTTTATCGTCCAGGTTTTCCCCGCCAAGATAAAAAGCCTGCGGCTCGAATGCGCGCAAGGCGTTCTCCCGTCTTCTTTTTTCCAGCGCGCCGCTATACAGCAATACCTTCCTGACTATGATACCTGCCCGCCCGGCAGGGGCTGTATACGCCAGCAGGTGGGCTCCGGATTTGGTGGCCATTTCCATCAGGTTGGAGACGTGTGTATCGGAAACTTCCAATAGGGAGATTTTCAACGCTCCACTGAACTCACCGTCGAGTATCTTGCCTGAATGGATCCCGGGCAGACCCTTTTCCACCGCCAGCCTGTATGGCCCAATAGAAGCCTCCGCGGAATTGATCATGACTTTCTCTATAATATATGCAGGATATGAAATAGAGCGTACACCCGGATCGCCCTTTGGAATTCGAATTGAGATATAATCCCTTTGTTCAAATTATACGACATAAGAGGGGAAATGGAAGAAAATATTACCCGTCTTTTTGAGGCGGTGAAATCAAAAGCGTATCGCGAAGGGGAGTTCACACTGGCTTCCGGCCAGAAATCCTCCTACTACATCGATATGAAGGAAGTCACCCTGGACGGCGATGGAATCCTGCTCATCGGCAAGGCGATCTATCCCTGGGCCATGAAATGGGGGGTGGACGCGGTGGGAGGCATGGAACTCGGCTCCGTTCCCATATCCACCGCCGTGTGCCTGGTGGCGGCCATGGAGGGGAAAAACCTGGGCAACGTGATTGTCCGCAAGGAAACCAAAGGGCATGGCACCCGAAAAGCGGTGGAAGGCCGATTGTTCCCCGGGATGAAAGTGGCGGTGGTGGAAGATGTGGTCAGCACGGGAGGATCGAGCATGAAGGCTGTTCACGCTCTTCGGGAAGCGGGGCTGGAGGTGGCCGGTGTGATCAGCGTGGTGGATCGGCTTATGGGTGGCGGAGAACTGTTCGCCAGGGAACAGATACCTTATCAGTACCTTATGGATATCCGGCAGATACGCGAAACTGTATCATAATATAGCATATTGACTTATCGCCCCCCCTGACCCACATTAAGGTCAGGGAGTGAGTATTTTTTATGCATGTCTTTCTGGGTGGAGGCAAGATGATTCGCAAGGCTGCCGTTGCGGGGTATTTCTATCCTGGTTCAGGGGTAGGTATCGCCCGACAAATCAAAGAGTTCGCTCTGGATAGCGGCCCCAGGGAAGAAGTGGTGGGATTGATCGCCCCTCATGCCGGATATAAATACTCAGGCCAGGTGGCCGCCAGGGTGTACTCCCGCGCCAGAATCTCCGGGCCTGTCATCTTTTTTGGCCCAAACCATGGTAATGGCCAGGGGGTGGCCGCCCCGACCATATGCATGATGGCCAGGGGAACCTGGAATTTCCCCGGTGGAGCCGCCAATATTGATTCCGCGCTGGCGACCTTGTTGCTGGGTTCATCCTGCGAGATCCATGACGCCGGATGGGCGCATGAAGATGAGCATTCCCTGGAAGTACATCTGCCGTTGCTGGAGCACTTTTCCCCCGGGACGCAAATAGTCCCCATCATCATGTCCAGGGTTGATGACGATGAAGTACTGGAGCTGGCCGACTGCGTATACAAAGGGATCGTGAAATATCGCAAACCGGTGACCCTGGCCGCCAGCACCGACATGAGCCACTATATCCCCCAGGAAAAAGCCAACAAGCTGGACCGGATGGCCATGGACCGGATCGAGGCACTGGACGCCGTGGGGCTGCTGAAAACGGTGCGGGACAATCGGATTTCGATGTGTGGCGCCCAGCCCACCGCCGTGGTGCTGGAGGTTTGCAGGAAACTGGGGGCCGAATCGGCGACCCTGGTGGGATACTCCACATCTGGCGACGCCAGCGGCGATTACTCTTCGGTGGTGGGATACAGCGGATTCACCATCGCCCGGCCCCGAAAAAAGTGATTTGCTGGATTGAGCGAATTACCACTTCCGGGGGAAATGAAAGCGCAACAGGACACAGGCGCGAAAGATGGGATTATTTCCCTACGATCTTCAGGACAAAGGCGGCGGAATAGAGGCCATAAATCACGAAGATCGCCCCGATAAGGGTCCACGAAACCGTGCCTCCGATGATACCCTGATAGGTGAAATAGCCCCCCAAGCTGGCCAGAGACACGCTGAGCACCATAATCATGGCGGTGGCCATCATCCCCCTGGCGGAGATGGGGTGGCCCCGGCGCATGTTGTATCGCCACTTCACCCTATCCACGGCTTTCTTGATCCGGGAGGAGACTCCGGGGGAGTTGGACAGGACTTTATCACAGAAGGAGCATGTGTGGTCCGTGGGCCGGTTGGGGCAGCCGCAATGGGGACAGTCGATAAAATCGCCCCTGACTTTCGGGAATTTCTTAGGTGACTGGTCACTGGCCATCGACTTGCTCCACTGCTTCTTTTATCAAAGGTATACTAATTTTCCTCCCCTTTGTCAAGGAGAGTCTGTCTATCCGGCCCAACGCCTGCCACTGGCTTTCCGGGTCCCGGGGCAGCCGCGTCACCAGCCACAAGGCCGCTTCCCGGGGAAGAACCATGCGCATGTCCGCGGCCATCTTCATCAGAACCTGGGGCCTGGCCTCGTCTCCCACCGGCCTCAGCTCGGCCACATGGCCCCACAACAGCCGGGTGGAAAGCCAGTCCGGGAAGCGCCACTGGGGCGGGGATACCGCCGACGCCGCGGCGAACCTTCCATTTGGCTTGCCGGTTACTTCATTATACAGGTTGAACACCAGATTGCACAGTTCTTCCTCGTCCTGGGCCGCCTCCAGCCGGTCCACCGTCAGGAACACAGCCCTCTCCATGGCGCCCACGTATTCAGCCAACCTGCCATACATATCCTTCTGGCGCCCCTCTGCGGCCAGTTGGGCGCAATCCAGATACACCGCGGAGGCCGACCCCACGCTCCGGCTGGCCACCTGCCCCATGGCGGCCAGCAGATGGGTCTTTCCACACAGGGCCGGACCGTGAATAACCAGCCCCTTGGGGGCCGCATCCTGCAAGGTGGAAAACTGGTGGCACAAAGCGGCGCAAGTCCTGTTCTCCGGGCTCTGGATGAAGTTCTCGAAGGTGTCGTCCCGGTCCGGAGGAAACTCAAGCTTTAACTGGAAGTTATACATGTTTTTTGAGGGTCGTAATCAATATTGTTGATAAATGTTAGCAGAATATGAGTCCGCATTCCACATACGTCAATTGGCGGGGGGTAAATACTGTATAGCCTTGTATATCAACAAGATACGATTGTTCGATCATAGAGCAATCTGTGGTAACTCTTTAAAAATTAAACAGTTTATAATTCCAGAACCCAGGGTTTGCCACAAGTTATCCACAGGCGCTGTGGAGAACTCCTCAGGCCTGGGGAAATCATGATCCATCTGCGAAATTCATTGTTGTGTCCAGCTTCTTCGTCTGTGAAACGGATTATTCCGCTATTCATACAAATAAGGTAGAATATATCCTATATTCCGCTTTGGAGATAGCCAAGGCAGTGCAAAACTTCGTGTTCCGGTTCCCCCGGCGCCGCGCCCAGGATTAGGATTTGAACAAAATTGGAATCACCACCACCATCCCGGCGGAGATCGTATTCGCCTCCGGCGGCGCCCCTGTGGACCTGAATAATATATTCGTCACGGACATCAAGCGCTCCGAATATGTAGAGCAGGCGGAGGTGGAAGGCTTTCCCCGCACCATATGCGGATGGATAAAGGGGATGTATTCGGCCTGCCTGGACCATAAGATCCCAAAAGTGATCGCCGTCACCGGCGGCGATTGCTCCAACACCCATGTGCTGATGGAGATATACAGGATGCGGGGGGTGGAGACTGTCCCCTTCAACTACCCCTATGGCCGAAACCGGCAGAGCATGCAGAGCGAGCTGGCCCTGCTGCGCGACTCCCTGGGCGCCTCCGAGGAAGCCTCCGAGCGATGGCGCGCCCGCCTGAACCGCATCCGCCGAAAGCTCGATATGGTGGATCTGCTCACTTGGCGCGACGGCAAGGTCACCGGGTTCGAGAACCATCTGCTGCTGGTCAGTTCGTCAGACTTCGATGGGGATCCGGATGGATTCGAGACGAAAATCGACCGGTTCCTGGAGGAGGCCCGACAACGACCGGAAATCGACGCTCCCGTCCGGCTGGGGATGATCGGCATCCCGCCGATAATGGAGGGGCTGCATGAGTTCATGGAAATGACAGGCGCCCACTGCCTCTACAACGAGGTGGCGCGCCAGTTCACCATGCCCTTCGGCGGGGAGACCCTGGCGGAGCAGTACCTGGCATACACATACCCATACCAGATCGGGCCCAGGATCGATGATATACAAACCGAGATCGAAAGGCGGCAGATCGACGGGATCGTCCACTATGTCCAGTCCTTCTGCCACCGCCAGATGGAGGACCTGATATTCCGGGAGCGGTTGGATATCCCGATCCTCACCATAGAGGGGGACGCCCCCCGGGCCATCGACGCCAGAACAAAAATCCGGCTGGAAAGCTTTATCCGGATGCTGGCCCAGCGCAAGGGAGCGGCGGTATGAACAGAGCATTGACCCTGGGAGTGGACGCGGGCAGCAGGCAGGTGAAGCTGGCCATCGGCGCCGGTCGGGATATCGCTTTCACCGCCATGATCGACACTGTCCAGTTCTACCTCGCCTGCCGCGACGGCGGCAGCGACAGCCACAACGGCGGCAGCGACAGCCGCAACCATGGCCCGAAAAGTGGCCGGGATCTCGATATCTATCGTCTGGCGCAGCTGGCCGGGGCTCCCCGATGGAGCCATGTGGTGTCCACCGGATATGGGCGGAACAACGTGGCCGTGGCGGGGGGGCGGGCGATCCCGGAAATCATGGCCCATGCGGCGGGCGCCGTCAGCCAGACCGGGTTGAGCCATTTCACCCTGGTGGACCTGGGGGGGCAGGACACAAAGGTGATCAGCGTCCGGGATGGGATGGTGGACGATTTTGTGATGAACGATAAATGCGCCGCCGGGTCTGGAAGATATCTGGAAAATATCGCCGCGACGCTGGGCGCTTCGCTGGACACCCTGGGGCAATGCTGGGAAAACCCCGTGAAGCTTTCCAACACCTGCGCCATATTCGGCGAATCGGAGGTGGTGGGGCTGGTCTCCGACGGAGCCTCGGCGCAAAGCATCCTGGCGGGGGCCAACGCTTCCGTGGTGGCCAGGCTGGCGCCGATGATCCGGCGATACCGGCCAAAGATCATCGTGGCTTCGGGAGGGGTGGCCAAAAACATGGCGGTGCGCAAACTTCTGGAAATAGAAACCGGGGTGGAGGTGATAACCCCCGCCGAGCCACAGCTGAACGGCGCCATTGGCTGCGTCTTGGGCTGAAATGCGCGTGGCCATCATTTTGGAATTCGTTTAGGGGAAAAGGTTTTCTAGGAAAGCAAACCCATCAATCAAATGCAAAGGAGGGGTTATGACCGAGACGATATTCATGGTCCACGGCATGTGGGCCGGAGCTTGGTGCTTCGACAAATACATCCCATATTTCCGGGAGCGGGGCTATGACTGTGTGGCCGTCGATCTGTTGCATCACGATGTGGACCCGAAAGCTCCTCCCCCGCCGGAACTGGGAACCACCGGCCTGGAGGCTTACGTTGACGATCTGGAGGCGAAGATCAAGAAGCTTCCCAAGCCGCCCATCATCCTGGGGCACTCCATGGGGGGGCTGCTGACCCAGAAACTGGCGGCCAGGGGGTTGGGAAAGGCGATCATACTGCTCACTCCGGCGTCACCGGCCGGGATAATGGCATTGCGCTGGTCGGTGATTCTCTCGTTCCGGGAGGCTCTTTTGCGGTGGGGATTCTGGCGCACCCCCTTCCTCGCCTCCTTTGACACCATGGTCTACTCCGTGCTGCATCAGACGCCAGAGGAGGAGCAGAGGTTGTATTACGACAGGATGGTGCACGAGTCCGGCAGGGCCATATTCGAGATCGGGTTCTGGCTGCTGGACTCGAAAAAGGGGGCGGCGGTGGACGAGACAAAGGTGACGGCGCCGATGCTGGTGGTGGGGGCGGGCAATGACAGGATCACTCCGGCGTCGGTGGCGCGCAAGGTGGCGGAAAAATACGACCATGTGTCCGAATATCACGAATTCCCCGAGATGTCGCACAACGTCATCGGCGAGCCTGGTTGGGAGCAGGTGGCCGGATATGTCTGTGACTGGCTGAGGGGGAAGGGGATGTGACTCCCACTGCGGCGGGGCATTGCAAAAGAGGGGGCAAGGAACTGAAGTTCAAGGTCGCCGTAATTTTAAGTTGTCAACTGTCCGTTGAAAATGCGAGAATCCTCGTTTGCTGTGGTGAGCGTAGCTCAGTCGGTAGAGCACTGGATTGTGGTTCCAGTGGTCGCGGGTTCAAGCCCCGTCGCTCACCCCATATATTTCTCCTGGATTTTTCGGTTTTGGGCCTGTTCAAAAGAGGGGCGCAATATTGCGTTGAAAATCAGGCCGAATCGTAATACACTTGTGGGCTTTATAGATAAATACCCTGCCGATGACCTTGGCTGGGGATGATTATATTCGGTGGCCGAAGCGAATCCGGGCCACCATTCGGTGGGTTTTTTAGGGGAACGATTCATGATCGAGATTAACTGGACATTTTGGGTCCAGGCCGTCAACTTCCTTGTGTCCCTGGTTTTTTTGAACCATTTCATTTTCAAGCCGATGCTGGCGCATATCGAAAAGCGCGAGACGGAGATGAAAGGGCTGCGGGACGAGGCGGAAGCTCTGCGCAAACAGGGGGAAGAAGCCCTGGGTGAGTATGAGAAAGGGCTGGAGACCATCCGCGCCGACGCCACGGCCACCATCGCCGAGGCCCGCGTCCAGGCCCAGCAGGAGATGAGCGACAAACTGGCGGCCTCCCGAAAGGAGTTCGACGCCAAGATCGAAAGCGCTCGGGCCACCATAAGACAGCAGACAGAAACCGCCGCCGCCAACCTGAAGGCGGAGACGGAACAATTCGCCCGGTCCATGGCCGGGAAAATCCTGGGAAGAGGCGTCTGATACCATGAAAAATAGATATGCGGCTCTGCTGGCGGGGGCCACTCTTTTTTTCGCCAAGGCCGCATGGGCCTCCGGCGGGCTGGCCATGGCCACGGAGTGGAGCTGGGCCAGGGATGGCGGAAGGATCTTCAACTCCCTGGTGGTGGTGGGCGCCGTCGTGTACATCATCTCCCGCTTTGCCGGCCCGGCGCTGAAAAAGCGCTCCAAGGACATCCGGGATGAAATCCGCGAGTTGAACGAGGCCCGGGAAATGGCCGAGCGCAACGTGGCCGATTACCAGAAGAAACTCGAAGAGATCAAAGCCGAGCATGGCAGGGCCATGGCGGAGGCTAAAACCGAGGCGGAGCAGATCCGCCAGCGGATCCTGGAACAGGCGGAAAAGGCGGCCCAGGCCGTGCTCAGCCGCGCTTCGGACCAGATCGATATGGAAACCGAGCAGGCGCGTCAAAGGCTCCAGAAGGAGACCACGTTGCTGGCCATCGCCACCGCCGAGGAGTTGCTGAAAAAGAATATCGGCCCGGCGGACCACAAGGCCCTGCTGGAGGAATACATCTCTAATATGGAGAAAAACAATTGAAGGAGACCGCCATCGCCCGGCGCTATGCCAAAGCGTTTGTGGAGAAATTTCCCGAGCCTGGCCCCCTGGAGGCCATGGGGCGGGATTTCGCCGCATTTTCCTCGGTTTTCGAAGGGGAGAAAACGCTGAAAATGGTCATGCTGAATCCGGCTGTGCCCCCGGAGGCCAAACTTGCGATCCTGAATAATATAATGGAGAAGATGGACCTGGCCGACGCTTCCAGAAAGGCCCTGGTCCATGTCCTGAAAAAGAAACGGATGGACATCATCCGGTTCATCGCCGCCGAGTTCGAGCGGATATCCTTTGAGGTATTGGGCAAGGTTCGCGCCCGGGTGACCAGCGCTGTGGAACTGACCGCCGAAGAAGCGGGCGCCCTGCAAAAAAGCCTGTCGGAGTTTTCCGGCAAGGAAGCTGTTATGGAAATAAAGGTCGACCCTTCACTAATCGGGGGCGTGGTGGCCCGCATCGGCTCCGTCGTATACGATGGCTCCGTGGCCAACCAGCTCAAGTCCCTCCGGGTGCGGCTTAACTAAATATAAACAAGGTGAGACGGTAAAATGGGTATTAAAGCCGAAGAAATCAGCTCCATAATCAAGGAGCAGATCGACAAGTACGAACAGAAGGTGGAGCTCAAGGAGGTCGGGGTTGTCATCTCCGTGGGTGATGGTATCGCCCGAATCTATGGCCTGGAGAACTGCCTGGCCGGCGAAATGCTGGAGTTCCCCGGCGGGATCATCGGCATGGCGTTCAACCTGGAAGAGGACAACGTGGGCGCCGTTCTGCTCGGTTCCGATATCGAGATCAAGGAAGGGGACGAGGTCAAGAGAACCGGCCGCATATTCGAGGTGCCCGTGGGCATGGCCATGGTGGGCCGGGTGGTGAACGCCATCGGCGAGCCAATCGACGGCAAAGGCCCCATAAAGACAGAGACCTTCGGCCCGGTGGAAAGAATCGCCCCCGGGGTTATCGACCGGAAATCGGTCCACGAGCCGCTGCAGACCGGAATCAAGGCTATCGACGCCATGATCCCCATCGGTCGCGGCCAGCGCGAGCTTATCATCGGCGATCGCCAGACCGGCAAGACCGCCATCGCCATCGACGCCATAATCAACCAGAAGGGGTTGGGTGTTTACTGCATATACGTGGCCATCGGCCAGAAACGCTCCACCGTGGCCCAGGTGCACAGGGTGCTGGAGGAGCACGGCGCCATGGAATATACCACCATCGTCGCCGCCACCGCTTCCGAGCCCGCGCCGCTGCTATACATGGCGCCCTACGCCGGATGCGCCATCGGCGAGTGGTTCCGCGACAACGCCAAGCACGCCCTCATCGTTTATGATGATCTGACCAAGCAGGCGTCGGCCTATCGCCAGCTTTCGTTGCTGATGCGCCGCCCGCCGGGGCGCGAGGCCTATCCTGGCGATATTTTCTACTGCCACAGCCGCCTGCTGGAGCGCTCCTGTAAAGTCAACGACAAGCTGGGCGCCGGCTCCATGACCGCCCTGCCGATAATCGAGACCCAGGCCGGGGACGTGTCCGCATACATCCCGACAAACGTCATCTCCATCACCGATGGACAGATATTCCTGGAGACAGACCTTTTCTTCTCCGGCATACGCCCGGCCATCAACGCCGGCATCTCCGTCTCCCGCGTGGGCGGCGCCGCCCAGATCAAGGCCACCAAGCAGGTGGCCGGCAGCCTCCGGCTGGATCTGGCCCAGTTTCGCGATCTGGCCGCCTTCGCGGCGTTCGGGTCGGACCTGGACGAGGCGACCCAGGCCCAGCTTCGCCGGGGCGAGCGGCTGGTGGAGGTGCTCAAGCAGGATCAATACCGCCCGATGTCCATCGAACGCCAGGTGGTTTCCATCTACTGCGGCGTCAACGGTCATCTGGACGATCTGGCGAACAGCAGGGTCCGCGCCTTCGAGGAGGAGTTTTTGGCCCACCTCGATTCCAAGGCCCCCGGCATCCTGGAGGCGATCAAGACAGAGCAGAAAATATCCGATGAGACCGCCGATAAACTGAAAGCTGCCATAGCTGATTTTAAGAGCAGGTTTCCAAAGGAGTAGGGCTTTATGCCGAACCTTAAAGATATCAAGCGACGGATAGATTCCGTCAAGAACACGCAGAAGATCACCAAGGCGATGAAGCTGGTGGCCGCCGCCAAGCTGCGCAAGGCGCAGGAAGCGGTGGAGGCCTCCCGCCCATATTCCGAAAGGATGCTCGAAGTGATGAAGGGGATCGCCCTGCGGGCCAGCCCGGAGGCCAGCCCCCTGCTGGAGCGCCGCCAGGCCCAGAATATCGTCATAGTGGTATATTCCGGCGACAAGGGCCTTTGCGGTCCGTTCAACAGCTCCGTGCTTAAAACCACGCAGAAGCTGATCGCGGAAAACGAAGGGAAGGGGATCTCCCTGATCCTGCTGGGGAAAAAGGCGCGCGACTTTTTTAAAAGGCGGAAGGTGAAAACCCTGGACACCATCCTGGATGTGGCCCGGCACGACCTTTATGACCTGGCGGAGAAAGTGGCCGATATCGCCATAAACGCCTATACCGAGGGGACCGCCGACGCGGTGTACCTGGTGTTCAACAAGTTCAAGAACGTGGTGGTGCAGATTCCGCAAACCGCCTCGCTGCTGCCGGTGGAGACCAGGACGGCGGAGGAGGAGGGGGAGCACGCTCTGGCCGACTACGAGTATGAGCCTTCGGCGGAGGAGATCCTGGAGGAGATCCTGCGCAGGTATGTAATATCCCAGCTGCACCAGGCTCTTTTGGAGTCCCAGGCCAGCGAAAACGGCGCCCGGATGACAGCCATGGACGCCGCCACTAAAAACGCAAAAGAAATGATCGACGACCTTACCCTGGATTACAACAAGGCTCGCCAGGCCGCTATCACCACGGAGCTTATCGAAGTGGTCAGCGGCGCGGACGCTTTGGAGGGGTGAGGTAATATAAGAGGAATTGAATAAATGACCACCAAGACAAAGAACGTAGGAAAAATATCCCAGATCATCGGGCCGGTGATCGATGTGCAGTTCAGCGCCGGGCAGCTGCCGAAGATCTTTAACGCCCTGGAGGTGTTCACCCCCGGAGGCGAGAGGATCGTCTCCGAGGTGGCCTTGCACCTGGGGGAGAACACCGTGCGCGCCGTGTGCATGAAACCCACCGACGGGTTGATGCGCGGCATGGATGTGACCGACACCGGCGCCGCCATCTCCGTCCCCGTGGGCAAGGGGGTGCTGGGCCGTGTGCTCAACGTGACGGGAGACCCGGTGGACGAGGCCGGGCCGATTGAATGTGATACCCGGTGGGAGATCCACAGGGAAGCCCCGGCGCTGGTGGACCAGTCCTCCACCCTGGAGCCTCTGGAAACCGGCATCAAGGTCATCGATCTTCTGGAGCCGTACCTCAAGGGGGGTAAGACCGGGCTTTTCGGCGGCGCAGGCGTGGGCAAAACCGTGCTCATCACCGAGCTTATCCGAAACATCGCCACGGAGCACTCCGGATATTCCGTCTTCGCCGGGGTGGGCGAGCGAACCCGCGAAGGAAACGACCTGTATTACGAAATGAAAGAGTCCGGCGTTCTGGAGAAAACGGCGCTGGTCTATGGCCAGATGACCGAGCCTCCCGGCGCCAGGCTGCGCGTGGGGCTTTCCGGGCTGACCGTGGCCGAATATTTCCGCGACACCCAGGGGCTGGACGTGCTCCTTTTCGTCGATAACGTTTTCCGATTCTCCCAGGCCGGTTCGGAAGTTTCCGCTCTGCTGGGCCGCATGCCGTCGGCGGTGGGATATCAGCCCACCTTGGCCACGGAGATGGGCACCATGCAGGAGAGGATCACCTCCACCAAAAAAGGCTCGGTCACATCGGTGCAGGCGATCTATGTGCCCGCCGACGACCTGACCGACCCGGCGCCGGCCACAACTTTCGCCCATCTGGACGCCACCACGGTTCTTAACCGGCGCATCTCCGAGCTGGGTATCTATCCGGCGGTGGATCCGCTGGACTCCACCTCCCGCATCCTGGACCCCAACATTGTGGGCAAGGAGCATTACAACATCGCCCGAGGCACCCAGCAGATCCTGCAAAGGTATAAGGAGCTGCAGGACATCATCGCCATCCTGGGTATGGAAGAGCTTTCCGAGGATGACAAGGTGACCGTGGCCAGAGCCAGGAAGGTGCAAAGGTATCTCTCCCAGCCGTTCTTCACGGCGGAGACCTTCACCGGCACCCCAGGCAGATATGTGAAACTCAAGGACACCCTGGAAGGATTCGGCAAGCTGATTAAAGGCGAGCTGGACGAGATTCCTGAGCAGTGTTTCTATATGGTGGGCGGAATCGAGGAAGTTTTCACCAAGTGGGACAAGATGAAGAAGGGTAATGCCTGATGTCGGAGAGCAATGACAGCCAGGAGAGTTTGCAGCTAGAAGTGCTGACTCCCGGAAAGATGGTGGCCCGGGTTTCGGTGCCGATGGTCACACTGCCCGGGGCGGAGGGATATTTCGGGGTGCTGCCCGGGCATATGCACCTGATCACCAGGCTGAAGCCGGGGATCGTCACCTATGAGGATGGGGGAATGCCCCGCCGGATGGCCATCTCCACCGCCCTGGTGGAAGTGGCGCCGGAAAAGGTGATCGTGCTGGCCCGCAGCGCGGAGCTGGGCGGCGATATCGACCTGGACCGGGCCAGAGCGTCTCTGGAAGAAGCGAAAGCCAGGATAGCCTCCCTGCCGGAAGGGGACGAGGGGCATAAAGAAGCGGAGGCGGAAAGCCAGCGGGCCCTGGCGCGAGTGCAGGCGGTGGAGGAACTGGGGGAGTAGGGGGAAGCAACCTGACTCCCGTTCTTACCAAAGCAAGCGGCGCGTCCTGACGGGGGTAGCGCTGGCGTGCGTTAAATTCATCGATCCTTTTTCATGAATCAACCCGGATATCTCCACTTTATTCCCACAAAGCGGTCCCGCTGGGGTTGAATCCAGACCCGTCCATATCCCTTGACAGCGCCATGGCGCTTCTTTTCTTTTGAACCAGTCCGGCTTTCCATCAAGTAGCTGGCCTGTCCAGCTTTCACCCCGGTAAAAATGCCTCCGAACAATCCGCAAGATAATTGCCACATCCGATCTTAAATATCTTGCATACGGTAAGTATTTAGTATACAACTATCAAAAAGCCGCGGGCGCGCCGCGGGTAGGAGAATATTATTATATAAGGGGGTAATATGTTTGGATCACAGATTCTGGATGTGGTTATCGGTTTGTGCATGATGTATCTGCTTATAAGCCTGGTCTCGACCATTGCGGTGGAGTGGTTGGCGGCTTATTTCAATTGGCGCTCTGCTAATCTTAAAACAGCCATTAAGAGCCTGTTGACCGGCAGCGAGGTCGTTAAAGAAGGGGAAATAGACTTGTTAGCCGAATTCTATAAACATCCAAGAATAAAAAGCCTTTCCAAAGACGGAAAATCGGAGCCTTCAGCTATTTCATCGTCCACATTCGCTGACACTATGATTAATCTTTTGCTGGAGCCAGGAACACCGGC
>Ga0224501_10002957_pt1 | contig 13380 bp, 15 predicted proteins | sample SF_Oct11_sed_USG_4_FD_169105 | JGI IMG/M metagenome (GOLD analysis project Ga0224501, IMG submission 169105) | Sediment microbial communities from San Francisco Bay, California, United States - SF_Oct11_sed_USGS_8_1 | ecosystem: Environmental > Aquatic > Marine > Sediment | place: USA... | reverse complement strand
GACAAAAACTAGCCCCCTTAATATCGGTGTCGGCTAAACTGTTGGAAAAGTGCATCACGCACTTTATATCCTGGCAGTGACTCAGGTAGTAGGTATGTCCTAGCTCGTGGACTGCTTCCTTAATAGCTCTTTCTTGGAATAACCCTTCGTCCTTGGGTAAGCCGTAATGCTCCTGTCGCAGCCGATATAGTGAGACTATAGCCACTCCAGAGCTGATATCAGCCTCGCCAAAGACAAAGTTTAATCCCGGCGAACATAAATCCACGTCAACAATGCCTAGGCATCTAGCGCCTGGCTTCCTCTTGAAGCTACGCAGGGTGGATAACAGTAGCGGTGCCAGATATTGTTTTCTCCTCTTGTCGTAGGCATAATCAAGGCTAATGATTTGGGCCTCGATTTCCACTGGGCAATTGAAGGTCTGGTTAAGACCTTGTTTTAACATTTCCAGTATATGGCTATCAATTTGATCTAAAAGTCTAAGGATTATTTTCCCTGCCAACTCTTCTCCTACTGAAACTTAAGCTTTAGGGTTACTATCTCAAAGGGTTTCACCTCAAGTGCAAACCTATTTCTTCCAAATGGCAGTTCAAACTTTTCTCTCTCAAGTAAATCGACAAGGGTTAATCTTTTGATGGCTCTGAATAGCTCGACCTCAGCCTCGGTGGTCTCTCCCTTGGTCTCAAAGAACCGCAGGATGACCTCATCGGTGTCTTCGGCTTTCTTCAGGGCGGAGAGGATAAGGTTATTGGGCGAAATCTTTAGGAAGGAGAGTTCAGCGGGTAAATCTCCGTTGGAGTCAGCTTGGATGGCAATGGGCAAATGGTTAAATTCTTGTGCCTGTTTATACATCTCGGCTTGCCGCCAATCTCCATCATGGGGTTGCACAGCGTATTCAAAGGTATAAGACTTCAGCTCTAAAGCATCCTGAGTGGGGACTAAAGGTCCGGCTATGCCATCGGCGGAGAGCCCGTATACCCCTCTGAAAAGGGTGATGTAAGCAGAGCCTTTTATTATCTCTACCGCTGGTAGTCCCTTGTTCATAAAGGTTATGCCTCTTGTCCCATCGCTTATATCAAACCAGCTCATGAAATTTGGTATCCCCGAGGGTTTGGTTCCCCAGGGCTGGGCTGCTCTAGTAAAGAACTCGGTTGGCTCAGGGATAACCCCAAATTGTGTCTCCCGAAAATAGATTTTCCTCTCTATCCCGGTATCGAACTTAACCCTTAGCCTTATATTGGGGTATTTATTATCGATTCTGGTAATAAATTCGATGCGCGGGATATCACTAAAAATTGCAACCTCTTTGCAAATATCCAGCGTTTTGTACTTGTAAAGCCTTGGAGGAAACCTTTTCTTTAGCCTGTAGGGCCAGGTGAGGCAATAGTATTCGGTTTCAAAAACAACCTTTACCTTTGAGCCTTCCTCCTCTATGCGGAAGCCTTTGGGCTTAAAGCTTCCATAGGCGAATCCTTCCCCTGATTCGCTCTTTATCAACTCAGGGGAGAATCTACTGCGATGATAATAAAGGTCACCAACCTCATCTTCAATAATAATCTCATTCCCGCTTAGCAAGAGATTCCCGGCTTTATCAAAAACCTGGAGAATTCCGTTTCTCTCATCCACTTTTAATGTGAAAAAGGCTGTTTCAATCTGATTACCGTCAACTGCTACTCTATTTTTTGGCTCCGGCAGGGGTGGCTTATATACCTTATAGCCCAGCGGGGGAACATCAGCAGTAAAACCACCCTTTGCTGATTCAACCCAATTCTTTGTCTTCCAGGGGAGGGGGTTAAACACCACCATCCCTTTACCATTGGTGTTTATTTTTCCAGTAATATAGGTTAAGGATTCGGTCAGGATTTTGGTAAGTTCTGTTTTAAGGGAAGCAAAAATGTCACTGACTTCTTCATAAATCTCGTCCACCCCGCAGCCGGTGATTACATCATGAAAGGCAACGAATAGGGCTTTCTCCCAAGCCTCCCGAAATTCATTGGAGGGGTATGAAGCGCCAAGAAGCCAGGCGATGGTGGCAAATTCTTCAGCGGTTACAAGTAGGCCTTCGCATTCCCTTGAGCCCTGCACTATCCAGGTCCGACTGGAGCATACCTGGGGGAATACATCAACCAGTTTGTCATCGTATAACTCGCCGTCTATTATTTCAAACCTCTTTTTAGAGCTTTCCAGTGTTTGGAAGAATTCTTTTGGAGTGGCTATCTTCATTTGAATGCTGGGTTTGGTTTGGTTCCAATTCTTTACTGCCTGGGTGATTTCAGGTTGAGGCGGCATGGAGCCGCTGCCGCAGGGCATTAAGATATAAGGGGTGGAAGCAAATTTATTAAGCTCAACATATGATTCCTCCCATTGGTCGATATCAAGCCCTGCCCGGTAGCCGAGGGGGAACCAGTGAGCCAGGATGGTGGTTCCGTCCAATCCCCGCCACAGGAATTCGCTCTCTTTAATGTCTGCCTGGGCACCTCTTCTGAAGGCAAGCCATTTGTATCCTGCTTTCTTATAAATTTGAGGAAGCTGGGCGTTCATACCAAAGCTATCGGCTGCCCAGGCTACAGGAACCTCAATGCCAAATTTCTCTTGGCAATACCTTTTACCAACGAGGATATCCCTGACTAGCACCTCACCGGTGGGGAGCATGGCATCGGGCATAAGGTATTGCCCATCGACCATCTCCAGTTTGCCCACCTTTACCATTTTCTTGATGCGTTTGAACAGGGAAGGGTTTCTCTTCTCTATTTCTTTCAGTAAAAAGGTTTGCTCTAGGCAAAACTTAAATTCCGGGGTCTCCATTAGCTTTAAAGCTTCCTCCAGAATTGATTCATTTATCTTGAGATACTCCTCCTTAGAGAAAGCCCAGGCCACGTCATAATGGGTATGTGGGACAAGATAAATCGTTGGCATGTTAACCCTCCGGTTAAGGAAATTATACTATAATTTGGAGGACTCTGTGGCGTTTAGCCAGTCTCGCAGCTCCTCCAGCACTTGGGGGTGGTTGGCTCTGGTTACGGTTATCACATTCACTTGAGGCTGGCGCTTAATAGCATCGGCAAACGGGTTGGGGCTGAGCATGATAGTTCCCAGTAGCCTTTTCTCGCTCTTGAGTATGTGCGAAACGGCTTCCCTGAATTTAGCTGAGAATAGCTCCATTTTACCAATTTCATCAATGACCACTAAATCGTACTCTTCGGCTGCCTGGTTAATTGCAGAAACGCCTACCTTATCCAGGCTATCAACATCAACTCCATACTTGCTTACCCGATATGGGCTGTGGAAATAGATGTGAGCCAGTATAGCACTACGTCCATCTAGGGTAACCAGCCTGAAGCCTTGCCTTAATTCCTGGCTTCGTATTTCCTCAGTGTAAAACCCGCCAGCTTTGCCTTTCATCCCGGCTATGGCTTGTTTTAGAAGGCTGGTTTTTCCTGTTCCTGGCTGCCCGGTGAGCAGATAAACTTGCTTCATAGGCTTTTGCCGCCTCGGAGTTTTGCCTGAGCCCTCCTTTTTAACTTCAGCTTCTTCCTTTTACGCCGATGCTTGAGGTCAGCTACTCTTTTTGTCTTGTTCATCATTAGTTAATATAACCCAAATCAGCTTGTCTCGCCACTTTAAGCTCTATGAGAGAAGACCTGTACAAACTTGGCAAAGGAGCGGTCGTAGGTCTTCTCCACCTCAGGGGGGAACACGCAGCCGGGGAGCTCATCAAATTCCAGGTGGTAGGCGATGCACTCACAGCACTTACCTTTTCTGGAGCATGTCTCATAGGTGCAGGGGCATTTGGCTTTATTGGCATCAATCTGGCATTCCATTGGCTTCAAACTCCAAAATAAATACTTTTATTAAAAATAGGGAAACAATTCCTATCTAATTAGCTTTGTGATTTGTTTTTACAGTTATGTTAACTTATGCGTTTTCTTATCTTTACCGACAGCTCGGCCAGCAATTCGAGGGCACGAGCGGCTGCCTCGGTGGTGTTTAGCGGTGCCAGCCCACAGCTGGGGGTAAGCAGCCCTTGCTGAATCAGTTGCTTAAAGGGGACGCCCTTTCTGGTGAAGGGTGCCATCGCCTCCTCCAGACGGTCTTTCAGGCTGGCTGCCGTTTCCCTGGCTAGCGAGGGTTCATCATTGGGGACAATTCCCCAGGCAATAGCGCCTTTCCTGTCGAGGAAGCTTTTTATTTCAGAGGGGTAGAGGCTCAGCGACTGGGCATAGTTGTAGGCGTCAAAGCTCAGGATATCAACACTGGTAGCTAGTAGAACCGACCAGTCGGTATTGCCGCAGCAGTGGACTCCTTTCAGCCGGCTAATGCCACCAAAGACCTCTTCCAGCAGGCTGATAACCTTCTCCTTGGATAGTGACATGGACACCGAGCCGAAGGCAGCCATATAAGGCTCGTCAACGAAGATAATGGTGTTTTTGGAGATTTTGCTCAGCTCTTTTTCCTGCCAGCCTGCCTTTAGCCTGAGAAATTTGGCCACGGCATCGCCCAGAACATCGTCATAGATTATAGCCTTGCCTTCATTGTCGGTGACGGTCAGCCCCCAGGTAACAGGTCCGGTTATTTGCCCTTTGACTGCCAGCGGCGTCAGGTTTTCCAGGGTGAGGAAGCTGTGGAGGCCGGCGGCGTAATCAGAGCCGACGGGGTATTTATCAATGTCGTTTTCCAGATAGGCAGCATAGAGTTGCTCCAGCGGCTTAGCCAAGCTCTGGGAGCGGTCTATATAGATGCTGTCCTCCTTGACCACGGCTCCGGGGAAGCCCTGGCTGAACTGGACATACATATTTTCCTTGGGGGAGCGTTTGGGTAGCTGGGGCCAGGCGGGGATGTGTTTAAGGTAGTGGCTGACCTGTGAGCATGCCTGTGACGGGTCAATGTGTGGCATACTGCCGATAGCCGTTGGTAGACAGCCAAATTCTATATCGGGCATGGTTATTATCTATCTCCCTTTAAATACTTGCCGATTAGCAGGTCTAGTTTTTCCTTCTGCTGCGGAGGTATATACCTGGGGGTGGTGGCAATAGCGTCTTTCAGCGCTGTAGCACAGTCACAATCGCGCTTGTCTGGTATTCTGGCAACCGCCAGCTTGATGATTTGCTTGACGGTGCCAATGTTCTGGCGCAGGATATTCAGTATAATATCGACGGTAAACGGCTGGCTTTTCTCCTGCCAGCTATCATAATCGGTAACACCGGCGATACTAGCGTAGCAGATTTCAGCCTCCCGTGCCAGCTTGGCTTCAGGCAGTGCCGTCATGCCGACAACATCAGCCCCCCAGGAGCGGTAGAGCCTCGATTCAGCCCTGGTGGAGAAGGCGGGACCTTCCATGGCTACATAGGTGCCGTTGGGGTGGACATTGGCCCCGGCTTCTTTGGCTGCCTCAAATAAAATCTGGCTCAGCACCGGGCAGAAGGGCTGGGCAAAGGGGATGTGGATGACGATGCCCTCGCCGAAGAAGGAGTTTACCCGGTTTCGGGTACGGTCGATTAGCTGGTCGGGGATAACCAAGTCGCCGGGCTTTATTTTTGACTTGAAGCTGCCGACGGTGTTAACTGAAATGAGCCACTCCACCCCCAGCGATTTGAGGGCGTAGATATTGGCTCTATACGGGACTTCGGTGGGGGAGATGCGATGCCCCTTGCCGTGGCGGGGGAGGAAGGCAATGCCCACCCCCTCCAGCTTGCCGATGGTTATACTGTCGCTGGGCTTGCCGAAGGGGGTATCTATATTGACTTCTTCAATATCAGTCAGCCCGTCAATCTTATACAGCCCGCTGCCGCCGATGACCCCAATTTTCGCTTGAGGCATTAGGTAGCCTCCCTTTTGAAAATAGGCTTAAAGTAACTTTCTCTTGCTCTTCTGCTTATTGAACTGGCTTGGCGAAGGTTTCCAACTTTTGGTTTAGCTCTTGTAAATACTAATAGTTCAACTTTACGGTTTAGATTTCTAACCCTCTGGATAGCCGGAACTAAATCGTTATCTGCAGTGACAAGAATAGCAGTGTCGTATTCATTTCTAGCCGCGAAGAAGACCATGTCCGACGCAATCAAGACGTCTACCATCTTTTCTTCCCAAACCCCGTTCCTGTTTACCATATATCCTTTCTTAACCTTGACCAGCGGTTGCTTATCAGTGGTATCAATATAGCGCCTTGCTCTACTATATCCTTCATCCCCCAACTGTTGCCTATTTGGTGTTGGTATATAATAGAAGACACCAGATAATGCTCTGTTCCCTGTTAGCCTTTGGGCTAGATGCAGAACATCAAAATCCTCGACCCACCTGCATTCCTCTAATCTACAACGGGTATTCATGCCATCAATGAAAACCATGACTTTGTCCACTTGTTGCTCTTGTCCCTTTGGCATCTTGACAAGTACACTATATGTGGTATAATAATACCGTAAGCCGCCTCGCCGTCGCTTTAGAGCCACGGTGAGATAACGGGAGTCTTAGGACTCCCGTTCTTGTATTACCAACGTCTTCAATATCGGTGAGTCCGTCAATCTTATACAGCCCGCTGCCGCCGATAACGGCTATTTTGGCGTGTGGCATTAGACCTCCTTCTACCATACGCAGTTACATTTTATCTTCTTATAATCCATTCCTAATATTCCCCACATTGCCATTGTCTCTTTACAAAGGGCAACATTACTGTAACTATAGCGGTTCTTTAAAAGGTAAATAATTGCGTAATATATTTTGTAGCGGGTGTTGAAGTCTACTTTCTTGCCCCAGTTGGAGTTCTCCTTTAGGTACTCGAGCCAACTTTTATCTGTACTCCCGTTGATAGTGCTTTGTAGCCCGCGCAGTGACCCGAGGGTAATTCGCTCCGGCTTAAAACTAGCGAAAATCTGGTTGATAAGATTTGTATACCGAATTTTCCAGTCTGGGACTGGAACTATGGGGTCAATTCTTACCCTGACCTCGTAGCCAGCTTGGCTAAGCTTTCGTCCAGCTTCAATCCTTCTATCGACAGACGGAGCACCTTTTTCCCAGCTTTTGGCTACTTCATCTGCATTAAGGCTAAAGCTTATAATAGCTTGATTATGGGGATTAATCTCTAACAGGTGCTTTACATTATCCGACTTAGTTACGAATAATACTTTATGCCTATTCTGTTCCTCAAATATAGGGATAATAAATTTAGAGAAAGGTTCACTTAAACCTTCGCCCATCAGGGAATCAGCTATCTCACCAGTGTTAAGGATTTCGGGAGTTGTTACTTCTTCAAGGAATCTTCTGGTGTGTGATTCTATTTTCTTATAGTCTTTAAATACTGGCTTTGTCTTTGTGGGGTGGAATCTGAAAGTCCCTTTGAGGTAGCACCAAGCGCAGTCAAAGGGGCAACCATAAGCCCATTTCAACTCCAAGAAATGAGGACAGATAACACTTGTGGCTCTGATGGGGGGTGGAGTCTTGTCAAATCTCTTGATAATTGAGCCGTCTCCAATTTGCTGGGCAAATGGCACTTTAGAATTATTTAATAATTCATATTCACGCGTGACAATCTTTAAGCCTGACATCGTCTCTCCTATCAACCTTCTTCTATTACAATTGGCATTCTCAGTTGTCCTGCTGCGGAACGCCCAGCAATTTTATCCCAAAAATCTGCACCTCTGCGATGTTTACTAGCGAATACCAGATAATACAGTGGCACATTTTTAGTATTTACCGCTAGCACGTAATCTTTTATTTCCTTATACCTCAGACTTCTTAAACCTCGCTCGTAAGCGTCTAGTAGGACGCGCCCGGTTAACCTGCCATCTTCTTCAGCCTTAGCATATTCCTGCTGCCAATTAGCATCAGGGAAGAAGCTAATAAGTTCTCGTGGTGGGTTATCAGCCACTCTCTTAATATTGCCTATATGGAAGGTCAAAGCTAAGTCCATTCGTCTATTCTCTGTAAGCTTTCGGATGGAATCAAAGTTAATTTCCCAATTAAATGGGTCAATGAAGCAGAAATCTAGAGAACCCAAGGGCAACTTCCGCAGTAACTCGTCTACCACAACATTACAATCCTTGTTGAAATAATCTATGATGACGGAGCTATAGGCTGCCGTGCGAACCTTAAGAGATTTAATGACATCAGGGTCAATATCGTTGAAGAAATAGTGTGTGAATGGCACTTTGCAACTCAAAGCTAGAAGCGGGGAACCATTAATTTCCCTTTTTGTTGTTTGGACAAGACACATGCCAGGACCAGCAAACAGGTCTATGTAGGTTCTAATTGACCATTTATCTTTCATACCCATATTAAAGATATAGCAGTAGCGACTTATGTAGTGCAACTTGTCTTTTGCCCAAGGGCCAACTTCGATGGCTAATTTACCGTCAGACGCTACAACTAAGTCCCCTGTAGCCATACAGTTATCTCCTTATTCATGTAGGGCATTAACTCACCTTTATCATGTTATTTTCTTAAGCCCCTCCCCAAAAGGCTGTCTTATTATACCATTCTCGGTGATGATGGCGGTTATATACTGGTGGGGGGTGACATCAAAGGCGGGATTTAAGGCTTGAATGCCCTCGGGGGCAATGCTTACCCCCTGAATATGGGTTACTTCTTCCGGGCTTCTGTGCTCGATGGGGATTTCCTTCCCTGAAGCCAGAGAGGGGTCAATGGTAGTGGTGGGGGCAGCAACATAAAACGGAATGCTATGCTCCTTAGCCAGCACCGCCAGAGTGTAGGTACCTATTTTGTTGGCAGTATCGCCGTTTGAGGCAATGCGGTCGGCGCCAACAATGACGCAGTCAACCTCACCCTTGCCCATAAAGTAGCCAGCCATGGAGTCGGTGATGAGGGTGAACGGGATACCAGCCTTGTTTAACTCCCAGGCGGTGATTCTTGCTCCCTGGAGGAGGGGGCGGGTCTCGGTGGCTAGAACCTTGAGCCTTTTGCCCTGCGCCCAGGCTTGCTTGATTACCCCCAGGGCAGTGCCATAGCCGGCGGTGGCTAGGGCACCGGTATTGCAGTGGGTCAGGACGGCGAAGCCGTCGTTGATTAGCTCAGCGCCAAGCCGACTGAGCTTGGTGGTTGCCTCAGCCTCTTCTGTATGTATTTTAATTGCTTCATTGACCAACGCTGTTTTAATTTGGTCTACGTCCTCTCCAGTTTTGGCTACTTGCTGCATTCGGTCGATAGCACGGAACAGGTTTCTGGCAGTGGGTCTAGTATTGGCAAGGGTCTGGCTGATGGCTTGGAGCTTATCCAGGAAATCGTTTCTGGACGTAGCTTTGATTTCTAAGGCACCAAGAGCGACTCCATAGGCACAAGCTACTCCAATGGCTGGAGCACCCCTGATTTTCAGTTCTGCGATGGCTGAAGCTATATCCTGATAGTGGCTAAGCTCCAGATATACCTCTTTCTGGGGAAGCCTGGTCTGGTCGAGGACTCTTACTTTATCACCAAGCCATTCAATAGCTTTTATACCGCTCGGCGCAATCATTTTTGCTTCCTTAACCTGGGGATGAACATGGGCACGCTTTGCTTGTATTTGAGGTATTCCTCGCCGAATTTCTTCTCCATCTCCTTTTCCTCGATGGTTTTGAGGTAGAGGATGTTCAGCGCGGCAAAGAGCGGGGTGAAGACAAAAATAAGGAAGATTGAATTGAGTAATATCCCGATGCCGAATAGCAATATAAGCCAGCCGAGAACCATCGGGTTTCTAATATAGGCATAGAGCCCTTTTACTACCAGCTTTTGGGGTGGGTTGAGGGGAACGGGGGTGCCTCTGGCCTGGAGAAAGGTAATGAATGGCCATATGGCTAATGCAGACCCAATTACTATCACTGGCAGCGATACGAATATATTGGTTGGTGTTGCCAGTGGCAGACGCACCGGTAAAAGCTTATCTAACCATAGTGAGGCAAAGACAAGCAGCGCACTTAAGCCAAACCAGAAGATTGCTCCCACTGGTGTCATAATAATCTTTAGCTTATTTCTGGTCATGGCTATTCGGGATAGGAATTCAGCATATCTATCGGCTCGGCTCATGGTTCTCCTTATTACTTGTTATTACTTGGTTAAATGTAGCTTAGCTTGGGTTAGCCGTCAAGGCTTTAGCTTCCTTGACACAGCTTGTTAAGTCAAAGTAAACTTTTTGATATGGCTGAGGGTGCATCGGGTGTAGACAAGCTGAGGAGTAGAATCGGGGTGGAGTGGGAGCCCAGGACATACCAGATCGAGAGTGAGATGGTACGGCGGTTTGCCCGAGCCGTCGGTGACGCCAACCCGCTGTGGCAGGATGGCATTATCGCTCCGCCGACCTTTATTCTGGCTATAGGCTTTGAGGAATTTGTCGAGGACGTACTGTCCTTGGTTTCCTTTGGGACGGTGCTTATGGGTGGCACTGAGCTTGAGTGCTATCAGACCATCAGGCCGGGCGATGTAATAACTGCTATCTTCAAAATCAGTAACCTTCGTGAGCGTCAGGGCGAGATGGGTAAGATGGCGTTTATGACCTTTGATAGCACCTATAAAAACCAGAGGCAAGAATTGGTAGCCAAGTGCCGCCAGATGGTTATCGGCTATTAGAATGACACAGCAGCTTTACTACGAAGATGTTATTGTGGGTGGTGAAATCACCCCCCTGGTCAAGCAGCCGACTACGCGGCAGTTGGTGATGTGGGCTGGGGCGGTGGGTGATTATTTACCCATTCATTATGACAAGGATTTTGCCCAAAGCCGGGGTCTATCTGGGGTTATCGTCCATGGTCAGTTAGTAGGCGCTTTTCTAGGTCAGTTAATAACTGACTGGATAGGGGAACAGGGCAGGGTTAGAAAGTTGAGCTGTAATTATAAGGGCATGAACTATCCTGGTGAGGCTCTTACCTGCAAGGGTAAGGTAACCAAGAAATACGTCGAGGATGAGCACCACTATGTAGAGTGTAGCCTCTGGGCGGAGAATTCCAAGGGGGATAAGACAGCATCAGGTAAGGCTATTGTCATTCTGCCATCCAGGGGTTGATTATAATCAGATAGTAGGAAAAGGAGGCTAAACAGATGGGTGATAGGCTGAAAGATAAGGTAGCAGTAGTTACCGGTTCAGGGCAGGGGATTGGAAAAGCAATCGCTATAGCTTTGGCCAAGGAAGGTGCCAAGGTAGTGACTAATAACCGGCGTCCGGGCACCTCTGGTGGAGACGCTGAAACCGCTGCCAAGGAGATTATGGGTATGGGCGGTCAGGCAGTGCCGTTCTTTGGTAGCGTCTCCGAATTTGACATAGCTCAGAAGCTAATCCAGACGGCAGTGGACAACTTTGGCAGGCTAGATATTTTGGTGAATAACGCTGGTGCTGATGCCCCTAAGATGGTGTGGAATATGACCGAGGAGGACTGGGATAGGTGTTTGGACTCCTTTCTTAAGGGCTCCTTCAACTGTATTCGGCATGCTGCCGGTTTGATGAGGGGGCAAAGGTGGGGGCGGATAATCAACACTACCTCCACGGCTTGGATTAGTGCTGTAGGGCACTGTAATTATGGGGCAGCTAAAGCTGGGATTGTTGGTCTGACCAGGAATGTCGCCCGGGAGTTGGGCAGATATGGGGTAACCTGCAATGCTTATGCACCGACGGCGGCAACCCGATTTACCCTGGCTGAGGATGTAGTCGCCGGCTTCAAGAAGAGGTATGAGGCTGGGCTTATGACCAAGGAGAGATTTGAGGAGTTAACTAGTCCACCAAGTCCAGAGACAGTAACCCCGCTAATACTCTATCTGTGCACCGATGAAGCGGCTGATATAAATGGGCAGGTATTTGATGTTACCGGGGGTAATATCGCTATTTACTCCGAGCCGGTAAAGAAGAAGACCATCATTAAACAGGAAGGGTTGTGGACGGTGGAGGAGTTAATAGACCAGGTGCCCAAGGTATTACTGGAAGGATACCAGAACCCAGCCCCGCCCCAGCCTGAATAGGCAGCCATTTTAAGTCACGGCTTGCTGTTCTTGCCATTGCTTACGGTTTATCTCCATAAGCAAGAAATCATATCCGTCCTTATTCCGGCGTCCATACGGGGTGAAGCCGCATTTTTTGAAGCACTTCTGCGCCCGAGTATTTGTGTTAAGGGTCTTGAGATAAATGCGCTTGAAGTTTGTGTGGTGGAAGATATAGCTGACCAGAGTGGTTATGGCATCGGCACCGTAGCCCTTGTTCCAGTAATCACGGTTGCCGATTATAATACCTAGCTCGGCTTCGCCTTTAGTCGCATTAATGCCATAATATGTGCAGTTACCTATATGCTTACCACTCGGGGTTTCTATAGCGAACCGATGTCTGGCGGGGGGAGGGTAGCGCAATTCGCTGGCGTAGTCTGATAGGTACTGCGGGAAGGGGATAGTTAACACTGGGGCAGCGTCAAGTTGAGCCAGCTCCGGGTCTGTTTGCCAGGAATAGTCATCAGCGGCATCGCCTAATCTTTTTTTCCTGAGTTTAATCTTACTGCCGACAATCATGCCATCCTCAATAGTCTTAAGTTCGGAAAGATAGCGGGTTTTCCTCAGTCTCTATCAGTCTCTAGCTTATTTAGGGCCTGCTTCGCCGCCTGCCTGATTACCTCGCTGGGATTATTCAAACACTCCTCCAGATAGTCTTTAGCCTCAGGGCCACCTATCTTATCCAGTGCCTGGATAGTGGCCATCTGGACATCAACATCCGGGTCGTTGATAAGGTCTCTGAGATAGGGGATTGCCTCTTCCTCCCCTAACTCACCGCATGCCCTGTCTGCTTCATAACGTATTTCGGCGTCAGTGTTAGCTAGCTCCTTTAACAGGATTGGCAGCCAAGAATGGTTACAGCTCTTACCCATAGCATGAATAGCACTGGTTTTAAGCTTAGAATTACGGCTGTGATAGGCTTCCACGATAGCTTTCTTCACCTGAGGCAGGCTCAGTGGGGCGGCTGCCTCTAGGGCACGGCGTCTGACTTCTATAGGTTTGCTTTTATCACCGATGACGGCAAGTAAAGCCTGGCATACCCTGGATGTGTGGCTGGAGCGCAGCTTCTTAAGTTCGGCTAATATGGCAAACTTGCCCAGCGCAGTAGCTGCTGCTACTTTGACTTTGTCTGAGCTATCTTGATTCAGTAGGTTAATCAGGGGGTCAATCAGAGACGCCTCCTCACTTTCCCATAGCCCTTCAATAGCCTTGCTCCGTACCTCAGCATATTGGTCCTTCAAGCGACTCTTGAAGATACTATCGAAGTCGAGTTCGAAGTTATTCTCGGCTAGCTCAACCAGGCGATACATAATTTGCTGCTGCCGTTTTGGCTCAATGCCTGCCCAAGCCTGTTCAAAAAGCTTAAGCTCTTCTGAGTTTAGGTTTGATAATTCGGCCAGCCTTGAATTGAGCAATGGCTTATTACAGTTACCTAGGTCA
>Ga0224501_10002956_pt1 | contig 13381 bp, 10 predicted proteins | sample SF_Oct11_sed_USG_4_FD_169105 | JGI IMG/M metagenome (GOLD analysis project Ga0224501, IMG submission 169105) | Sediment microbial communities from San Francisco Bay, California, United States - SF_Oct11_sed_USGS_8_1 | ecosystem: Environmental > Aquatic > Marine > Sediment | place: USA... | reverse complement strand
ATGGGGGATTGCAGGTTCTATATTTCGCGGCAAGCGCGTGACCAATTCCGCCTGGATTCGTATTTCTGCATGTTTGGGGGTGTCCAATCTGCCAGGATTTTGGCCCAAAAGATCAATAACAAAAGAGCAGCTAGGGGAGGGGACCAAGCTCCGGCACGATTGGGAGAATTGTATGCCCTGGGGATTGTGGAAGCAGCAAACCATGCCCTAATCCAATATTATAAAAAGCAAAGTTCCCCGCAGCTTTTCCAACGCAGCCTGCGCTATTTAATTGAGCAGGTGGGGGAAACAAAAACCAAGCAAGGGATTGGTCAGTATGTGCAGCATTTTCCGCCAACCACGGTATACGACGGTGAGGAACGACTGGAAGATTTCCTGGGGCCGTTTTCTGAAAGCGGAGAAAAATGGCAGGCCTTGCTGGAAGATATCCTCAGGCTGGGGGTGCTCAATGCTAACCCGGCCTTTTCTGGATACCAAGAATTGTTTGATGACCGGGAATTACGCGAAGAGGGCGCCTATCTTGAGATCATTTCCGCCCTGCAGGCCTTTTTTGAAAAGCAGCCGCAGGCTGCGCCGTTTGCAGAAGATCTGATCACAGTTCTGCGGGCCCCCTCTATTTCCCATCCCGGGTCAATTGCCGGGCAGCTGGGTCAAATGATCAACGATTGGTCCCCGGTCGCAGGAGAGAGCAGGGCAGCGCTCCAATTCACCAGGGATATGATCCTTGAGGTTGAGCGTGAAGTCAATGCTGACCCTGACCGGCAGCAGGCCGATATTTTTGATCTGGAAGTACTAGGGAAAGCCCCGGAACGATTCAGCCAGGACCGGGATTGGATGCCTCGGCTGGTATTGATCGCAAAGAACATATTTGTTTGGCTGGACCAACTATCTAATAAACAGGGGAAGCAGATTTCCCGCCTGGACCAGATACCCGAGGAAGCGCTGAAAGCCCTGGCAGATGCCGGGATCACAGGTTTATGGCTGATCGGCATTTGGGAGAGGAGCCCGGCATCAAAGGTGATCAAACGCCGCCGGGGGAATCTTGAGGCTGAGGCTTCAGCCTATTCCCTTTATGATTATCAAGTGGCGGCTGATCTGGGCGGTGAAAACGCCTTGGAAAAGCTAAAGCAGGCTGCTTGGAAGTTTGGTATCCGTCTGGGTTGCGATATGGTGCCCAACCATATGGGGATAGATTCTCGCTGGGTAGCGGAACATCCTGACTGGTTCCTAAATGTAGATCACAGCCCGTTTCCCAGTTATACGTACCAGGGACCGGACCTTTCTAGCAGCAAATCCAGCGGGATTTATCTGGAAGATCATTATTACGACCACAGCGATGCCGCCGTTGTTTTCAAGCATATCGATCACCGAAATGAGCGGGAGCGCTACATTTATCACGGCAATGACGGCACGAACATGCCCTGGAATGACACAGCCCAAGTCGATTTCCTCCATCCGGAAGCGCGCCAACATGTGATCCAAACAATCCTGAAGGTTGCCCGCCAATTTCCTATCATCCGCTTTGACGCCGCCATGACGCTGGCAAATAAGCATATCCAGCGGCTCTGGTACCCGGCCCCGGGCAGCAAGCAGGCCATTCCCTCGCGCCATGCATATGGCTTGACCGCCGCAGAATTCAATCTTTGCATGCCGCAGGCGTTTTGGCGGGAGGTGGTGGACCGCGCCGCCCTGGAAGCGCCGGACAGCCTGCTGCTGGCGGAAGCCTTCTGGATGATGGAGGGGTATTTTGTGCGCACCCTGGGTATGCACCGGGTATATAACAGCGCCTTCATGCATATGCTGCGAGATGAGGACAATGCCATTTACCGGGGATTGATCAAAAGCACGATCGCATTCAACCCGCAGATCTTGAAACGCTACGTGAATTTCATGAACAATCCTGATGAGGAGACCGCCATCGATCAGTTCGGCAGGGGAGATAAATATTTCGGGGTTTGCACGCTGATGGCAACCCTGCCGGGACTGCCGATGTTCGGGCATGGACAGTTGGAAGGGTTTAGGGAGAAATACGGCATGGAATACAAGCAGGCCAAGTGGGATGAGGTCGAAGACGAAGGTCTTTTGGCGCGGCATACGCAGCAGATCTTCCCGCTCCTGCGGAAGAGGCGCTTGTTCGCGGAGGTTGAAAATTTCCTGCTGTTTGATTTTGTGAGTGATAACGGGAATATCAACCAGGATGTGTTTGTGATCGCTAACCGTTTGGGTGAAGAACGCGCGTTGGTCCTCTACAATAATAATATTGGGGGTACCAGCGGGTGGGTAAGAGAATCGGACTGTTTCCTGCAGGATTCTAATGGAAAGAAAATTATCACCCGGACAGTGGGGGACGGCTTGGCTTTACCGCAAGAGTCGGATGCCTTTGTTGTTTTCCGTGATCTGGTGACCGGCCGCGAGCATCTGTACAGCTGTGCGGATATTTATAAAAATGGCTTGTTTTATGAGCTTGGCCCTTACCAATCCAAGGTCTTTGTTGATTTCCGCATCTGGTATGACCTGGATGGAAAATTATCCCGGGCTGCGCAGGCGCTGGACGGCAAGGGCATGCCGGATATGGCCCAAGCTGCGGCGGATATCGAGCTTCTCCCGGCCTTGGCGGCCTGGCGCGCCCTGGTAAGCCGGACAAAATTTGATAGATTATTCGCCGGCCGGTTGAAGGACGGCAGGCAGCGGGTCACCCGCGGACTGCTGCCGGGCATTGAGGCCCAGGTAACGCAGTTTGTTCAACAAGCCAACCTAGCTCTCGGCACCCAGGTCGCTTCCCCTCAGGCTGGAAAAAAAGCCCGCTCTTTATTGGCGGCGGTGTTGAAACTTCCTGCCATGCATGAGCGGTTTCCCCTGGAGCTTTCGCGCAGCTACAAGGCAGTCCAGGCCATGATCCTTGATTTGCTAAACCAGCAGCCCCTGGCCTGGGATGTGTTGTTTTGCTGGGCATTTGCCGCCAGTGTGAGAGGGAAGAGTGGGTTGGATCAGCCGTGGGAGAAACTCTCTGCGGAGGAGGCCATCGAGGAGGTATTTCAATCGCGTTGGATCCCTGATGCAGAGGTGGAAAGAAATTTGCAGACCGTGGAATGCTTGCTGGATGCGCGGCGTTGGTATGCTCCAATGGGACAGCACCTCCCAACACCGTTTGAGGTAATGGAGCGCTGGTTCTCCAACGAAGTGGTCAGCAGCTTCCTGGGGGTAAATGAATATGATGGGGTCGTATGGTTCCATCGAGAATCTTTGTATACTTGGCTGCAGTGGGCGGCTGTCCTGGCGGCCATTGAAATCTTTGCCGACAGTAATATCAAGAAAGACGCCAAGGCAGAAAAATTAATACAGGCCTACGCGGTCATCAAAAAGATCAGCGCGCAAATTGAAAGATCTGGATACCAGGTAGAGAAATTAACCGCTCTGCTGAAGGACGCGAAAAAATAATGACTGACCCGTTGAAAGTGTTATTTGCCGCTGCCGAGGCAGCGCCCTTTATAAAGGTGGGAGGCTTGGGAGACGTGGCCGGGAGTTTGCCCGCCGCGCTGCATGCCTTGGACAGCGGGCTGGACCTGCGTTTGGCGCTCCCTTTCCACAAAGACATCCATATTCCCGGAGCGCCGCCCAAAAAGATCGCCAACCTATCCCTGCCATACGGACAGGAAATTATTCCGGTGAGCATATACCAAACTTCCCATCAGGGCGTGTGCGTATATTTGATCGAGAATGCCTTGATCCGCGAAGCAAAAAGCGTATACAGCGTGGATAACTACCAGGACGGGCTGAAATTCACCTCTTTCTGTTTGGCCGCCCTGGCCTTCGTAAAGATGCTGGATTGGCGTCCTGACATTTTACATATGCATGACTGGCATGCCGCTCCGGCGGCCGTCGCGCTTAACCAGCAGGACGACGAATTTTTTGAGGGGATCGCCAGCATGCTGACCGTGCATAACCTGCCGTATCTGGGACAGGGGACCAGAGAAGCGCTGGCCGTTTTTGGGCTGCGCCCCCAGGCGCACAAGGGACTGCCCGAGTGGGCTAACCGGCTGCCCTTGCCCGCCGCCCTGGCACTGGCAGATAAGATCACCACCGTATCGCCCGGATATGCGGCTGAGATATTGACCAAAGAATTCGCTTCAGGCCTGGAGGATTTCCTGCGTTCCCGGAAGGGTGATATCCAAGGCATATTGAACGGGTTGGACATCCAAAGTTTTGATCCGCGGACAGATCCTTTGATCACGGCAAAATTTGATGCAGAGACGATTGATGCTCGAAAAGATAACAAGCAGTATCTGGTATCAGAATTTGAGCTGGTCCCAGATCCGGATATCCCGCTGATCACCATCATTTCCCGCATGGATGACCAAAAGGGAATTGACATTGCCATGGACGGCCTTCGAAAGGTGCTGGGGAGACCCTGGCAGGCGGTGATTTTAGGAAGCGGGTCGCCGGAGATTGAGGCACAGGTACGGGAGTTGCAGGCGGATCATCCAGACCGGATTCGGGCGGTGATGCGCTATGACGCTGAATTGGCCCGGCATTTATACGCCGGCGCGGATATGATCTTGATCCCCTCGCGCTACGAGCCCTGCGGCTTGACCCAGATGATCGCCATGCGCTACGGCTGCGTGCCGCTGGCCCGGGCTGTCGGCGGTTTAAAAGATACCATCCTTGATCCTTCCCAGGGAGAGGAATTTACCGGATTCTTATTTGAGCAGGCTGCACCGGAAGCTTTCGCCGCCGCTGTGGAAAGAGCCTTGGACGTTTTTGCCGGCCCGCCTGTCTGGCAGCAGATCCAACGCCGGGGAATGAACCAGGATTTTTCCTGGCAGGCCTCTGCCAGGGAATATCTGGCGCTGTATAAACAGATGATGTACGATAAAAGAACCATTGGAAAGGTTGTAGTTGATGACGAAATTTAAACGGTCTTCGGGAGCGCTGCTGCACCCCACCAGTTTACCCGGCCCGTACGGGATCGGCGATTTTGGAGAGGAAGCATACCGTTGGATCGATTTCCTGGATGAGACCGGCACCGGTCTTTGGCAGCTGCTTCCGCTTGGCCCAACCGGATTTGCGGATTCGCCGTACCAGAATTTTTCAGCCTTTGCAGGAAATCCCCTGTTGATCAGTATTGATGGATTATGTAAAGAGGGTCTGATCTCAAAAGCCGATCTGAGAAATATGCCGCGTTTCCTGGCGGACCAGGTTGACTTTGGCGGCTTGATCCCTTGGAAAATGGCGCTTCTTGAAAAAGCCTATGCCAAATTTGTTGATGATGATAGTCATGCTGACGATCTGCATTTTTTTAACCAATGCAGCCAATCCTGGTTGGACGATTACGCTTTATTCATGGCCTTGAAGGAAGCCCACAACGGGCTGCCCTGGGTCGCATGGGAGCCTAAACTGAGACTTCGGGATGCTGGCGCTTTGGATGCCGCCCGCGCGACCTACCGGGAGGCGGTGGACCGCCACCACTTCTATCAATTTATGTTTTTCCGGCAGTGGCAGCGGCTGCGTGCTTATGCGGCAGAAAAAAATGTGAAAATTATTGGTGATGTGCCCATCTATGTATCGCATGATAGTTCTGATGTCTGGTCTAACCCGGACTTATTCCTGCTGGATGAAAGCGGCCAACCCACGGCGGTAGCGGGTGTGCCCCCTGATTATTTCACACCCACCGGCCAGCTGTGGGGCAATCCTTTATACCGCTGGGAGGTCCATAAGGCAGATGGATTCGAATGGTGGGTCAACAGGATGCGAGCCGCCTTCGAATTATTTGACATTGTCCGTCTGGATCATTTCCGCGGCTTCGTGGGCTACTGGGAGGTTCCTGCAGACCACGAAACGGCCGAACACGGACATTGGGTATCCGGGCCGGGCGAGGACCTCTTCAATGCCCTGTTGAACAAGTTGGGGGATCTGCCTTTGATCGCAGAAGACTTGGGAGAAATTACCCCTGAGGTGTTTGCATTAAGAGATAAGTTTGGATTCCCCGGGATGAAGATACTCCAGTTTGCCTTTGATGGCGATCCCAATCATCCTTTTCTGCCGGAGAACTATCCGGAGAATTCGGTGGTCTATACCGGCACGCATGACAATGAACCGGTGATGGGCTGGTATCAAAATGCCGAAGAGCAGTTCAGGCAAAATGCCTGTGAATATCTTTCGGCGGATGAGGACAATATTTACTGGAAAATGATCGAGGCTATCTGGCGCTCCCGGGCTGTCATGGCGATTGCGCCAATGCAAGACTTGCTTGGATTGGGCAATGAAGCCCGTATGAATTTGCCGGGGCAAAAATTTGACAATTGGGCCTGGCGGATGCAGGCTTCCGACCTGGACGAAGCGCTGCGTGGGGGACTGAAGGAGTTAAATAGACGCTCAAAGCGCTTCACTCGATAGAGGTTTTAGGGGCGCTCTTGACCATCAGGAGACTGCGGTATTTATTCAGGGAGGAACAACCGGCCAGGAGAAAAGCGGCACCCGCTGCGGGGACCGCATAATCTTTTCCGGCAAACTCCGACACCGATAGGCCGGCCGCGCTGGCGGCGGTAAAGCCGGTGAGCAGCGATACCTGGACGGCCAGGTAAAATCCAATCGATTGTTTAGAAAATTGCGGGGGTGTATTGCTTTGGTTCCAGTCAAATATCTGGAAATCTTTTAAATCCTGGTATTTTTCAAGATAATAGGATTTGATTTTATTCATCGCGTTGATGCTTGAAAACCAAGCCAACCGCAGTTTTGCCAGCTGTAAGATGGTCAGCCAACCCTGTACCGTCAGCAGCGCGAAGAAAAGAATGAACCCGTAAGTTACGGCGCTTGAATTCGAACCTGAAAAATTTCCCCCCAAAATTCCGGCAATGAACCCGCCAATAGTAACCAAATAGAAATTGGTTACCCTGGCGCGGTCTTCATTGGCATAAAAGGCAGATTGAGCAATATAGCTGTATTCGGCCGCCAGAAATCCATCGGGATCCTCGCTGCCGCCGGATTTCATTTTGATTGCTGCGTTGTTATTGTCAGCTCGGCTCATTTGGCTGGTTGGAGCGGTTTATTTTTTAGCCTTTGGCTTGGGAGCAGCCTTTGGCTTAGGGGCAGCCTTGGGAGCAGCTTTTGGCTTCGCGGCTGGTTTGGCTTTTGTTTTCGGTGCAGCCTTCGGGACGGTTTTGGGAGCAGTTTTCTTCTTGGCTGCAGCTGTAGGTTGGCTTTTTGGCTTGGGCGCTGCCTTTGTTTTGGGGGCTGCTTTGGCCGGGGTTTTAGCCTTCGGGGCGGGTGCGGTTTTCTTTGCGGCGGTTGGTTTGGGGGCGGCCTTAGCCTTGGATTTCGGTGCAGACGCAGATTTTACCGCCGTGCTGGCGGCAGCAGCTTGCGGGGAAGAGCCTCGTCTGCGGCGCCGGCGAGATGATTTTTTATCGGATTTTTCGTCATCCTCAGGTTTCGGTTTGGGGGCAGCCTTCACGGGCTCCGGCTGGGGCGCATCTGCCTTGGGGGTTTTGGGCTTTTTGCTGGGTTTCCAAAATGGCGCCCCAAGGCGCAGTTGGTTCTTGGAAACTTTATTTGCCCGCCCGCATTTTGGACAGCTGACATTATAATATTTGAGGTCCTCCCAATGGATCTCATCCAAAGCGGCATGCGCTTCTTCGGTTTTGATCACAAAAGGAGTTTGGCACTTGAAACATCGTAATCGGATTTGCATTGGATCTCCTAGCTTATTGGGAAGGGGATGATGTCCTTTCCCCAGATATTTTTGATGGCTGCAGAGAGGCTATCAAAATGCCTCCTAAAATCAGTATAGCACCAAATAACTTAATTGGCCCAGGAACTTCCTTGAGAAAAATGGCGGCTAAAATGGTCGTGCCGATCGGTTCTCCCAAAAGGGTGATGGAGACAAATGCGGCAGGCAGGTAGCCCAATGCCCAATTGAAGCTGGAATGGCCTAATAATTGAGGGATAAGCGCTAAAAGGACCAGCCATAAATAACTTTCGCTTGAAAAACCGGTAAGGTTTTCCCCTGAGGAAACGGCCATGATTGTAAGGATCACGGCGGCGATCCCGTAAACAACAAATATATAAGGAATCAAGGAAAGCTTTGCGCGCAAATTCCTGCCGATCAGGATGTATCCGGCGGCGGTCAGCGCCCCGGCAAGCGCCAGAAAATCCCCCAGAAAAGTTTGCGCCTGGATGAATTCTCTCAGCGGCGGGCAGGCAAAAGCCCCACCTTGATCGCAGATATCCACCAATCCAATCACAACCGTGCCGAGGAGAGATACCAGCATGCCGAATACGACCTGTTTGGTGATCGACTCCTTGATCGTAACCGGCGCCATCAAGGAAACCCAAAGGGGGGTGGTGGTTACCAGCACCACGGAACTGGCCACGGAGGTGTATTCCAGAGAAGAGATCCACGTGGCGAAGTGGAGCGCCAGGAATACTCCGGAGAAAAATCCCAGCGCCAGATCACGCCTGGAGAGGCGTTTCAATTCCACCTGGTAGCGGTGTAAGGCCGGGAAGGTCAGCACCAGCGCAGCGATCATCAGTCGGTAGGCGGCAATCACGATCGAGCTGACTTCCGCTTGGGCAAAACGAATGAAGATGGATGCCGTGGATACGGCAAGGATACCAAAACCGATGGCAAGATAGGGGGGGAAGGGGGGCGTTTTTTTGCTTTGGTCCATGAATGCTCTCTTCTGGCGGTGTAGTCTTGCAGTAACCTGTTAATCGTAGTAGGATTATATCCGAAACTGGCGCTTTCAATTTTTAGGTTGAAAGATCAAATTTACAATACTAGTAGGAGAAATAAAATGGCTTTTGAACTTCCCGCCCTTCCTTATGCCCATGATGCATTAGAACCCCATATTGATGCCCGCACGATGGAAATCCATCACGGAAAACATCACAATGGCTACACCACTAATTTGAACGCGGCTCTGGAAAAACACCCCGAATTGTCCGGTAAATCCGCTGAAGATTTGCTCAGCGATCTCAACAGTGTACCAGAAGATATCCGCACCGCCGTACGCAATAATGGCGGTGGTTTTGTGAACCACAGCTTGTTCTGGTCGGTAATGTCCCCGGATGGCGGCGGCGAACCTTCGGGTGATCTGGCAGCCGCAATTAATGCCGCTTTTGGCGATTTCGCCTCCTTCAAAGATGCTTTTTCCAAGGCCGGCGCAACCCGCTTTGGGAGCGGTTGGGCTTGGTTATGCAAGAAAAGCGACGGCTCGCTGGTAGTTACCTCCACCCCCAATCAGGACACCCCGATTTCTGAGGGGCTTACCCCGATCTTGGGCCTTGATGTATGGGAACATGCCTATTACCTCCATTACCAAAACCGCCGCCCAGATTACATCGCAGCCTTTTGGAATGTTGTCAATTGGGCTGAAGTTGCTTCACGTTTTGCCGGGTAATTGGGTATAATATCCGCACCTTGCAAATAATATTCGGAGGAAGAAATGACCCATATCATTACAAGCTTATGTCTGCGAGACAGTGGATGTATCGAAGTCTGTCCAGTAGAGTGTATTGTCCCCGGGATGCCCCAGGACAAATGGCCGCTTTACTATATTGACCCCGAAACATGCATTGATTGCGGAGCATGCATTCCGGAGTGCCCTTACGAAGCGATCTTCACTGAAGATGAAACTCCCGATGCCTATGAAGCCACCGGCGGCGAATACGCTGCCAAACCAGTCGGTACAGCTGGATTCAACACAGCTTACTCTGGAACCAATCACCATGGTGTTGAAGTGAAAATTGCCAGCACAAAACAACTTGAAGCTGGCGAAGTTCTCGACCTCACCGAGGATATCCAATCCAACTACGATTATTTTGAGAATGGTCCTGGGTATTGGGATGGTTGGGAAGAACACGCTCATTAATCATTGGTAGCATACAACTCAAAAGGAGGCAGCCACCTGGTGGTCTGCCTCCTTTTTTAATGTTTCAAAAGTATCGGAGGAACACCCATGAAAGAAAAGTACCGTATTGAAAAAGATTCACTGGGAGAAATGAATGTGCCCGAAGGGGCTCTGTGGGGTGTACAGGCCCAGCGCGCTGTGGAAAATTTCCAGATCTCTGGGTTGAAACCCTGGCGGGCGTTTATATGGTCGATGGCCACCATAAAACGGGCTGCTGCCGAAGTCAACCGCGACCTGGGACTGTTGGATAAAGAGATTGCCGAGGCGATCATTAAAGCCGGGGATGAAGTTATCAATGGCGATTGGGATGACCATTTTGTGGTTGATCCATTCCAGGCGGGCGCCGGCACCAGCCACAACATGAACACCAATGAAGTCATGTCTAACCGGGCCACCCAGATTTTGGGCGGCAATTTGGGGGAATACAAAGTACATCCCAATGACCATGTCAATATGGCCCAATCCACCAATGACACCATCCCGACCGCTATCCGTCTTGGATGCCTCTGGCGGCTGGATGAACTGCTGGAAGTGGTCGACAACCTGTCAAAAGCTTTAGGGGATAAAGCAAAAGAGTTTGATGGAGTGGTGAAATCTGGCCGCACCCATTTGCAGGATGCCGTGCCCGTCCGGCTGGGGCAGGAATTCGGCGCCTATGCCAAGGCAGTTGCCCGGGACGGGGAACGCATTCGCCGCTCGGCGGAAGGGCTGCGCCGCCTGGGGATCGGTGGCACGGCCACCGGCAGCGGATTGAATGCCCATCCGGAGTATCACGGCCGGATGGTCAAGGTCATATCCAGGCTCTCAGGTCTTGATCTGCAAGAATCAGATGACCTTTTTGAAAGCATGCAGTCTTTGGCGGATGCGGCTGACTTTTCGGCCTCAATGCGCACCCTGGCCCTAACTATGACCCGAGTTGCCAATGATTTCCGGCTGTTGTCCTCCGGCCCATCCACCGGTTTTGACGAGATCCGTCTGCCGGCCGTCCAGCCTGGTTCCAGCATTATGCCCGGCAAGGTTAACCCGGTCTTGGCCGAAATGACCAATATGGCCATGTTCCATGTGATCGGAAATGACACAACCGTGGCCCTGGCGGTCCAGGCGGGCCAATTGGAGTTGAATGTGATGATGCCGATCATTGCCCATAACCTGTTTGAGATGATGCAGGTGATGATCGGTTCGTTGAGAGCCTTTACCGAAAAATGCGTGGTGGGATTAAAAGCCAATGCGGAGAAAGCCGAAGGTTGGCTGGCAAAGAACGCCATCGTGGTTACCGCCCTTAATCCTGTGATCGGATACCAGGCGGGCGCTACATTGGTCAAAGAAGCCCTGGCAAAGAACATCACTGTAGAGGAAATCGCCCTGGATAAGATCAATAACGGCGGACTCCAGCATGTCAGCGAAGGCCGGCCGGTGACTGCAGAAGAAATAAAATCTGCTCTGGGAGATCTGCGTAAACTTACCGAAGGCGGGATTGTTAAATAGTTATTCAGTCTGGTCTAAAGAGGTCATCTTAAATAGATGGCCTCTTTTTATTTTGCGGATTGGTTCTTGATCTGCCAAACTACGATCGACAACCATACCAGGGCAAAAAACCAGCCCCATTTGGGGATATATATCGTCAATCCCAACAGGACCAGGGTGAAAGCAGCGCTCACTCGAATACGGTTAAATTTTTCTAAATTCATGATCTTTATATCCTGATTTGATTGGACTTCTCTCCCATTATACCTTGACGAAGGCCCCGGCTTTCAGTATTCTGGATATAGGCATGCTGCCGCCGGTAAATATAGTCACCTGCGGATTGAAGATTGCGACAAACGCCCGAGGCAGAATAAACAATAGAAGGAGCATGTGATGTTGGAAGAAATAAAACAGTATTTAGGGATGATCGATGATTTGCATGAGCAGATCATCGCATTGCTCTCCGGATTAACGGCCGAGGCGCTCAATTGGCGTCCCGATGCTCCCGAGGAAGGCGAGGGTTACAATTCATTGGCCGCACTGGCAGCCCATGTCGCCGGCGCGGAACGTTTTTGGTCGGTGGAGGTGATCGGCGGCACCCCGGTAAAGCGAGACCGCCCGGCAGAGTTCAAAACCGTGGCACAATCCCCTGAACCTCTCATCGAGAACCTTCGTAAAGTCGGGGAGGAAACCCGTCAGGCATTACAAGATTTATCGGCCGATGCGCTGCTGGAAGTGAAACAAGTCAGGGAAAGGACGGTACCGGTGCGTTGGGCGATCCTGCATTTGATCGACCATGCTGCCTTGCATCTCGGGCATATGCAGATCACCACGCAGTTGTATCACCACGGAAAAAACCACCCAAACCCGCGCTGGTTTGAACGCCAATCAAGCTGAATTAAACGAATTAGAAAACCCGTATCATATAACCAAGGTTCAATTTGCTTGACGCTTATCGGCCTTTGTAATAGTCTTAATTCATTATGCCGATCCAAGTGCTTCCAGATGAAATTGCCTCCCAGATCGCCGCCGGAGAAGTCGTCGAGCGGCCCGCTTCGGTCGTGAAAGAATTGGTGGAAAATTCTCTCGATGCGGGCGCCGGCCAAATATCGATCACAATTGAAGAGGCGGGCAGAAAGCTGATTGAGGTGGCGGATAACGGGAATGGGATTTCCGCCGGTGAATTATCCCTGGCGCTTTCCCGCCACGCCACCAGCAAGCTCACCAAGGCCAGCGATCTCTTCAATATTGCCACGCTGGGATTCAGGGGAGAGGCTCTGGCGTCAATTGCCTCGGTTTCGCGCTTCACGATCACTTCGCAGGTGGAGGGGGCGGAAAGCGGGGCCAGGCTTACAGTAGATGGGGGGAATATGGGAGAAATGGTCCCGGTCGGCGCGGTTACCGGAACCGTGGTGCGGGTAGAAGATCTATTTTTCAACGTGCCCGCCAGGTTGAAATTCCTTAAAAAAGATATGACCGAACGGCGTCAAATTGACGCCTTTATTACCCGCTATGCGGTCGCCTATCCGGAGGTGCGTTTTCAGCTTACCCAGGAAAACCGCCTAGCCCTGGCTACCAGCGGGAGCGGAAACCGGCGGGAGGCATTGGCGGCCATGTACAGCGCTGAAATTGCCCGGCAGATGCTCGAAGTTGACGCTGAAGATCAGGGACTTTCGGTAAAAGGGTTCATCAGCCCAACCAGTTTGACTCGTTCAAATCGCCAGGCGTTGACTTTTTTTGTGAACGGACGCTGGGTGCAGGATATTGCCCTCAGTACGGCGTTGATCCAGGCCTATCATTCTATGCTCATGGTGGGGCGCTATCCCATGGCGGTCCTGTTCCTGGAACTGCCGCCCAACATGGTGGATGTGAATGTACATCCGGCCAAGTCAGAGGTGCGTTTTGCCAACCGGGATGCGGTATTCAGCGGAGTGCAGCGCGCTGCCCGCCGGGCGCTGCTGGCCTATTCTCCCGTCCCGGCGGTGATGCCCACCGCAAGATGGACTCCC
>Ga0224501_10002955_pt1 | contig 13381 bp, 13 predicted proteins | sample SF_Oct11_sed_USG_4_FD_169105 | JGI IMG/M metagenome (GOLD analysis project Ga0224501, IMG submission 169105) | Sediment microbial communities from San Francisco Bay, California, United States - SF_Oct11_sed_USGS_8_1 | ecosystem: Environmental > Aquatic > Marine > Sediment | place: USA... | reverse complement strand
GGTTGCGTTGAGGGAGGTGGGCTCAATGACCCAGCACATAGGCGCCAGCTTCTTCCCACTCAAAACACTGAAGAAGATTTGTGGATCAATGCTAAAAAAGATTGGCGGAAGGGTAAAAATCCCAGGTCTGCTTGTAATAGATACGCCAGGTCACAGCGTGTTTGTCAACCTCCGTAGAAGAGGCGGATCAGCAGCAGACATAGCGATCCTCGTCGTCGACATCATAAGAGGGTTTGAGGTTCAAACGTACGAAAGCCTCGACATACTGAAAATGAGAAAAACCCCATTCATAGTCGCCGCAAACAAGATAGACCTGTTGCCAGGATGGGTGCAACACACTAACGAATTCTCCTTAGAATCCTTTAGAAATCAGGACCAAAGTGTTCAGAAACAGCTAGAAGAACACCTATACGCAATCGCCGGAGTCCTATCGCGCCTAGGATTCGAAGCAAACAGATTCGATCGGATAAAGGACTTCACAAAAACCGTCGCCATAGTTCCCATCAGCGCGAAGACAGGGGAAGGGATACAAGAACTGCTCTCCGTCTTAATCGGATTAACACAACAGTACATGAAGGGAAAACTAAAGGTAAGTAGAGGAGCAGCGAAGGGAACGATATTAGAGGTGAAGGAGGAGCCTGGTCTCGGAATGACCATCAACACGATCATCTATGATGGCGTCCTCCGCGAAGGAGACACAATCGTCGTCGGAGGAAGAGAAGACCCCATAGTAACCAAGGTGAGGGCTATTCTGCTACCAAAACCCCTCGACGAAATCAGAGACCCCAGAGAGAAATTTACCCCGGTTAAGGAGGTCTACGCCGCTGCTGGAGTTAAGATAGCGGCGCCCACTCTCGAAGACACGGTTGCAGGAGCCCCCATGTATGCCGCGACCTCGACTCAACCCATCGACAACATCATCCAAGCGGTATCGGAGGATGTTGAAAAGCTGAGAATAGCAACAGACAAAAACGGCGTCGTGGTGAAGACGGATACCCTAGGATCGCTGGAAGCGCTGGTTGGGGAACTTGAGAACCACGGGTTCCTAGTGAGACTGGCTGATGTAGGAGACGTTTCAAGAAGAGATGTGACAGAAGCTTCCGTCGTTAAAAAGGAGGCCCCAACGCTAGGAACCGTGTTAGCTTTCAACGTCAAGGTGCTACCGGACGCCCAAGACCTAGCAAAAAACCTCATTGTTCCGATCTTTCAAAATAACGTCATTTACAGGCTGATAGAAGACTACTCAGAATGGGTAAAAAGGGAGCTAAAGGCGAGAGAAGAGAAGGGGTTCAGCGCACTCATAAGACCCGGAAAAATTAGATTTCTACCAGGCTTCGTCTTCAGAAAGAGCAAACCAGCCATCTTTGGAGTCAAAGTTTTAGGCGGTGTAATCCAACCCGGATACCCCTTGATAAAATCGAACGGCAGAACTATCGGAGAGATAATGCAGATACAAGACAAAGGTGAAACAATCCATGAGGCTACAGTTGGGATGGAGGTAGCCATCTCAGTTAGAGAGGCTGTGATCGATCGGTATGTAAAGGAGAATGAAATACTGTATGTAGGTGTACCTGAACACGACGCGAGAGAACTTTTGGCAAAATATAAAGGCAGTTTGTCTCCAGATGACATACAAACTCTGGAAGAACTAACCCAAATAATGAGAAAAAGCAACCCGGTTTGGGGTCTCTGAAAAACATTAATAAGGAAAAGTCTCACGTATTGATAACACTCCGCAAAGCAGGATTTGAAAAATGCCAACATTTAAGGTAAATGTATCCGACCCGGAAACAGGGAAATGCAAAAATCTGACAGTTAGCGAAACAAAGGCCCAGACCTTAATCGGGATGAAGATTGGAGACACAATTGACGGATCTGTGGTAGGCTTGCCCAGGACTAAGCTGAAAATAACAGGTGGAAGCGATAAAGACGGAACGCCGATGATTAAAAGCGTCCACGGAGGAGTAAGAGCGTTTATTATACTAAGTAAAGGAACAGGCTTACACCCAAAGAAAAGAGGGGAGAGAAGGAGAAAAGCGGTTCGCGGGTCCACAATAACCGACGACATAATTCAAATCAACATGCAAATCGTCGAAGAGATCAAAAAGAGGGCAAAAAGGAGAAAGAAAGCCAAAGTGAGCCCCAACAAGACCTCGCAACGTAAGCCAACTAAATCCGGAAAATAAAGCAAACCGTAGGGAAACCTCTGATCGTTTTAAGAATAGAAAGCTTAGGATTTAGACAGAAAACCTTCATGTTTAAAGGAGAACAAGCTCTTTTCGGTCACCCTTCGGGTGCTGCAGAGCTAACTGAACCCGTAACGAACTCTGTGTACGAGCACTTTCCGCACATCCACCGCGGAACCGGATTTTTATGAAAGGCCATAAACACTCCGCAGCGGGGGCACTTCTTTAACTTTCTGACCAACTTTCCGTCTTTGATTCCGTAGTGCATGAAAATCTTCCTTTCGCTTCTTTTCTCACTCATAGCTTTATCCCTTCTTTGCCGGCTTACTCACCTTTTTCTTCGTCGCCTTTGCTTCCTCTCCCTTCTCACCTGGAGGCAGATTTCGCATTTGAATGTGTTTTGGAACAATGAGCTTCGCCGCCTCAGGAGCGTCATAGATCTCAGTTCTCACGATGGTCTGGTTTGTTCCAGTTAGTGTGTACATTTTTGAAATGTACACACTATCTAATCTCACATTATTCATAGAAGCCAAAGCTTTTCTAATTTCAAAGAGTAATGGCGTTCCAGATGAGGGGTGATTCACTGCAAAAGTTACTTCCTTGCGCTTTAGAATCGGGTTATACTTTTCCGACTTCTTCTTTATCTTCATCCATTTATCCTTCCTTCAACGTTATGTGAACTCATAGCTTTTATCATCTCTCTTATTTCCTCCTTTTTCTCTTGAGTCACTCTAACCAACACTATGCCTTCAAGAGGTTGCCCGTACAAGACGAACGAGCCCTCCGGTGCAAAGATCACCGCTGGCAGAGCGAGGAGGTCCTCCTCCCCGTCTACTACGATCTTCTTCGTCGAAGAAGCTTTGGCAGCCTCTTCAACAGCCTTCCAAGCCTCAGAAGTTATCGTCCCACTGGGATTTTTAATGTAAATTTCATTAGCCCCCCTAACCGATACTGGTTTTATCCGCTTCCTCATAATCCTGTTGTCAACGACGTAGACGCTTGCATCTACACCGTGTTTCACCATAGTTGACGTCACCGTATCGCCCACAGCAAAAATCTTCTTGGGTTTTTCACAGTTTATAATGTCCACCAATCGCTCTGCCGCTTTATTTGGCTCTCCGCTTATAAGCGTGCCGAGAGGCGTCTTCAACTTTGAACGCAGTTCAGAGGTTAGATAGAGCGTCTCCAACAGACAGGTAATCACCTTACCCTTATGGCGTATCGACCAGGCTTATTCACCTCGAGTTTCTTAGCTATCTGTGATTTCTCTGGGTCTATGATGATGTATATACCCATCCAGTCATCAGACATACTCAACGTTTTACACTCTGGACACCTGTTTGAAGTGGAAATTAGATGACAGTTCTTACAAGCAAACTTGCTCATGCAGAACCCCCCAGTCTCAGCTAGGGCGACCCCTATTTTTCTCCTTTCCTCCTCGTAACTTCTCTACGTCCTCTTTGATCCACTCGATCTTCCCAAGGAACGGCTGCCGCATCGTCAAGCCTATCTTTCCTGACGACCCCCCACCTGCGAACGAGACAGCCGTGATCCTAGCGCGAACAACATCTCCCACAGTCAGCTTTCTTCTTGTTTCCTTACCCATCATCACCGACTGCCTTTCATCATACGAAATATAGTCGTCCATTATCTGCGATACATGAAGTAAGGCGTCTATCGGCCCCACCCGTACAAAGGCCCCGAAGTCCGCCACCTCAACAATCTCTCCTTCAACAACCTCTTGAATTTGCGGGTAAAACGTGAGTAAGGAAAACGAAGCGTGATGATACTTGGCTCCATCTCCATCAACTATCTTTCCTATCTTACTCGTCTCGACGCTCGTCACCGCAATAACATAGCCAAGCTTTTCCTCAACAATTCCCTCATACCTTGCCTTTAACAACTCCCGCGCGACCTCATCTGTAGGTTCACCAAACTTTTCTGGAGGTATCCTGACTGTGTCTTTAAGAGTGACCAGTTTAAACATGACGGGCTCCCCCTTAAAATGTTAGAAAAAGATTGCCCACTTTTTTGTGCATCCTTACAGACTTGTACATAGAGCCTCTTGATAAACTATTCGCTTGATGCTTTAAAACTACGGGAAAGAACTTTTGGCTCCTTCCTTCTGCCATGTCGCCCCCTTGTTTAAACTTAGGTTAATACGGCACAAGTTTCTATGCGCGGCTAAGCTGAACGCTCCTATATGCTCCACTTTAACAAACTATACTCAAGGATTAGGGGGACGAAGACAGAGGCGGTCAGGGACATAACACATATCAGGGTATTGAGAGATGGACCCGCAGTATCCTTGAATGGATCCCCCACAGTATCACCTATCACCGCAGCCTTGTGCACATCCGAGCCTTTGCCACCTATTGCTCCTTCCTCAATGAATTTCTTAGCGTTATCCCACTGGCCACCCGCTGTAGCCATAAACACTGCGAATATCATGCCTGTGACTATGCTACCTACCAGAAACCCTCCTAGGGCGTATTTACCGAGGAGAAATCCAACGGTTAAGGGAGTTATAACTGACAGGGCGCAGGGAAGGCTGAGTTCCCTTAAGGCACCCTTCGTCGCTATGTCAACACACTGAACGTAATCAGGCTTGCTCCTTCCTTGGAGTAGACCTGGAATTTCTCTGAACTGTCTTCTGACCTCCTCGACTATTCTATACGCATTTCTTCCGACAGATAATATCAGCATGGCAGAGAGCAGAGGAGGCATGGCAGCACCTATAAAAACACCAATCATTACATCCGGCCTCATTAGAGAGAGGCCAACGGCCTCAATCTCAGCGATTTCAGAGTAAGATGCGAACAACGCGAGAACGGTTAAAGCCGCGGCGCCTATCGCAAACCCCTTCGATATGGCCTTTGTGGTGTTACCGGCCGCGTCCAGCTTATCCCCAATTTTTATGACATGCGGTTCTAAGTCCGACTGCTCAGCGATCCCCTTCGCGTTATCAACTATTGGACCGTAAGCATCTGATGAAACGATCATCCCTGTTATGGAGAGCATCCCAACTGCAGACATGCTGATGCCATACAATCCAGCAAAATACCAAGCCATCAGGGTTGCGATGCATATACCGATAACTGTTGGTGCAATGCTGATTACGCCGTAAGAGAAACCTGACAGAATATTTAAGGCAGCTCCCATCTTCGCGGCTTCAGCCGTCTTCTTGACAGGTCCCCTGTTTATTGACGTGAAATAATCCGTCGTGATGCCAACGAGTACCCCGACGACTAATCCTGCTGTCGTCGCGTAAAAGACTCCAAGATCAACATTCAGGAAATGGATTAAGAGATACGAGAAAAATACAAACATAAGGCATGTTGAGAACGTCCCCCTGTTAAGCGCTACACCAGGGTCACCCCCCTCCTTTACCCTCACAAAAAGCGTTCCAAGAATGGATGCAAATATTCCTACAGCCGCAAGCAAAATCGGTAGGACGGTGTATACCTCATACTGTATAGCTGTTCGCTCCAACGAGGAGCCAAGTATCATCGCTGAAACTGTACTAGCCACATAAGAATCAAATAAATCAGCGCCCGTCCCGGCCACGTCACCAACGTTGTCGCCAACGTTGTCCGCTATAACCGCTGGGTTCCTCGGATCGTCCTCAGGAATACCAAACTCCACTTTGCCGACGAGGTCAGCACCTATGTCGGCTGTCTTCGTGTAAATGCCTCCACCGGCTTTAGCGAAGAGGGCTAGAGAGCTCGCGCCGAGACTAAAGCCAAGGATAATGTTAGGATCCCCATAAATATAATAAAGAATGCTTATTCCAGTTAATGCTAGTCCGACAACAGACAGCCCCATCACCGCCCCACCATAGAACGCCGTCAGAAACGCCTTGACCAAACCCTTTTTTGCAGCATTTGCTGTTTTCACATTTGCCTTGAGTGCAACGTCCATTCCCAAAAGTCCGGCTAAGGCAGAGCAGATCGAACCAAAGACATAGGCTAAAGCAGTGTTAGGGTTAAGAAAAATCGCCAGAATAAGAGCCATAACCGCAACGAAAGCCGTCAGCGTGTAATATTCTCTCTTCAAAAAAGCTATCGCCCCATCTCTTATCGCTGCAGAGACCTCTCGCATCTTTGCGCTTCCACTCTCCTGCCTGTCTATGTAGAAAAATAAGTAGACTGCAAAGGCTATTGACGTCAAGCCTGCCAGCAACGAGATTAACCACAACTCCATCCTAAATCAACCCTCAAATACTTTAGATAATCTTCAACTTCTACATTATTCAACGCTAATCGTACTTGATTAGTAAAAGATAAAAGTATTCCTCTTTCATTTCACTATTAACTCTATTAAGTTAAGATTTCAATACTTTGTTACTCACATGAAGCTGGAGAGGGTTTAATGAAGGTCTACTTGTTTGAAGAGGGCTCATCTAAGTTAAAGGCGTTGTTGGGTGGTAAAGGTGCCGGGTTAGCTGAGATGACGAGGATCGGACTACCTGTGCCACCGGGCTTCACGATCACCACAGACGTGTGCAGGGAGTACATGAAAAAAGGTGAAAAAACGATCGACAATCTTGACGAAGAAATACTGGAAAAAATTAAGGCGATAGAGAGGAAGATGGGCAAAAAGTTTGGAGACTCCTCCAACCCCCTCTTAGTGTCTGTTAGATCAGGAGCACCGGTCTCGATGCCTGGAATGATGGACACTGTCTTAAACTTGGGTTTAAATGACGAAACGGTTAAAGGCCTCATTAAGCAGACTGGGAACGAAAGATTTGCTTATGATGCGTACAGAAGACTCGTTCAAATGTACGGCAGAATAGTTTTGGAAATTTCAGACCGTAGGTTTGAAGAGCGAATTGAGAGATTTAAGAAAGATTCGGGAGTAAGTTCAGTTATAGAGCTGGATGCATCTACGCTCAAAAAAATGGTTGACGAGTTCAAAGAGATTGTGAAGGAAGAAACCGGAAAACCCTTTCCAGATAACCCATTAGTACAGCTTAAGACAGCTATAGGAGCCGTCTTCAGATCATGGAACGGCAAAAGAGCCAAGAAGTACAGGCAAATCAATAAAATTCCAGACGACTTGGGCACAGCGGTCAACGTTCAAACAATGGTCTTTGGAAACATGGGACCAGACTCCGGTTCTGGTGTAGGTTTTACGAGAGACCCCTCAACGGGAGAAAAAAAACTGTACGGCGAGTACCTTCTAAATGCGCAGGGTGAAGATGTGGTTTCCGGCTCGCGTACACCAAGAGGCATAGAGCATTTACGAAACGACTTACCCAGCGTCTACAAAGAGCTTGTTCAGACGTGTGAGACGTTGGAAAAACACTACAGAGACGTCCAAGATTTTGAGTTCACTATCGAGAAGAGTAAGTTCTATATGCTGCAGACGAGGACCGGAAAGAGAACTGCACAGGCAGCCGTTAAAATCGCTGTAGACCTGGTTAAGGAGGAGTTAATCACAAGGAAAGAAGCCATTATGCAAGTGGACCCATTACGGCTAAGTCAACTGCTGCACAGGCACATCGACCCAAAGGCTAAGGCTAACGTCATCGCTGAAGGGCTACCTGCCTCTCCAGGAGCCGCCTCGGGCAAGGTCTTTTTCAATGTGGATGAGGCAGCGAAACTAGGAGACGCTGGCGAGAGAATAATTTTAGTCAGGCCAGAGACTACACCTGAAGACATTCATGGAATGGTGGCCGCCCAAGGTGTCCTAACGAGCAGAGGAGGAATGACGTCCCACGCCGCTGTAGTCGCAAGGGGAATGGGTAAGCCCTGTATTTGTGGTTGTAGCGACATTAGGATTGACCTTGATGAGGATAGATTTTACACCGAAGACCTTGTCATAAAGAAGGGTGAGATCATCACTTTAGACGGTGGAACGGGCAGGGTTATACTTGGTGAGGTCCCAACGGTAGAACCGGAACTGAGTGGGGAACTCGTTGAGCTACTAAAGTGGGCTGATGAAGTAAAAACTCTAGGGGTTCGTGCAAACGCGGACACGCCAGAGGGTGCCGACAAGGCCAGGGAGTTTGGAGCCAATGGGATAGGCCTCTGTCGTACAGAACGCATGTTCAATGCTCAAGACAGACTGCCAATTGTGCAAGAGATGATCTTAGCCACAAGCGAAGTGGAAAGAAAAGAAGCGCTAAACAAGCTTCTACCGATGCAGAAGGAAGACTTTAAAGAAATATTTCGAGTAATGGGTGGCCTTCCAGTCTGTATAAGGCTATTAGATCTGCCTTTACATGAGTTTCTGCCCAAATTTGAGGACCTGCTGGTCGAGGTGACGACCCTAAGGTTAAGGGGTGGGGACAAAAAAATTCTGGAAGAAAAGGAAAAGATTTTGAAAAGAGAGCGATCCTTAATGGAGCACAATCCGATGCTAGGGCACCGCGGCTGTCGGGTGGGCATCTTTTACCCTGAGATTTATGAGATGCAGACCCGCGCCATCTTCGAGGCCGCAACCGAACTCCACAAAGAAAACGTGTCAGTTGAATTAGAGATTATGATACCTCTGCTTAGTGAAGCGAATGAACTGCGCTTTCTACGTGAAAAATTGGAGCAAGTCGCTGGAGACGTGATGAGGAAGGCGGAAGTAAACGTAAAATATTCGTTTGGAACGATGATAGAGATACCGAGGGCTGCTCTCACTGCGGATGAGGTAGCTAAGTATGCTGAATTCTTCTCGTTCGGTACAAACGACTTAACCCAGACAACATGGGGCTACAGCCGCGATGACGCTGAAGCTAAATTTCTACATGACTATCTGGATAAGAAGATAGTTGATGTAAACCCCTTTGAGGTTGTAGACCGCTCTGGAGTTGGAAAACTGATGAAGATAGCCATAGATCTAGGTAAGAAGACAAGGAAGGATCTGAAATTAGGTATCTGCGGAGAACACGGCGGAGAACCAAACTCGATAGAATTCTGTCACCAAATAGGATTAGACTATGTGAGTTGCTCACCCTTCAGAGTGCCTGTTGCAAAGTTAGCGGCGGCGCAGGCAAAAATCAAATGGCCAAAATAAACATACCCGTGTGATTTTCTAACAGATTTAGCCATTTACCGATAAAATAAGATCTATAACCCCTCGATTGCTAATCGGGACTTTTGCCTGAGATAAATGACAGGCACCATCAAACTCCGCAGCCTCCTTCTCAGCTCCCTATCGTTCGTCGCTACAAGACACCCCCATTCCCTAGCCAATCTTGTTATTAGATCATCAGTCGATTCTCCGGGTCCAAGTTTAACCTCTAAAACCTCTGATTTTTCCGCTATTTTTAAAGCGAGTTTTGCTTCTTTCGCCAACTTGCTTTTCCCGCGAGCGATTCTTTGAATTTCCTCATAGACAGGGGAAGGTATCACCGTCTCAACTTTCTGATTCAGGAGCTCATCGAGCTCCCTGAAAATATCTATATGAAAATGGATTGGAATCATCAAAAAGTTTGAGTCTAAAATCACGCGCACAGGCAAAGCGGTCGCCTCTAACCCCTTATGCGACTCGAGAACTTGAAAACGATTGGCTCAACTCTTAACTGCCCCGTAACCTATTAACCTCCAACTTTCTCCGATTCTACGGCTGATTGTCACCCTGAACTTGGGCTCGACACAAACTAGTCTTTTAAACGATACATCTATAACATCTTCCCTAACAGACTTCACAATCCCAGACGTCACAGATGTCCCAATATTAAAGACAAGGGACTCGTTTGTCTTAATTTTGTCTACCTTGACCATCTCCTCTGTTCCAAGGGCTTTTTCAAAAAGAATAGTGTCGAGTGTTAAAGAATTAGAAGCCGGAGGCAAGCTGCCAGGTTTCCCGACGATGTTACCAACCAAACCGTCTGCCCTTGTTAATGAGGGGTCCAGATTTGTTCCTAAGCCGACAAGCCCCCCGCTTCTAGCTTTTTTAACGGATTTCCCGCCAGCCTTTAGGCTCTTGACTTCAGTTTGTAGGATCTCATATCGGGGTTCGCCGTCCTCTTTAACGGATACGCCGGGAGATATCTCAATTTCTTCTCCAACCTCAAAAACACCTTGCAAAACGGATCCGCCGATAACTCCTCCCACAATTTTTTTAGCTAGGATTCCAGGACGATTAATATCGAAAGACCTAACGACCAACATTCTCGGAGGCTTCCTGAGATCTCGCTTCGGCGTTGGAATGCGTCCCTCGATTTCTCGTATTAAAACATCTATGTTTGAGGCGTGCTGCGCACTAACTGGGACAATTGGGGCTTTCTCTGCTACGGTGTTTTTAACAAATTCCTGAATTTCCTTAAAGTTTTCAATGGCTCTCTCTTGACTGACGAGGTCGATCTTATTCTGGACAATCACAATTTTTTTAATTCCAACAATCTCGGCGGCGGCTAAATGTTCACGGTCTTGAGGCTGGGGGCAAGTCTTAGTGGCATCGATGACGAGCAAAGCGCCGTCCATGACAGCGGCGCCGGACAACATTGTAACCATCAGACTATGATGACCTGGACAGTCCACAAAGCTGACAGCCCTCAAAAACTTGGTTGGTCCCCCGCATTTGGGGCATACGTTCTCTATGCAGTAATATCTGCATTTGGTGCACCTATAGAACGCTGCGTCTGCGTAGCCCACGCGTATCGTGATCCCTCTCCGTAACTCCTCGCTATGCTTGGCTGTCCAGACGCCTGTTAAAGCTTGAACTAAGGTCGACTTTCCGTTCTCAACGTGACCCAGCGTACCCAAATTAATCTCTGGCTGCTCAGGCAACGGTTTCAAGTTCAACCACATCCTTTTTTATTATCAATGATTAAATGCAAAGATCAAGAGAATTAAGGGCATGTAAAGATAAATCCTTTTCTTAGACCCGTTGATTAACATTTTTCTGTTGTCCATAGCATACTAAATAACAAAGCAGCAACGTAAACGGGCGCAGCGTCATTGAGTAAGAAAGTGATCTGTTTGGGTGTCGAGAGCACAGCGCACACCTTCGGCGTCAGCTTGGCATCCTCTAAAGGCGAAATCCTCTCCGATGTGAACTCAACTTATACGCCAATGCCAGGTGAAGGCATCCACCCTAGGAAAGCTGCTCAACACCACTCCAATGTGGCACCGGAGGTTTTGAGACTTTCTCTCCAAAGGGCTGGAATTAAGCTGCGTGACATCGATGCTATAGCTTTCTCCGTAGGTCCTGGTTTGGGTCCGGTGCTGAGAACGGGGGCTACCCTAGCTAGAGCTCTATCAATATGGTTAAACAAACCCTTCGTTCCTGTTCATCACGCGGTTGCACATATAGAGATAGGTAGACTCGCAACCGGATCTAAGGACCCTCTCGTCCTTCTGGTTTCTGGAGGTCACACCACAATTGCGACTTATGCTGCGAAGCGTTGGAGAATTTTGGGAGAAACGGAGGACATAACACTTGGAAATCTTTTAGACGTTTTCGCCCGCGAGGCGAGGCTTAACTTCCCTGGGGGGCCTGCTGTTGAAGACTTGGCAAAGAAGGGGAGAAACTTTATCAACCTCCCCTACGTGGTAAAGGGGAACGATGTCTCCTATTCGGGCCTGCTCACGGCTGCGATAAAGAAGCTCAAGGAAGGAGAAAGAATTGAAGATCTGTGTTACTCATTGCAAGAGGTGGCGTTCGCCATGCTGACGGAGGCGACCGAGAGAGCTCTAGCATACACGGAGAAGGAGGAGGTTCTTTTGACTGGAGGCGTAGCGGCTAACGAAAGACTTCAATCCATGATCCGAGAGATCGCTCGAGAGCACGGTGCGAAATTCTTCGTCGTGCCAAAGAGGTTTAGTGGCGATTGCGGCGCGCAGATTGCGTGGACCGGGGTTTTAGTGTACCAGCACGGTGTTCAAGTCGATGTTGAAAAGAGCTTTGTAAAACCAAAGTGGCGCCTCGACCAAGTGGACATACCCTGGCGTGAGTGAATAAGGAATGCTAATCAGAAGGGGGGCTGAAGCGGATCTATATTCAGAGAAGTGGCACGGGTTAAACGTCATCTTCAAGAAGAGGGTGCGAAAAAAATACAGGATTTCACAACTAGACCTCGAGATACGTCGCTCAAGGACGGTTCACGAATCACAGCTAATACACGACGCCAAGCTTGCCGGCGTTCCGACTCCGGCGATCTACGCTGTTGATACAGCGTCAACAACTATTATCATGCAGCGCATAGAAGGTCTACGGGTCAAAGAAACCCTCGATAACCTAGATCTTAAGGACAGAGAAAAGCTATGCTTAAATTTAGGTGAATTAATAGGCAGACTACATAAGAATGGTATAATCCACGGGGACTTAACAACGTCAAACATGATAATTTCCGACGACGGAAAAGTCTTCTTTATAGATTTCGGGTTGGGAGAACATTCAAAAGAGACTGAAGATCGCGGGGTAGACTTGTTTCTGATGAAGAGGGCATTGCAAGGCGCACATCATCAATGTGCAGAGGAGTGCTTTAACACCTTGATGAAGGGCTACGCAAAGGAGATCGGAGCAGACGTAGCCAAAGAGGTATCTAAAAAGGTCGAAGAAATAAGCAGAAGGGGACGCTATGTAGCTGAAAGACTTTAATTCACAATTTTATGAATTTGGAGAAGACTTCGATGGACTATAAACGAAAGCTCGGCACTCAAAAAACCATCTTTTTCGCGACGAGTAATCTGAATAAATTTGAGGAAGCGAGCGACATACTCTCAAAGTATGGGATAAAAATAACTCGGGTCAACATAAAAACCACGGAGATTCAGGCCGACAGCGTTGAGGACGTCGCTACGGCTGCTGTAACACAAGCATCCAAAATGGGTTTTCTTCCGATTTTTGTCGAAGACGCCGGGCTCTTCATAAACGCGTTAAAGGGATTTCCAGGACCCTTTTCATCTTATGTTTACAGAACAATAGGGACAAGAGGCGTACTGAGGCTCTTAGAGGGAGAGAAAAACAGGCTTTCGGAGTTTAGGTCTTCAGTCGCTTTCTACGCTTCTAGCGATTTAAAAAAATGTTTTTCAGGAACATCGGTCGGAAAAATTTCTGAGAAGGAAAGAGGAACGCACGGCTTCGGCTTTGATCCAATATTTGAGCCGATAAAAGGTGATGGTAGAACATTTGCTGAAATGACTATGGAGGAGAAGGATGGTATCTCTCATAGAGCAGACGCTCTGAAAAAATTTGCGGAATGGTATCTCAAAAAATTTGGTGCCGAAAATATGTTATAAGTTGCTACGGTAAAC
>Ga0224501_10002954_pt1 | contig 13381 bp, 5 predicted proteins | sample SF_Oct11_sed_USG_4_FD_169105 | JGI IMG/M metagenome (GOLD analysis project Ga0224501, IMG submission 169105) | Sediment microbial communities from San Francisco Bay, California, United States - SF_Oct11_sed_USGS_8_1 | ecosystem: Environmental > Aquatic > Marine > Sediment | place: USA... | reverse complement strand
AAGTGATATGTTAGTGGATAGTATACTGGGCTGTGGTCCTTGGCTTGATTCACAGTTCGGGCACAAACGTTATCTTTCACAACATCCTCGTCGGTTTCGGATTCCGACATTACATGAAGACCCTCCCTTAGAGTTGCCTTTTGTATGGGACATGCGGGTGCAACCAGAAAATCTTCTAATGAAATGCCCCGGGAAACCCTAACCAAGCACGCAGTGGGGCAGTTTCTGCACCACTCCTGACTTGCTGTTCTGTCCTGGAGATAAGAAGAGAAAGATAAATATGTCCATACATGGCATTATCTTATATTACCACTGACTCTCCTTGTTGATATCTCCCTGTAGGCAGCAGAGCTGGATAAACGAGGAGACGACTCCTACACCTCCAGTGTCGTTGATGATACTTTCTATATCATCAAAAAGGGAATTACGTAAGTAAAATCTCCCCGCTCTCTGTTGTCTGAAAGCCTCTTCAAGCAAAGATAGTTTCCTCATTCTCTGCGTCCCTCCGGGGTACTCAATACAGTGATCGCTCAATCGCGATCGAGGCTAATGAGCTGTAACCAAATCAATAATTCTACAGATATTAGCGCTCTCCAGGTGTGCCTATTGACTCCCATCTAGATAGATGGCAGAGGCTTACCAGAATCTGCCCAAACACCAGATAGCCAGTTAGTTGACAAATACCTATTTATCTGGTAACTCCAGCGCTTATAAACTACTGATCAGTACAAGCCCGGGGAAAACTCTCTGGAGGTCCGCTAAATAGGATGGCCAAATACCTGCTTAGAATAGCGACATCGGGATAGCTCAGTGGGAAAGGCACTTGGCTTGCGACCGTGCGTATCTCGGTTTGAATCCAAGCCATGGTGGGCCACCACTGTAAATATGAACTCCTCACACCGCTCCTCGGGCTTAGGAGGTTCGTTAAATAGGATGGCTGTGTAGGTGAGTGAGCATAGTGACTTTTATACCGAACCATATGGGTTGTGATAATGGGTTATCTCATAGTGTCTGGCTTATTGTAGTCGTGCCATGTCGAGTTGCAGTATAGATGGGGTGTGTGCCGTTATCAATCACGCATGCGCGCTGCTGGAAGAGATATTTATAGATCGTCTACGCACCAAACTCAAACTCGGCTACCCATCCGGGGCTTTATCTCAAGCCTATAACCTCGTCCAGTCAAGTCTTCAGCAGGGCAAACTGCAATCAAGTGATGTGGAGAAAGCGAGACAGCAGTTTCTGGTAAGGAGAGAATGGAAGAATAAGTGAGGCTGGCCATGTTATCCCACTGTTAAGGGAGGCATTAGTGCGCTCGCCACAGATCATGTACATAACTTTTTTCAAAATAACCCTTTGTTCACCCAATAGGGCGTATGGAATGGGTACTCAATTCTCTCTTCAGAGCTGGGAAGGTAAAGGAGTGCCACCCCACCTCGGTTATGCCAGTCCTAGTACAATATTGGGTCTCTCACAGCCACTCCCCGCACGGCCATCTGCTATGGGACCAATCTCACTTTAACAATATCTCGGGTTAGGGTATCGGCTGTTGTGTAGTCTGTCTCCGTTAATTCCTGGCTGTTTGTAGTTGACTCTGAATAACTCTGAGACCAGCAGTGATAATATAGAATATCTGAAGTGTAGTATAGAGTCTGAGATACCTAAGCTGCTGAGTGCCGATACTCGTCATACTGAAGAGAAACTGGATGTGAGTTCTCCTCCTTCGCTGTCATTCTTCTCATAATTCCTCCTTTCCTTTCGGATCCTGATCAATATCAGAAATTGGTCTTCTAACCGCGGGTGTGTCATCCATTCATCCGAGATAACTCTTTAGTTGGGCCTCCGTCTGTATCTAAAACAGACGACGGTGTTGTGAAAGACAAAGTTTTGTTCCAATCGGGAATCGAACCAGGAACCCCAGATCCAAGGCCTGGTGCAATATTCACTAAGCCATTGCTCTATCCCTCCTTGCAATTTGCCCCTGTACCTGCACCAGGACACGCATTTAAACTTCCAAAGCTTTTGCAAGAATGTTCCTGACAATTCTGCGATGTTTTGTTACTATGTCTTTGATCCATGATGATTTATTCACCCTCATTCTATTCACAGAGTTGCCTCGGGGACCTTGGACAATTGACTAAGAAGTTTAAGGACATTGTTGATTTTGGATTTGATCAGCTTAAGAATTCCGCGATAAAGTCAAGGATAAAGCCGATGATGGAGGTGCTGCTCTCTACTAGTCATAATATAACAGAGGTAGGAGGACGCTGCCGAGAGACTTAATCATCAGTAGATTTACTAAATAGTTGTGTTTTATTCCACAGCTTAGCGAGTAGCACACTGGGCTTATCGAGTAGCACACTGGGTTCAGCGAGTAGCACACTGGGGTTATCGAGTAGCACACTGGGTTCAGCGAGTAGCACACTGGGCTTAGTCAATAGCACACTGAGCATAGAGTCGGAGGTTCCTGCCAAACTTGAATGCATAGTCACAATTTTGTTTTGTCACCAGTTTTGGGCTGGTGAATCAAAGAAACCCAACTATGAATCTCTAAGAGGCACACCATGGACCAACCTGAAAATAGGCCCATGCCTTAGTTATGCTATCTGAATATAAAATGAGCTGGTAAACAAATGAGGCCAACTAAAGATTGTCCTTTTCTATGAGACACACCACGGACCAAACTAAGAATAGGCCCATGTCCTATGCTGTCCGAAAGGCTCTTGTTGAGCTGTTAATACTTGTGGTGGACTCTGAGTGGAAGAAACCGTTGCGCATAAACCTATTTTTCCGTTTTCAGGACCTATTCTCCTCCTATGAAGTAGAGGACCCGTGGGTCCAGTCTTTTATAGTCGACTTGGACGCATTCCTACAGCATTTCAAACCTGCATTAACGCCTACCAACTATGATAAGTTCATGTCACAAGTGACCAATGAGATCACTTGCCAGATGGAGAGAGCCGTTATGAAGATCACATTTAATAGGGTAGGTCCCAGTTTGGTGACGCACAAAAATCATTAGGAAATGATTTCGCTAAGGGAGCATCTCCTCTAGTGATGGTGATACAAACTGATGAAGGTGATGAATAACATTTCATATCATTCCATTTACGGAAAATAACAATTACCCCTCCCCCGCCTATGTATGCAGTATTACCCCTCCCCCGCCTATGTATGCAGTATTTCTCATTGTAGCTCGGAGGTCTGCAGTTTGATAAGGAGTTACGCTCCCTTCTCGGCTATTTAACCAACGTAACGACGTGGACGATCAGAGACCGATTCGCCCGGCTAAGTCAGATGGCTACCATTTTAAACTTGGAAAAGGTCTGTATCCCCCCTCAGAGCCTCACCCCTGACAGCATATTAAGGGCATGTAGACACAACTCCAAAGGGCTTTAGGGCCTGGGTATTGCTTGTCTTCTTTGCGGGTGCTCGAGTGCATCTAGATACCGATGATAGGTGCTCACCTTACACCTCTGTATTATAGTCGGGAATGTTAAAAACGCCGGTTGTTTTTTGCTGTTTGTGGTCAAACCAATGGGCTCTCACAGTTCAAAGTTGATTCAATCCGTTTGCCAATGTTTAGGCATTGTGGTTTTTTTAGTATAGGACCGTGTAGACCACTACCATATGCCAAACCCAGTGGTACTAACCCGGAAATAGGCACTTGCCGTGGAAACTTTTCAATCAGCAGACTACTTGTAGAGCCCTTAATAGCCAGGCCTCTAACTGACAGTCACAGAAATTCATGCCTAGTAACAATTGCCGACTCAATTCTTTCACTGATTCAACAAGCCATGAGTTTCTTTGTCCGTAACCTTGAACCCCCGGAGGGGCTCTACCTCCGCCATTCGACTGCTAGACCGAAAATTTTACACGGCAAGTGCCTATCTTCAGGTTAGTACCACTGAGTTTGGCATGTGGTAGTGGTCTATACGGTCCTATACTAAAAAAAACCACAATGCGGAAACATTGGCAAACGGATTGAATCAACTTTGAACTGTGAGAACCCATTGGTTTAACCACAAACAGCAAAAAACACGCAGCCGTTTTTAACTTTCCCCGACTATAAATGAATCGGGTAGTGTGTTACTGGGCTGCGAACCAGCTAAGACCTAGAAGTGACAGTGAGCTGTATAAGGTTATGGCAGTCTAAACACCAAGCTGTCTCAGGGGTGGCAATATAAACCTGTGTGGATATTTAGAGCTCTGTGTAGATATTAACAGCCTTGTGTGGATATTTAGAGCTCTGTGTAGATATTAAATTAAGAGCCTTGTGTGGATATTTAGAGCTCTGTGTAGATATTAAGAGCCTTGTGTGGATATTTAGAGCTCTGTGTAGATATTAAGAGCCTTGTGTGGATATTCAGAGCTCTGTATAGATATTAAGAGCTCTGTGTAGATATTAAGAGCCTTGTGTGAATATTTAGAGCCGTGTGTAGATATTAAGAGCTTTTTGTGGATATTTAGAGCCCTGTGTAAATATTAGGAGCCTTGTGTGGATATTTAGAGCTCTGTGTAGATATTAAGAGCCTTGTGTAGATATTTAGAGCCCTGTGTAGATATTAAGCGCCTTGTGTGGCTATTTAGAGCCCTGTGTAGATATTAAGAGCCCTGTGTGGATATTTAGAGCCCTGTGTGACTGTACGTATCTTTCAAATATCATCTTTGTATTTCAGGTCTCTGAGATATTAGATTACTGGGGCTCTAACTCCGGTCCATTCACCTGGAGGCTCACCCCCTCTGAAGTACGACAGGTGCTCGCATTACGGTGAGTTCTGGTGATCAGTTTCTTATGGCAGAGAATGAAACACAATTTACGGATATATGTGTAGACCATTGCGTGATGTCATGGGTATCATTTCCGGACACGAGAATTTTATCTTTAGATGTTAGGTTACTGAAATGAACATGGGTTTAAAGACAAATTTCAGCAAAGATGCATAACCGAAACGACGCGAATCAAAGATTCACAGTCTATAACGAAAGTAAGTGGTAGTTCGATGTGTCAGTGGAAGTCAAATGTACTGGCCTTGTTGTTGTCTGGGTTACATTGAATTGCATTCTGCCAAAACATTCCTGTGAGCAGGGAACTCTACCACGAGTGTATAATGAGCACATTGTGTTTATGACACATCAGCGCTACTGCAGGTAATAGGTGTATTAGGGTGATTTCGGTCAGAAGCAGATAAAAACAATTTTAGAGGCCATGATGCGAACAGATGGGTGCAGTTAAAAGCTGCGAGGAAGCTCGGGCATATCAAAATTATCCCCTTTTATTGTTGTGCTTGTCCAACGACAGAAAATGTGTGCAGTCTGTGTCACAACAACGAAGCGACCTATAAAAAAACGACCATAGAATAAGTAAGCGATCTATGCCTAGGCTTGACATTTCGATAACCTTGACACTGCAAAAGCTAGCATGCCCACTTTCAGGAATGGAATTCCGTTGGCATGATCGAATTCACTTTCAGACGCAGCCTAGGTACATGGTTTGTAAAAACGGATTTTGGAAGCATACTTGCGAGGAATGGATCTGAGCATGCAACTGATACCCAGTCTCAGATGCCAAAAATCGATCAGGCGAATACACCTAATGACCGACGATTGTCTAATATCCCCTATCTATACAGCTTTATATTTCTCATACAGTGAGACTATGTCATTATTGTAGAGTTGACTTCAGTAATGATGAGATCCGACAACTTAAGCTATAGACCCGTTGTCGCCCTGCTGCCGACCCTGTTACAGTCTCATAATGAGCTTCAGTCACACATTATAACAAAGCTCAATAGGGCCGACACGACTCCGAACCCTCTGGTACTGAGTTGAATAGCATTCCTACACTAATGGCTAGCCGGTTACTGTGATTAGTGAGAATTACTGAAGGTGTTCATCATCTCAGTCACTTAACACCGGCATGTGTTGAAATAAGCTTGTTTGAGGTTACCTCAACACTTTATGGTATAATACCCGCTACCCATGCGAATGATTTTATTTATTTAACTAAATATGCTCCTATATTTCAAATATATTAATGCGCTACTGAAAGTTTGCCCTACGTTGATGTGAATTGCACAGTTGCCTCCCTACTAGATATATAGAATAGAAATGCGCTTAAACTAATGTATGGTACTCCCTGGCAGAAAGTTAGGCCACCTAATGAAAAGCCCATTGGTCTGCCGAACTGGAGGTCTCAGTGCTATTGTCACTATGTTATAGACCTAGTAAAGACATACAATAGCTCATTCTTCAAGGGGCATTGCGTCTGCATATCTCCGCAGTATATTTTTTGGCTTCTGAAAAATGCCAAGATAATGTTATGGGGGTTGCGTCCTCTTCGGTCTTTGGCGTCAAAGATAAGCTTTGAGTATGCGCAGTTCCTGATCATGAGTAGCTTTCATTCTAGAAATACAACTGTCGGTAGTTCAGACCAATATCCGCCTATGTAGGTCAGCCACGCCCACGATGTAACATTTCTCGCTCTCTGAGCAGCGTTTCCATATGGCCGGCTTTCAAACCGTTAATTCCTTACAATAACTATATTAGAAAAACCAATTGTTAAGTTAAAATCCGAGAGGCGTAGGCGGGCGACGTCATGACGAAAGATCGTCTAAAAGATCTGAAGCCTGTGAGTCAATTAGTCTGCGGCCTGCCTACTCAGTATTCTACTTCTACTAGTACTACACTAGTCTAGTGACTAGAACTTAGAAGTAGCACTAGCAGACAAGCAGTAATCGAATACTAAATTCTTGAGCTCTACTTCTAGTTCTTCTAGTTCTAGTAAAATAAAAATTAATTAATTTCTCTATTCAAGGATCCTAATTAGTAATGCCAGAGCTGCGCCTATAATCTAGACTCTAGTATTTAAATTTTAATTTATTTTATACTTTCTAGATCATAGATGTGACAAGTCTAATAATCACTGATTATAATAATGTAATATACTAGTAACTCACTCACTGGCCACGGTATATACCCCCCTTTTACGCTGACTGTCGCTGTGGCATTCATTTCGCTGGTACCGACAACCGAGTTGCCAGTGACACTGACAGTCACTGACTGAATCAGTGAATGTGTGTCACTTGGAGTCAAATGATTTTAACACAATGACACTGACTGACTCACTAGTCACTGACAATGACTGACAGTGACAGTACCGCGAGTCAAGTTGTAACTAAGATAAGAAGAACTAGTGCTTAGTGCAGAGGGTTAGTCAATGTAACCAATTAGCTGAGTGAGTCAATCATTTGAATGAGTGACTGAGCAAATCAATCGGTGAGTCTCACTCACTTAAAGCAGTGAGAGGGTATATATCTAATTGTTGGTTCAGTGCTTAGCTGATCGATTTCCGTACACACTGGTCAACATTGGCTCCTAGTCATCCATCGACTCAGTAAATGAGGGTGAGTAAATGCCCAATGAGTCATTGAATGAGATCAATTCTGAGTTATTCTGTTACAAATTTAAACTAGTCTGTTCTGTTTATCATGGATTTAATAGCAATTGAGGCAGTGATATTTCACTTACAGCTAGCGATTGCTGAATGAATGAGTCGCTCACAGATTTATTTCTATGGGATTTTGTTTTTTTAGACTGGTGGCGAAGAGGATGGTCTGCCTGACCTGACACCCGTATCCCAGACGGCATTAGACATCGATAATGATGACCACCTCTCCAAGTTTTTTGAAGAGGTTTGTTTCACACATTCCGCTACCACACCTCTTGTGTCAATTTGTACGTTGCCTACTAATCCTTTACAGACCAGTACGTCTCTGCACTCATGGCATCTGTAGATGTGATATATACGCTTTATACTACTTTCAGCGGAAATACTTCAACTCGACTCAAATATGAATCAGCGTTACTATGTCACTGACCTGTAGTACTAACTGTGAGATCGATTGCTTCACCCAGTATCGTTCTAACGGTATCACAGACACGAGTTTCCTCATTGAAATGATAACACGACTCTCCTATGGAGTTAGAGTTACACCATTCAGGCTACTCGTTCTAAACACCCGAGTTTCCAAAGTCTGAAAGAATATTCTTCTCACCTCAGTCCTTTCAGCTAAATGGACCAGATCTTACCCAATCTTTCTCGTGGAAATGGGGAATGCAATGAGCCCACAATTAGACAGAATCTTTCAATTAACAAGAAATCTCAACTACCTGTTAATATACAGTGGGATGTGTTCTACAATGTAGAACAGCAGGAGCCCATCTTCATCCTTATTTCAGTTCAGAAAACCATGTTTAGAAGATTGAAAACCTCACACTGCCAACATTTAACACTACCGGTGAAATAAAACCAGCTGTTCTTTTAGAATTAGTGTTTCCTGGTTGGAATAAACTAGCCAGAGTTTTTTATTACCCACAGTACCAAGGGTTCAGCTGTGTCAGTTTGGAATTCATAGTGTATCAAGGGCAGAGTAGAGGAGTATTAATGATTGCCTCCATATCAACCAGTCTCCCGTATCCTGTGTCTAACATTGGATCTGAACGGGGCGTGCAGTATAGCCCTTACCAATACTGTACTGTGTATGCATACTATTTGCATTGCGCATACAGTATGAATCATTCTATGCGGACTCATATCTAGGCAAGAGGCCTAAGGGCCCCCTCCTCCCCATGTGTCAGTAGGAGGTCACTCCTGTGAAATTATACAGAATTCTGAGCTGAACATTGCCGTAATGTCCCACTAAACGCCGCAGTTCCAGTTCAAGAGTACAAGGTAATTATTCCAGGCTTCTGGTTCGCTTAGAGAGGTGAATCACTGAATATTGTCAGTGTAAGTCCCACCCCCACCTGCCAGTTTCTAATGCATGAGTCCCCTGCCCCTTGTTTAGTGTAACATAAAAGCTGGACACCACTATCCCATGTTGCGGTTTAACTTAAATTTGACAAACATCCATTCCCACTTTACTCGCGTATTATCAAAGATGGAGATATTTTCGTTCCGATTTGTGATACTAGAGGCGAGCGTATCTTATGGACCTGATTATGCCATGAGAGTGGGGCTGTAATCGGGAGGACGGCGGGGCTGTAAGCTGGAGAAGGACGGGGCTGTAAGCAGGAGGACAAGGGGACTGTAAGCTGGAGGATAACTGGACTGTAAGCTGGAGGACAACAGAGCTGTAAGCGGGAGGATGGCGGGGCTGTAAGCGGGAGGGCGGCGGGGCTGTAAGCGGGAGGACGGCTGTCATAAGAAGACCAGATCTCCTTATGAAAATAAGCCATTTCCTGTTCTCTGTGTAGGTGGAAGAGTTACGGCAGCAGATTGACACCATCAGTGAAAACGTAAAGAAAGTCAAGGGCAAACATGGTGAAATACTAGCCGACCCCAACACAGATAACCGTAAGCTGTTTTCCCCATGCCCACCGGGGTTGATTACAACCCATCTACTGTATTACAGGTCTAACAGTACAGCCCCGTCTGCTGTGTTACAGGTCTAGCAGTACAGCCCCCTCTGCTATGTTGCTCGCCAATATTAAAGGAAAATGGTGCGAAATGCGGCTTATGATCCAAGGCACAAAAGTCTTTAAACTTTAAAAAATTCAGTTGCAGTAACTTTTTATCTTCGCTTAGGACATTGTGCCAACCTTCCATTGAATCTATGACAGTCAATATCGACACCAATCTCATTCTGTTATCTCATGCAAGCATGTATCTTTGTACATGTATCACACAACAAGTGTGTTCCGAGATGAGACCTGCTCACTCTCTCAGTGTAGTCGAGGGTACTATGCGTCTGTGATGATCTCAAATGTTGGATAATAGAAGCCTTGAAGGAACCTCTAACATTTAGCCACCCTTTGTTTCTCCTGCAGGACTCAAAGATGAGCTGGAACAGTTAATGGCAGATATAAAAAAGACTGCCAACAGAGTGAGGTCCAGGATCAAAGGTAAGGTAGCTCTACCTCTAGACTTTATATGATACTGAGTGTATCCGAGAGTTGGAGATAGTCGAATGGAGTTGCCGGGATTTGGAAGAGATGTAGGGGGGTCAGGGGTATTTAGAGGGAGTTGGAAGGAGTTGGGGGAGGGGAGGTGGGAGGAGTCGGGGAGTGGAAGGTGACTATTTAGCATAGTCACTCCGCAAGCAGAATGCAGCACAGCTCCGCCTCTCAAATCACCGTCTTAGCAACTTGAATTATAAATACCGGGGAGAACAGCGTATATACACCAATACGAATGTCTCCCTATGAGCTCACACTTTCCCTCACTAGTCTGGATTGGTAACGGTGTTGATTGGCTGAGATATGTCGTTTAGTATTAGTACCATGCCTAGACCATGTCAGCTGCACTGTAAAAGGTAGAGGAGTCAGTCTGGCTCTTATCTGGCATTAACTGAATACCAGTATCTAGAGTTCCTGGCCACTGTGTTACTTCACCACTAATTCATCTTATAGTTTGACCCCAGGATATGCGGAATGGTGTTCTACAGAGAGCTGGGAAAACCTTCTAGTTGTGGAGGGATGTGGTCCTCTCTTCCCTGGCTATTTATTGGCTGGGTTTAGGTGAAGGTCATGAACCTCGGGGCTATCAAAATGCAACTATATTCTTTCCAATACCTTGCCTGCCAGCCTCTAGTTGTTATAGAAAAGACGCTAGTTATCACATATCCAGAATCAATGAAACCTCATTAGGCCCGATGGCCATAAGCGTTGTCCAGTGAATAATCTGTGTTGGTAGACACAGCCATTATGGGACATATCCGTTATGCCACACATTCATTACAGGACACATCCATTACAGGACACAACTGTTATGGGATGCATCGTTATGGGACACATCTGTCATGAGACACATATGTTACAGGCTCATCGTCCGGCACCCTGTTTAACTACCAGGCTGCTGTAAGTTAAATTGTACTCGAGTTTACTGACTTTGCATTTTTAGTCATTGGAAATGAACTTGATGAAGAGGAAAACAGATCGATGCCGACTCAAATCTCTGCCAACTTCAGGATCAGAAAAACACAGGTACCCATCTCATTACCATCACAATAACATCTCATCACTGTAACAATAGCGCAACAGTGGAATGGAAGGGCTCTAACACTTAGCAATGAAGACGGTTACACACGCTTTAAAATGGGGCTCTATCTCTAGGCCCCAGCTTTCGGTTTCTATAACATTGTAGCTTCTGTAAAAGCCTAGATGTGATGATCAGTCAACCAATACAGTGGTTAAGGTAACTCCGTTTACAGAGCCTTGCGAGTGATTGGGCTATTACTGCCTTTACTCCAGCCCATTCCCAACGCCTCATTGGATGTGACAATGTTATTAAAGACTACGGTGTGCTCTCTCATTACCAACTGTATCACACAAAAATTAATAACGGTCATTGTACGAGGTCTGATCAAAAGTTCCAGGACTGATGCGACACTTTCATTCACACTCATTTCAAAATGTATCTCCTTTAAGATACACTCCATTTGCATCTACACAGTGAGTCCAACATCTCTCGAGCTTTGCAATGGCGTTTTGGAACACTTCCAGTGGGAGTTGTCCTATATGTTTGGCTACGGCGCTCTGGATTGATGTTATGTCTTCAAACCGCATACCTTTCAACTTGAATCTCAGTTTTGGGAAGAGGGAGTAGTCACATGGGGCTTGGAACCTTCGCTTTCTGAATCATATCCACACACTCATGCAGCTTTCGTCACCCGTAATGATGTTCCTAATAAAATTTGGATCCTTTCTGTAGGCTTCCAGCAGGTCTGTGTAAACTTGAACATGGCAATCTCTCTAATTATCAATCTTCTATCTGAGAGGATTTTTTCTTTTGACAGTTTGGATGTTTTCCCCAGTTTTTGATGATTTTGGTCTCCCACACATTGGTCATCTTCAGTTGACTTTCTACCCGCTTTAAATCTTCTATGCCACTCAAATGTCCTGCTGCGGCTTAGAGTATCATCTCCATAAGCAATATGCAGCATATCAAAAGTCTCTGAACCTGTCTTGTTGGCCTTAACACAAAGTGTTATGACTCTTTGCTTCATTTTCATTCATAGCAGAAGACACGAAATACATGATGGGAAACCTCCAATAAACTTTTTGATCAAACCTCGTATATAACTTTCGGTTTGGGTGTAGACGGAGACACCTGCCTCTAAAACCCGGAACAGCCTTTCTGGCATCCTGAGAATCCCCCTCGTTCCCCTCCATGTATAGAGTGATGTATTGTGAACTGTAACAGCTGGAATGTATCCATTCCTCTGTATGACATACTGAATACGCTTTGAGTTGCTCTGACTGGTGAAGGATGACCTGATCACACTGAATGACACATACACTCACTGTTTTCAGTCTTTCCAGAGTTTCGTGTCTGTGTAAGTGAGGCAAATCGATGTTGTTTATATTTAACGCATCCAAATTATCGGTTTATGCTTTTAACACAATCCGCTGTCACCCCTGACTGCTGCCACTCGGTCTGTCGCAGCAGTTAGAACAATGGCCACTCATCACTTCCATGATTTCTAGTGCGTTTTGAATGTCACTTATGCTTATCTCCGTGGGCTGTCGATGTTGTTACAGTTTCAGGGATTATCCGATCATAATTTTTTTCTCTCGGTGCTCCTTAGTCAAGCTTTTTACGACATTGTCTATCCATTCGCAGTGAAGTTCTGAGAAACTTTGAATAACTTGCTGTGCGATTTCTCCATTACTGAGTGAACTTTAGTCAGGTCTGTAATCAAAGAGGAGATGATTTTAGTAGTACATGTATCTTGCCAGCTCATCACGTTTTCACTGGTATTTTCTTCTCACAGAAGCTCACCTGCATAATAGAGTGAGGAGACTCACTGGGGTTCACACTCAATGGGTGGAGCAGTAACGCAGTATGTGCATGATACGTATGTCGAGTGATGGCCGAATGATGCTTATAATATTGTACCTCCTGGTTTGTAGTTTAATACGCTCTCTCGTAAGTTTGTGGACACAATGAACGAGTATAACTCATGCCAAGTGACGTACCGAGAGAAATGTAAGGAGAGGATTCAGCGTCAGCTCGCTATCACTGGACGAGATACGACGGATGAAGAGCTGGAGGAGATGCTGGAGTCCGGGAACCCACAGATCTTTACTCAGGGGGTGAGTGCCTCAGGGGTTGAGTCACTCAGGGGATGAGTCACTCAGGGGGTGAGTCACTCAGGGGGTGAGTCACTCAGAGGGTGAGTCACTCAGGGGGTGAGTCACTCAGGGGGTGAGTGCCTCAGAGGGTGAGTCACTCAGGGGTTGAGTCACTCACGGGATGAGTCACTCAGGGGGTGAGTCACTCAGGGGGTGAGTGGCTCAGAGGGTGAGCCACTCAGAGGGTGAGTCACTCAGGGGGTGAGTCACTCAGGGGGTGAGTCACTCAGAGGGTGAGTCACTCAGA
>Ga0224501_10002953_pt1 | contig 13384 bp, 11 predicted proteins | sample SF_Oct11_sed_USG_4_FD_169105 | JGI IMG/M metagenome (GOLD analysis project Ga0224501, IMG submission 169105) | Sediment microbial communities from San Francisco Bay, California, United States - SF_Oct11_sed_USGS_8_1 | ecosystem: Environmental > Aquatic > Marine > Sediment | place: USA... | reverse complement strand
TCATCTAGATGAGCCTTTCGGTTTTCAACTGTCGCCTTCATATTACTAATTTAAAATAATTTAAACAGGGTGTCTACTATTAAAGAGTTTTTATTTTTCAGTTAGTTTATGCATAAAAACAGTTAAGCGCTGTAATTTGCCGTGTTTAAGTGAGGGTGCGTCATTATCATAATCAATTGTTTTTGAATAAATAGAATTTAAATGACTCTTCATTGTTGTAGAAGAAATTTTTAGTTTTTCACAGATTTTTTCTCTGCTTTCACCTTTGAATATTTGAACGCATATTTCAATTTCTTTTTGGGTAAGTTGAAAGTTATTATTAAGATCATTAAATAATATTGCTTGATTGCTTATTGGCAGCGGTAATTGAAGTTCATATTTTTCAAGAAATTTTAACGAAATGTACCAGTAACTAAAAACAATAATAAAGAAAAAAATCATAAAATTAGGAAGAACACTTTTGTATGAAAAATAGCCGAATAGAAACGTCAAAGCAAAAAACAAAAACAATCTTAAAATACCATGATAAATAAAAGTATTATCATCTTTTTGTTTTTTTCTTTTTATTCCAAAGCGTAAAATATTTACGCTAGTTAGAAAGAGCAATATACCCGAACAAAAAATTACATATAGTAAACCTGTTTTTACGGCAAAGTCATAGACTTCATTTGCAGGTAAAAAAATAAAACATAATGATAAAAACAGAAAGAAAAACGGATGAGTTGCTATGCTCAAAATAATTACTAAAAGGTAAATTATATTGCTATGTTTTCTTTTTAACACAAAGCCAAATGTATCAGAATGTAAGATTATAACCAGTATAAAGAAAATAATATATGAGGCGAAGGGCTGTATTTTAAACCAAAATATTTCTGAAGAGATAAATATATATTTAAGATCAACTTCTACGAAGATACCCATAAAGAACATAATAAAAATAATAAGTCCGCAAAACCTTTGAAAATAAATGGCTTCATTAATATAATTCTCATTGTTAGACTTTTCATTATTGCTAAAAATAAAGGACCATATCTTAATTCTTTTAAAAAAATTATTAATGATAGTTTTTATTTCTATTTTAGTATCTTTAATAAAATTTTTAATACAATACATAATTATAAACAGTATAAAAGACAAACTGATAATTCTGGGAAGATCATATAACTTTTGAAAAAAATAAGCTTTGTTTTTTAATACATTATATTTTCCAATTATAGGTTTTTGCGGATAGCAGAATCCCCCGTTACCCGCATAATCATAAACTCTTACTCTAATTTCATTTGCCGATGAACTATTCATAAGTTTTTCAGGTAAAAGATAAAGTCTAACTTTTCGGCTGCCTGTTTGAAAAGAATTCATATTAACTATCCCATCTTTTATATTAGGCAAGTTACCGGTTTCGCCTATAAATTCATTGTTTAAATAGGTCTTATCGGCGTCATCGAAACATTCTGTAAAAAAGGCTAATTGTTCATTTTTTAAATGTTCAGGCACTTCAAAATAAACTCTATATTCGCCAAAACCGTCATATTCTTTAGCGTTAATACCACCTTTATCTTCAGATGCCTCCCAGAATATAATACCTGATTTTTTCCATTTATTATCAAGTTTAACTTCCCAGTTTCTTAACTCAATATAATTTTTTTCAATATTTTCATCGTGATAGCAATTTATGAAGACAACCGCTAAAAAAAAAGTCAGCGTTTTAAAAAATACAGTATATAAATATTTGAATTTCATATAAAAGAATACGTAAAAATGTTTTTGGTTTTCTGAGAAAAAATAAAATATTGTTACAGAGATACAATACTTTTTTTTATTAAAAATAAATATTTAACAGAAAGTTTTGACAAGTATCAAGATTTAAAATCTGTAATTTTCAACCATTCTTTTTGTAGTTTTTTATCAAGAGTATACAAATTTGAGTTATTTAAAAGAGCTGAAGACAATATATGTATGTCGATAAAGCCTAAGCCCTTGCCGTACAAATTCCTTTTTTCAATAAAAACCAATACTTCTTCGTTTGTAGGCTCATTTGCAAACGGTAAGGTTTTTAGCAAATTTAATATCTCGTTACGATTCTTTATATTACCGCAGGCCAATTCGCCTATAATAAAAGAATGTGTTAAAACTTTATTTTCTTCTAAAAGAACAATCAGCTTTTTATTTTTATTGCGAAAATGGTCAATCCAAACTGAAGTATCGACAAGGGTCATAATCGTTTTCTAGGTATACTTTTTAATTGTTTTTCTGTACCGCCAAGAGTTTCAAGCCGTTTACGGCTTTCTTTTTGAATTAAAGCTTTTAATCCTTCATGAATTAATTCTGTTTTACCTTCTATATGCGTTAGTTCTTTGGCTTTTAGTAAGAGTTCTTCATTTAAATTGATTGTAGTTCTCATGCATATGAATATGCATAAAATATATGCATTTGGCAAATTTGTTTATAATAAAAAAAGGGGACGTGCAAAAACAAAGAAAAGATTAAACGTACCTCGGCTTACTCGGCATAAACTTCGACGTGGACGACGCAGAGAAGTCTGTAAATTCAATACTTTTTGCTTTGCGTTCTTTGCGCCTCTGCGTTAAAAATCTTACTTATTACACAGCCCCCAATACCTTAAATGCCTGCTTTTATAGTTTTACCTATAAAACCTTTCAAGTTTTTATCGAAAATCTCCGTCGTTTTGATTTATTGTTATTTCAATAGAATCAATTAAGTTTTGAAGTTTTGCCTCTGTCATATCGGGCAGTATACCCTGTACGGTATAATCGGTAAAATAAAGCATATCAACACCGTCTGCTAAAGGAGCCCCGCTTGCGCCGTCTAATAAATCAAATGGTTTTAACTCGTACCGCATTTCGCACTCACCCCAAATTGCGTCAATAGTAACAGGTGCATCATTGACAGTAAATGTTTTTGAGTATTCTACATTATTAAGCCATAACCAATTTTGTTCCCATGTAAGCCAATTCGCATCAGCTCGCCAACTATAATAGGGTAAAGCTGTTTCTACATCGGCCAGGGTTCCTGATTCAAAAAATTTAAGAAGATTTAACTTAAATAACGCGGTGCCGTTCCCTTTTGTAAAAGTATATTCACCCTCTAAAACTGTTTTAGCAAATGATAAAGCGTCTGCCAGCGATGTCCAGCTTTTCATAAAGTCTAAAATTTTTGTTTCGCAATCGGTAAGAGTTATACCTGCTTCTGCCGCTTGACACGCCGCCAGTACAGGGGTAGAAATTTCTGTTGAAGCGTTAAGAATCTCTTCGTCAATTTCATCTAAAAAGCTCTGTTCAAGAACATAGTCTTTTACCGGAGCGCTTTTTCTTTTCGAGTAGGCGGCATTTAAATCGTCTATTGCCCAAATTACTAACGCGGGAACATCATCTATGTTCTTACCGGCTTTTCTTGTTAAAAATGAAGTATCATTTTCTAAAGTATATTTTATGGCTTGAAATAATATTTTATCATTTTGCGCGCTATCGCTTTCATTTTTTTTTGTTTTTTCAATAATAGACTTCCCGCTACCCGAATCATCAATATCTTTAATAACACTACTGTAATAATTCGGTTCGGTATCACAGTTTAGTCCCGAATCCCAGTCGCAGTACTCACCGTCGATTAAACTATCGAGCCAGCCGTAATCGGTAGCGCTTAGAGAGCTTTTTTCAATATCAAGATCATATAAAACAGCCAGTTTTATGGCGGCTTTCGCGAGATTAGCGGCTGCCCTTAAGGTGTGAGCTTCGGCGCTGTCTATATGAAAGGTTTTATCTACATCATGATATACCATAGCGCCGTAATCGCAGGTATCGGTTTCTTCGCAGGTGCAGTCAAAGTTAGCGGGATCGCATTCTTCAACACTTACAACTACCGAGATAGTATCGTCAGGTACAGAGACCGCTTTGTCAAGATAAGAAAGCGCGTTATTGACTCTTGTAAGAGCGTCGCCTTCGGCTAAATTTTGTATTCTTTGAGCAAAAAGTGTACCGGGTTTTTCGTCACGAATGTCGTTTATTATGCTCCAAAGATCGGTATTGTAATTTTCACCTAAAATTTCAATTAACCCCATACCAAGATTAGACGAAGGGTTATTGGGGTCTAAACTTATTCCCTCTTCAAAAACAACTTTAACCGCGTCAAAATCTGTTTGACTACAGGCTTGATCACCTGATCTAATTGTATCAAAATCAGTATCATCTAGAGTGTCTATACATCTGTCTAAAAGAGTCGCTAACATTTGAAAACCCTCAAGGGCCATTGCCGTACTGCCCGCGGAATCATAAACTACTTCTTCTTTTTTCTTGTCATCGGAACAATTAATAAGTCCCGCGCTTATAAATGAAAAAATAAATAAAGGCGCAATTAACCTTTTTATTTTTTCATTTAAATATTTATTTTTTATCATATTTTTCACCTCATTAAAAATTTTTAAGATTTTATAACATAAAATCAAAGTTTTGTCAACCCACCCAGGTAGTAGGTGAATAAAATAATCAAAATTTATTTTCCCATCAGGGGAAAAGAAGCAATCTTTATTTTACTGTAATCATAATGGCGTTGAAGTTGATTTTGTTATTCCTAAAGTCAACTCGCTTCACTTAATTGAATGTAAAACAGCAGAAAATAGTTTTGATTTTAGGGGAATGAAAATTTTATAAGGAAGCCATGAAAGCAGGAAATTAAATCCCGGAGCTTTGGTTGAGACCAAAACTCTAGGAATTTGTTTTACTTATCTTTTTCTACTTTATTATCTAACACAACGTACATATGTACTATTAGAACTAAAATATGAAAAACCCCAGCAATACGTCGAACCTAAATACATTCTTCTGTGATAGACTCCCGCACCGGTGTAAGTATCTGTGCAGGTAGATGATGAAGCCATTTGATAAAACGCATCTCCTGAAAAATAAGATTCTCCGTCTGGCATTATATATCCTAATTCGGTTAAACTAGGCAAGCGCCAATCACTGTAGCCGCCTAAAGTTAAGGTGCCACAGTAATCTGAAATTTTAGTATATGTTGGTGCATATATGGAACCATAACTTTGTTGCCACATTAATCCTGCACCTGTGCCATCATTATCTGTAATTGTACCATCCCCATTATTTATAAATGGAATAGCAAGCGCTGTAGCCGTTAAGTTTATATTATACGTTGGCAAATCTACATCATTATTTTCAATCGTTATTATCGCGTTTTTTGCGCCAGCAATAGCAGGATTGAATTCTACAGTAAAAATAGTATTAGTGCCGCTAGTAATAGTAGATAAGGCGGGTTGGGTAACTATAAAATCACCAGCATCTGTGCCGCTAATATTTACATTTGGCGTACCAGATAATACTAAATCAGAAATGCCATAATTACTAATAGTAAAAGTGTAGGGCGAGCCGCTACTGCCCTCATATACAGAGTCAAAATTGAAATAACCGTTGTTACCTATACCAGTTGTATCTTGAGTTACAAAAATTTCAACATCATCTAGGCCTGCTGAAACACAACGAACATAATAACTACTGGTTTTTAAACCGCCATATTCACCGCCGCTGCCATATGGGCCATAGTTTCCAAAATCAATAAACCACGCATAGTCTACTCCCAGAGTATCTGTACTTGCTGTCCAGTAGCCGACAGAAGTAGTGGTCCATGCGGTACTAGGGAAGTAAATTTCATCAATAGCAGGATTTGTATAACTTGTATCAATTATTGATTGTATTTCAGCTGTACTTGGCAATCGCCATGCTTTGCCTCCTGTGACTAGATTTGCGCAATAAGAAATAGCATTTACCCAGTTTAGTGTCACAGCATTTCCTGAACATGTTGTACCGTCATAAGTTTGCCCGTTACTACATTTTTGCCAAATTAAACCTTCACCTGAAGCTGTTCCAATGTCTAAAACGGTGCCGTCAAGGTTGTCATAGTATAACGGATCTATGATGGTTACCGATATGTCATCTGGATCGATTATATCATAGCCGGTTGTATCAGTCGTTAATCCATTATTAATGGTTAAACTAATTGTAAATGTTTGATCGCCATCTTTAATTGTATCATCTATACCCGTTAAATAAACGGTTTGTAATGTATTCCAGTTTGTATCATTAAATATTAAATTCGATTTATCTATTGATACCTCAGTAGAATCGCCATTTGTAATATCAATTGAAACATCACCATTTGGTTGTGTGTTCAATACAACAGAAAAACTTCCTGTATTACTGCTCACTTCAGGAAATACAGTTTTTACAGGAGTCACAGTTATACCAGCGATATCATCATCTTGTACTGTAACAGATACGTCATCCGGATTTATACCAAGATATCCGGTAGTATCATAAGTTGAAGTTGAATCAATTGTCAGTATAATATTAAATGTTTTATTACCGTCTACTATAAAATCATCTATACCAGTAAGATTTACAGTTTGAATTGTATTCCAAGTAGCAGCTGTAAAAGTTAAACTTGATTTATCAACACTTGCTTCAGTAGTTTCAGCGCTTAGTATATCAATAGCTACGTCGCCATTAGGCTCAGAGTTTAACTGAACTGTAAAACTACCGGAACCGTTATTTTCAGAAAATACGCTAGTGACAGGAGTTACAATAATACCGGCAGAATCATCATCCAAAGCTGTAACCGTTATTGAATAAGGTGGTAGGTTTTGAAAACCTGTTATATCAAATGTAAGACCGCTATCGGGAGAAATGTCAATATAAACACTTTGATCACCCGATGAAATATTGTTATCAATACCGGTTAAAGTAATAGTTTGTGCAATGTCCCAATCTCCTGTTGTAAAGGTTAAAGAGCTTTGGTCTACTACAGCTTTAGAAGTATTGTTACTAACAATATTTAAGACAACATTTGACGAGGGGCTTCGATTTAGTGCAACTGAAAAACTTCCTGTGCCATTATTCTCAGAAAATTCTGTTGTAATGGGTGTTATGATAAGTTCTGCTACGCTGCTACCAGTGCCACAAGCATCTCCTGTTACTTGTACTGGCGGATTAAAAACAGGGATACTTATAATAGCAGTAGTAGAAATCGTACCATCCGAATTATATACAAAATATTCGCTGCCAATTTTAATATATCCGTTGTAAGTAAAAGTGCTGCCGTTAAAATTATACATATAGTTATACTCTGTTGTATAGTTAACCGCGCCGGTATACACTAAAGAACCTTGAAAAACATAGTCAAAATCTGTCGCGCTGCCGTTATAGACAATATAAAAATTTAATGTGCCATTTATAGTAACGCCATTGGCATCGTTATAATTTGAAAAAATATAGGCGCCGCTGCCGCTTATAGGTAAAAAGTCACAGCCTGTTACAAAATCATATTCAAATCTAACACTGCCATCGCTATTTATTAAATTTATATAAGTGTGAAACATATCTGAAGAATCACTACCGTTATCTATTGTCGCGCCAGTAATTGCGTTTACATATGCGGCTGTTCCAAGTGATAAATCATTAGTTACAATGCCAATCTGACAGGTTGACGAACAACCGTCTCCATCTGTAGTGTTCCCATCGTCGCATGCTTCGCCGGCTGCAGAATTTATGATATTATCGCCACATACAGATAATATACAGTTTTCTTCACAGGTTGCTGTTTGCATACCTCCGCCATCACATTCTTCGCCCGCCTGTAGTATGCCATTGCCGCATATTGCGTCTTCAAGCTGGCATATTGAAGAGCAGCCATCGCCGTTAATATTATTGCCATCATCGCACTGTTCACCGTTATCTAAATTATAATCGCCGCAGTTTTCAAGCCAGCATATAGATGAACAGCCGTCACTGTCTATGTTATTTGCATCATCACATTGTTCACCAATGGCCAGATTTAAAATACCGTCACCACATGCGGGAGATTTGCAATTAGATTCGCAATTAATGGTTTGTGTCGCACCGTCATCACAGTCTTCGCCCGATTCAATATTATTATTGCCGCAAATTGCATTATTTGTTTTGCCTAAATTAATATCTTCAAGCTCTTCAGTCCCACAATTCACCATCCCCGCTGTCAAGCTAACACTTATAAAACAGGTTATTAAGACTCTCTTTATTAAATTTATTTTTATTGTTTTCATTTTAAGCCCCTTAAAATTATTTTTATTGATGATAGATTTCTAACACAAAAAATATTTTTTGTCAACCCACCCAGGTAGTAGGTTTTGTAAAAAAATATTTATATATAAATTTGACAACACGTGTATATTTATTTATATTATACGTGTAATGAATACTAAATTAACGCTGACATTAGATAAAGAAATTATTCAAAAGACGAAGTCTTACGCCAAGAAAAACAACCAGAGTTTGTCACAGCTAGTAGAAAGCTATTTTAATAACCTTGTAAAAACATCTGAAAGCAATGAAAAAAATAAAATATCGCCAATAACAAAAAGTTTATCGGGAATAATTAAAACAAAAGGGAAGGTAAACTATAAAAAAGAAGTAGCCGATTATCTGGTTGAAAAATATCTATAATGAAACACCGGTTATTTCTTGATTCAGATGTTATTTTAGATTTGTTATTAAAGCGAGAGCCTTTCTTTAAAAACTCACAGAAAATTTTTGATCTTGCAGAAAAGAAAAAGATAAATATCTATACTTCTGCCTTAGCTTTTTCTAATATATATTACATATTGTCGCGAATTGGTAGTAGAGAGAAGGCTTTTAATTCAATTTTAAAGCTAAGAGCCTTAATAAATTTACTCGATTTAACCGAAAGTGTTATCGATAACGCAATCGCGCTAAATTTTAAAGATTTTGAAGACGCTATTCAATATCATATCGCTTGTTTAAAAAAGTTAGATTATTTTGTTACAAGAAATATTAAAGACTACCCTTCAGGTAATATTACAGTAATTACTCCCGTAGAATATGCGGCTTTACTTTAATTCTCACGCATCTTAAATAAAAATGTCGTGAGCATTTGAAGCTTTCCCTGTTTTTTATAACAGTTTTTATTTTCGATGTCGATTGTTTTTGAGAAAATATATTTTAAATGATGCTTTAATGTGGCGGGCATTATATTAAAATGAGAAGTCAACTCTTCTCTCGTTAAGCCTTCAAATATTTTTACGCAGATTGACGCTTCCTGGTAAGTTAATCCGTATTCTCGTTGTAAGTTAATAAAAAGAGATTCTGAAAATTGGTTTTCTTCTTTTTGTTTACTATATTCTGGTTCTTTATCTTTTTTATTGGACCGTAGAAAAATCATGGCTCTTTCAACAGCTTTATTGAACCTTTTTTTCTCAATAGGTTTTACCAGATAATCAATAGCGCCCAGTTCAAAAGCGTCCAGAGCGTTTTCTTTTGAAACAGTGGTAAATATAGTATACGGTTTTATTTTTATTTTTTTTAATACTTCAATGCCCGAAAGATTAGGCAGGTTAATATCAAGAAAGAGTAAATCAAACTTTTCGCTTTGAATTATTTTTAAAGCTTTATAACCGTCGCCTATAGCGGCGTTTAGTTTTAGCTCGGGAATTTCGTTTATATACCCGCTCATTAAGTCTCTGGCCCAGGGTTCGTCTTCAACCAGAATTGTGGATATTTTATGTTTTAGTTTCATACAATCTCCTTTTTAAATTTAACGCAAAGGCGCAAAGAACGCAAAGGTTTTTGAGCTTTTACATCTCTGATGCTTACCTTTTTTACAATAAGGTTTACAATCATATGCAATTATATAAATACATTTCTCCTTGCAACTCTGCGTCTTTGCGTTTATATTTTTATTTATTTTTTAACGCAAAGAGCGCAAAGAGCGCAAAGGCTTACAGTCCATTAACAACTCTATAGATTCCATTTTTCAAATATTTTTCTCCAAAATTTAAAACTAAGGCCAGCTTAAGACCGCTTAGGCGCAAATATGTCAAGGCTTGTGCCTTATAAATCGGATTGAATTTTTCTACCGCTTTACACTCAATAATTACCTTGTTTTCAACAAGTAAATCTATTCGCAAAGAAGTCCCAATTTTTTTATTTTTATATACAATAGGCAATTCTTTCTGACGTTTTATGTTTATCTTTTGATTTTCTAATTCTATAGCAAGACACTGTTCATAAACAGATTCAAGTAACCCAGGTCCGCCAAGAGTCTTATGAACTTCTATAGCGCAGTTAATTACAATATTACTTATTTCATTTTCAGTCATAAATACAATTATTTTCTTTGCAACTCTGCGTCTTCGCGTTTAAAATCTTATTTTTTTTAACACAAAGGTTTTTGAGTTTCATTTATATATACCTTTCTATATTTTTCTTCTGCCGTAAAATATTATTACAACCGAAACTCCGCCTGTTTCAACATTATTCAGTTCGACTTTTACATTGGTGTAATTATATTCAAGTCTTGTTTTTATGCCGCCTATTGTTCCTAAAAATATATTACCTTCTTTTAATCCGCTGCCGCTGTCAATGACCTGTATTTCAGCGCCGTCTTGAACTGTTTTGGTAAAAATTTTTATAAAAAGTTTTTTATCAGAGGTTTTTTTCAAACCGTGCTTAAAATAATTTTCGGCTATGGGTTGAATGGTTAATGGCGGCAGCAACACATTATTTAATTTGCCCGATTTTTGAATTTCAACCGACAAGCGATCTTTAAAACGAGTTTTCATAATTTCTAAATAATTCATTAAAAAATTCCATTCATCTTCAAACGCGATAAGAGGTTTTAAGGCATAATCAGTTAAAAAATGATAGGTATCGGCCAGTTGAATTACGGCTTTTTTAGCCGGATTTATATTTACTTTTGAAGACTGCATCATCGCGTAAATGGCGTTTAAGGTATTAAACAAAAAATGCGGACTCATGCGGTTTTGAAGAGCTTTAAGTCTGCTTTCAGTAAGTTCTCTTGATAAGGTTTCGTTTCGTTCGCGTAACGTTTCTACCCGTTTAGCTAAAACAAGAGAAAGTAAAATATGCTCGGCAGAAGAACCCATAAGCATTGTGTATTCGGTAAGAAAATGAACCGGTAAAATATCAAAATTTCTTAAAAGCAGCATTATGGTTCCGGTAAAAAAAAGTGTCCAGGCGGCTATGTAATATTTGGCAAGACTATAATTTCGATAATAAGCGATAAAAGATATTATATAAAGAAATAAAAATAAAGCGATTACCGATAACCAGTTAATAACAAGACCCAGGGCCACGCTTAAAACAGGCGACATCAAAAATAAAAAAATCATAAAATATAAAAATATTTTTAGAGTTTTATTGGCCCATGGGATAGTTTCTGAAAGGTTAAGCGCGTTTCTTGAAAAAAGAGCCATAAAAAAGAGTGTAGGGGGGAGAAAAACATTTACCGAATAGTTATGAAATTTAGGATAATTATACCAGATATGCTCCAGACCAAAACCGTAATTGGCCATCATAACGAGCATAAAGAAAAATAAGTATGAAATATAATACAGGTAGTTGCGATCTCTTAAGAAGATAAATATAAAAAGATTATAAAATATGAGACAAATAATAGCGCCATAGTACATCCCAAGCGCGTAATTTTCTTTATTTAATCTTTTATTAAAAGACGCTCTTGAAACAACCTGAAGGGGCAGGGCCATCGTTCCCTGCATTTCAAAACGCATATAATAAGTTACGGGTTTATCAGCGCGGGGCGCCAGACGAAATAAAATATTTCTATCTTCAATTTCTCTTTCAAACAGGGGTACGCTGTCTCCCGATATTCTCTTTATAAATTGACCGTTTTCGTTTTTATAAAAAAGTTCTGCTTTGTCAATATGCAAAAAATCAAGTAATAAAAGATTTTTATTTGCAGATTTATTATTCTGAATTTGAAAGCGAACCCAAACAGCTGAATCGGTAACCCCGAAATTTAATACATCCATCTGGCTTTTTTGAAACTTGTTTTGAAACGCCTCGCTGCTTATATCGTTAATGGTTAGATTTTTATCTTTATCTTCAAAAAATTCCAGATATGTGCCAAGATTATAATTTTCCCGCGCGTTGGTAATGACAAGCGGCTTTAGAGCATAGCTCGCGCCTTGAAAAAGCATTAGTAAAAAGATTATACGTTTAATAAACATTAAACATATTTTATCCTGAAAAGTTATTTTTTGTCAACCAACCCAGGTTGTAGGTAAAATAAATAAACAAAATTTGTAATTGAGATAGAATATTACTGTTTCTATGAACTTAGCGTAAAAAACTCGTGAAACTCGAAGCCTTGTGCAGAAATATTTTTTTCATTTTATAGATGTTAAATTTGTTATTTTCGCGATGATTTGAAATATCCAATCCAAACAGACGAGTCAATAAGAACAAGTTTCATCTATCTCGTAACGTATTTAAATCAATCTTCAAATCTATTTTTCCGGCATATTTTTTAAGTTCAACTATTTTTTTAGACTGTATTAAATGTTCTAAAGCTGTTTTTATCACACTGGTTTTTGTTTTTATCTTAGTTAACTTCATTGCTTCATTAATAAGATTTTCTGGTAAATCAATAGTAGTTCTATGCATATAGTATATAATATATGCATTGGCAAGTAATTATACATGCATGCTTGTATAATTTTTAACTTCTAAGATTGTAATAAATAACGGTTACCTTAAGGCCGCCTTTTTTAACATCTTCAATACTTAACTTGACATACAAAAATTTGTATTCTAACCTTTTCTTTATATTATCAAGAGAACGTGAAAACGGATTGTCATTTTTTAGTCCTTTGCCGTTATCTGTAATTGTAATGACAGCGCCGTCTTTTTCGGGTTTAGCTGTAATTTTTATGCGAAACTTATTTATATTTTCAAGACCATGTTTAAAGCAGTTCTCGACAATGGGCTGTATAGTAACAGGGGGTATAAAAGTTTTTTCAAAACTGCCTGTTTTTTTGATATTTATATGAACTCTGTCATGAAACCGGGTTTTCATGATATCTAGATAGTTAGTTAAGAAGTTCCATTCTTCCTGAAAAGAAATAAGAGATTTAAGAGCCTGATCGGTCAAAAAATGATAGGTATCAGAAAGCTGAATAACAGCTTTTTTAGCTAAATTAATATTTGTTTTGGATGAATGCATCATAGAATAAATCATATTTAAGGTATTAAATAAAAAGTGTGGACTCATACGGTTTTGTAAAGCCTGAAATTTTGCTTGAGTTAAATTGAATTGAAACTTATCTCTTTCTTCTTTTATTATTTTCATTCTATCGCCCAATGCAAAAGAAAGTAAAATAACCTCTAAAGCAGAACCTATTTGCATTGAATAGACGGTAAAAAAATTAGATTCTAAAAATCCAAAGTTTCTAAAAACAATTATTCCTACACCTACAAAAAATGATCCCCACGCTAAAAGAAAGTATTTTGCTGGTCTGTAGCCTTTTAACATAGAATAAAAACCG